>Ga0302046_10005482_pt1 | contig 11168 bp, 10 predicted proteins | sample RVTome_11_FD_200261 | JGI IMG/M metagenome (GOLD analysis project Ga0302046, IMG submission 200261) | Soil microbial communities from uranium-contaminated site in the Upper Colorado River Basin, Wyoming, United States - RVT147D111 (version 2) ... | reverse complement strand
CGAAGTTTTTGAGGAGGCCATCGACCGGGTCGAGGATCAACTGTTCGATAATCCGGCTCCGGCTGCCCTGGAAGCGATCTTTGACCTCAAACGCAGCTTGCTGTATGTGCGTCGCATCATCGGGCCACAACGTGAAGTCCTCAATAAGCTGGCTCGGGATCGCTATGCCGTCATCAAGACCAAAGATCAGATCTTTTTCCGCGATGTCTACGATCACCTCGTGCGGCTGCAAGAAATTGTGGACAGTATGCGTGAACTGCTTGGCAGCGCACTCAATACCTATCTATCCGTGGTGAACAATCGCATGAATGACGTCATGAAAACCTTGACGATCTTCACCGCGCTGTTTATGCCGTTGTCCTTTATTGTCGGCTTCTTTGGTATGAACTTCTTCCAGGCCGCGACACCGCTACCCACCTGGACGAGTACGCCCGTTTTCGGCCTGATCCTCGCGGTTACGGCCCTCTTACCGGTGATGATGTATCTCTGGGTCCGGCGACGTGGCTGGGTCTAAGTTTACCAAGGAGGTGTCATCACCAAAATTATACACATCTATCTGAAATTTCACACATTTCATACACTTTTTTAACGTCTTTGATACATAGCCATGTTATTTTGTGGTAATAACCTTTATGTCACGTGAGGGCATCGATAACCATACAGGAGACCAAGGAGGAACATTATGGAAGTCGACAAACGAACAGCCGTCGCCATCTGCCCGGATTGTGATGCGGAGATAAACCTGGGGGCCGATCCAAGGCTGGGCCAGAAAATCACCTGCCCCAATTGTGAGGTCGAACTCGAAGTCGTCAGCCTGGACCCGTTGGAACTCAATTGGGATGTGAGTGAATCCGAGGATGAATGGGACGACGATTGGGACGATGATGACGGGGATGATGATGATTTGGATGATGACTGGGATGACGACGATTGGGATGACGACGATTGGTAAACCATCAGCCAGGCTCAACGGCTTAGTTTTTGGGAGCCTCTTGTGCATCGCGCACAAGGGGCTCTCTTAATAAGGATCATGACTGAACCAATCTGGCATCTACACCTCGGACATAGCCCCCTCATTGCCACCGCGATTCATGACGGGCATGCCCTCCGCAGCGACGTGGCCGGCATCATGGCCTTGGACGAAGCCGCCCGGCTGCATGAAGAAGACCCCTTCACCGGCGACTGGACGGCCCTTGGCGGGACTCGCCTCATTGGCACCCATTCCCGCTTCCAGGTCGATTTGAACCGGCCCCGGGCCAGCGCCATCTACCTGAAGCCGGAGCAGGCCTGGGGCCTCCAGGTCTGGACAGAACAACCCACATTGGATTTACTGGCCCGATCGCTGGCGGAATACGACGCCTTTTATGCCGAAACCCACCGCGTCCTGGCCGAAATGGTCCGTCGCTTTGATCGATTTGTCGTTTTTGATATCCACTCGTATAATTATTATAGAGAGGGGCCAACCGCTCCCCCAGCCGACCCGATTCAAAACCCCGAGGTCAACGTCGGCACCGGCAGCCTGAATCGCGAGCGCTGGGCGCCGGTCATCGAACGCTTCATGGCCGACCTGCGCACCTTTGACTTCCTCGGTCGCCGGCTCGACGTGCGAGAGAATATCAAATTTTTTGGTGGACAATTTCCGCGCTGGATTCATCAGACATTTCCTGATTCAGCCTGTGCCCTGGCGATTGAATTCAAGAAGTTCTTCATGGATGAGTGGACCGGGCAGCCCGATCCTGCTCAATTAGAAGCCATTCGCCTGGCCCTCCAGTCCACTGTGCCCGGTGTGCTTGAGGAGCTGCAAAACTTATGAGTCGATCTCGGAGATCAACCCCCGGCGCGATCTCCAATCGCTTTATCAACACCATTTGCACCAGGCTGAAAGAAAACAAACGAGTCAGGCGGACCTTACCTGTTTGGGGACGATTACATATCGACCGGCAGTTGCCGTTTTTGAGTGTTTACCGTCGTCCGGCCGGGTATGAGGATATCGGTACCCGCCGTTTAGTGCTGGGTGAAGCCGCCTACTTGACGGCAGCCGGTGATCGAAGCCTCAGACCCGGATTGTCGGCCCTGGTTCAGAAGGTGGTCAAAACGCTGTCGCCCGAGTTTGGGGCCTTCCTCCTGCTCGAGGTTTGGGCCGCTCCGCCCAGTCGCAGCCTTGACCAGACCCAACTTCTGGCCGCAAAACCGGCCTTTCGGATTTTGGCCTCCAAAACGAGCGCGCCGGCCAATACCATTGACACACTGGAACACGCTCTCAAACAGATACGGATTTTCAAACAACCGGCTCAAGTTGAGATCGTCTACGGTCGAAAACGATCACCCGTCGGGCTGCCACTGCTGATATCGCCGGCAATCGCCAAATATCTTGACTGTTTTATCATCGGTCTCGAGGTTCAACCAATCTATCGTCATGCGGAGACCGGCGAGTTGTTCCCGCTTCAGCTTCGAGCGCTGCACCGAGGCCTGGCTCGGGCTCTAAAGCAAGCTTTTTTTGAATTTACCCGGACCCAAACCACCCATCGTCCGCATAACTACCAGGTGCTGGGACGGCGATCCGTGGTCAAAGCGGTCTGGGAGATGGATCAACAATTAGCCAAGATAAGTAGCGCGTTTGATTTCTTGCTCCAGGTGACACCCGTAAATTCAGGGCCGGCCTGGGCTCGTTTCAAACGAGCCCACTTTCAACGTACACCGGTCTTTCATTACCGGCCGGTTTCTGTCGATCCGGCGCTGCTGAAACGCAAATTATATAGCATCCCTCTGGAACGTATCGAAGACCCGACGCTGGCCCATCTTTTTCAGGAAAAGCGGCAGGAGCTCGACCGGCAGCTTTCGATGCTGCTGGACCGTGATACGCCCCAGTTTCTTTACGGCAGCATGCAAGTATATGGTCGGGTGGATGATACGCTGCTGGAGTTGGCCTATTCCCTACTCTCGACCATTTCTCCACACAGTCGCGAAAGCGCTCGGGGCGGCTACTTAAATGCATCTGAATTTGCCGAGCGGGCTGAGGCCGAATTTGCCTATTATCGCCAGGCCTATCCGGACATGTCCGCCGCAGTTCAGATCCGGTCCGACATCACCGGCCTGATGGTGTCACGGGGTAATCTCCTGATTAGCCGGCGCAGCAAGATCCCGGTCTCGCGGGTCGAGGCCTTGCTGCAGCACGAAGTGGGCACCCACATCGTAACCTATTTTAACGGCCGGGCCCAACCGTTTCGGCAGCTTTACACCGGTCTGGCCGGATACGAGCAACTACAAGAAGGTCTGGCCGTGCTGTCAGAATATCTGGTCGGGGGGTTAAGTCGACCTCGCCTGCGCTTGCTGGCCGGGCGTGTGGTCGCCGTACATCGCCTGACCGAAGGGGCCTCTTTTATTGAGACGTTCCGCGAACTCAACCGCACCTATGGCTTTGCCCAACGCGTCGCCTATACTATTACGATGCGCGTCTATCGTGGCGGCGGCCTGACCAAAGATGCGGTCTATTTAAAAGGGTTGGCCCGCTTGCTCACCTATTTAAAAAAAGGGGGCGCCATCGAACCCCTATTTGTCGGTAAGATCATGACCGATCATATTCCACTGATACGAGAGTTACAATGGCGGGAAGTGTTACAACCTGTCCCGCTGTGGCCGCGTTATATGGCTAACCCTCAAACCGCAAAGAAATTGGCTCGACTCCGAAACGGATTAACCGTACTAGACCTGATCGCAAGGAAGAACAAATGAAAATAGGCTTTGTTGTGAACGATATTTCGACCGAACAGAAAGGCTACACCACGACCCGCCTGGGCATGGCGGCGATCACCATGGGTCACGAAGCCTGGGTTATCGGAGTAGGCGATTTCGACTATGCGCCTGATGGCTACGTGCGAGCGCGAGCGCGTTCGGCCCCGGGCCGGAACTATAAATCTACCGAGACCTACCTGCGAGGTTTGCAAGGCTCCAAAGCTAAAAAAGCCCGCATTACGGTCGACGAACTGGATGTCCTACTGTTGCGAAATGATCCCTCCGTCGATGCTCACCGATCCTGGGCCCAATCGGCGGGCATTATGTTTGGCCGGCTGGCCATGCGCCACGGGGTCATCGTCTTAAACGATCCCGACGGCCTGGCGAAGGCCATGAACAAAATGTATTTCCAACATTTTCCGGAAGAGGTCCGCCCCATGACGCTTATCACCCGAGATCGAGACGAGATCAAGAAATTTGCCCGTGAGCACGGCGGCAACATCGTCTTGAAGCCGGTACAGGGATCGGGCGGGCAAAACGTGTTTCTGGTGCGGCCGGACGATCTTTCGAATCTGAATCAGATGATCGATGCCGTCAGCCGTGATGGCTACGTCATCGCTCAAGAATATCTACCTGCCGCAGCCGAGGGTGATACCCGTTTTTTTCTGATGAACGGCCAACCCCTGCGCTATCGGGGCAAATACGCCGCCTTTCGCCGGATACGCACGGGCGATGACATGCGCAGCAATGTGCATGCCGGAGGCAAAATTCAGAAGGCCTGCATCGATGACACCATCCTGCGCGTGGCCGAGATCGTCCGCCCTAAATTGGTTCAAGATGGCATGTTTCTGGTCGGTCTGGATATCGTGGGCGACAAATTGATGGAAATCAACGTCTTTAGCCCCGGCGGCCTGGGCAGCGCCCAACGGTTCGAAAAAGTGAATTTCAATCAAACCGTTATCCAGGCTTTGGAAAACAAGGTGCAATACATGAACTATTACCGGCGCAACTTCGACAACACCGAAATGGCGACCCTATAAATACATTCTCAATTCCAATCAAGTTCCTGGGCCAGGTCACTAAGCGACCGCGACCCCGTTTTTTTCTTGCCTTTTATTTCCTCCGCGCCTTTCTTGGCCAAAATTCGCTTGGCGATCATGTCGGCCAGGACCTTATCAGGCAGGGTTTTGGGCTGCGCTGCCTGCCAGGCCATGGCTTTTTGTCCTGGCTCACAGATATCCAGAAACGGACAGTTCGCGTGGGCCCAATGATCTTGCGGCAGCACATCATCCTCCGGCAGTTGACCGCGAGCCAGGTCGGCCAGCATCCGCTTGATGCGCCTGAGTAGGTCGTCCATCATCACCGAGTCGGGATAGATTTCATAGGCCAGGTGCTCCAGCGTGTCCCGGTTCTCGTAGTAAATGATCGCTCCCTTCAGCGGAATCGTGTCGCGATAATACTCTTTCAGCCCCCATAAGTAGATCTGGGCCTGGCGCACATGTTCCTCTTTGGGGATCTTGGCCGCCTTGATCTTGTCGAACTCGCTCGCCGCCGTGGTCTTGAACTCCAGCGCCCAAAACCCCACGATCTTGTCGTTCATGGTCCGGTCGGGCGAGATGTACATGATCCCGTCGCAAAAACCTCGGATGCGGTATTCCGTGACCTCGAAAAAGATTTCTTGCGTTAACAAGGCCCGGGCCAGCCCTTCTTGCAAACGGCGGTGGCTCTCCGTCCCGACCGACAGAATCCGCCCAATTCGCGCCTCGAGCGGCGGTTTTCGCCGGCCTTGCAGTTCAAACCCGACGTACAACATGCAGCCTTTGGCCAGTGAGGATGGTTTGATATTCGGCTCGCTGCTTTTACCGGGCCGGTCTGCCTGAAGCCACTCGACGGCGTAGTCGGCGGCGCTCTTGATCTTTTTCATGATTTCCCCCTCGATGACATTCCATTGCTATGGCTTGCGCCATTACCATGACCGTTGCCATTTCCATTTCTAAAGAAGTAGCGTGTCTCGCCGGCGGTGTTGATTCCCGCCAGCGGGTCGACTCGAAACATCAGCGGATACTGGGCCGTGGCCTTGCCAATGGCCATAGCGTGGTGCTGCCGCAAGCGCCGGACGAAGGCAGCCATCGTCTCGTAGTCGGTCGACGCGCCGCGTGAGACGTGGCGCACATCATCTTCGAACGGGATACGCAGTAGAAACAGATTATCCGCCTGGCGCAGGATGGTCTCGTCCAGACCGTGGATCATGTTGGTCACAAAGAAACTGGTGATCCCCAGGTGGCGGGCGCGGGTCACGATGTAGTCAATGCTCTGGCGTGAGACGTACAGGTGCGCTTCCTCAAAAAAGATGAAGGGATAGCGATGGGTCTGCCGGTCGATCTCGGTCATACACAGCTCCTTGACCAGCTCGATGATGGCCTGGACAAAGCCTTCCCGGGCCAGGTTCGACAGGCCGGACACGTCGATGACCAGCGCGCCCCCTTCCCGAATCTGGCGGTAGGCTACTCCCAGCGAAGCGCCTTCCCTGGCGCTGCGGGCAAAAATCCGGGTGTGCTTGAGCGCCTCCAGCCGCGAGCGAATGGCCTGGTTGACCACCATCGAATTGCCGCCGTGGCCAAACTCGTTTGATTCGGCCATTTGGATGAGCTGCTCCAGGCCGATGTAGGGCGCCTGGCCCTGTTCGCGCTCCATCATTTCGGCCTCCTCCCACAGCCGGGCCAGCCGGTTTTCGAAGTAAAGGGACGATACCTCCGGCAAGCCAAACCGCTGCAAGAGCGTCAGCATCGGGGCCAGGCCAAACTGCCGCACCCCCAGCCGAAAATCGCCGCCGGCCTCGAGGTGGATGACTCCCCGTCGAGTCACCTCGCCGGTCGCGGGATCAATTTCATGCTCGGGCAGGTGAATGTACTCCCGGTTGATGTCAAAAACCAGGCACGGCGCCCCCTGGGCGATCAACTGCAACAACAGCACTTTGGACAGATGGCTCTTGCCGCTGCCTTTGACGCCGGTAACCACATTCACCTTTTCCAGATCCTGCCCTTCGACGAAGAACTGTTGGCCGGCCAGCGTATCGCCCAGATAGAGCGGATGGCCCAGGTTGCGAGTCGCGTTGGTGAAGACCTCTTGATCCGTGGTGCGGGTCACCATCACGTCGCGGGTAGGAATCCAGCCGTCCCAATCTTCCCACCGGTTTAAGCCTGATTGCTGGCCATTTGCATTTGAGGTGCGTGTTCGGACCATTGTACGACCTTTCTGATTTTGGCAATTGCCAGTTTGAGGTTACTCATCTCCGGTGGCCCATCCTGGACCAGTCCGGCCAGTTCAACCGGGGCCGCCTCGGGCTCTTCGGCCATCATTTCGAGCATCTCGGCCAAAAGAGATGGATAGGTCACCGTGCGAAATTCGATGACCTGCACAATCAAGCCCCGGTTGTGACCGTTCTCACGTAACGAGAGATTTTCACCGACTCGCAGATCGACCTCTTTGGGATTGAACAGCAGTTCGACGATGTCTCCTTTGATTTGCTTGATCTGGATATTCATAAGCGCTGGTTCTCCTTTCGAGATTGGCCGGTCATGCTGTTCGACCGATCTCGTGCGAATTGTGTTGATTGATCAAGTCAAGTTTTGGATTAAAAAAAACCAGTTGCGTATTTTATTGAATTGCTATAAGAGTATAGTCTATTTGTGTTGACTTGTCAAGTCAACATTTTGAGGATAAAACGAGCAAATAAGAGGAAAGAATTATGTTGAAGCGAGGTGCGACCGATCCTACTGCCCGGCTTCGAGACCGGCCACGTAGACGGCGTCGGCTTCGGCATCAGGATGGTCGATTTCACGTTCGTAGGTGACGCAGACCAACATCAACTCGACGGCGCGAGCGGGGTCGGTCTCAACCAGCAGCAGGCCCAGATTCCAGGATAGAAAGGCCTCTTCCCGCCGGTCATTCATGGTCCGGGCGAGTTCGATGGCCTGCTGGTAAGCCTCGATAGCCTGCCGCAATTCGCCGACGGTTTGGTAAAAGTTACCCATGCCGGCCAGGCGGCGGCTTTGTTGACGCCGGGCGCGGGAGGCGGCCGCTTTGGTGGGGTGTAGTTGGCCATCCGCCGTCACGTGCAGACAGCCCAGCTCTTCCAGCCGGATCTTTAGAGCCGTAATCGACACGTTGAACCGGTCACGCAGTTGGTACAGATCGGGCCAAGACTGGAGATTGACCCCATCCAACGCCGGCCAAAGTAGCGAGGACGGCATCAACAAATAGCTGGCAAACCGTTCAGCCTGCCACTCGCGCCGGTCCTTGATCGTCTGCCGGTGGCGGCACAGATAGACCTGATCCTGGGCAGCGTGGCCCTGGGTCAAATGCAGTTGGTAGTGGCCGATTTCGTGAGCCAGGGTAAAGGCATACGCGCCCGGATACTGCTCGAAATAGGGCAGCCGGCGTTCATTCAAGCGAATCGATTTTGTGTCAGGGGATAAGTAGGCCAGGATCGGCTCTTCTTCCGTGTCAGCGATGTCGAGCCACTCGAGGCTCAACTCCAGCAAGAAATCGGCGATTGGTTCGATTGGGACCGGCGGCGCGAAGATGGGTTCGATTTCCTGCTCGTATCGCTCGAGCAGCGCCTCCGCCAGCGCTTCAAGGTCCGCTTCGGGGATAAACGGAACGTGTGACTTAATTTGCATCAGGTCGTCTCGTCCAAAAATCTCCGCAGTTGTTTCTGGCTAATTTTTCTGGCTTGCAGCCGCCGCAGCAACACCCCCGCTTCGGGTATCTCGGCGACGACCTCTTGCAAGGCCCGCTGGTCAAACTTGCCGGCCAAATCCAGCAGCGCTTCGGCATCTGTTTCCAGAATCTGAGCTAGGCCGCGAATCAAGGGCTCGCTGGGAGGGATCTCCAAGCGGTCATTTTCAATCTTGCTGATATAGGTAAAATCGGCTTTCAAGCCCAACGCCTGAACGTGCTCGGCCAGATCCCGCTGGGTCAGGCGATGCTCACGCCGCAGTTCGCGAATGATTTGCCCAAAGGTAACGGCTGAATCGGATGTTATCGGCCCGGTCATTTGGCTGTGTCTCCGTGGGGATGATCAACTCCTCTTAGTGTAGTCCAGTTGGGTTGAACTGTCAAGTCAAGTCGCCTTTTTTGACCATTCTCACGAACTCCGCCTCCGTCGGACCTCGACGACGTTGGGCAATTGGGAGATGAGCGCCAGCACCCGACTGAGTTGATCGATATTGGCGATTTCAAGCGTTGCCAGCAATTTGGCCTTGTTTTCCTGTTTTTTGGTAATAACGTTAACGGCGCTCATATTGATCTTTTCATTGGCCACGATGGCCGTAATGTCACGCAGCAAGCCGGGCCGGTCAAACGCCTCGATCTGGACATCGACCGGGTAGGTATCGTTGGTCCCTTGTAAATCCCAATCAACCTCGATCAGGCGCTCACGGGCGTGATCATTAAAGCGCAGGATATTGGGACAATCTTTGCGATGAATAGTGACGCCCCGACCGCGGGTGATATAGCCGATGATGGCATTGTCGCCGGGTACCGGCCGGCAGCACTGAGCCAGGTTGGTCAACAGATTGCCAACGCCCTGAATTTGGATGCTGGTGGAAGAGGCTGACACCGTCGTGGACCGGGGTGGCGGAAGTTCGATTATCTCGGCCTGGCCCGGCTCGGCTTGGTCGACCGCTTTCTTGATGACGCTCACCACCTGGTGAATGTTAACATCGCTCCGGCCAATAGCAGCCAGGAAATCATCGACCTTATTGAAGTTAAGTTCGCGGGCCAGCGTTTCATAGTTGACATCTGAAACGCCCAAGCGATGCAGTTCTCGCTCGAGCATCGCCCGCCCATGAGAGATGTTTTCCTCATAATTCTGATGCTTGAACCAATATCGAACCTTCGCCCTGGCCCGCGATGTTTTCAGGTAGCCCAGATGGACATTGAGCCAATCGCGACTGGGGCCGCCTCGTTTGGCCGTCAAGATCTCGACCTGTTCCCCATTTTGCAACTTGTAATTCAGGGGCACGATCCGGCCGTTGACCTTGGCTCCCCGGCAGCGATGGCCCACTTCAGTATGGATATAGTAGGCAAAATCAACCGGAGTCGAACCCGCCGGCAGGTCGATAGCATCGCCCTGGGGGGTGAGCACATGAACCCGATCTTGAAAGACCTCGGCCTTGACCTGGTCGATAAATTCGCTGGCGTCGACCAGGTCCTCTTTCCACTCCATCAACTGCCGCAGCCAGGCTACTTTTTGATCGAAGTTGACATCGGATTTCGAGCCTTCTTTATAGCGCCAGTGAGCGGCGACACCCAACTCGGCATCCTGATGCATTTCGAATGTTCGAATCTGGACTTCGATGGTTTTGCCCTCCGGGCCGACCACGGCCGTATGCAGCGACCGGTAGAGGTTGTCTTTAGGCGTGGCAATATAATCATCGAACTCGCCGGGAATGGGCCGCCACAAGGTATGCACGATGCCCAGGACCGCGTAACAATCCGCGACTTGATCGACCAGCACCCTGACCCCACGCACATCGTGAATCTGGTCAAAATCCACTTCTTTTCGTTTCATCTTGCGCCAGATGCTATAGATATGTTTGGGCCGGCCGGACACATCGGCTTTGACTCCTCGTTTTTCCAACTCCTCTTTTAAGCGGGCCGCCATACGCGACACGTAATGTTCGCGGTTGATCCGGCGCTCGTCAACCATGCGGGCGATCTGTTTATACAGTTCCGGGTCAAGGTAGCGAAAGGCGAGATCCTCCAACTCCCATTTGATCTGCCAGATGCCCAACCGGTTCGCCAGGGGAGCAAAAATATCGAGGGTTTCTTTGGCGATCCGTTTGCGCTTCTCCTCCCGCAGCGAGCCCAGCGTGCGCATATTGTGGGTGCGGTCGGCCAGTTTGATCAACACGACCCGCACATCATCTACCATGGCCAACAGCATCTTACGCAAGCTTTCGGCCCGGGCTCGTTCTTTTTTACTTTTTCGACTCTGGCCCCGGTACTCCTGAATCTGGCCCATCTTGGTCACCCCATCGACCAGTTTGGCGATGGTCTTGCCAAACTCCTGTTCGATCTTTTTTAGGGGGACGTCCGTATCTTCGAGGACATCGTGCAGCACGGCTGCGGCCAGAGTTTCATGATCGAGGCGCAAATCGGCCAAAATATTGGCTACAGCCAATGAATGCTGGAAATAGGGCTCACCCGAAGCGCGGGTCTGGCCCTGGTGGGCTGCTTGGGCTACCTCACAGGCCCGCCGGATAACGTCTAATTCTGCCTGAGGCCGGCCTGATTTGATCGAATTGAGCCAGCTATCGTATTCAAGTGTATCTTTACTGGAATATTTGGAGTGCGGAGCTTTTACAGCAACCATAAATAACGATCTTTGACTACCTTAGGCAATAAATTTAGTTCAAAGTGTGGGAGAA
>Ga0302046_10005481_pt1 | contig 11169 bp, 7 predicted proteins | sample RVTome_11_FD_200261 | JGI IMG/M metagenome (GOLD analysis project Ga0302046, IMG submission 200261) | Soil microbial communities from uranium-contaminated site in the Upper Colorado River Basin, Wyoming, United States - RVT147D111 (version 2) ... | reverse complement strand
GCCGCGGCGCCGCCGCTGCGCGTCACGAGCATCTACCCCGGGCACGACCAGCGGGTGAACGAACGCTGGTCGCCGCTCAGCGTGGTGTTCGACTGCGACGTGGATCCGGGCAGCGTCTCCAGCGCGTTCTCGATCACGCCGCCGGTGGCGGGTGCATGGCAGGTCGAGGGGAGGGTCGCCCGGTTCTTCCCGGCGGCGCCGTGGCCGGGCGGCACCGCGTTCGCGTGGTCGCTCGACACGACGCTGACGGCCGCCGACGGCGCGCAGCCGGCGGCGCCCATCGATGCGATCTTCTCGACGTCGGGGCTCGGCACGGGCATCACGGTCGAGCCCGGCTTCTCGGTGGACCTCATCGCGCGCCAGCGGCTCGAGGCGCCGGAGGGCCTGCTGTCCGCGCCATGGGTGCATCCGGACGCGCTGCTGGTCTCGGACTCGGGACTCGAGCGCGTGCTGACGCTCACGCCGGGCGGTGCGACCGGGCACTACCTCGGTGACCAGCGCTGGCCGCGCAGCGAGTGCCTGGCGAAGGTCGACGGCCAGCCGCTGCGCGTGGTGGACGAGCTCGGCGTGTTCGACGTGGACGACGCGCGCATGACCGTGCAGAAGCTCGGCAGCTCGACCGCCACCGAGACCGGCGCCGGCGCCTGGGGCGGGGCGGCCTTCAACGATCAGTTCTACATGTGCGACCCGGCAAACGACCGGATCGTGCGCGTCAGCCCGATCAGCACGCTGCAGACGTTCGCGAGCGGAGTCCTCGGCGGCGAAGGTCTGGCGTTCGGCCCGGGCGGGGCGTGGGGCACCGACCTGTATGTCGCCGACGCGAACCTCACCTCGATCGGCTCCCCGGCGAACGGGCCGGGCCGCATCGTCCGGCTGACCGCCGGCGCCGCGCAGTCGACCCACGCGCAGAACGCGCTGCTCACGGGCGCGAGCGGCATGGCATTCGACACCACCGGCCGCTTCGGCGGCGACCTGTTCGTCGCCGACATCCTCGGGGAGCGCATCCTGCGCGTGACGCCGGCCGGTCAGGTGAGCGTGTTCGCCTCCGGCTTCAACAACCTGTCCGGTTCGCACTGCCTGTCCTTCGGCGGCGACGGCGCACTGTACGTGGCCGATCCGGGTGGGGGCGTGGGGTTTTCGAACTCGAACGGCGACGAGCCTCCGTCGATCTGGCGCATCGCCCCGGCGGCGCTGACGCTCGATGCGCCGCGTGCCGCCGGGCCGCCCCGGCTGGAGCTCGCGCCGCCGGCGCCGAATCCGTCGGCGGGGTCGACGTCGATCCGGTTCACGCTGCAGACGGCAGGGGACGTCTCGCTCGAGATCGTCGATGTCAGCGGCCGCCGGGTACGCACGATTGCGCGTGGCGTGTGGCCGGCGGGAACGCACGCGCTCGCCTGGGACGGGCATGATGAGGCAGGCCGTCGGGTCGCCTCCGGTGTTTACTTCGCCACGCTGGACGTGGCAGGGGAGCGCACAGGGCGGCGATTCGTGCGCCTGCGATGAGTTGACGCCGAAGGCCCGTTGCGCCCGGCGCGCAGGCGGTCCGACCTGGCGGGTCGCCGGGTTTGCGGTTGAATCGGGGCACTGTAGGAGTCAGTCTCTCCCCATGCACTGCTCGGTCACGCTCCGGAGCGACGGCGGCGACGTCGTCGCCAGTTGCGACGAATATCCCAGCCTGTGGGCTCGCGGCCTCTCGGCAGCGTCCGCGCTCGAAGAGCTGCGGAGCGCCGTCCTGTTCCACGAGGAAGTCTGCCCGTGCGACGTGACGGCGGGTCCAGGGCTGGAGATGCAGGTTACGCGCGACGAGCGCTGAGGAGGCCCCCCCCAGGGCCCCGGGGGGGGGCATCGCCCGCCCCTCGACGCGGTCTCCGCGAAGTGCTCCGGCCAGAGGTGCGGTTCCGCGCCGGTCGCCTACGCCGGCTCCGCCGCCCCGCCGTGCGGCACCGACTTCTTCACCTTGAGCTCGGCGCGCTCCTTCGCGAACCGCGCGAGCAGCGTGTAGACGATCGGCACCACGAACAGCGTGAGGAAGGTCGAGACCAGCAGGCCGCCGACCACCGCCGCGCCGAGCGGCTTGCGCGATTCGGCGCCGGCGCCGAGGCCGAGCGCGATCGGCAGCACGCCCATGATCGTGGCCAGCGCGGTCATGAGGATCGGACGCAGCCGGATCCGCGCCGCGTCGATCACTGCGCGCTCGAGGGGCTGGCCACGTTCTCTGCGCTGGTTCGCGTACTCGACGATCAGGATCGAGTTCTTGGTGACGAGCCCAATCAGCATGATCAACCCGATCTGCGAGTAGATGTTGAGCGACATGCCGAAGACCCACAGCGTGAGCAGCGCGCCCAGCACGGCGAGCGGCACCGACAACAGAATGGTCAACGGGTGGATGAAGCTCTCGAACTGCGCGGCCAGCACCAGGAAGATGAACACCAGCGCGATAACGAACAGGAAGTACAGGCCGCCGCTCGACTCTGCGAACTCGCGCGACTGGCCGGCGAGGTCGGTGGTGACGCCGGCCGGCAGCACGCGCTTCGCCGCGGCACGCAGGTCGTCGAGGGCCGTGCCGAGGGTCACGCCAGGCGCCAGGTTCGCACTGATCGTCGCGGCACGTTCGCGGTTGAAGTGGTTCAGCTCGCGCGGCGAGACTTTCTGCTCGACGCTCACCACGCTGGCCAGCTGGGTGAGCCCGCTGCTGCCGCGCACGTACAGCGCATCGATGATCTGCGGGCGCGCGCGCTGCTCGGGCGGCACCTGCACGATCACGTCGTACTGGCGGTTGCCGCGCTTGAAGTTGGTGACGGTGCGGCCGCCGAGCAGGGTCTGCAGCGTGCTGCCGATCTCGGTGACAGACACGCCGAGCTCCGCCGCGCGGCTGCGGTCGATCTCGATCTCGAGCTGCGGCTTGTTGAGCTTGAGGTCGGAGTCCATGTTGACCAGATAGCCGAGCTGCTGCGCCTCGCGCATCATCAGGCCCACGGCGCGCTGCAGGTCGTCGTAGGTGTCGGCCTTGATCACGAACTGCACGGGGCTGCCGAAGCCGCCGCCGAGACTCGGCGGGTTGATCGGGAACGCGAGCACGCCCGGGATCGCGAACATGCGCGGGAAGAGGCTGCCGACGATCTGCTGCTGCGAGCGGTTGCGCTCGTGGTACGGCTTGAGCCGCACGAACATGAACGCGTCGGTCACGCGCCCGGGACCGCCGAAGCCGAGCCCGACCGCGGTGAACATCGCCTCGACCTCGGGCACGTCCTTGTAGACTGCCTCGGCCTGACGCACGTAGCGGTCGGTGTACTCGAGCGTCGAGCCCTCGGGGGCGCGCACGATGTTGAAGATGAGTCCCCGGTCCTCGGTCGGCACCAGCTCGCTCGGCAGCAGCCGGAACAGCACGGCGATCATCGCGACCAGTGCGAGCGTGCCGATCATGGCCGCGCGCCGGTGGCGCAGCAGCCACTCGAGCGTGTGCTCGTAGCGCGTGCCCAAGCGCTGGAAGAATGCGTCGAACCTGGTCTGCGGGCCCGGCACGGCCTCCTCGATGTCCAGCGGCTCGGCGCCGCCTGCGCCCGCACCTTCCGCCGCGTCCCCCTCTCCGGTACCGAAGTGGCGCGCCTTGAGCATGAGCGAGCACAGCATGGGGGTGAGCGTGAGCGCCACGAATCCGGAGATCAGCACCGACACCGCCACCGCGATGCCGAACTCGTTGAACAGCCGGCCCACGCGCCCGGTGAGGAACGCGACCGGCACGAACACCGCCACCAGCGCGATCGTGGTGGCGACGATCGCGAAGCCGATCTCCTGCGCGCCCTCGAGCGCGGCGCGGAAGCGGTTCTTGCCCATCTCCATGTGCCGGTAGATGTTCTCGAGCATGATGATCGCGTCGTCGACCACGAGGCCGATCGCCAGCACCAGCGCGAGCAGCGTGAGGATGTTGAGGCTGAAGCCGAGGAAGTAGGTCGCCGTGAACGCCCCGATCAGCGACACCGGGATCGCCACCACCGGGATCACCGTCGCGCGCAGGGAGCCGAGGAACACGAAGATCACCAGCACGACGAGCACGAATGCGATCGTCAGTGTGATCACCACCTCGTGCATCGAGTCCTTGATGAACGTGGAGCCGTTGTAGGCGAGCACCAGCTCCATGCGCTCGGGCAGCAGCTCGCGCAGCGCGGGCAGCGCCGCCTCGATGTGGTCGGCGACCGCGACGGTGCTGGCCTTCTGCTGCTTGGTGACGCCGAGACCGACCGCCGGAGTGCCGTCGAAGCGCGCGACGGTGCGCTCGTCCTCGGCGCCGAGCGAGACTCGCGCGACGTCGGACAGCTTGATCAGCCGGCCGCCGGTCTGTGACAGGATGATGTCGCCGAACTCCTGCGGCGTGCTCAGCTCGCCGCGCGTACGCACCGCGAATTCGCGGCCGGCGCCCTCGACGCGTCCGGAGGGGATCTCGGCGTTGCCGCGGCGCAGGGCGCCCTCGACGTCCTCGACGGTGAGTCCGTACGAGGCGAGCCGCTGCGGGTCGATCCACACGCGCATCGCGTAGCGGCGGCTGGCGCCGACGAACACCGAGCCCACGCCCTCGATGCGCTGAATGCGCTCCTCGAGCACGTTGTGCGCGAAGTCCGAGAGCTCGAGAAGGCTGTAGCCCTCGCCCTTCAGGGCGATCCACATGATCGGTTGCGCGTTCACGTCCTGCTTGGCGACGACCGGTTCCTCAACCTCGGCGGGCAGCGCGCCGCGCACGCGCGAGACGCGGTCGCGCACGTCGTTGGCGGCCTGGTCGATGTCACGGTTCAGGTTGAACTCGATGCTGATCCGCGACACCTGCTCCTGCGACGACGAAGTGATGAGCTTCACGCCCTCGATGGTCGAGAGCTGCTCCTCGAGCACGTCGGTGATCTCGGTCTCGACGACCTGCGCGCTGGCACCGCGGTAGATCGTGCTCACGCTCACCACCGGTGAATCGATGTCCGGGTACTCGCGCACGGGCAGGCGCGTGAACGACAGCAGGCCGAACAGCAGGATCGTGAGGCTCAGCACGGTCGCCAGCACCGGCCGGCGGACGGAGATCTCGCTCAGCTTCACGATCCGCCTCCGCTCGACTCGGCGCGCGCGGCGGCAGGGGCTCCGGGGCCGCCGCTCGTGACCGGCAGGACGCGCGCCCCCTCGTAGAGCTTCTGGTGGCCGGCGCGCACGACGCGCGTGCCGGCCTCGAGCCCGCTCACGACCTCGACCATCGCGCTGTCGCGGGTGCCGAGCCGCACCGCGGCGCGGACCACCGTGCTGTCGGGCTGGACGATGTAGACAAACTCCTGGTTGCCTTCGGCGAACACCGCCTCGTCGGGGACCAGCAGGGCGCTGCTGCGCTGCGCCAGCGTGACGCGCACGTCTGCCGACATGCCGGGGCGCAGCCGGCGGTCGCGATTCGGCACGCTGGCGACGAGCTGCACGGTGCGCGTCTGCGGATCGATGATCGGGTCCACCACGCTGAGCCGCCCGCGGAACGTCTCGCCGGGGTAGGCCGGGGTCTGGATCGTCACGGGCACGCCGACCTTGAGGTCGCCCATGAACCGCTCGGGCGCGGCGAACGTGACCCGCATCTGGTCGACGCGCGCGAGCTCGGTGATCTGCCGGCCCACGCTCACGTAGGCGCCGGCCGAGACGCGGCGGCGGCCGATCAGGCCGGCGAACGGGGCGCGGATGCGCGTCTTCGCGAGCCGCGCGGCGGCGACTTCGTAGTCGGCCTCGGCGACGCGCAGGTCCACGCTCGCGTCGTCTAGCTCCTTCGCCGAGATCGCGTTGCGGTCGAACAGCTGCTGCGCGCGCTCGTGGTCGGAACGCGCGCGGTCGCGCTCGGCTTCCGCGCGCATGGCCTGCGCGCGGATCTCCGTGTCGTCGAGCCGGGCGATGAGCTGCCCCGCCGCGACGGCCTGGCCCTCGGCGAACGGCATCTCGATGACGCGCGCGTTGATCTCGGCGACGATGTCGATCAGCTCGTCGGAGTCGACGCTGCCGAGCGCCTGGAACTGATCGCGCACGATCGACGCCTCGACGCTCGCGACTTCGACGGGAGTCGGCGGCATCGCGAACCCGCCGCGCCCGCCGGCATTGCCGGAACAGGACGTCAGAGCGAACGCCAGCGCGAGACAGGCGAGCCGTCGCGCACGCATGGCGCCGGAAGCACGGAGGGGCAGGGGAGTGAACCACGGCCTCCGCGGGCGGGACGTACCGGTATGGTTGAGCATGCACAAGACCATAGCCGGTCGGCGCCGGCGTCGCCTACTGCCATGGCCTCCTGCGGCGACCGGCGCGGCCAAACCCGCCACCAGCGGGCGGCCCGGGTCCCGGCCCTGTCAGGGCGCGGCTCCCGGCGACGCGGGGCGCCGCGCGTGCAGGCGCGCCATCACCGGCCCGTGGGGCGGATCGCTCTCTTCATAGGCGACGATCTCCAGAGTCGGGAACGCGCGTTCGAGCTCGCCCGGCCAGAACAGGAAGCGCGGATGCGTGGGCCGCCTGAAGCGCTCCTGGCCGCGCCGGAACGTCTCGTAGACGAGATGTCCGCCCGGGGCGAGCGCGGCGGCGATCACCGGGAGCAGCGGCCGGTGCAGGAAGCGGAACACGGTGACCAGCGCGCAGCGGCCCTCCGGCAGGGAAGCGCCGTGCGCCTCGAGGTCCATCGCCCGCGTCGTGATCGTGACGCCGTGGCGCGTGGCGAGCGCGTGCGCCCAGCCGAGCGCCTCCTCGGCGTGGTCGATCGCCTCGACCTCGAAGCCGTGCATGGCCAGGAAGACGGCCTCGCGTCCGGCGCCGGCGGCCAGGTCGAGCGCGCGCCCGCGCGGGACGAGCGGCAGCCGCGCCTCGAGGAACGGCGAGGGCCGCCAGAGCCGCGCCGCCGGTCCGTGGTCGGGGGCCTCTTCGAGCAGCGCGTGCCACGGCATGTCGAGCCATTCGACGGCGGCGTAACCGAGCGCGGCGATGCGCGCCGCGGCCGCGCGTGCGGTGCGCGGATCGTCCGCGACGACCAGCAGCGCGGCATCGCGTGGCGGCAGCTCGTAGCGGCGCGCCTCGAGCGCTTCGAGCGGAACATGCCCCGCGCCGGGCAGGTGTCCGGCCGCGAACGCCGCCGCGTCGCGGCAGTCGAGGACCGCGATGCCGGGACGCCGGGCGCGCGCAGGTGAAGGGGCGGTCGGTTCGCTCACGGGGCGTGATGGTCACGGGGCGCCGGCGCAGCGTCAAGCGCGGGAGCGGCGGGCCGGCGCCGCCCTGCAGAGGCCGTCGCGCATGCGCTTCGGCCGTTGACCGCCGCGCCGCGGCTTCGCATACTTCGCGCGTGCGCAAAGGAGCTCCCGTCGTGAAGTGGGTGCCGCTGTTCTTCCTCCTGCTCGCCGCGGCGCCGCGCCCGGTCGCCGCCGTGCCGGGCGATCCCGCGCGCGCCGCGCGCGCCGAGGCGCTCTACGCCGACGCGCTGGCGCGCCTGCGCGCCGACACCATCGAGAACCGCCGCCAGGCGATCGCGCGGCTCGAGCAGGCGACCCTGCTCGCGCCGGACGAGCCGCGCTACCAGCTCGCGCTGGCGCGCGCGTACTACCGCTCGGGATTCCTCAGCAACGCCCGCAAGCGCTTCGAGCGGATCGAGAGGCTCGCCCCCGGCGACTTCGACGCGCAGATGGGCATGGCGCAGATCTGGCGGCGCGACTGGCTCAAGTATCTGGACGAGGGTTCACTCGATCTGGCGATCGAGCACTTTCGCAACGCGGCGCTGGCGCGGCCCGCCGACGCCGAGCCGTGGCTGCAGCTGGTGCCGTTGCACGTCGAGCGCGACGAGCTCGAGCTGGCGCTGGCCGCGGCCGAGCATGCGGTCAAGGAGGCGGCCGGGCGCCCGGAGGCGCGGCTCGCCCACGCCCACGTGTCGTTCCGCACCGGGCGCATCGAGACTGCGGCGCGCGGCTTCGCCGCGGCGATCCCGCGGCTGCCGAGGCTCGCGCGCGAGCGCTTCGAGGACATCGCTCCGGTGGCGAGCGCAGAGGACACGATGACGTTTCGCCGGCTGCCGTTGGCGGAGCAGGCTGGGTTCATCGAGCGGTTCTGGCGCGAGCACGACCCGGACTTCACGACGCCCGAGAACGAGGCGCGCCTGGAGTACTGGTCGCGCGTCGCGCAGGCGTACTTCCTCTACTTCAACGCGCGCCGCGAGGAGTGGGACATGCGCGGCGAGGTTTACGTGCGCTACGGGCCCCCGGAGCGCGCCGACTACAACCCCGTCGGCATGCGGCTCAGCGTCTCGTTCGGCAACGTCGGCAACTACCCGGCCAACATGCTGGTCTGGGACTACCCCGCGCTCGGCATGTCGGTGACGCTTCAAGATCGCCTCCTCTCCGAGCACTACATGCTGCCGATTACGCTGACTCACGACCCGGATCCGCTGCCCGATCCCGAGCGCCTCGAGGGCGACGGGGTGCTCGCGACCCGCGGCGGGCGCGGTGTGTTCCCGACGCTGCCGCCCGGCGTGCGGGCGCTGCCGGTGGATGCGGCCATTGCGCGCTTCGAGGGCGAGTCGGGTCCGCGGCTGATCGCGCAGGTCGAGAGCCGCGGCGGCCCGGCCGACAGCCTGCACGCCACGTTCGTGGTGGTCGACACCGCTCAGCGCGAGGTGCTGCGGGGCAGCCGCGACCTGTCGCCGTCGGCATGCGACCCGCTCGAGCTGCGCGTCGCCGACTTCGCCGATGCGCTGCCGCCCGGCCCGTACACGGTGAGCATGGCCGTGCGCGACGCCCACCACGGGCGCGCCGTCCTGCGCCGCGACGTCGACCTGGCCGAGCCCGGCGAGCGCCTCGCGCTGAGCGACGTGCTGGTCGCGTGCGGGACGCCGCTGACCGGAACCGGGACCGTGCGCCCCGAGCCCAATCCCACGGGGCGCGTCTCCGCCTCGGCCCCGCTCACCGCGTACTTCGAGATCTACCACCTGCGACCGGGCGCCGACGGACTGTCGCGCTTCGAGTACGTCTATACGGTGGAGTCGGCCGAGCCGGACGAGCGCGTATGGATCCAGCGCGTGCTCGCGCCGCGGGCGAGGCCCGAGCCGATCACCGCGAGCCGCGCCGAGACCCACGTCGGCGATCTGCGCCGCCAGTACCTGACGGTGCCGCTCGGCACGCTGCCCGCCGGCCGCTACCGGCTGCTCGTCCGGGTGCGCGACGACGTGGCCGGCATCGTGGCCGCGGCCGAGACCGAGTTCGTGCGCGAGGCGCGCACCGGCGCGGGCGGGCCGGGCCCGGCCGGGCCCTGAAGGTCGTGGATGGGGGAGTGGGGGTGGCGCGGCGGATACAGTGATGGGGCGGCATGTCCGCTCAAGCCCGGACCCCGGCGCGCCGATACTCCCTGCGTCGGTCCCTCCCACCCCTACAACGGGTTTTCATGGATGAGCTCGCCGCCACCCTGCATTCTGATCGTCGATGACGAAGCCGATCTCGTCGCCGTCCTCCGTTTCGGACTCGAAGCGGAGGGCTTCCGCGTGCTCACTGCCGGCGACGGCGAGGACGGCCTCCGCCAGGCGCGCGAGAGCGAACCCGACATGATGGTGCTCGACCTGATGCTGCCCAAGATGGATGGCTACAAGGTCTGCCGGGCGCTCAAGTACGACGAACGCTACCGCGCCATGCCGATCATCATTCTCAGCGCCCGCTCGGGCGCACAGGACCGCCAGCTCGCGCTCGACATGGGCGCCGACGATTTCGTCACGAAGCCCTACGAGATGCGCAATCTGGTGCGCCGGATCCAGGCGTTTCTGAAGAGGGCGAAGCGGGCGGCGTAGGGGGCGTGCCCGGCGCCGCGGCCGCGCGGCGTGCAGAGTCCGACGGGCGCATCGAGAGAAAGCCGATGCGCCCTCTCCTCTTGGTGTTGACAGGCTCTGCACCCTGGCGAACCCCGTGGTCCGTGGCCGACTCGTGGTCGTCTGTCAGCACGCGCTGCGCGCGTCGTGGGCGAATCGCGACATCGAGACCGGCATTCGTTTCGTCCCGCCTGCTCCCATGCGTTCTCCGCGCACGCACGGCGCTCGAAAACCCGTGTGATATGAACGGAGCGCCCCCGCGGAACCCGCCCCCCGGACCGGGCGCCGAAGCTGGACGTGCCGCTGAGTTTCGAGGCTGCGCCCGAGAGCGCGGAGGTGTCCGTACGGACACCTGATGGCGCGACCGCAGAGGTGTCCGCACGGACACCCGAGACGGCTTGCGGCATCGTGGACCATGCCGGAAATTCATCGATGGTGTCCGTACGGACACCTCGGCCGGGGCGACGGCCGAAGCTGAGCCCGCTCGGCGGGGGCCGCTACGAGACGCGCTTCACCATAGGGTGAGGCCGCGCGTGAAGCCATCCACTACTTCGAGCAGCTGGCGGGTCGGGCGGTGACGGCGGAAGAGATGGATGACGCCCTGACGCACGGCTTCAAGGCCATGACCGCCGCCCTCGAGAAGCGCCGCTTCGGCGCCACGGACAGGCCTCGCAAGCAGAGCACGCCCGCCAGGGGCCGTCACTTCCCCAACGCCATCAAGCGCCAGATCTGGCAGCGCGACGAGGGGCGCTGCACGTTCGTGGCCGAGAGCGGCCGGCGCTGCGAGCGGCGCGGGGACGTGGAGTTCGACCATATCGAGCCTCTCGCACGGGGCGGCAAGTCCACGGTCGAGAACCTGCGCCTCCTGTGCCGGGCGCACAATCAGCACGAGGCCGAGCGCACGTTCGGCGCGGGGTTCATGCACGCGAAGCGCGAGCGGGCGAAGCGGGTGGCAGAGCACAAACGTGAAGCCCGGGCAGCGCCTGTCGCGCTGCCGCAGGTTCCGGCTCAGGCTTCTGCCCGGCGACCGGCGCCGAAAGCCCATCCGCCCCCGAGCGCGACGCCGACGACATCATCCCTTGCCTGCGCAGCCTCGGTTTCCGAATCGACGAAGCGCGGCAGGCCGCCGCCCACTGCGACTCGATGGGCGACGCCACGCTCGAGGAGCGCGTGCGTGCCGCGCTGTCGTTCCTGGCCCCGCCGGCGCGGGTGACGGGCGCTCAGCCGCGTGCGGCCGGCCCTGCCTGATGGCGCGCCGCCGTGAGGATATCCTGCATCTCCGCGTGCACGCGCCCGTTGCTCGCGAGGATCTGGCGGCCGTCGATGCGAAAGTCGCTGCCGTCGAAGCG
>Ga0302046_10005480_pt1 | contig 11169 bp, 12 predicted proteins | sample RVTome_11_FD_200261 | JGI IMG/M metagenome (GOLD analysis project Ga0302046, IMG submission 200261) | Soil microbial communities from uranium-contaminated site in the Upper Colorado River Basin, Wyoming, United States - RVT147D111 (version 2) ... | reverse complement strand
CCGGGCCTGCTGAGCGGCGGCCCCGAACGGCTTGAGCGCGAAGGACATGCCGGCCGCTATCGCGCAGGCAGCCGCGAGCGTGCGTGCAAGGAACACCCTTCGAAACGAGATCGGCGGCATCGATACTCCAGCGGTGCCCGACAGCAGCGGCACCCGGTTCGGGGAACGGTCCGTCCAGTCTTATCGCGGACGACAGGGTTACACAACCGTTACATGGTTAAGAAGTGTAGCGAAGCGTATCCCGCACGATCACACCGCTTCCCTGTCCGAGGTCGGGCGGACCTGGAAGCTTCCCCCCGCGAGCGCTGGGACTGGAGCAGGGTCAGCCGTGCCTCGTCTGTGACTCCAGCTCCATGGCCACGACGTTCACTGTGACACGGTGACCACGTCGCCGCGCTAGCTGACACGAAGGACGGTCGAAGGTCACGAGGATTCAGGGACGTCGATGCGGCGTGACGCTCACCCCTCCACCGTCTGCAGCTCGCGCTCTCCGGTGCCCGTGTCCTCCACGACGTCGAAGGAAAGCATCGCGACGGCGCGACCGTCTTCGGTCTCCACCGTGACGCGCCAGGTGCCATCCGCCTGCTGCGATTCCCACACCGTGACGATCTGCGGGCGGAAGCGTGAAGGTGCGAAGACGCGCGCGAAGTAGTAGACCGTGGCAGGGGCGCGGACGTCGTGTAATGGATGTTCAGTCAAACCTTGGTGAGGGGCGAAGACGACGAATGGGTCTTGATACTTCCTATCCCCCTGGTTGGGACGGTGGCCCTCTCGGCGACAGCCATTGGTGCGGTGGCGGCCGGCTCCGCGATCGCGCTTGCGCCGCTCGTGTTCGTCATAGGTTGCGCATGGTCCGTCTGGATGCTGGCCCGTTGGTCGTACGCAAGCGAGGTGGCGCCGCCCGAGTGGCGCGGGCGCGTCCTCTCATTGCTCGGTGGCTCGAACCGGATGGGGACCTTCGTGGGGCCCTTCGTCGGCGGGCTCGTCGCCGAGTTCGCGGGGTTGGCATCGGCGTTTGCCGTGCAGGCTGGCCTCGCCGCGGCGGCCGCCGCCGTCATGTTCCTGGTAGTGCCGCGAGACCGGGGTCGCGCGCGTGTGGACAGCGGCGACGCCGGCCACCATATCGGCACGATGCTCCGGGATCACCGATCGACGTTTGCCACTGTCGGTGTCGTATCGGTGGCGATTGCCGTGCTGCGCAGCACGCGGCAGGCGATCATTCCGCTGTGGGGTCATGCCATCGGACTGAGCGCCGCCGAGGTCGGCATCATCTTCGGGCTGTCGTCGGCCCTCGACATGGCCATGTTCTATCCGGCGGGTGTGGTGATGGATCGCGTCGGCCGCAAGTGGACGGCGGTTCCGTGCCTGCTCATCTTCTCGGCGGGCATGTTTCTCATTCCGTTCACGGGCGGGTTCGCCAGCCTCCTCGTCGCCAGTCTGGTGACCGGCTTCGGCAACGGGATGGGCGCCGGGATCAACATGACGCTCGGCGCCGACTTTGCCCCGCCTGACAGGCGGGCGGAGTTCCTCGGCGTGTGGCGGTTCATCAGCGACATCGGAGCGGCGGGCGGGCCGCTGCTGCTCAGTGTGGTCACGGCCCTCTCGACGCTGGGGCTTGCGACCGTGGCGACCGGCGGCATCGGGCTGGCCGGCGCGGCCGTGGTGGCGTGGCTCGTCGTCGAGCCGCTGCGGCGTCGACCGTAGCGTCCGGCTTCAGCCCGGACCCCATGCGCAGGGACTTCCCGGCCTGCGCCGACGCCCGTCACCGAGCTCCGGGCGGGCAACCATCGCTCGCCGTCGTTCCTTCCGGACGACCGGCATTTCCTGTACTACGTCAACGGCGTCCCCGGGGGCGTGCATGTCGGGAACATCGACACGCGGGAGTCGCGGTGGCTCTTCGATGCGGACGCCGTTGCGCAGTACATGGAGCCGGGCGTTCTCCTCCTGGTCCGGCAGCGGACGCTGTTCGCCCAGTCGTTCGACCCCGCGGCCCTCGAGTTTCGTGGAGATGCAACGCCAGTTGCCATTGCCCCCGACATCACCGTTGACGATCAGAACGTGGCGGCAGTCTCCGTGGCCAGGCGGGACATGGTGGCCTATCGTCGAGGCGCGGCGCTGGAGCAGAGGCACCTGATCTGGTTCGATCGAGAAGGGAACCCGGTCGAGAGGGTCGGCGACTCCGACGGCGCCAGCGCGTTGTCGCCCTCGCTGTCGCCGGACGGCCGCCGGCTCGTGCTGTATCGGACGGTCAACGGGAACATGGACCTGTGGACGCTCGAGATGTCCAGTGGGGTGCTGAGTCCCCTGACGCGCGACGACACCAACGAGCTGAATCCGATCTGGTCGCCCGACGGCGGGCGCATCGTGTTCTCGAAGGGTGTCGGCGGCGGTCTGGATCTGTACGAGCGTTCGACGAGCACGGGTGAGGAGACGTTGTTTCTATCGACGCCGCAGTTGAAGGCGGCCAACGACTGGTCACCCGATGGACGTTTCGTGCTCTATCGAAGCAGCGACGAGCGAACCGGCCGCGATCTCTGGGCCGTGCCGGTGGACGGGGAGCGCGAGCCGATTCCCGTTGCTACGGCCGAGTACGATGAACGCGAAGGACAGTTTTCGCCCGATGGGCGATTTGTCGCCTATCAGTCCAACGAGTCGGGTATGCCCCAGATCTGGATTCAACGCTTCCCCGGAGGCGAGGACAGGACGCAGGTGACGTCGGCTGGTGGCGCGCAGGTGCGGTGGCATCCGGAAGGCAATGAGCTCTTCTACGTCGCGCTCGACGACATGCTGATGTCTCTTCCCATCAGGGCCGATGAGACGGGAGTCGAAGCTGGTGTCCCGGTTCCCTTGTTCCCGACTCGGATCGGCGGCGCCGTCCGCGGGCCCGCCAGGCAGCAATACCTGCTGTCGCTCGACGGCGAGCGATTCCTGATGAACACCGTGACGGAGGAGGCCAGCATCCCCATCCACATCCGGATGCGTCGAAGTCCTGTGCCGTGACGGCGCGGCGCCTGGCCGGGAGGGAGCGTCTTGCGAGGCTGATGAACCTGCCCACGCGCCAGTCCTGACGGGCCGAAGGCCAGGAGCGGCCAATCGAACGCCGCACGTCACAGATCGGCTCAGGCCGAGGGTCGGTGGTGGGAAACGAGAATTCGAGCCCAGGGAGCGATGGCTCCCCGGGCTCGAGTGTAGCTGCGCGACTAGGACGCCGGCGTGACGTTCTCCGCGCGCGGGCCCTTCGGGCCCTGGCCGAGCGTGAACGTCACGCTGTCGCCTTCGCGCATCGCGTCGATCGGCGTGCTGGTACACGCCGTCTGGTGAAAGAAGTACTCGGTGCCGTCGGCGGCGGCGATGAAGCCGAAGCCGCGGTCGGTGATGCGCTTGATGGTGCCGTCGATTGTTGACATGTGTTCATCCTCTGAGGAAGCGGCCGAATCTGGCCACGATCGTGCCGAGTGGTTCCTGCCTCGTCGCACACCTGTCACCACATCGAGGCAGCAGGGACCGGGCCCGGCATCCCCAGGGTGAGATTGGAAAGTGATTGAGTGAGTCTCGTTGAGATGATCTCGAACTTGATGTTTCGGCAGGCGGGGCTGTCAGTGCCCCGTACGTGAGACTGTACACCAAATTGGTGCCGGAGCCTACGAAGATCGGCGCCTTCACCCTGGGCTGGCCTCTCCTGACGGGGCTTGGCGCTAGAATCGTGCCGCGTCGAGGCAGATCCGCGGCTGCTCCACGCGGCGGGCAGGGCATGGCTGAGCTGGCCCGACTCCGGCGAGGTCGCATAACCCCCATTCCGTTGACCGGAAACCCCGCCGAACCAAGGAGTGTTGCCACGACCCTCATTCTTTGGCTCGCGGCTTGCGCTGAGGCAGTGGTTTGTCTGGAGCTGGAAGACTCGGGACCGGGACCGACACGACCGTCAACCCGTCGATGCCCCTGAAGTCTCTCGGGTTGCAGGTGTACAACGGCAATCCGTTCGCGAGGGCCGTCGCTGCGATCATGACGTCATAGGCACGCGGTTTGACAGCGCGTCCACTCCGGCGCAGCGCAAGCGCGACCCGACCAAACGCCCGGGCCGCCGCCACGTCGAACGGAAGCGGGTCGAAATCCGACTCGGCTTGCTGGACGTGCGACTGGCGCGCCGCGCGTTCCTTGTCGGTTGCGGCTACGAGAGGACCCACGGACAGCTCGGCGAGCGTCACCGTGGTGATGAGCGGCTCCGCCGGCAGGAGGCTGTCATCCTGAATCCGCGGCAGCAGGATCAACGTGCTCGTATCCAGTACGCCGCGCTCGTGGCGTACACGTGCGCGCGTCGTCACAACGACGAATCCAGCGCCCGGTCGATGTCCGCCTTCAGTCGAGCGGGGTCGACGTGTGCGAGGCGCCGCCACCGTCCCAGAAGCGCGGAGGCACGGAGCGGACGTCGTGACAACGGTCGGAGCTCGGCTATCGGCTGCCCATCGCGAGTCACCGTGAGGGACTCGCCTCGGGCGACCCGATCGAGGACCCGTCCCCCGTCATTGCGCAACTCTCGGACTGTGACCTCGGCCATGCCCAAGCGTATCACCGGTGAGACTCACCGGCAATGCGGGACGAAGGCGTGTTCGCCGCGCAGCACCACAGGCCTGGTTGAGGAGGCTCGCGCCTACACCCACCGTCGCAGGGTCTCGACTACTTTCCAGGCGTGCTCCAAATCACAGCGAATACGGTGGCGCCTACACCAAAGTCCGGTTGCTCTCGGCGCCTGCGACAGCCCGGCGAGAACCATCCGTTCATCGTCGGACGCTGACGGCGTGCAGCGCTACTTCACCGTCATGGCCGAGTGCGCGATGGCGTCGAAGCTCCGGGCCTGGGCGACGTGAAGGACTGCGCCGTGGCGTCGTGACCGACGCTCACGTCCTCGCGTTGCGGCCCCGTTCGAGGTCGGCTCCCGTCCAGGTGCGCGCGGCATCGCTCACCGCTGCTCCACGCTACCAGTCGGCCGTAGAGCTGGCCGCCGCCCTTCGCGGAACGCTTCCCGTTCTGGACGCGCTGGACGTGGGGGGCGAGGAGGAGGAAGTCGCGCCGTCGCGGTCGACGTCGTCCGGACGCGGCGTGACCATGAGCGCCGCCATCCTGGTGGTGGCGCTGCTCGCCTGGTGGCTTTTGAGCTAGGCCGACCGGTCACGCCCCCGCGAAGGCGCGAGACAGCACGTGTTCCGCGCGAGCACCGGGCTAGTTTGGTGCACGGGCCCCGCGCCTGACTCGAGCTTCAAGCCGAGCTGCTCCTGGAGCGCGGTGAAGATCGTCGGCGCCTCAGAAGGGAGGGGGGCCTCGAGGCCTTCGTGTGATCCCGTTTCGCCGATCTCCTGGGGCGGAGTGAATCGCAGGACCACATCGAATTCGCCTTCTAGACCGGTCCGATCCACCACCGGCCCACGGAGATGCGCCACGAGAAAATCGCCTCGTCGGCCCGCCACGGGGTGTGGCACGGGCGGCCGGCCCGGTACCAATCGAGATTGGTCGAGAGACGCCCCACGACCGTCGCTTCCCGGCCTGCGCCGCGGCGTCGATGGCCTCGCTGCTGCCGGTAATGCCCGAGCTCGGCAAGCGCCATCGCCATTTGGCAACCTCGAGTTACAGACTGACAGTGACGGCACCGCCTACGGCCTTGAGACACTGCGCCGCGGAGGACGAACCATGGAGATGGGCTCCTCTGAGTCAGCGCGCGCGCCTGTAGCGGATGGCGACCGCGCCGCTGCGGAGCGGCTTCGCCGAGACCAGCTCGAGCCGTCGCGTGCTGGGCAGCCCGCTCTGGTACAGGGTCGGGCCGTGGCCGGCGATCCTGGGGTGGACGAGGAACTTGTACTCGTCGATCAGATCCAGCCGGTCCAGCTCGGTCGCGAGCTTACCGCTACCGAGGAGCACGCCGGTTGGGGTCGCGTCCTTGAGCTCCTGCACGCCCGTGCGCAGGTCGCCGGCGATGTGGTGGCTGTCGGTCCACGGGAAGTCCTTTCGCGTCGACGACAGACGATAGGCGCCATGAACGGCCTCTTCGCGCCAGTTGACGCAATCCCCGTTATGCGATCTCGCCCCACACAGCAGGACATGATCACGGCGCTCGACATGGCCGCCGAGATGTCGGGGTGGGGCACGCCGCTGCCGCAGGGCACGGCGCGGGCCATCGCGCTCGAGGAGCGCGGCGGGGAGACGGACGGCATGGCGACGATCAGCGCCATGGTGCACAGGGTCTCGGTCGGCCGCGAGGGCACGGTCATGTTGGAACGCGTGGACGTGGCGCACGAGACCGGCTTCGGCCTGGTGAACCCGCTGTCGGTGCGGAAGCAGATCGAGGGGCAGATTACCTGGTTCTACAACGACGCCATGCACCAGGCCTGCACGATCGAGGACGGGCGCATCGCCGAGAACAATTTCGACAGGTTCCCGATCTCCCGCATCGCGGAGGACCCGCCCGTCATCAACATCCGCTTCTTCCCGACCGGGCACTGGCTGATCGGCATGGGGCACGACCGTGCCACGTCGATCCAGTCCGCGATCGGCGAGGCCATCTTCCAGGTCACGGGCAGGCGCATCCGCGACCTCCCGTTCGGCCGCCACGACCTGCGCTGGACTTGATTCCAGGGCTCAGGCGGCCGCGTTGGCCGGCCGTCGCTTCATGAGCCGCAGCGCCACCCGCCCGAGCAGCGCGGCCAGCCGGCGGTTCGTCCCGCGCGCCGCGCTGTCGGCCGACAGCCCGTATCGCTTGTAGCGTGTGAGCAGCCCGCGGCAGATCACGTAGTACACGAGCAGCTTCCGGGGCTGACGGAGCAGCCCGAAGCGTCTGGCGCGCGCCAGGATGGCCGACGTGCCGTAGAAGCTCCGCCACGCCTGTTCGATGCTGTTCTCGATCTGCGGGCCCGTCAGATTCGGATGCCGGTACAGGATGCGCGGATGTGACGGATCGAGCCAGTAGTCGTAGTTGTCCCGGATCGGCTGAAGCTTCAACTTGCCCCGTCGCAGCTGGTGGAAATCGACGGTTCCGGGGAGCGGCGTCATCGGAATGAACTGCGCCAGCGCGATGCCGCAGTCGCGCGCGAACTCGATGGTCTCCCGGGTCGATTCCTCGGTGTCCGACTCGATCCCGAAGATGAACGAGCCGAGGATGTACGGCAGCCCCTGCTGGCGGATCGTCTGGAGCTTCGGGCGCAGCGCGGCACCGGAGGTGTTGAAGACCTTCCGTGTCGCCTTCAGCCCGGCGTCGGTGATCGACTCGATGCCGATGAGCGCGCCGGCGATGCGGGCCCGCTTCATCGCGGCGAGGTACTCGGGATCGTCGGCCACCTCCATCGTGATCTGCGTGCAGAAGTGCATGTCGCCCGGCAGCTCGACGGCCAGCCGGCGGAGCAGGTCGAGCCGCTCCGCGTACCCCTCCTCGGCCTGCCGTCGCGCGTCGGGCGTCCGGCTGTTCTGGATGTCGGCGAGGGCGTACGGATAGAAGTTGTCGTCGGCGAACATCACCAGACGAAAGCCGGCGTCGTAGAGGTACTGCAGCTCCTCGATGATCCGGTCGGTGGCCCGGACTCGCGGGACCCGGCCATCCTGGACCCACACGGAACAGAACGAGCACTGCTTGGGACACCCGCGGACGGTCTGTACCGAGGCCAGCAGGTAGCGATCGAGCTGCAGGGCGTCCCACCTGGCCGGCACGAACTCGTCGGCCGCCACGCGTCCGCCCTTGTACGAACGCTGCAGCATTCCGCCGGCGTACTCCCGCAACAGGTGGCTCCAGGCGACCTCCGCGTCGCCGGTCACGACGGCGTCGCCATGGCCCAGCGCCTCCTCGGGAAAGATCGAGGCATGGGGACCGCCGAAGACGACCGTCGCTTCCCGTTGTCGAACCCGTTCGGCCAGCGCGTATCCGTGTATCGCGTTGAACGTGTGGATGCTGATGCCGACGAGGTCGCCGGGGTTGAGCTCGTCGAACGGGAATTCCTCGATCGCCTGATCGACGGCACGGACCCGCTCGACGGTGCCGTTGCGTGGGGTCACGGCCGCCAGCACCGGCAGCGCGCGCGGCGTGATGAACGACCAGCCGATGCGCTCGGCGGCCGGAGCGGGATTCGCCAGGTAGACGCTGAACGATCCGGGCATACGATCTCCAGACGTCGGCCGGAGCTGCCTGCCACGGCCTGCAGGAAGTGCCAGCGTGACGTTCCGTCAACCGCCGGCTGTTGTCAAGTCAGGGTCCTACGCGGCAATGGCGTCGTGAACGACCCGGCCGCCGACGATCGTGAGCAGCGACCGGATCTGCCTGATCTCCGCGTCGGGGACCGAGAAGTAGTCCCTGTCGAGGACGACGAGGTCCGCCAGCTTGCCCGGCTCGATGGAGCCGATGCGGTCCTCCATCCGCAGGAACCAGCTGTTGCCCCTGGTGAACAGCCGAAGCGCCTCCTCCCTGGTGAGCTGCTGGTCGCCGTTGACCTGGGCACCGAACGAGTTGAGGCCCGTGGTGGCGTAGTGGATGTGCTGCCACGGATTGAGCGGGGCGATGTGGACTCCGTCGCCGTGGATGCCCGCCTGGATGCCGTGGTCGACGATCGTCCGGAGACGATAGGCGCCATGAACGGTGCTCACCGTGACGGTGACCCGATCCTGCGCGTAGCGCACCGCGTTTCGGAGGAGATTCTCGATGGCGCGCTCGAACTGCCGGCGATCCGCGGCGACGCGGATGCCTGGTGGGCAGGAGAGCTCGATGATCGGCGGTCCTGCGCCTGGCTGTTCGAGTTCCACCAGCGACTCGAGCACGGGCCTCGGCTCGAAGGGCTGTCGCGTATCGCTCCTCGGCTCGGAATCCATCCAGCCGACCAGCTCCGTGCTCAATTCGTCGAGTTCGTCGAGATCCTCGCCCAGCGCCCGCAGCCTGTCGCGCTGTACCGGCGCTGACATGCCGCTCTCGAGCAGTTCGACCTGGAACCGCATGCGCGAGAGCGGTGTGCCCATCTCGTGGGAGACGGCCTGCAGCAGCGCCTCGCGCTCCTGGAACTGGCGCTCGAGCTGCCCGGCGGTTCGATTGATGCTCTCGGCCAGCTCCCGCAGCGCGCCCTCGGAGCGGATGTCGAGCCGCGCCGCCCAATTGCCGCGCCCGAGCTCGTGGATCACCGTCCGGAAGCGACGCAGCGTGCGAACGAGGGGGAATCCGACCAGCAGCGACACCGTCGGAATGAGGACCAGCCCGAACACGAGCGAGAACACGACGAGCGAACGCACGGGCGGCGGCCGCATCGGGCCGACCACGAGGACGTGCGACCCGCCGTGCAACGGTATTTGGATCAGCAGCGGCCCGGAGCCGGGTGGGCTGAGGAACGGCTGGCCGGCAGCGACGCGCCGCGCGCGGTCGGCCGGGAGCCCCGAGGCCGGCAGGATCTCGAGCCGCGCAGTCACCGACTGCCGGGCATCCTCGAGCAGCTCCGGCCACTCCTCCGGCGACGCGCGTTCGAACTGCTGACCCAGCCAACCCAGGCCGTTGCCGAGCAGCTGCCGTTCGAATCCCTCGACCACGAGTCCGCCGATGAGCGGGGCCGCCAGCGTCGCGATGAGCCACGCCGCGGCGACCGCGAGCACGACCCCGGCCACGATGCGAACGTGCAGCCTCCGCATCAGCGCCTGACCAGCAGATACCCCGACCCGCGAACCGCCTTCAGCGCACGCGCATCGAAGCCTGCCGCCTCGAGCTTCTGTCGCAGCCGGGACACGTGCACGTCCATGCCCCGGTCGAGACCGTCGTACGAGACGCCACGCACCTGCAGGTAGAGTTCCTCACGCGTGACGACTTCGCCGGCGCGCCGCGCCAGCAGCCAGAGGATGTCGAACTCGACGCTTGTGAGCTCCACGCGGGCGCCGTCGACACTGACCTCGCGCGCGGCACGGCTGATGCCGAGCGACCCGACGGTGAGCGCCGAGGGCTGCGCGGTGTTTGGCAATGAGCCGTTCAGACGGCGCAGCAGGCTTCGGACGCGTGCCAGCAGGATTCTCGGCTCGATCGGCTTGATGACGTAGTCGTCGGCCCCGAGCTCCAGCCCCACTGCCTGATCCACCCCCGCCTTGCTGGCCGTGAGCATCAGGATTCCCCGACCGTAGTGTTCGCGCGCGCGACGGCAGACCTCGAATCCGCCGAGCCCAGGCAGCATGAGATCGAGGATCACCAGCGCCGGGTCGTCGCGCCGGATGCGATCGACGGCCCGATCGCCCCGGCTCTCGAGGTCCACCGCGAAGCCGTGCGAGGTCAGGTACTCCTGCAGCAGCGTGGCGAGCCTCGCGTCGTCTTCGACGAGCAGGATGCGAGGCCGCCGGTCGTCGGCACCGGCAGACAGCGGGGACATGGCCAATCCTGGAACCTCGGCCCAGGTAAAGCGGCGCGGCGGGGCCTACGGGGACCCGGCTCGTACCGCCGCGGTTGCCTCCGCGCGAGGCTGCGCATCCGCGGCTCCCGGCCGCGACGGCTGGTAATACACAGTGATATCGACGACGTCGCGCAGCAGGTCGACGTCGCCGATCTCGAAGCGCTGCACCGGCAGGCGCGTGCGGGCACGCAGGTCGGCCAGCAGCTCGTGCGACGCGGCCGGCTCGAGCAGTTCCAGTCGATCGTAGAGCACACGGCGCGCCTCTTCGCGGCTGGAGAAGGCCGCCATTTCCAGGAGGCACACGGCACCGGCGATCACCGCGTTCACCAGAATCAGCTCGGCGAGCGTGATCTGTTCGTTGGCCAGCGCATTGAGCAGCGCGATGCCGATCACCACGAAGAGATACGTCAGATTCCGGACCTGGATGGCCTCGGTGCGGTACCGGAGGATGCCGAACACGGCGAACAGCCCGAGCGCGAAGCCGAGCTCGATCGGCACGCGGCTCAGGAGGTACGCGAGGGAGAAGGTGACGACGTTGAGGAGCACGTAGGTGAAGATGTAGTCGCGATGCCGGTAGAGCCGTGAGTAGACCGCCCCCACCACGATGAGCGTGAACACCAGGTTGAGGAGCAGGCGCGACAGCAGCGCCATCAACTCCTGGGGGGCGGGCATCAGGGGAGCGCCAAAGAACTCGTTCATGCCGACAGCTGCTCCATCTTCCGGAGAACGGGCCGAAATGCGTGGCGAACGGGCGCCAGCCGCGTCAGGGCGATGCAGTACTTGCTGA
>Ga0302046_10005479_pt1 | contig 11170 bp, 6 predicted proteins | sample RVTome_11_FD_200261 | JGI IMG/M metagenome (GOLD analysis project Ga0302046, IMG submission 200261) | Soil microbial communities from uranium-contaminated site in the Upper Colorado River Basin, Wyoming, United States - RVT147D111 (version 2) ... | reverse complement strand
CGCCGGCGATCGAGGCAGGGAGGACCAGGCGTGGCAGCTGGCTCGAAGCTCGCGTTAGAGAGCATCCGACTGCTGGAGGAGGGCCGGGAGCTGCTGCGCGGTCTCACCGACGGGATCTACGTCGCCAAGCCGCCGATCGGCCTGGGCACGGTGGGAGGCCACATCCGGCACTGCCTCGACTTCTATCGGTGCTTCCTGCGCGGCCTCGGCGACGGGCGGGTCGACTACGACGCCCGCGGCCGGGACGGGAACGTCGAGCGATCGCGGGAGCGGGCGGTCGCCGGCCTCGACGAGGTCGTCGCGGGGCTGGAGAAGGTCTCCTCGGAGGTCGAGGACCGGCGCCTCGCGGCGGTGCGCGGCAGTCTCGCGCTCGGCGACGCGGATGCGTCGACGGTCGGCCGCGAGCTCCAGTTCCTGGCCAGCCACACGGTGCATCACTACGCCTTGATCGGGGCGCTGCTGAGGGTCCAGGGGGTCGACCCCGGCGCGGAGTTCGGCGTGGCGCCGTCGACCCTGGTGCACCGACGGCAGCTCGCGGCGCGGTGACCGCGTCGGTTCGCGTCCTGTCGATGGCTCTGGCGCTGGCGGGCTGCGCCTCGGTCGATCCGGGGCGGTGGAGCGAGTCCCTCGGTGCTCTGGCCGGGGACCAGCCCTGGTTGCTGCTCTGCGTCCTGGCGGTGGCGACGCTGCTCTCCGAGGACCTGACGTGCGTCGCCGGCGGTCTGCTCGTGGCCGAGGGGCGGCTGGAGCTGGTCCCGGCGATCGTCGCCTGCGGAGCCGGGATCTTCGTCGGCGACCTCGCCCTCTTCGCGGCGGGCCGGAAGGTTGGCCGGCGGCTGCTCGCCCGCCGCTGGGTGCGGGGCCGGGTGAGCGAGGCGGCCCTCGAGCGGGCGGCCCGCTGGCTCGAGCGATGGGGAGCCTGGGTCGTGGTGACGACCCGCTTCGTCCCCGGCAGCCGGCTGCCCACCTACCTGGCCGCCGGAATCCTGCGGACGCGCGCCTGGACGTTCGCTCTCCTCTTCGCCCTGGCGGTGGCCGTCTGGACGCCGGTCCTCGTCGGCCTCTCGGCGGTCGTCGGCGACCGAGCCCTGGCGCAGCTGGAGGGGAACCGCTGGGCGGTCGGGATCGTCCTCCTCGGCGTGCCGGCGCTGTTGATCGTGGTGCGCCGGGCGGTGGCCCTGGCCACCTCGGCGACCGCCCGCCGCCGGCTGGTCGGGAGCCTGGGTCGCTGGCGGCACTGGGAGCACTGGCCGGCGTGGCTCTTCTACCCGCCGGTGGTCCTCTACTGCCTCTGGCTCGCGCTGCGACACGGCGGTGCCACCACGTTCACCGCGGCCAACCCGGCGATCCCCGGCGGAGGGCTGGTCGGGGAATCGAAGCGCTCCCTCCTCGAGTTGCTCGGGGCCGGCGTCGAGGGCGCCGCGCCGCCGCCGTGGCGCTTCGTCCCCGGCGGACTGCCGCCGGCCGAGCGCCTGCGGGAGCTTGAGGGATTGCTGGCCGAGGGCACGGTGCGCTATCCGCTCGTGCTCAAGCCCGATGTCGGACAGCGTGGCTCCGGAGTCGTGATCGTCCCCGACGACGCGGCGGCCCGGGCCTATCTCGAGCAGGTCGAGAGCGACGTCATCGTCCAGCCCTGGGTGCCGGGCCTGGAGCTCGGCCTCTTCTACGTCCGGCGACCCGGGCAGGAGCGCGGCCGGGTGACGGCCGTGACCGAGAAGCGACTGCCCGAGGTGATCGGCGACGGCCGCAGCACCGTCGAGGAGCTGGTGCTCGCCGACGACCGCGCCGTGCGGCTTCCGGATCTCTATCTCGGACGGCTGGCGACCCAGCGCCGGCGGGTGCCCTCGGCCGGGGAGCGGGTCCCCCTCGCGCAGCTGGGCACCCACTGCCGGGGCGCGGTCTTCCTCGACGGCGACGGCCTCCTGACCGAGGAGCTGTCGGACACCATCGACCGCCTCTCGCGCAGCTTCGAGGGGTTCCATTTCGGGCGCTACGACGTTCGCGCGCCCTCGGCGCGGGCGGCCCGCGAGGGCCGGGACCTGGTCGTCCTCGAGATCAACGGCGTCGCCTCCGAGCCCACCCATGTCTACGACCCGCGGTACGGTCTGCTGGATGCCTACCGGGCCTTCTTCTGGCAATGGCGCACGGCGTTCGAGATCGGCGCGGAGAACCGGCGACGCGGCGCCCAGGCGGCCCCTTGGCGCGAGCTCGTCGCGGCCTGGCGCTCCTACCGGCGCGGCGCCCGCTCCCATCCGCCGGAGCCGCCCCTGCCGGCTCCCGATCAGGCAAGCGAGGTCCCGGCGTGAGCGCAGGGAGCACGGACGCGATCCTGGGCCTGGGGTCGAACGTCGATCCCGAGCGCAACCTGCTGCGGGCCGTCGAGCTGCTCGCGCGGGTCCTGGAGGTGCGGGCCGCGTCGGCGGTCTACGAGAGCGAGCCGGTAGGCGCGCCGGGGACGCCGCGCTTCCTGAACGCGGCCCTGCTGGTGCGCACCGACCGCAGCCCCGGGGCTCTCAAGCACGACATCCTGCGGCCCCTCGAAGCCGAGCTCGGCCGCCGGCGGGGGCCCGACCCGAACGCTCCGCGCGAGATCGACATCGACGTCCTCCTCTTCGGAGATCGGGTCATCCGCGATCCGGAGACCGAGCTCGACGTGCCCGACCCGGCGCTGGCGTCGGCCGCGCACGTGGCCCTGCCGGCGGCGGAGGTCTGGCCCCAGGCGGTGCATCCCGAGCTCGGCGTCACCCTGGCGGAGCTCGCCGCCCGTGTCGCTCGGCCGACGGGGATGCGGCGGCGCCTCGACTTGGACCTGGGCTCGCGGGTGGGAAACAATGGCGGGTAGGCTGCGTAGTGACCGGAGGGTGGCCACGGCTCGCCCACGATCCGAACCAGACGACGAGGTCCATGCGATGCGGAGGAGCGTGACGAGAGCGCTCGTCGCCCTCTTCGTGCTGCCGTTTCCGATCATCGGCTTGGCGACGGGCTGCGGTGGGCGGGGCGCGGGCGAGGCGGCGGCGACGGAAGGCGACGGAGCCGAGGACGAGGCGGTCCCGATCGAGGTGACCGTCATCGGTCGCGGTCCGATCGAGGAGGTCCTGCGGTTCTCGACCAACCTGGAGGCGGAGGAGTCGGTCCAGGTCGTCTCCCAGGCGGCGCGTCACGTGACGGAGCTGCTGGTGGAAGAGGGCGACGAGGTCTCCCGGGGACAGGTCCTCCTGCGCTTGCAGGACGACGAGCAGCGCACCGAGCTCGCGCGGGTCGAGAGCCAGCTCGCCAAGGCGCGCCGCGAGTCCCAGCGTCAGCAGAGTCTCTTCGAGCAGCAGCTGATCAGCGAGCAGGTGATGACCGACGCCACCTACGAGCTCGAGCAGCTGGAGCTGCGCCTGGCCGACGCCCAGCGCCAGCTGTCCTACGCCACGGTGCGGGCCCCGGTCACCGGCACCATCACCCAACGCCTGGTCAACGTCGGCGATCAGGTGACGGTCAATCAGCACCTCTTCGACATGGTCGACTTCGACTCGATCGTTGCCCGCGTCTACGTCCCCGAGAAGGCCTTGCCGCGCCTCCGGCTGGGGCAGGAGGCCCGCATCCTTGCCGCCGCGTTCGGCGACGAGTCCCATTTCGGCGAGATCGAGAGGATCGCGCCGGTCGTCGACCCGCGCACCGGAACGGTGAAGGTGACGGTGGCCATCCCCCGGAGCGAAGCCCTGGTGCCCGGCATGTACGTCTCGGTGGAGCTGGTGACCGACGTCCACGACGACGCCGTGCTCGTGCCCAAGCGGGCAGCGGTCTACGACGACGACCAGGTCTTCGTGTTCAGGGTCGTCGAGGGGTCGGCCGCGGCGAGCGGAGAGGCGGTCGAGGAGGGTGCCCCGCAGGAGAAGGGGGGCGAGACGGCGAAGGCCGGCACCGCGGAAGAGGCCGAACCGGGTGGTCCGGTGTTGACGGTCGAGCGGCTGCGGCTGCGGCCGGTTCTCGAGAGCCGCGAGTTCCTCGAGCCCGACGGCGGGATCGAGCCGGGCGACCGGGTCGTAGTGGCCGGTCAGACGGGGCTGAAGGAGGGCTCCGAGGTCCGCATCGTGGGGGCTCCGGGTGAGTGACGGCCCGCGCCTCCGGGCCAGCTTCCTGACCACCCGTCCGGTGGCCATCACCATGGTCTTCGTCGCCGTGGTGGTGTTCGGCTGGTTTTCCTACGGGCGCCTGCCGGTGACCCTGATGCCGGAGCTCAGCTATCCGACGCTGACGGTGCGCACGGAGTACCCGGGGGCGGCTCCGGAGGAGGTCGAGAACGACGTCAGCCGCCCGATCGAGGAGGCCCTGGGAGTGGTCGGCGGGCTGCGCCGGATCTCGAGCGTGTCGCGCGCCGACGTCTCGGACGTCATCCTGGAGTTCTCCTGGGACATCGAGATGTCCGAGGCGATCCAGGACTCGCTCGAGAAGCTGGACCTGATCCTGCTGCCGGAGGAGGCGGAGAGACCCCTCATCCTGCGCTTCGATCCGTCCCTCGACCCGGTGCTCGAGCTGTCGCTCTCCGCCCGCGGTGAGCGCTTCGAGGGCGAGGAGGGGCTTCGCCGCCTCCGTCGCCTCGCCGACCTCCAGGTCAAGCGCGCTCTCGAGCCGATCAAGGGCGTGGCCGCCGTGCGGGTTCGTGGTGGTCTCGAAGAGGAGATCCACGTGCTCCTCGACGAGGAGGAGCTCACGCGCGCCGGCCTCTCGATCCAGGCGATCATCGACCGCCTGGCGCAGGAGAACATCAACCTGGCGGGCGGCACCCTCACCGAGGGTCGCACCGAGTACATGGTCCGCACCCTCAACGAGTACGAGGACCTGGGCCAGATCGAGGACACCGTGGTCGCCCGCTTCGAGGAACGGGAGGTCCGTCTCCGCGACCTCGGACGGGTCGTGCGCTCGCACAAGGAGCGTGAGATCCTCACCCGCACCGACTCGGGCGAGAGCGTCCAGATCGACCTCTTCAAGGAGGCGGACGCCAACATCGTGGACCTCGCGGGGCGGGTCCGCGCCGCGCTCGGCACCTTCGACTTCGAGGCGGCGCCGGCAGCGCCGACACGGAAGGCGGCGGCCCGCGGGGGCGGCCGCGGCGGGCCCGGGGCTCCGCCGCCACCGGGGCTGATCGAGCGGCTCTACAAGGACGAGGGCGTCCGCCTGGCGATCTCCGCCGACCGCTCGCTGTTCATCCAGAGCTCGATCGCCGAAGTCCGCAACACCGCCCTGCTGGGAGGCCTGCTGGCGGTCTTCGTCCTCTTCCTCTTCCTGCGCGACCTGCGCACCACGACCATCGTCGCGATGGCCATCCCGATCTCGCTGCTGGTGACCTTCGCGCCGCTCAACCTGCTGGGGATCTCGCTCAACATCATGTCGCTGGGCGGGCTGGCGCTGGGCATTGGCATGCTCGTGGACTCCTCCATCGTCGTCCTCGAGTCGATCTTCCGCTGCCGGGAGGAGGGAGATCCGCTCGAGCTCGCGGCCGAGCGCGGCACCCAGGAGGTGCGCGGAGCGGTCGTGGCCTCGACGCTGACGACGATCGCGGTCTTCTTTCCCATGGTCTTCGTCGAGGGGGTGGCCGGGCAGGCCTTCGGCGACCTCGGCCTGGCCGTGGTGATGTCGCTGCTGGCCTCCCTGGCGGTGGCCCTCTTCCTCATCCCGATGCTGGCGAGCCGGCAGGGCAGGGGCCTGGCCGAGGTCGGCGGCGAGCGGCAGCGGCTCTGGCCGCTCGCCTCCTGGACGACCTTCGTCGGCGACCTGCGCGGCTACTTCCGGCGGCCGGCGGAAGGCCGCGACGAGGAGCAGGAGCACGAGGGGGGGGCGCGCCGCCGCCCGGGCCTCCTGCGCTGGCTGGGGGCACTCCCGTTCCTCCTCTACGGCGTCATCAGGCTCGTCGTCGGGGCCCTGTTCGAGGCCGTCGGCAAGTCGCTGCTGGTCCTCTTCTTCGCGGCCGTCCGAGTCGGACGCCGGGTGCTGGTCCCGATCCTGGCGGTGGCCTTCGGCGTCGCGATGAAGTGGCCCCAGGCCGCGGCCGTCTGGTCTCTCGCCCGGATCCAGGAGCGCTATCCGCGGAGCTTGCGACGGGCGCTCGCTCGGCCCCTCGCCGTGCTCGCCGGGATGGCCGTCTGCCTCGGTCTCGCGGTCTGGGCGCTCCTCGCGCTCGCCACCGAGCTGCTTCCCGAGGTCCACCAGGGGGAGTTCACCGTCGAGGTGGCCCTCCCGGTGGGCACGCCGCTCGCGGAGACCGAGGCGGTGGTGTCGCCGGTCGAGGCGGCGATCCTGGCCGAGAGGGAGCACATCGACTCGCTCTTGCTCACCGTCGGCTACGATCCTTCGACCTCCAACCGCTCGGACGAGGGGGAGCACACGGCACGCTTCAAGGTGCTCCTGGATCGCGCCGATGCGCGGGTCGAAGAGCAGGTCATCGCCCGTCTGCGCAGGCGCTTCGCCGCGCTGCCCGGCGTCGACGCCCGGGTCACGCGGCCGGTCCTCTTCAGCTTCAGGGCGCCGATCGAGGTCGAGGTCCACGGCGAGGACCTGGTGGAGCTGCGGCGCCTGGCCGAGAGGACGGTGGCTGCGCTGTCCGCCCTGCCCGAGCTGGCCGACGTCGAGACCACCCTGCGGCGCGGGGCGCCCGAGGTGCAGGTGGTCTACGACCGCGACCTCCTGGCCCGTTACGACCTGGCGCCGCAGACGGTGGCGCGGATGGTCCGCGACGAGGTGCAGGGCTACGAAGCGACCCGCTACAACCTGAAGGACCGCCGCATCCCGATCGTGGTGCGCCTCGAGGAGGAGGACCGACGGTCGGTCGAGGACGTTCGGCGGCTGGTGGTCAATCCGGGCGGCGCGCGGCCCATCCGGCTGGAGGCCGTCGCCGCCGTCGGCCTCGGCGAGGGGCCGAGCGAGGTGCGCCGGGTCGACGGGCGCCGGGTCGCCCTGATCACCGCCAACCTCGGGGAAGGGGCGTCGCTGGGCGGGGCCGTGGCCCGCATCCGTACGGCGCTCGACGGGCAGGAGTGGCCGGCGGGCACGACCTTCTTCCTCGCCGGGCAGAACGAGGAGTGGGAGCGCAGCCGTGGCAGCCTGTGGCTGGCCATGGCCCTCTCGGTCTTCCTCGTCTACGTGATCATGGCGGCGCAGTTCGAGTCGTTGCTGCATCCGTTGGTGATCCTCTTCTCGATCCCGCTCGCCTTCTTCGGCACCGTGGTCACCCTGTTCGTGCTCGGCATCACGCTGTCGATCGTCGTCTTCCTGGGGATGATCATGCTGGCGGGCATCGTGGTGAACAACGCCATCGTGCTGGTGGACTACGTCAACGTACTGCGCCGCCGGGGCATGGAGCGGGAGGAGGCCGTGGTCACCGCCGGCGCGGTGCGCTTGCGGCCGATCCTGATGACGACCGCGACGACGGTGCTCGGTCTCCTGCCGATGGCGGTGGGCCTCGGTGACGGTGCCGAGCTGCGCACGCCGATGGCGATCGCCGTGATCAGCGGCTTGCTCGTCTCGACGCTGCTCACCCTCTACGCGATTCCCGTGCTCTACAGCCTGCTCGAGGACCTCAAGGCCCGGCTGCTGCCGGCCGCCGCCCGTGAGGAGGAGGTCGAGAGACCGGCGCCGGAGGCCGTCGCCGGCTGAAAGGAGTGACCATGGAACACACGACCGACGAAGAGCGGGAATCGCGTCTCCCACGGTTCTCCCTGGATCGCCGGATCACGGTCCTGATGATCCTGGTGACCCTCGTCGTCCTGGGCGTGGTCGCGACCCTTTCCGTGCCCCTCGAGCTCTTTCCCTCCGGCTTCCAGGCGCCGCACCTGACCGTGCAGGTACCGTGGCGCGACGCTCCCTCCAAGGAGACCCTGGACAAGATCGTCCTGCCGCTCGAGGAGGAGCTCTCGACCGTCGCCGGCATCGACACGATCGACTCCTACGCCCGCACCGGCCTGGGCATGGCCAACCTGACCTTCAAGCAGGGCGTCGACATGGACGTCGCCTACCGCGAGGTGCGCGACCGGGTGGAGCGGGCTCGCGTCCGCATGCCGGAGGACGTGGAGCAGGTCTTCATCTTCAAGGACGACGCCTCGGGCATTCCGATCTTCTTCATCGGCCTGGCCATCGACCCGGCGGTGGTCGACGTCTACAACCTGCTCCAGGACGAGGTCGTGCTGCCGATCGAGCGCATCGACGGAGTGGCCTCGGTGGAGACCCACGGCTTGGAGGAGAAGGAGATCCTGATCGAGCTCGACCGCGAGAAGACCGCGGCGGCCGGGCTCAACATCTACGATCTAGCCCGCACCCTCTCGGGCGACAACTTCACACTTTCGAGCGGCGACGTGCTGCACGGAGGCCGGAAGCTGGCGCTGCGCTCGATCTCCCGCTACTCGAGCCTGGAGCAGCTCGAGAACCGGCTCGTCGGGGCGCAGACGCGTCTCGGCGACATCGCCACCATCCGCTACGACCTGCCCGAGACCAACTACCGCGTCCGCGCCATGAGTCGCCCGGCGGTCGCGCTGGGGGTGATGAAGGAGGGCGATGCCAACACCCTCGAGGTCGCCGACCGGGTCAACGAGGTGGTCGACCAGCTCCGACGCAACCCGCGCCTGCAGCTGGTCGGCGTGACCGAGCTCTTCGACCAGGGGGACGTGATCCGCGAGTCCCTCGACACCCTGCTCTCGTCCGGGATGATCGGCGGCGTGCTGGCGCTCGCGGTGCTGCTGTTCTTCCTGCGCCGCGTGCGGATGACGATCATCGTCACCCTGGCGATCCCCCTCTCGCTCCTGGTCGCCCTGACCGTCATGTACTTCGCGGGCGAGTCGCTCAACATCCTCACCCTCCTCGCCCTGATGATCTCGGTCGGGCTGCTGGTCGACAACTCGGTCGTCGTGGCCGAGAACGTCTTCCGCCTGCATCGCTCCGGCATGTCGCGACGGAACGCCTGCATCCGGGGGGCGGGCGAGATCGCCCTGGCGATCACCATGGCGACTCTCACGACGGTCGTCGTGTTCCTCCCCGTGTCGCTGGTCGAGGGGATGTTCCAGTTCTTCCTGCTGCGGCTGTCGATCCCGATCTCGGTGTCGCTGCTCGGCTCGCTCGTGGTGGCGCTCGTCCTCGTGCCGCTGGCGGTCTACTTCACCCTGCCGGGGACGGAGGAGACGCGCCACGAGGAGGAGCACTTCCTCTTCGGTCTGCTCAAGCGCGCCTACGACCGGAGCTTCGGCTGGCTCAACCACGTCTACACGCGGATGCTCGCCCTGTTCCTGCGCCGTCGGCTCGACCTGATCCTGCTGGTGCTCGGGCTCTTCGCCCTCACCGCCGCGGTCCCCATGCGCCAGGTGAAGTTCGTGCAGGTCCAGGAGGAGGCCCGCGGCGGCTTCGACCTGCAGGTGACCCTGCCCCAGAACACCACCCTGGAGGAGGCGGAGGAGTACTTCCTGGCTGCCGAGAGCACCGTCGAAGCGCTGGCCGAGGAGCTCGACCTCGACGGCTGGTTCCTCTTCCACCGCTCGACCTTCGGAGAGGTCCAGGGCTGGTTCAAGAGCCCGCGCACGAACCGGGTCACTCCTCGCCAGGCGACGGAGCGGGTGATGGAGGAGCTGCCGGAGCGCGGCGGCGTCGAGGTCTTCGCCGGACAGGACCAGCGGGGAGACAGCGAGGAGCGCAGCCAGTCGACCCAGGTGTTCACCCTGGTGGGGGAGGACTCCGAGCAGCTCGAGGCGGTCGCCGAGCGGCTGGAGGACATCTTCCGTGGCGTGCCGGGCGTCCTGGGGGTGAAGAAGGCCGGCGACGAGCTGCCCAACGAGCTGGCGCTCGACCTCGACCGAGAACGCGCCCAGGCCCAGGGGATCAATCCGACCGTCGTCGCCACCGTCGTCGGCTACGCGCTGCGCGGACAGAAGCTGCCGCGCTTCCGCGCCGCCGGCAAGGAGATCCCGGTCACCGTGCGCTTCCGGGAAGAGGACCGGGACTCCCTCGACGAGCTCGCGGACTTCGCCGTGCCCACCGAAGGCGGCGACTTCGTCCCCCTCTCGGCGGTCAGCGAGCCGCGCTTCCTCGCGTCCCAGCAGCGCATCTTCCGCAGCAACAAGAGAACGTCGCGACCCATTACCCTGGAGCTGACCGAAGGGGAGGAGGAGGAGGCACGTGAGCGCCTGGTCTCCCTGGTCGCCGCCATCGACCTGCCGGAGGGCATCGGCTGGGGCGGCGCCGAGGGACGCACCAGCCTGCAGGAGGACCTGGCGGCGATGCAGTTCGCCGGTGCGGTGTCGGTGGTCTTCATCTACCTGCTGATGGGCTTCCTGTTCGAGAGCTTCATCCTCCCCCTGTCGATCATCCTGACCATCCCGCTGGCCTCGATCGGCGTCTACTGGGCCCACCTGGTGACCGGCTACGACCTGGACATGCTCGGCGGCATCGGGCTGATTCTGCTGATCGGTGTGGTGGTGAACAACGGCATCGTGCTGGTCGACTACGTGACGCGCCTGCGTCACGAGGGGCGCCAGCGCACCGAGGCGCTGCTGCTGGCCGCCGAGCGCCGGTTCCGGCCCATCATGATGACCGCCTTGACCACGATCGGCGGCATGGTGCCCCTGACTCTGCAGGGCGCCTCGAGCACGGGCCTCTCCTACAAGAGCTTCGGCCTCACGCTGATCGGCGGCCTGACGACGGCAACGCTGCTGACCCTGCTCGTCGTGCCCGTCTTCTACACCCTCTTCGACGACGCCCGCAGCGCCTTCGGCCGCGCCTTGCGCCGAGCCCTCCGGGTGAAGGGGGGCCGGCCGGCGGAGGAAGCGGGGTGAGGGACTCGCGCATCGAGCTTCTCCTCGACGGGTTGGACCGCGCCTTCCACCGGCCGTCCTGGCACGGTCCGAACCTGCGCAACAGCCTCCGCGGGGTGACCCTCGACCAGGCCGTCTGGCGTCCGCAGCCGGGGCGCCACAACGTCTGGGAGCTGGCGGTCCACTGCGCATACTGGAAGTACCGGATCCACCGGCTGATCTCGGAACGGGAACCGCGGTCGTTCGAGCTCGCGGGATCGGACTTCTTCCCGCGCCCCGTCGACTCCACGGTGAAGGCGTGGAAGGAGGACCTGCGCCTGCTCGAGGTCTGGCACGGCCGCCTGCGCGAGGACGTGCTGGCCCTCGACCCGCGGCGACTCGACCGACGCCCCGCC
>Ga0302046_10005478_pt1 | contig 11174 bp, 6 predicted proteins | sample RVTome_11_FD_200261 | JGI IMG/M metagenome (GOLD analysis project Ga0302046, IMG submission 200261) | Soil microbial communities from uranium-contaminated site in the Upper Colorado River Basin, Wyoming, United States - RVT147D111 (version 2) ... | reverse complement strand
AGGTCGGTCTCGGCGTCGCGACCCGGGTGCTGGCGCGCCCAGGACTGCACGGCGGCGTGGGCCAGGCCGCGCTCCACGTAGGAGGCGAACTGGCTGAAGAGCTCCACGTCCTCCTCGCTGAAGACGGTCGAATGGAAGCGGTCGGAGGGCGCCTTGTCGTAGAGGGCGATGCTGCCCACCACCCGGCCGTCGCGCTGGAGGGGGACGGCGAGCGAGGAGCGCACGCCGGCGCCGAGGCTGCGGTTCACGTCGTCCTTGTCGAGGTCCGGATGCCGGCAGGCGGCGCGCGTCTTCACCACCTCGGCGCTGATGCGCTGGTCGAGGCGGAACAGGCGCTCCTGTTGGCGGCCGTCGGCCGGGCCGTAGTAGGAGCGGATCACGAAGCGCCCGGTGGTGTCGTCGCGCAGGCGCAGGATCACGTGGTCGCACTCGAGGATCATGGCGATCGAGCCCGACGCCAGCCGGATCACCTCGTTGGGCTCGGGCTCGCGCAGGATGCGCAGGGCCAGCTCGTTCATGGCCCCGATCCGGGTGGCGCGCGAGGCGAGCCGCGCTTCGCGCGCGGCGTTGGAAACCTCGGCGGCGGCGGCCGAGGCGATCTCCGCCAGCGCGCGCTCGGGCCGCGGGCCGAGCCGGTCCGAGCGGTCGCCCGCCTGGAGCGAGAGCAAGCCCACGAGGCCGTCGGACGCCACCAGCGGCAGCGCCGCATAGGCCAGCCGGCCGTCGGTGCCGTGGAGATAAGCCGGGCGGCGGTCGCGGGCCGCCGCGCCGTCGATGCCCTGGCCGATCTCCACGCGGTACTCGCCGCCGAAGCCGCCGCCCGAGAGCGAGGTGGCCTCGAGCCGCAGGGAAGCCTCCTCGCGGTCGTAGAGATAGAGCGTGGCGATGCCGCCGCCCAGACGGCGGGCGAGGCTGCGGCACAGGCGCGTCAGCCGCTCGGGCAGCGGCGCGGTCCGGTCGCCGAGCACGGCGTGGAGGTCGTGGAGCGCGTCGTAGCGGCCGGCCTGGTCGCGGAAGCGCTCCTGCTCCCGGGCGCGCACCAGGAGCGCGCCCGCCAGCGAGGCGAGCTGCTCGACGAAGCCGAGCTCCGCCTCGGGCAGGGCGTCGGGATCGTCGTGGTGGGAGAGGTTCAGCACGCCGAGCGTCTCGCCGGCGTGGCTGAGCGGGACCGAGAGCGCCGCCTCCACGTCCACGCGCTCCCGCACGAGCTGGAAGGCGCGGGCGTCGGCGCGCCCCGAGACGCGCACCGCCGCACCCTCGGCCGCCACGCGCCCCGCGATCCCCTCGCCGAGCGGCACGCGGATCTTGGCCCACAGCTCGGGCTCGATGCCGATGGCCACGCGCACGCGCAGGTCGCGCGTGTCCGGGTCGAGCAGCATCACCGAGCCCGCGTCGGCGCGCGTGGCGCCGAGGGCCACGTCGAGGATGCGTTCGGCCACGGCACCGGCATCGGCCGAGAGATCGAGCGAGTCCACCACCTCGCGCAGGGCCGCGAGCAGCTCGGCCTTGCGCTCGCTCGCGCTGCGCGCGCGGCCCCAGCGCAGGCGCGCGGCCAGCGGCGAGAGCACGCGCAGCTCGCTGCGCGGGCCGGCCGGGCGCGTGCGCGCGAAGCTGCGGGAGGCGTCGATCAGCGTGTGGAGGCGCGCCTCCGGGCCGAGCGCCGCGGGGTCGTCGCTCAGGCGCTCGGCGTAGGCTTCGGCGCGCGCGGAATCGAGGCGCGCGAAGCGCGCGCGGGCCGAGGGCAGGTCCTCGTCCCAGATCAGCGCGATCTCGAGGTCCGGATCGGCCTCGAGAGTCGGGAGCAGCCGCAGCGCCTCCTCGGTGGCGCCATGGATGGCGACGCGCTTGCGCAACCCTCACCCCACGTCTCCGCCGGCTGCCCGGCGGTCCTCCATGAGTGGGTGCCAGCCCGGCCGGCCGGCGTGACGGCGCGCGCCTGCCGCGCACCGCCCGCACCCTCGCTGCGCACCGGACGCAGGGGCGCTGCCCGCCCGTTGCCCCCTGGGCGCCCTCAGTGCGGATCGGGCTCCGGCAGCTCGAGGGTCACGAGCAGCTCGCCCTCGCGGCCGTCGGCGTCCACCACGCGCAGGGGCAGGCGCACGCGCCGGCCGGCCTCCACGCGGGCCGGGCCCGCCTCCAGCACCTGGAGCTCCAGCGGCGCCAGGGGCCGGGTACGCGCCTCGAAGCCCCCGGTGGCGTGCTCCCAATTCTCCTCGAAGGCCCGCTCGGCCCGACTCGCGGTGGTGTCGATCGCCTGGCCTTTGGCCTCGGCGGGCCGCAGCCCCTCGGGCTGCGTGCGCTCCTGCTCGGGCTGGGTGGACTCGGCGTCGACGGTCGGGATCGCCGGCTCGAGAGGGCCGCCGGAGCGCGCCTTGGCGAGCGATCGGGGAGCCGGGCCGGGCGGCTGGCTCAGGGCGCCGGGCGGCTGGCTCAAGCCGGCCGTCTCGCGTCGGTTGCGGACCACGCGCTTGGAGATGGTGGTGAGGCTCTCGAGCACGCCCATGCCGCGCGGCGCCACCGCCTCGAAGGCCGCGGCCTGGAGGCCGATCTTGCGGTGCAGCTCTTCCACGGACAGCGCATCGGCCTGGTCGCGGTGGTTGTACTGCAGCACCACCGGGACCTCGTCGAGGCCGCGGCCGTAGGCGCGCAGCAGCTTGCGGAGCTCCTCCAGGGCGGCCAGGTTGTCCGAGAGCTTCTCGCGGCGCGCATCGAGCACGAACACGATGCCGTCCACCTGGTCGAGCAGCTTCTTGCGGGTCGCCGCCAGGTCGGGGCTGCCGGGCGAGGCGATCACCTGGAGGCGCGTGCGCACCCCGGAGATCTCGCCCAGCTCGATGGGCATCACCTCGTAGTGCACGCCCGGGTCCTCGACCGTGGCCACGCGCTTCAAGTCGCCACGGTGGTCGGGCCGCAGCTTGTCGTGGATGTACTTCAGGTTGGTGGTCTTGCCCGAGCCGGACACGCCCCAGTAGACGATCCGCGCGTTCACCACCGGGGCCGCGAGGTTGGCCATCTACAGCTTCCCTTTCTTGTCGAGGATCCGCCGGGCGTGGATCGACACCAGCGAAGGCACGTCCTTGCTCTTCATGATGGCGCGCAGGTCCCGGTCCTGGAGGTGATTCAGGAACCCCATGGCCGTGGGGGGCGGGGTCTTGGGGTTCGTGGCCAGGCACAGCTTCACCTGGTAGCTGCGCGTCCACTCGCGGTTGCTGGCGATCACGCGGATCACCTCGTCGCACAGGTTGCGCGACTTGGCGTAGCCGGCGATCTCGCTGTCGGTCAGGCGCGGGCTGCGCACGGCCGCGGTGGAGACGATCTTGTTCTTGTCGCGGATCAGCAGGCCGCGCGCCTCCTTGTTGCCCATGCGCGCGAGCTTGATCTTCTGCATCACCGACATGGTCTGGATGCGCTTGTAGAGGTTGCCGCGCTGCTCCTCGCTGATCTCCTCCTGGGTGTCTTCCACCAGCTCGGCGTCGAACGCGGAGACGTCGTCGCCCAGCAGCGCCGCCAGGGCGGCGCGGGCGGCTTCGTCGGTCAGGTCCTCGGGCGGGGGCCAGTCGTCGCGCAGCTCGCCGGCATCGGCGATCTCGGCGGCCGAGCGCTCGAGGCCCAGGAACGAGAGGATGCGGTCGATCTGGGCTCGGCCGGTGAGCGGGTTGTCGCCCAGGGCCTCGACGATCGGCGGGTAGCGCAGCAGGCGCTGCTGGTTGTTGCAGACGATGTCGACCACGCGGCGATGGGGCAGGGTGGCCAGGAACGCCACCGTGGCGTCGTCGCAGCCCGGGTTCAGCGCCAGACGCTCGCTCGTGCCGGCGTCGTCGCGGTGGACCTGCGCCAGGTAGGAGAGCAGCGCCGGGTGGGCCGGCCCCCCCACCACCGCGTCGCGCACCGAAGCCGGCAGGCCCTCCAGGCTCTCGTGGGCGCGGCTCTTCACCTCGACGTCGGGGTCGTGGCAGAGCACGAACAGCACCGTGGCCAGCTCGATCGGCGGCAGGGGCAGGGCGCCGCCCGCGGCCAGCCGGCGCGCCTCGAGGGGCGCGTCGCGGCGGCAGTACTTCTCCGCCTCCGGCGAGAGCTGGAGCTTGATCCTGTGCTTGCCCGGCTCGGCCATGGCCTTGCTCACCTCCCTCGGACGCCGCGCGCGATCGACCTCACGCGCGGGCCGCGCGTTCCTTCTGGGCCTCCGCCACGACCTTGTCGCGCACGTGCGGCGGCGCCTCGTCGTAGTGGGAGAACTGCATGTGGAAGGCGCCCTGGCCGCCGGTGATGCTGGTCAGGCTGCTCTGGTACTCGAGGATCTCCGACATGGGCACCGTGGCCCGGACCACCGTGGCGTTGCCCCTCGCCTCGCTCGACTGCACGCGCCCGCGGCGGCTGGAGAGGTCGCCCATCACGTCGCCCACGAAGGCGTCGGGCGTGGTCACCTCGACCGTCATGATCGGCTCCAGCAGCGTGGGCCGGGCCGCCTCCACGGCGGCCTTGAAGGCGAACGAGCCCGCCAGCTTGAAGGCCATCTCGTTGGAGTCCACCGGGTGGTGCTTGCCGTCGATGCAGCGCACGCGCACGTCCACCACGGGGCAGCCCGCGAGCGGGCCGGCGTGGATGGTCTCGCGGATGCCCTTCTCCACGGCCGGGATCAGCGCGCGCGGGATCGCCCCGCCCACGATCTCGTCCACGAACTCGAACCCGCCGCCGCGCTCCATGGGCTCCACCGTCAGGTAGCAGACGCCGAACATGCCCTTCCCGCCCGTCTGCTTCTTCAGCTTTCCCTCCACGTTCTCGACCTTCCGGGTGACGGTCTCGCGGTAGGGGACCTTGGGGGTCGCGAGCTCGACCTCCACGTCGAACATGCGCTTCAGCTTCTGGGCGGTCGTCCGGATGTGGAGCTCCCCCATTCCCGTGAGGAGGAACTCCCCCGTCGAGGCCTCCCGGGACAGCCGGAGCGTGGGATCCTCCTCCACGAGTCGGCCGAGCGAGGCGTGGACTTTATCCTCGTCCCCCTTGGACTTCGCGGAGATGGCGTAGGAAAGCACGCCTTCGGGGATGGGAATCTCCGGCAGGCGTGCGCCGCCCTTCTCGGCCGTGAGCGAGTGGCCGGTGCGTACGTCCTTGAGCTTGGCGACCGCCACGATCTGGCCGGGCAGGCCCACAGCCAGGTCGCCGTGCTGGGCGCCGGCCGGGCGCAGCAGCTTGCCGAGCCGCAGCTTGCTCCCGGTGGTGGCGTCCAGGATCTGTCCGTCGCCACGCAGGGTCCCCGAGACGACGCGCACCATGGACAGGGTCCCCGCGTAGCGGTCGATGGCGGTCTTGAGCACCGTGGCCGCGAAGGGCGCCTCGGGCGTGGGGGCGAGCTCCAGCTCACCCTCGCCCTCGAGGGGTCGGGCCCGCCAGGGGCCGCGGTCGGCCGGCGAGGGCAGCAGGGTGGGGATCGCCCGCAGCAGCTCGGCGGCGCCCAGCTCCTGGCTGGCGGCGCCGCACAGCACGGGCAGGATCCGGCCGCGGTGGACGCCGGTGACCAGGCCGCGCAGGGCCTCCTCCTTGGAGATCTCGCCTTCCTCCAGGTACTTCTCCAGCAGCTCGTCGTCGCACTCGGCGGCCGCCTCCACCAGCCGCTGGTGGGCGGCCTGGGCCTCGTCGACCAGCGCGGGCGGCACGCGTTCCATGGAGAGCAGGTCCACCACCCCGGAGAAGCCCTCGCCCGAGCCGAGTGGCAGCTGGAGCGGGATCGGGTTCAGGCCGAGCTTCTTGAGCGACTCCACGGCGGCGTCGAAGTCGGCGCGCTCGCGGTCCATGCCGTTCACGAAGGCGATGCACGCCACGCCCGCGTCGCGTGCGGCGCGCGCGGCGCGGTCGGTGCCGACCTTGGCGCCGTCCACGGCCGAGACCACCAGCACGGCGCCGTCGAGCCCGCGCAGCACGATCTGGGCCTCGGGCTGGAAGTTGGGATCGCCGGGCGTGTCCACGAGCGTCAGCCACTTGCCGTCGCGCTCGAAGCCGAAGAAGGAGCACGAGACCGTGTGGTGGTTGTGCCCGTCCTTCTCCTCGGGCAGGAAGTCGAGGTGCGAGGTGCCCTGGTCCACGCGGCCCAGCTCCGGCGTGGCGCCGGCCACGTGAAGGAGCGCCTCGCCGAGCGAGGTCTTGCCGTCGTGGGAGTGCCCGATCAGGGCGAAGTTCCGGATGTCGGCCACGTCGGTCATGCCGGTTCCTCCTTGCGTTTCGCCTCCCCGCGCTCGGGGCGGATCCTCTCGGTCTCTCCGTGCTCGGGGCGGTTCTTCTCGAACAGGAGTCGCAGGCCCTCGAGCGTGAGGAAGGGCTCCACCCGCTCGATCGTCTCGCTCTCGCCGGCCACGCGCCCGGCCAGGCCGCCGGTGGCCACCACGCGCGCGCCCGCGCCGAGCTCGCCGCGGATGCGGCGCACCATGGAGTCCACCATGCCAGCGTAGCCGTAGAGCAGGCCCGACTGGAGCGAGGCCGTGGTGGTCCGTCCGATCACCGACCTGGGCCGCGCGACCTCGACGCGATGGAGCATGGAGGTGCGCTCGAACAGGGCCTCCATGGAGATGTGCATGCCCGGGAAGATCGCGCCACCCAGGTACTCGCCCTTCTCGGATACGCAATCGAAGGTGGTGGCGGTGCCGAAGTCCACGGCGATCACCGGCCCGCCCAGCATGGCGTACGCCGCCACGGAGTTGACGATGCGGTCGGCGCCCACCTCGCGCGGGTTCTCGTAGCGCACGGGCATGCCGGTCTTGATGCCGGGGCCCACCACCAGCGGCGGGGTGCCGAAGAGCTTCGTGCACACGCGCTCCCAGATCGGCAGGAGCGGCGGCACCACGCTCGAGAGGATCACGTCGGTCACCTCGTCGATCCGCCGGTTCGCCTGCTGGAAGAGCGCCTGGAGGGAGACCGCGACCTCGTCGGAGGTGTGCTCGCGGTGGGTACCGATGCGCCAGTGGTGCGAGAGCTTCGGCTCGCCGTCGCGGTAGTCGAACACGCCCAGGCAGACGTTCGTGTTGCCGACGTCGATCACCTGGAGGCAGGTCTGCTTCATGCCACGGCTCACGGCGCGCCCGCTTGGAGCGTGACGTCACCCGCCAGCACGCGCTCGCGGCGGCCGTCGGAGCGCCGCACGAGCAGGGCGCCGTCCTGGTCGATGCCCTCGGCGCAGCCCAGGATCTCGGGTCCCCCCACGTCGCGCACGCGCACCGGGCGCCCCGCCATGCGGAAGCGCGCCTCGAAGCGCGGCCGGACCGCGTCGAAGCCGCCCGCGGCGTGCAGGTCGAGCACGCGCTCGAGCCCGGCGTAGAGCGAGCGCGCGAACTCTGCCCGCGGGACCGGGGCCCCGCGGAAGGCGGCCAGGCTCGTGGCGGTCTCGCGGAACTCCTCCGGGAACTCCTCGCGCGCCACGTTCAGGTTCACGCCGATCCCCAGGACCAGATAGGCCACGCGCGTGGACTCGGCGGCGAGCTCCATGAGGATCCCGCAGGTCTTGCGCCCGCCGAGCAGCACGTCGTTGGGCCACTTGATCTGCACCGCGTCCTCGTCCTGCACGGCCCGGGCCACGGCATCGGCCACGGCCACCGCCGCCGAGAGCACGAGCGTCGGGGCCTGGCCCACGTGGATCTCCGGGCGCAGCACGATGGACGTGTACAGGTTGCGGAAGGGCGGCGAGAAGAAGGCGCGCCCGTGGCGGCCGCGGCCCCGGCTCTGGCTCTCGGCCACCACCACGGCGCCGTGGGGCGCGCCCGCCCGGGCCCACTCGTGGGCCACGTCGTTGCTGGAGCCGGTGTCCTCGAGCCAGCGGATCTCGCGGGCCAGCCAGCGCGTGGCGAGCCCGGCCTGGAGCTCCTCGGGATAGAGCCGGTCGGGCAGCGAGGCGAGCGAGTAGCCGCCGCCAGGCTCGCCGTGGACGCCGTAGCCCAGCGCGCGCAGCGCCTCCACGTGCTTCCAGACCTGGCTGCGCGACACGCCGAGCTCTGCCGAGAGGCTCTCGCCGGAGCAGGGTCCGGCCGCGCGGCGCAGCAGCTCGAGCACGCGCGCCGCCCCGGGACTCACGCCGCGACCCCTCCGGGCCGCATCTCCAGGGCCACGTCGGCCACCGGTGCCGAGTGGGTGAGCGCGCCGATCGAGATGCGCTGCACGCCGGTCTCGGCCACGCGCCGCACGTTCTCGAGGCTCACGCCGCCCGAGGCCTCGAGCGGCAGGCGCTCGCCCAGGGCCTCCACGATCCGGCGCATCGCGTCGGGCGCGAGGTTGTCGAGCAGGAGCGAGTCGGCGCCGGCCGCGGCCGCGGCGCGCGCGTCCTCCGCGGACTCGACCTCCACCTGGAGGTGCAGGTGCGGCGCGGCGTGGGCGCGTGCGGCGCGCGTGGCGGCCGCGACGCCGCCGGCCGCTGCCGCGTGGTTGTCCTTGACCAGGAGCGCGTCGAACAGGCCCATGCGGTGGTTCAGGCCGCCGCCCACGGCCACCGCGTACTTGTCCAGCACGCGCCAGCCGGGCACGGTCTTGCGCGTGTCCACGATCCGCGCGCGCGTGCCCGAGACCGCCTCCACGTAGCGCCGCGTGAGCGTGGCCACGCCGCACAGCCGGCCCAGGAAGTTCAGCGCGGTCCGCTCGCCGGCCAGCAGCGAGCGGACGCGGCCCGAGAGGCTCGCCAGCACGCGGCCGGAGGCCACCCGCTCGCCGTCGCTGCGCTCGGCGTGGAAGCGCACGCCCGGATCCAGGAGCCGGAACACGGCCTCGGCCACGGCCAGGCCGCAGACCACGAGCTCCTGGCGTGCCTCGATCACCGCCTCCGCCTTGGCCTCGGCGGGCAGCACCGCCTGGGACGTGGCGTCGCCGGGCCCCAGATCCTCGGCCAGCGCGCGCTCCACCAGCGGCAGCCAGGTCGCCTCGGCGGGCAGCGGGGGTCGCGTGCTCATCGGCGGCTAGTCTACCAGCCCGCGCAGCCGATCCAGCGATCCGCCGGCTCCGCCGATCAATCGACCAGCCCGCGCAGCCGGTCGAGGCGCGCCCGCACCGCGCTGGCTTCCTCCTCCAGGGCCTCGTGCTTCTCGCGCTCGACCTCCACGATCTCGGGGTTGGCGCGCTCCAGGAACTTCGGGTTGCCGAGCTTTCGGCCCACCACCGCGAGGTCCTGATCCAGCGTCGCCAGGCGCTTGTCGAGGCGGCGAAGCTCGTCCTCGAGGAAGCGGGGGTCGTCGAGCTCCACCGCCACGGCGTGGCCCGCGGCGCGCACGACGGCGGCGGCCGCGGGCGGCGGATCGTCGCTGAACTGCCAGCTCTGGGTGCGCAGCAGCGCGCGCAGGCCGGCCTCGTGCCGGCCCACCAGGGACTCCAGGGCGGTGGCGAAGCGCGCGCGGATGCCCGCCTGGGGCGCGAGGCCGAGCTCGCCGCGCACCTGGCGCACGCGCTCCACGATCTCGGTGAAGGCCTCCATCTCGCGCGCCTCCTCGGGAGCGAGGCGGCCCGCCAGGCGGGGCCAGTCCTTGGCGAGCCCGGCCGAGCGGTGCTCGAGCAGCGTCCGGTCGTCGGGACGGGGCAGGGCGGCGAAGATCTCCTCGGTCACGAACGGCATGATGGGATGGAGCGTGAGCAGCGCGCCCGAGAGCACCGAGACCAGCGTGTCCTGGGTGGCGGCGCGCGCCTCGGCGTCCTCGCCGTTCAGGGTCTGCTTGGCCAGCTCGATGTACCAGTCGCACAGCTCCCCCCACACGAACTGGTAGAGGCCGCTGGCGGCGTCGTTGAAGCGGAACTCCTGGAGGGCGCGGCGGTGACGCTCCTGGGCGACCGCCAGGCGATCGATGATCCAGCGGTCGTACAGCCCGCCCGGGCCGCCGGCGCCCGCGTGGTGGCCCTCGAGGTTCATCAGGGCGAAGCGCGCCGCGTTCCACAGCTTGGTGACGAAGGTGCGCCCGGTGGTCAGCTGGCCCTCACCGATCTTGAGGTCGCGCCCCTGGGCGCTCTGCTGGGTGAGCGTGAAGCGCAGCGCGTCGGTTCCGTGGGCGGACATGAGCTCGATCGGGTCGATCACGTTGCCCTTGGACTTGGACATCTTCTTCCCCTCGGCGTCGCGGACGAGGGGATGGATGTAGACGTCGCGGAAGGGGACGTCGCCCATGAAGTGCAGTCCGAGCATCATCATGCGCGCCACCCAGAAGAAGATGATGTCGAAGGCCGTGGACAGCACCGACGTGGGGTAGAAGCGCGCGAGCTCGGGCGTGGCGTCGGGCCAGCCGAGCGTCGAGAAGGGCCACAACCCGCTCGAGAACCAGGTGTCCAGGACGTCGTCCTCCTGGACCAGCCGCGCCGACCCGCAGGCCTGGCAGCGCTCCGGCTCCTCCACGCTCACCGTCCACTCGTCGCAGCTCTGGCAGCGCCAGGCCGGGATCCGGTGTCCCCACCAGAGCTGGCGACTGACGCACCAGTCATGGATGTTCTCCATCCAGGCAAGGAAAATCTTCTCGAAGCGCCGCGGTACGAACCGGGTGTCACCTCGCTTGACCGCCTCGATCGCCGGTTCGGCCAGCGACTTCACTTTCACGAACCACTGGGTGGAAACCAGGGGCTCAACGATCGTGTCGCAACGCTGGCAGTGGCCCACCTGATGGGCGTGAGGCTCGACCCGGGTCAGAAATCCCTGCTCCTGGAGGTCCTCGATCACCCGCCGGCGAGCCTCGAACCGGTCCAGGCCCGCGTACGGTCCCGCTTCCTTCGTCATGGTCCCGTCTTCCCCGATCACGCTCAGGGTGGGAAGCTGGTGGCGCCGCCCGGCTTCGAAGTCGTTGGGATCGTGTCCGGGCGTCACTTTGACGGCTCCTGTTCCGAACTCTCGGTCCACGAACGAGTCCGCAATCAGCGGGATCTCTCGGCTCACCAGGGGAAGGACCACAGTCTCCCCGATCAGCCGATGGTAGCGTCCGTCCTCCGGGTGAACCGCCACCGCCGTGTCTCCCAGCATGGTCTCGGGGCGGGTGGTCGCCACCTCCAGGAACCCCTTCCCCGAGGACAGTGGGTAGCGGATGTGCCAGAGCTTTCCAGCGGCGGGCTGATGGATCACTTCGAGATCAGAGATGGCGGTGGAACAACGGGGACACCAGTTCACGAGATACTCGCCGCGGTAGATCAACCCTTCTTCGTAAAGCTGCACGAACCCCTCGCGCACGGCCCGAGAG
>Ga0302046_10005476_pt1 | contig 11174 bp, 12 predicted proteins | sample RVTome_11_FD_200261 | JGI IMG/M metagenome (GOLD analysis project Ga0302046, IMG submission 200261) | Soil microbial communities from uranium-contaminated site in the Upper Colorado River Basin, Wyoming, United States - RVT147D111 (version 2) ... | reverse complement strand
TCGTCCCGATAGGACACCGGAACGTCGAGCTCCCACGTTCCCCGCTCCATCACGTTCATCGCCGAGATCATCCGAGCGAAGGGACGGTGGACGGCTGTCCGAAGCACCCAGGCAACTCCCAGCGTCATGGCGAGAACGGTGGCGAGGCCGTGGATCACGTGCATGCGGAGCGTGCGGCTCAGCACTCGTTTCACGGAGTCGAGGCTCGTCTCCACGAAGAGCTCGGTGCTGGTGCCGGATTCAGACGAGAGATAGGGCACGGTGACCGCGAGTCCCGTCGATGTCCACCACAGGCCGTAGCTTCCGCTCCAGTCTAGTTTCTTAAGAGACGGCATCTCCTTCGTATGTTGACTTGAGGACATGACGACCCGGCTGTCCCGCACCAGGTAGACGGAAACGGGTCGCTCTGCGATCGTGGAGGCGAGGACGCGGAGGTCTTCCGTCGTTATCTCCGAAAGACGATTGGGAAGCGTGCGAACCGCCGAGGCCCCGACTGTCGCGAGACGCTCTGCCTCCGCGCCGATAAGGGCGTTTCGCTCGCGGACATAGTCCAGCGTGACGAACGCTGCCATCGTGGCCAGGAGGATGGAAGCCGTGATCAAGTTGAGTCTCGCTGAGAGGCTCAGCTTCTTCCAGGTGGATCCCTGCCAGTCATTCATGGACACTGCCTCACTTTGCCTTCTGGCTTGGCACTCCGAATGGGGCGGCAGTGGATTCGCAGGCAATTTCCGCTCGGAACCCCTCCCCCAGGCCCGACGCGGCTCGGATGAGCTCTCCTTCCGTCTGCCTCTCATGTGCTGCGACAAAATGCTCGGCAGGATTCCCGCTACCGACCGAGCCGACGTGGGTCGAACGACCGTGTCCCGAGAGTATGGCCGCGAAAGGGAAGACTAGCGCCAGGTCTCCGTGAGTGAAAAGGTATTGTAGAAGGAGCAGCGGATGCGTCAGAAACAACACTTCCCCTTCCGGGCTCTCAACTCCCAGCCGATCTTCGACGAGCTGGAAAAGACTCAGCCGGTGCGCCACCTCGAACCCCGACGGACGGAGCGAGTCTGGTAGGAGTTTCCCAGTCTTGCTGGGAGAAGCGTCGCAACGGAGCTCGCAGATGGATTGCGGACCGGGAGTTACGCAACCCAGGCATTTCGTTTCCTCTTGAATTGCGGTCCTCGTCGTCACGTCGCTTCACCTCGACAGCCTCAACAAGCGAGAGCGCTAGGTTCCGCGAACTGAGCGCCATGAGGAACCCTCTCGCCCGGCCGCCGAGAACGTCACAGCAAGAAACCTGCCAGAGCTTGAAGAGAGCTCGTGTCTCGCGATGGCACAGGCCTTGCTCTGTACGACGGTATGCGAATGAGCTGGTACACGTCGAACCGCTACGGAGCGAGACGCTCCGTCTCTCTGGGGAGCACGTTGTATGCAAGCGAACGTTCGACAGAGCAGGCTGCCAGCGAACTCGGCGCAGCAAATTCGCCGCGCCCGGAAGCAGCCTGAAATGACAAAGTGAAGGAGAAAGCCATGTTTCGGAGAATGTTGTCGTTCGTCGGTGCGATGGCGTTCATATTTTTGATCGCAGGCGCCATGGTTGTCGGGGCTCAGCATCAGGAGCATCACAAGGGGCAGGTGGAGGTGGAGGTCGGAGAGAAAGGAGAAGTCTCATTCGGCGTTGAGACGAAAGTGGGCGATCTGATCTTGAAGCCAGGCTCGTATCAGTTCCAGCATCGTGCGGAGAAAGGGGCCCACTACGTCCGTTTCACGGAGCTCGGTAAGAAGGGGTTTTCTGGAGACGTGGCCGGCGAGGTGAAATGTGCGCTCGTACCACTGAGCGAAGAGTCTTCAAGAACGGCGGTTTTTTCCATACTTGAGGCCGGCATAAACCGCGTTACCAGGATTGAAGTCAAGGGAGAAAACGTCGTCCACGTGTTCTAGTGGCCATGGCGGCGTTCATGAAGCATCCAATCTCTGCAAGGGCTCGAGTGGGGACGGTGCAGCGGCCAGAAGGGCAAAGCGTCACACGCCGCTGCACCGTATGCCGCGTTTGTCTCAAAGCAATACGTACCGGCGAGCAGATGCTCGAGGTGGCCTATCGAGGCGCCCACTACCCGGTATGTTGCCCTTCCTGTGCCGCGAAATTTAGAGCTTCACCACGGGAATTCTTGTCGTTTGGCTGACCGAATTCCGGTGGTTGAATTCCAGAAGAAGCGAGCCGAACGCGCCGGGAAGCCGTGGTGAGAGGGGCTGAAGCCATCAGGATCCACGGCGAGCACGTCCCGGTTCGCGCGGAAGTGATTCACACCGATGGCCTCTCGGACCGCGGCGCCTTCGTCGAGCTGCTGGACTGGCTCCGCGGCATGAAGCGGACACCGGCAAGGACGTTCGTCACCCGTGGAGAGCCCGGGCGCCTCGAGCGCTTTCCGGGAACGGATCGCTTCGGAGCTGGGCTGGCGCGCCGAGGTGCCCCAAGACCGTCAACACGCTAACCGATAGCCCCCGGCGCCCAACCTGGACAGAGCCTCGGGTTACGAACAAGAAAGCCGGTCTTAGCTCTCTTTGCCTAATACCTCCTGCTCCGCCCGAAGCCAGTCCTCCAATGCGCGGCCGTCCTCGGCGCCGCGGTCCAGGTACAACTGATAGGCACGCCCGGCGATCTTCTGATGAGCGTTCTCCAGGGCGGCCTGCGCCTCGTCCTCGCCGGGCGCCGTCTCCGCGGCTAGGTTTCGTTTCCTTTCATCCACTCCGGTCGACTTTTTCGCGGCCATACCTCACCTCCTGCGGCATCTTCACGGCAGAGAAAAGCATCTTCGATTCCGGATCGATCGCCCGCCCGGCGTGGCGGCACTCGTCCGCAAAGGCCGGCTCTTTCCCGATCGCGCGAAGCGTGTCCCGGATGCGCTCGGGACGTCCCCAGTCGCTCCAGGCGACTCCGGCGAGCTCCATGACGACCAGGGCTTCTGGGCGTCGCTGGAGAAAATCGGACGAGAAATCGCGCACCGGCATCGACCGATAGATCTCCTGCAAGAGCGAGTCTTCCCCCGTGCTGCCGACCGCTCGGCCCAGCTCTTCGAAGAGCACCATGATCTCGGGAAGAAGCTCGGAGCCCAGCTTCCAGAACGCGGTCAGCTTTCCGGTGACGATGAGAGTGTTCCAGAGCGCCCCACGAAAGAGCGCCGCCTGCGCTTCGCCAAAGGACGGCTTCTCCACGAAGCCACGCACGCCACCGGTGCGGAAGCCGCCCGGGGTTTCCCGGTCGAGGACGGCCTCGATCCAGCCGTACTCAGTTTCCGGACTCTGCGGTCGCACTCCCAGAAGCACGAGACGATCCTCCATCTCGCGAGCGATCGCTTGAGCTCCCGCCACCGCGAGCGCGAACCGCTCCTCGGGATGAACGAAATGATCGGAGGGAAAGAGGGTCACGATGGCATCGGGCTCGCGAGCCTTGACGTAGGTGAGCGTCAGGAAGACGCCTGGGGCCGTCCCCCGGTTCTGGGGCTGAAGGATGATGGTGCCGACTGCTCGGCCCCGAAGTTGATGGAAGACCTCGGGACGGTGGTCTTGGGCCGCGACCACCACGCGACGCACCGAGGGAGTGATTCGGTCTGCCCGGTCGACCGTATGTTGGAAAAGAGAACGCCGCCCGACAAAGGCGCAATACTGCTTCGGCTTGTGATACCCGAGCCACCTCTCTATGAAGGAGCGGGTCCGCTTCCCTTCGCCACCGGCAAGAACTACGGACCATGTGCCGTCCCGACTCGGTTCTTGAAAACGCGTCATCATCAACTCTTCCATGGCGTGCTCGGTCTAGCTGCAAGGGCGATGCCAGTACGGTTCAGAAGAACGACGGGACCCTCGGCGCAAGAGCGGAGCAAATCCTCCCGGAAGCAGTTTCGACGGCCGCTTCGGACAGTCGTTTAGGGCCGCCGGGCACGGCGCTCACATGGATCGGTTGAAGTGCTCCGAGAGGCTTGGTTCCTGGTGCGTGCTGTCGTGAACACGTAATAAACGTCTCCATCCCTGGAAGACGCATGAGATCGCGAATCGTTACACCCTGACCGGAATTCGGTGAGGACTGTGGCATTTCGGACCACCCGCGGCCCGAGCCAAAGTCGCGCGGCGGCTCATCATCGCCGTTCGTCGAGCACGTAGGGCCAAGTTCAGAGACTCCTGATGGGGCTGCCGAAACGGGGCGCACCACCTTGAGAGCGGTTCAGCTCCCCCGACCATCGATCCGGCACGTGCAGTGGGGACAACCGTGGCGAGCCCAGATGCCGCACGCGCGCTCGAGCCGATTTCGGAGCGCGCGCCGGGCCCGGTGGAGCCGAACCCGAGCCGTCCCAGGGGAGATGCCTGTCTTCGCGGCGAAATCTGCAATCTTCCCGCCGCGCAGCTCCACGGCCTTGAGGACCTGAGCGTACTCCCGCTTCAGGGTACCGAGAAGGATCGTGACGCATCGACACACCGCGTCCTCTAGCTCTGGATCCGGCTCCGGAGCGCGGAAGAGCTGCGCCGTGTGAGCGGCCATGACGTGCGCCCTCTGCTCGGCGTAGTGCCGGCGGTAATGGTCGCGGAGCGCGTTTCGAAGGACCTGATAGAACCACGCAACGACACGATCCTTGCTGCGGAGACCGGCCCGGGTCTCGACCATCTTCAGGAAAGCCGTCTGGAGGATGTCCTCCGCGTCGGCCCTGGTTCCGACCCGCCGCTCCAGGAAGGCGAGGAACAAGCGGTGGTTCTGGAGGAGCGTCGAGAGCGCCCTCGACTTCGTGACGCCGGGCCCGCTCATCGCTAAGGTGGCTCCAGGTCGGGCTTGGCTGCCGGGCCGGCGAGGAGGATTCTCTGTTCGTAATTCAGCAGATTCTGGGCCATATGCAACATTCCCTTATCTCCGCCTTCTGGAAAGCTCCGTCACGGACTCTCCAGCCGTCCGCGTCGAAACGGCTACCCATTGGCATGCAATTCGCACGCCGAGCAGTGAAAACAGATCGAGCCTAGGAGGTGTAATGTGCTAGTGACAAAGCGAGCCCAAATCCTCATCAAAGCCGATCCCGAACAGATTTGGGATTTCGTCAACGATCCCGCGCACTGGATGTCTTCCAACCCCGAAGAGCACTACGGCACTGAATTCTTCACGCCAGACAAGAAGGTCAGGACGGGAGGTCAATTCTACCAACGCGAATCGGTTGCAGGGATCCGAGCCGACATGAAAGGCCATTTTTTGCACGTCGGCAGGCCAGAGAACGTCTCATGGACGGGCGTGGCGGAGTACAGACTGCTCGGAGGGTTCGTCAAGTTCAGAGTGCCGCAATCAGGCATCGTCGGGCTGGAGAGACGCGAAGACGGAGTGATGATGTCGCATGAAATGTTCATAGATTTTCCCGATACGTGGCTCGGAAAGCTCGTTGCGTGGTACTTCAAGAGGTTTCGCGACGGCGAGAAGAGGCTCCACGAGCATGGTCAGAAAGAGCTCGTCTACTTCAAGACCGAGATTGAACGTCTCACTGGAGAAAGAAGAAGAGTTTCCGGCTCGGCCGCGTGAACTATGCTTCGTGCATTCGCGCTCGCGGTCTCAAACGAGCGAAGTGGGAGGGTCAGCGGTCATTCAGCAGTAGCTCCTCGAGACCCGCCAGCGCCGAAGCCGGCTCGATTTGGTGATAAAGCGGGAAGGGTCCGCCGCATGATCGGGCGCCGTGACTTGTAAGCAACGGGCGAAAGTTCTAGTCGCGGCGGATGCCCCTCGTGGCGAGCGGTGTCCACTCGCCCTCACACGCCCAGATCTGCATGAGCCGGTTCTCCATTTCCACCAGGCAGCGCGTTTCACACGTATCGATGGGATCTTCGTAGTGATCTCTATGAAGGATTCTGATCGACAGAGTCACCTCTTCGCGCAACTTGCGCTTCCGGGTCGCGCGGATAATCGGCCGATAGGGCTCGATTTCGTAGAACGAGGGCCGATGCTCCCTGGGCAGGATCCACTGGGCGATCTTCTTAAGGTCCTCGTACACGTCTTTGCACAAATCGCAGCCCGGCAGCGGTGGGTGGGAGTCCGGAGAGTGGATTCCGCTTAGAATGAGCTCGTAGCCGACCGACGCCACGCCAGCACGCTGGAAACCGACCCGTTCCCGGAAGGCGTCAAAACAGACCTGCCTCTTTTCGGCGACGCCACGGAGAGCCGCAAGTGTCCTCTCATGCTGGATGTCGGAGTGATCCATTCCTTTCAGCACGTGTAATCGCGTTCAGGTAACGTTCCGCGTCTGCCGCTGCTTGGGAATGCGAATTGCATGCCAAGACTGCGAATGAACCTCTGGCACTTGACGCCGGACGCGCCCCGGACGCCATCGAGGGTGAGTGCGGGCGAGTCGGTCCGCTTGCGCATCGGAACCTGGCCCATCGAGTCGGGCCAATCGGTTCGCGTGAAGTACCAAGTCGTCGCCCGGAACGGTGCTCACGCCGAGGGCGAAGTGCCGGCTACCTGGTGCTTGAATGAAGGGCCGAACAGTTATTGGGATGCCTGGTTGGGCCCGTTCTCGGACGGCGATCGCGTGAGCTACCAGGTGCTGGGCGGTTCCAGGGAAAGCGGTATCGTTGGGCCCACGGCTTCACTTCTCGTCGGCCCAAAGCTCTACCTTGCCTTGCTCTGGCACCAGCATCAGCCCATCTACAAGGATACGTCCCACGAGAAACCCGAGGGTAGCTACGTTCATCCCTGGGTTCGACTCCACGCGTTACGCGATTACTACGCGATGGCTCGCATGGTGGGCGAGCATGACGGCATACACCTGACGGTGAACCTGAGCGCCTCTCTGCTCTGGCAGCTCGGGGACTACATCGAAGGCGGGGCTACGGATCGTGCGCTCGAGTTGACTCGGAAACCGGCCGAGACGCTGACCTCGGCGGAGCGGTACTACGTCCTTACGACCTTCTTCGACGCTCACTGGCACAACCAGATCGCGGTGCACCCGCGTTACCGGGAGCTCTTCGTGAAGCGTCGCGACCGGCGTCGATTCGGCACTCGAGACGTGCGCGATCTCCAGATGTGGTTCAACTTGGCTTGGTTCGGGAAGGAGTTCCGCGAAAGCGAGGTCGAGCTCGCCACCGGGGAAACCGCATCCGTGCGAGATCTCGTGGAGAAAGGCCTTGGATTTACGGCGTCCGACATCGAAGCGATGGTCGCCGAACAGTACAAGATCCTTCGCGCCGTGGTGCCCGTTCATCGAGCGCTTCAGAACGCAGGTCGTATCGAGGTGGTGACGACACCGTTCGCACATCCGATTCTTCCCCTGATCGTGGATACCGACGACGCCACCATCGACCGGCCGGGTGCGGTGCGTCCAGCGCGATTTCACTATCCGGAAGACGCGGAGGCCCAGGTCGAGCTCGCGAGGCGGCTCTATCACGACTGCTTCGGAACCTCACCGCAGGGAATGTGGCCCGCCGAAGGCGCGGTGAGCGCGTCCACGGTGCCCATCTATGCGCGACACGGCGTTCGCTGGATCGCCTCGGACGAAGGCGTTCTCGCTCGTTCCGGTCGATGGGGCTACGAGGTCAACGACCCCGATGTGTTGTGCCGGCCGTATCGGGCGACCCATCAGGGAGAGTCCTTGAGCATTTTTTTCCGCGAAACGCGGCTCGCGAACGCCATTGGCTTCGACTACCAGGGCTATGCGGACTACCAGCAGGCGGCCGAGGACTTCCTGAGGGACATCAAGGAGCGGTACGCGAGAAGACTTTCCGCCGAAGGAGACCACGTGCTGACCGTGATCCTCGACGGTGAGAACGCCTGGGGAAGTTACCGTGACGACGGGCGGCCCTTCTTGGAAGCGCTGTACCGACTTCTGGCGAAAGACCCTGAGGTCCGTACCGTCACCTTCTGCGAATTTCTCGAGGGAAACGCCCTGAGGGGAGTTCCCGCGCATCCGGTGGAACGGCACCGCCAAGTGCAAGAGCTTTTCACGGGTTCCTGGATCGACGAAGCGGGATCGTCGCCGGGTGTGGATCTGGGCACCTGGATCGGAGAAGACGAGGAGAATCGTGCCTGGGAGCTTCTCGGCCGGACACGTGCCTTCCTCCAAAGGGAAGGCGCCACGCCGAGCGCAGCGCCGCAGGCTTTCGAGGCACTCTACATCGCTGAGGGAAGCGACTGGTTTTGGTGGTTCGGCTCGGACCAGGACTCGGGAAGAGACGAGGAGTTCGACGATCTCTTTCGAACCCACTTGAAGAACGTCTACCGCGCCCGCCGAGCCTCAACGCCCGAGGAGCTCGACACCCATATCGTGCCCCACACCGTCCTGTGGACTCATGTGGCTCCGGTGAACCGCATCCAGGTCCAGGACCGACTGACCATCCGCACGGCGTGCCCGGGAAAGCTTGAATGGAATGTCGATAAAGGGCTGACGGAGCGCAAAGCGCTCTCGCCGGTGGGAGGTGTCATGGCGGGAGCGAGCCGTTACCACATCACGCTCGGTCCGTTTCCAGAATCGGCCAGGAAGCTGCGGTTTCGCTTCCAGTGCAAGCACGAGGGTTGTCCCGGTACGGAGCTCTGCTGCGACCCGAGATTCCACACGGTTTGGATCGGCCAGCGCTCCTAGCTTGCTCGCGGCGAAGGAGGCGGCCGTCTTTTGTTACGACGCCAGTAGGTAGGAGGCATGCCAGACGTACGTGTTTCCCACGTGTCCCCGGTGGCTTCGCGTTTGGGGAAAACGGCACCGCTCCGGGTCAATTCGACCGGCCCACCGACTGGCAGTCGACGGCGAGGGAAGCGTCCATGTCGTCGACTTTGGAAACGACCGGGTCCAGGTCTTTCGCCGTCGAAAAAGAGGTTCGTAGCTGATGGCCCGCCCGCGCGCGCTTGCTACGCGGTGATGATTCGTCCCGGCGTGCCTCTCATTTCAGCTCACCGCACTGCTGAGCGTTCTTCTTTCGCGCGAGCTCGAGCCCGTCGTCGCGAGTCAGGATGAGATGGCCGGGATGCTCCTCCCGCCACCGATTTGCTGCCTCGGGCGAGCGAAAGAAATGAACGAAGTGGCAGAAGTTGGTGACGACTTTCCTCTCCGAGCGTCGTGCGGTCGACCTGCGGAAACAACATCACCGTATCCGCAGGTTCGACGGTCTCGATCTCGTTGGGATGGACTTTCGGCCGGATGGTCTCTCCCGTGAGGGGACAGCTCGAGCTCACCTGGGCGGTGTTGTGCAGAATCTCCGGTAGAAAGAGGCTATCCAAGGCACACCGGGTGAAGAGAGTCTTTCCCGCTACTTTCAAAAGGGGGCCAGCACTCTAAAATCGAGCCGTCAGGGCATCGATTTCGACCTTCGTGGTTTCCATGTTGAGCATCCTTATTCTAAGCTCCGCTCGGTAGGCTAGACGCTGCACCCACGTCCAAGGTCAAGTGTTTCGACGAACTTTATACAGGGTTGACCTTGGACCCCAGTCCAAGGTCTATCAATAAGATGTCGGAGGGCCCATGCAAGACGAGGAGCGGTTTCTCATCGGGGAGCTGGCGGAGCGCGCAGGGGTCAACCGCGAGACGCTGCGCTACTACGAGCGACGTGGGCTTCTGAAGCCCGCCCGTCGCACCGTGTCGGGCTATCGGGTCTACGATCGGGAATCTGCCGCGCGGTTGCTCTTCATCAAGAGGGCGCAGGCTTTCGGGTTCTCCCTCGAGGAGATCCGTGACCTACTGGGGATGAAACCGGAGAACCCCCGGAGCTGCCATCGGGTGATGAACATGCTCGACGGGAAGATCAAGGAGCTGGCCAAGCGGATCTCGGAGACGCAGCGCTTCCACCGTCAGCTCGCTCGCTACCGAAAGCAGTGTGGAGTGGCACTCACTGAGGGCGAGTCCTGTCCGGTCATTTTGGAGATTTCCCACCCGCCGGAAAGCGAAAAGGCTCGAAATTGTTCTTGACTCGGTACTCGGGTGCAGGCTGTAGCGTGCAGCCTAGGAGGGGAAAGGAAGGATTCGATGTCGGAGAAAGTCGTGGAGAACGCCAGCGATTCCTGTTGCGCGGTAGGCGAGGAGCGTTCGACGGCTGGCACCCTGGGAGCCTTATCCGCGGGTCTTGGCGTCCGCATGCTGCGGGCTCCCTCTGCTCTTGGTGGCAGTCGGACTGGGCGGTCTCGGACTTGGGAGCTTCCTCGGAACGTACCACTGGTACTTCACGGGCGCGGGAATCGTGTTCCTGGCCGGTGCGTGGTTCGTTTTCTTGAGAGAGAAGGCCAGGCTTCGGGTCGCGGGTTCCAAGATTCGCCATGCCCGGATGACGCCGGCGCTTCTCGCCGTGGCCACGGCGGCCGTTGTCGGTTTCGGCGGCCTCAACATCGCGAGCGCTCTGGGATTGGGGTCCAAAGCTCGTGAGGTTGCCAACGCGAGCTCAGGCTCGTATGGGGAGCTCGCGCAAGTCGTGCTCCCGGTGCAAGGGATGAGCTGCGTCACCTGCGAGTGGGGTGTTGAAAAAGGGCTCGGCAAGCTCAAGGGCATCGTGGAGGCCAAAGCCAGTTCGTCCGAGCACAAGGTCCTCGTGCGCTACGAGGCCGGCCGCGTGAGTCTAGAACAGATGGTGGAGGCAATCGCGACGACGGGCTACAGAGCGAGCCTTCCTCAGAGCTGATCGACCTGAAGGGGAGAGAAATGGATTGCTGTAAAGTTCCCGAGACGGTTTCGAAAGCGGATCCCGGCCTCGACCGTTGCCGCCAGTGTGGTGCGAAAGGTAGGCGCGTGTCTGCGGAGACGATGGAAAGCTTGCTGAAGCCCCAGGCACTTGCCAGGATGCGGGAAGCAGCCTACTTCTTCGATCGCTCCCCGGACTGTGACGTTGTGTATTTCTCGAACGACGCCGAGTCCTATTTCGGCAAGGACGAGCTCACAGTGCGCGTCGGTATCAAAGAGAAAGACCCGCCGATCCTTCTCTGCTACTGCTTCGGTCACACCGTCGAGTTGGCGCGGGCGGAGCTCACGGCGACCGGTCGGACGACGATCCCGGAGAGGATCGAGGCGGAGATCAGAGCGGGAAACTGTAGCTGCAAAGTCACAAACCCCTCGGGTTCCTGCTGTCTCGGGGAGGTCCATCGAGCGATTGGTGAGATTGACAACGAGCTCTCACGCGAGCCCGTTGCGGAGTCGGAAAGGGGATAGAGACGATGTGGAAGAAGTTGCTGTTTCCAGCTCTGGCAAGCCTTGCCATGT
>Ga0302046_10005474_pt1 | contig 11176 bp, 6 predicted proteins | sample RVTome_11_FD_200261 | JGI IMG/M metagenome (GOLD analysis project Ga0302046, IMG submission 200261) | Soil microbial communities from uranium-contaminated site in the Upper Colorado River Basin, Wyoming, United States - RVT147D111 (version 2) ... | reverse complement strand
CAGGGGCTGTGGTTCGTCGAAAAGATCGACCCTATGCCGTGATCGGCCCGCCGGACGCGCCAACTTTTCATCCGGCTGGTCCTTCAGAACTTCTCAGTGCCGGTCCGCTGGTCCGGTCGCTGGCGAGACTCGGCTCTGCCGGTGTGTCGAGCTCGTGGCCCGCAAGTTGCGGTGTTGGCATCCCGATAGCGTATCCCTGCGCGAACTCCACACCGAATTCGCACAGCAGCGTCAAAATTTCGGGCGTCTCGACGAACTCGGCGATGGTTTTCATTCCCAGCGCTTGCGCAACCTGATTCATCGCCTGCACCAGAATCTGATCTTCACGACTGCTGGCCAGGCGAAGAATGATTGAGCCATCCAGTTTCACGTAGTTGACCGGCAATTGCTTCAGCGCCAGCCACGACGAGAATCCCATGCCGAAGTCGTCGAGCGCAAACTGACATCCGAAGCCGGTCAGCTCCCGTATGATGCGCTGTGCCGCCTCGATGTTTTCCACCGCCGAACGTTCGGTGATTTCGAACATCAGTTGAAACGGCGCGAGTCGATAGCGCTCGATCTGCTCGATGATAAAAGGCGTGAACGTCGGGGTATCGAGCGTGTGGGCGGACAGGTTGACCGCCACCGTGGCGACGACGCCGTTTTGTTGCAGGCGCGCCAGCGCTTCGCACGTAAGCTGCACGACACGGCAATCGAGCTGATACACCAGGCCGCAGACCTCGGCGGTGTCGATGAAGCTGCTCGGTGTCAGCAGCGTACCGTCAGCGCGGCGAATTCGCACCAACGCCTCATAGTGATGGACGGCGCCATCGGCGGTGGCCACCACCGGTTGAAACATCAGCGCCACCTGGTCGCGCTCGAGCGCATCGGAGATGAGTGCCTTGCGGTCGACATGTAAACGCATCATGGCACGTTCGGTATCTGCCTCGGCAAAGACGTGCCAGCGGCCGCTGGCTTCGAGCGTAGAACGCTTGGCCCGGTACAGCGCCACGTCGGCGTTGGCGAGCAGTTCCTCGACGGTTTTCCCGTGCAGCGGGTATAGCACCACACCAAGGCTGATCGAAAGGTGGTGTTGGGCGCCGGCGATGGAAGGCCGCAGCGTGGCCAGGTCGCCGAGAAGCTTGCGCGCCAGCCGGATCGCCTCATCGGTATCGATCTCGTCGAGCACGACCGCGAACTCATCGCCGCCCACCCGCGCCGGCACGTCGGCAGCGCGGATGCTCTGTCGCAGGCGGCCGGCAATCTGACGCAGCAATTCATCGCCGGCCTTGTGCCCACTGATGTCGTTGATCAGCTTGAACTGGTCGATATCGAAGTAGAACAGCGCCCCCGCGTGCCCGTAGCGTTCGGCACGTCGCAGGAGCTTGTCCAGGTCCATCTCGAAACGTCGCCGGTTGTAGATCTTGGTCAAGGCGTCGTGGTCGACGAGCCACGTGAGGCTCTTCTCCGCGCGTTTACGCGCGGTGATATCGAGGCCCACGGACAGCACGGCAGAGTCGCCCGGACCGTGAGCCAGGCGCGTGTGAAACCAGTCGAAGAAGAGCACGAGCCCATCTTCCCGTTGGCAGGCGGATTCGTGCGCCAACGTCATGCTCGTGCCGCCGATCAGCTGCTCGAGGCGCGGCTCGATATGCTGTCGTTCTGCCGGGGCGGCCATGACTTCGCAAAACACTTTGCCATGCAGATCCTCATCGTCACGGGCCAGCAGGCGACGACCGAGCTTGTTGACGTATTGAATTGTGCCGCGCGCGTCCAGTAGCAACGCGACGAGTTGTGCGTTTTCAAGGAGTTGGACGATCTGGACAGCCTTGTCCGGGAGTTGCTTTGGTATCGACATCGCTGGCCACCGCTGCTGTGCACGTGCCGCGGAACTAGAAGTATAGAACAGCTATCGTACCCCACTTCCTGTGATCGGGCCGCGTTTTGCTCCAGACGAAGCAGAACTGTTCCTGGTCTATGGTCCGCAACTTGCCAAAAAAAAGAGCCGCGACTGGCGCGGCTCGAAACTTTCAACTAGGAGATATGAGACTTCCGTCCATGAGAAACGCAACACTTCCTGCACAACAGGCGGGACGCCCGAAGCCCCGAAGACGTCCCGCCCTGTCCGACGTGTATTTCTAGAATGCGTACTTCACGCCGACCTGCGTGCCAAGGGTGCCTTAGAATACGACTTGCGCGCCCAGGGCAATGATGTCTTGATCGAACGTTTTGGTGCCAAGGATTTCGTTCTCTTCGTTGCTGATCTCAAGAACCAAGGTGGTGTTTGGGGTCAGGTTGTAGTGCACGAAGAACATGGTCAAAGCACCTTCTTCAACCACGGTGCCACTAAATTCGTCCTCATTCTCACCGTAGCTAGCACCGATAAGGAGTTTGCCGATTTTGTAATCTGCTTCTGCATACCAGAAACTCGTGTCCAGGTCCGGATCATTCGGGCTCATAAAGCCGCCTTCGATACCGGTACCCTTGGTGTATGCGGCAGTCAGAGCAAGGCCAGCGATGCGGAATTCACCGCCAACGTCCACCGCGGAAATTTCCTCGTCGCCTTCCGTGCTTTGATTGGCAAAGCTCGCCCACACATCGAACGCTTTAGAGTTGAAGTTAACTTCGCCTTCAAATCGAGGGCTTTCTGCGCTGTCACCCGCTGCACCACTGGAGATTGGATCAAACAGACCTACGCGGAAAGAAACGCCGCCGAAGTTGTTTGAAGCGTACTGAACGGCAGGAGCGAAGTCGGTCCACTGGTAGCCGTAGCCAATGCGGCCGCAGCCTCCGAAACCATTGCCGTCAACCGTACCAAAATCACCGCCCTTGCAGACACCGCCAACGCCGGGCAGGCTGCCCGAGTCGTGGATCAACGAGCTAGAGCTGAAAATACCCCAGCCGCGACCCGCTTTCACGGTACCGAAGTCGCCGGCAATCGCCAGTTCGGCAACACGTACACCGAACTTGCCCGGTGAACCATCACCTTTACCCGAGTCTTGAGAGCCATGGATAGAACTGACCAACTGATAAGTACCGGAAACAGTCACGCCGTCAGTTTCGGGAGCAGTAACGCCAATAGTGAGTTTTGACGGATCGAAACCGGACATAACGCGAGTGGCTTCAGCATTACTTATGCTTTCGTCACCGGAAACAACGAATGTCTGAAGCTGCAGGCCAACATTACCTTTCCAGCCATTGCCCATATCAAATCCCTGAGCGCTGACGGTGCTTGACAGGCTAGCCGCAAGAAAGCCTGCGCCCATAGCCGCAGCGAGCTTACTCTTACTAAGTGCTTTCACAGTTTTCTCCTCTGGCGATGTTGTTAAGTTTGTTTGCGGGCTTCGCCGGGGGCCGGCAGAGAAGAACCGCGGGTCAGTCACCTCAAATGAAGACCCCTCTACAGCTTCTGGTGGTAAAAGCCTCAACCTTGTTATGTTTAGTGCCGTAGTTTAGTATTACTTATGTAAGCTAAATTAATTAAACTGTCAAGGAAATTTGCTCTAATCCGCAACAGGTTGTCCGAGAAATACAACAAGCTAAATTCCCTTATATTTAAGCTACTTATGCCGGTAACAGGCTCGGCGGTCGACGTGTCGCCACGGTTTCAGGAGAAAAAGGGGTTCCTGCGGAGTTTACTACTATGTTCAGTATTTACTTCGATGGGCAAAGCCCCAAGGGGCCCCAAAGTGGTCCCGCGGCGGCGCGATAGCTCTCGCAGGCCATGATGCCCCCCGAGACAGCAATGCGTGGACGCCTCCCCCCACCGCGCCAAGCATCGGCCGCGTCGACCGACGTCGGCTGCGTGCTGTTCGACCGCCGCGATCCCGCATTCTGGCAGCGCAAGGCGCCGTCGATCGTGCCACGTGATCCCTATTTCGCTATCGACCTGGATACCGGTAATAGCTGAGCAACGTATTGGATGAGATGACATGAGTAAGATCGGAGAAATCATTGCGCGCGAAATCCTCGATTCGCGCGGCAATCCGACCATCGAGACCGACGTACGACTTGAGTCAGGTGCGATCGGGCGCGCGGCTGTGCCCTCCGGCGCTTCCACCGGATCACGCGAGGCGATCGAGCTGCGCGATGGGGATGCCCGGCGCTACCTCGGCAAAGGCGTGCTGCGCGCAGTTGACAACGTCAACACCCACATCGCCAAGGCGATCGTCGGGATGGACGCGAGGGAACAGTCGTCCATCGACCAGCGCCTGATCCAACTCGACGGCACTGACAACAAGGGCAATCTCGGTGCGAACGCCATCCTGTCGGTATCGATGGCGGCGGCGAGGGCGGCGGCGCAGGAGTTGGGGCTGCCGTTATACCGCTACTTCGGCGGCGCCGGCCCGATGTGTCTGCCGGTTCCGATGATGAACGTCATCAATGGCGGCGCCCATGCGAACAACAGTCTCGACTTCCAGGAATGCATGGTCATGCCGGTCGGCGCCCCGAGTTTTCGGGAAGCCATCCGTTGTGGCGCGGAAATATTTCAGGCGTTGAAGAAGCTCGTGGATCAGGGTGGGTTCCCCACGTCGGTGGGAGACGAGGGCGGATTCGCGCCCAACCTGGCAGACACGGAGGAGGCGCTGAGTTTGATACTGGTGGCGATCACCGCAGCCGGATACGAACCCGGCGAGGACGTATTCCTCGCGCTCGATTGCGCCAGCTCCGAGTTCTACGCGGACGGAAAGTATCGTCTCAACGGCGGGGCATCGGAATTCTCCGCGGCGGAATTTGTCGATTACCTCACCACACTCGTCAACACGTTCCCCATCCTCAGCATCGAAGATGGGATGGCGGAGAACGACTGGGCCGGTTGGCGTCTGCTCACTGAGCGTCTGGGGAACTGCGTGCAGCTGGTGGGCGATGATCTGTTCGTCACTAACCCCAGAATCTTGCGCCAGGGGATCGACCAACGAGTCGCCAACTCCGTTCTTATTAAGGTCAACCAGATCGGCACGCTCACGGAGACGTTCGAAGCCATCGAGCTTGCCGCGGCGCACGGTTATACCGCCGTGGTGTCGCACCGCTCCGGCGAGACCGCCGACAGCACCATCGCCGACATCGCCGTCGGACTCAATACCAAACAGATCAAGACCGGTTCCCTGAGCCGCACCGACCGCGTCGAGAAATACAACCAGTTGCTTCGGATCGAGCAGGATCTCGGCAGCGGCGCACGCTACGCCGGGGCTGACGCCATTCGTCTGCGAGGCGGCTGATGATTGTCTACCCAACAAAGTCAGAGTCCCCTATGAAAAAACTTGTTCTGCTCCGCCACGGCGAATCAGTCTGGAACCAGGAAAACCGCTTCACCGGTTGGACCGATGTCGATCTAACCGAGCGCGGTCGTCAGGAGGCGAAACACGCGGGACAACTTCTCAAGGACGCCGGTTTCGCCTTCGATGTCGCTTATACGTCGATGCTCAAGCGCGCCATCCGAACGCTCTGGACGGTGCTCGATGAAACGGACCGCATGTGGATACCGGTCGAGCATTCCTGGCGCTTGAACGAACGTCACTACGGTGCGCTCCAGGGGCTCGACAAGGCCGAAACCGCCGCGGAATTTGGAGAAATACAAGTACTGGTGTGGCGCCGCTCCTATGATGTTCCGCCGCCCGCGCTGGCAGCGGGCGATGTACGTCTCGATCTGAATAATCCCCGTTACGCCGATCTCACCGCCGACTCGCTGCCGCGCACCGAATGTTTGCAGGACACCGTGGCGCGTTTTCTTCCGTACTGGCTCGAGACGATTGCGCCCGCCGTCCGCGCTGGCAAAAACGCCATTATCGTCGCCCATGGCAACAGCCTGCGTGCGCTGGTGAAGTATCTCGACAATATCTCGGATGGGGAGATCATCGGTCTCAACATCCCTACCGGCGTGCCCCTGGTCTACGAGCTGGACGAACGCCTCAAGCCGCTGCGTTCCTACTACCTCGGCGACGCCGAAGCCGTTGCCGCAGCGACGCAGTCCGTGGTGAACCAGGGCCGGGCGCGCGCCTGAACCGATTGCCACGCACAAACATTAATCTGGAGCAGATGCAGCAATGAGTATCAAAGTCGGTATCAACGGTTTCGGCCGTATCGGCCGCATGGTATTCCGCGCCGCGGTGCAGAACTTTCCTGACATCGAGATCGTCGCGATCAACGACCTGCTCGAACCCGACTACCTGGCCTACATGCTGAAGCACGATTCCGTGCACGGCCCGTTCAAGGGCAACGTTGCCGTCGAAGGCGGCACGCTCATCGTCAACGGCAAGAACATCCGCCTGACCGCAGTGAAAGATCCGGCGGAGCTGAAGTGGGGCGAGGTCGGTGCCGACATCGTGGTCGAGTCGACCGGACTGTTTCTGACCAAGGAAACCGCGCAGAAACACATCGCCGCCGGCGCCAAGAAAGTCATCCTGTCGGCGCCGTCGAAAGACGATACGCCGATGTTCGTCTTCGGCGTCAACGACAAGACCTACGCTGGTCAGGCGATCATCTCGAACGCCTCCTGCACCACCAATTGCCTGGCGCCGATCGCGAAAGTGTTGAACGATACTTTCGGCATCAAGCGCGGACTGATGACGACCGTGCACGCCACCACCGCCACGCAAAAGACCGTCGACGGCCCTTCCAACAAAGACTGGCGCGGCGGCCGCGGCATCCTGGAAAACGTCATTCCGTCCTCGACCGGTGCCGCCAAGGCCGTCGGCGTCGTCATTCCCGAGCTCAATAAGAAGTTGACCGGCATGGCCTTCCGTGTGCCGACCTCGGATGTGTCGGTGGTGGATCTAACCGTGGAACTGAAGCAGGAAGCGACCTACGACCAGATCTGTACCGCGATGAAGGCCGCCGCCGAAGGTCCCATGAAGGGCGTTCTCGGTTACACCGAGGAGAAGGTCGTCTCGACCGACTTTAGAGGCGATGCCCGCACTTCCATCTTCGATGCCGAGGCCGGCATCGCCCTCGATGGCACCTTCGTCAAGGTCGTGTCCTGGTACGACAACGAATGGGCCTACTCGAGCAAGGTGCTCGAGATGGCGCGGGTGATCTCCCGGTAATAATGTTTGCCGCAAAGGCGCAGAGGGCGCAAAGGAACGTAAAGAAAGGAAAGGTTCGGATTTTCACTACGAAAGCTTTTCTTTGCGTCTTTGCGGCGAGAACTCATATAGGCCGTTTATGTCACCAATCAAAATCACCGACCTCGATCTTACCGGCAGGCGCGTGCTGATCCGCGCCGACCTGAACGTCCCCGTCAAGGACGGTCGGGTCACGAGCGACGCGCGCATCCGCGCCTCGCTCGCCACGATCCAGCACGCGATCTATGCCGGCGCCAAGGTGATGCTCATGTCGCACCTCGGGCGACCCCAGGAGGGTGCCTACAGCGAAGAAAACTCACTCCAACCCGTCGCGGCTGTGCTCTCCCGGTTGCTGGGCAAGCGCGTCCCGCTGGTGCAGGACTATCTCGATAGGCCGCCGGGACTCAACAGCGGCGATGTCGTCCTGCTCGAGAACGTGCGCTTCAACAAGGGTGAAAAGAAGAACGCCCCCGACCTTGCGCACAAGTACGCGGCGCTTTGCGACATCTATGTAATGGACGCCTTCGGTACCGCCCACCGCGCCGAAGCGTCGACCCACGGCGTCGGTCTCCATGCTCCGGTCGCGTGTGCCGGCATTCTCCTGACCCGAGAGCTCGAGGCGTTGGGCAAGGCGCTGGCGAATCCGAAGCGCCCGCTGGTGGCGATCGTGGGCGGTTCCAAGGTTTCCACCAAGCTCACCGTGCTGGAGAGTCTCGCCAACGTGGCGGGTCAGCTCATTGTCGGCGGCGGCATCGCCAACACCTTCATCGCGGCCGCCGGATTCAATGTCGGGAAGTCGTTGTACGAGGCCGATCTGATCGATGTCGCCAAAGGCCTGATGAATGCCGCGAAGGCTCGTGGTGCCGACATCCCAGTCCCCACCGATGTCGTCGTGGCAAAGGAATTCAGCGTCAACGCGGCGGCCACCACCAAGAAGGTAACCGATGTGCAAGACGACGACATGATCCTCGACATCGGTCCCGAGACCACGAAGCGTCTTGCCGAGAGCCTGAAGCAGGCCGGCACCATTGTCTGGAACGGTCCGGTCGGCGTGTTCGAGTTCGATCAGTTCGGCAACGGCACCAAGCTGTTGGCATGGGCGATCGCCGACAGCGCGGCGTTCTCGATTGCCGGCGGCGGCGACACGCTTGCGGCGATTGCGAAATATCAGATTGACGACGAGCTGTCGTACGTCTCCACCGGCGGCGGTGCGTTTCTGGAGTTCCTGGAAGGCAAGAAACTGCCCGCCGTCGAAATGCTCGAGCAGCGGACCAGCAACAGAGAGACAGTGGCGCTGTAGCGGTCCACGCTCCGCACCGCTATCCCAGATGGTATCGACCAGCGTCAGAGCATCAGAGTCGGCAATCGAGCCGTCGCCTGCGTCGTCGCACGACAAGGACGCGCCGTTGCGCGACGATATTCGTTTGCTCGGCCGGTTGCTGGGCGAAGTGTTGCGTGAGCAAGAAGGCGAGACCACTTACGACTTGATCGAGACGATTCGCCAGACGGCGCTTCGATTCCGGCGCGATCGCGATGCCGGTGCGGTGCCCGACCTGCATCAGTTGCTGGCAGGGCTGACGCCCGATGCCACGATATCGGTGGTTCGGGCCTTCAGCTACTTCTCGCATCTGGCGAACATCGCGGAAGACCGGCACCACATTCGCCGCCGCCGGACCCATCTGCTTACGGGTTCGCCGCCGCAGAGCGGCTCGACCCGATTGGCGCTGGAACGACTGCGGCGCCAGGGCGTCGAGCACGATGTCGTGCGCCACTTTCTTGCCGAGGCGCTGATCGTCCCGGTATTGACGGCGCATCCGACCGAAGTCCAGCGCAAGAGCATCCTCGATGCCGAGCGCGAGATTGCGCGCCTGCTGAGCCTGCGCACACAAGCGCCGCTCACGCCGGAGGAGCTTTCCGACAACGCGGAGTTGCTCAAGACGCGCATCACGATGTTGTGGCAAACGCGCATGCTGCGCTTCTCGCGCCTGACCGTGAGCGACGAGATCGAGAATGCATTGTCCTACTATCGACATACCTTCCTGCGCCAGATTCCCCAGCTTTACGCGCAGATAGAACGCGAGCTCGGGCAGGCCTATCCCGCCGAAGACATCGAGGCAGCGTCGGCTGAACTCGGCCCGTTCCTGCAAATGGGCAGCTGGATCGGCGGCGATCGCGACGGCAATCCGAACGTCAGCGCGCAAACGCTGGACGAGGCGTTGCGCAAACAAGCGGCGCTGATTTTCGAGTTTTACCTCGACGAGGTGCATGCCCTCGGCGCCGAACTGCCGCTCTCCGACATCCTGGTCGATATCAAGCCGGAATTGGCGCTGCTGGCAGAGCGCTCGCCGGACAGCTCCGATCACCGCAAGGACGAGCCCTATCGCCGTGCACTGATAGGTATCTATGCGCGGCTCGCCGCGACGGCGCGCGAGTTCGTTGGCCACGAGGTGTTGCGCCGCGGCGATGCCACGGCCCGCGCCTATTCCAGCGCCGCAGAGTTCGCGGCCGATCTGCACGTGCTGCGGGACTCCCTGAACGCGAACCAGGGCGCGTTGCTGGTGAAGCCGCGCCTCGCGGCGCTGACACGCGCGGTACAGGTGTTCGGCTTCCATCTGGCCGCGGTCGACCTGCGCCAGAATTCGGACGTGCACGAGCGCGTGATCGCCGAGCTGCTGAAGCGCGCGAACGTGGTCGCCGATTATTCGGCGCTGTGCGAGGAAGACAAGATCGGTCTGTTGCTGGCGGAGTTGCGCCATCCACGGCTGCTGTATTCGCCGCACCTCTCTTACTCCGATGAAACGCGCGGCGAGCTCTCAGTCTTGCAGGCGGCGCGCGCCATCCGCGACCGCTTCGGGCGGGCGGCAGTGCGCCACTACATCGTGTCGCATACCGAGTCGGTGTCGGATCTGCTCGAGGTGTTGCTGCTCCAGAAGGAAACCGGTCTGTTGCAACGGTCGTGGAACGATGACGACGCCGGCGCAGTGGTGGCGCTCGACTTGATGGTGATTCCGTTGTTCGAAACGATTCCCGATCTGCGCCGCGCGGCGCAGATCATGGAGCGGACGCTGGAGATACTGGGTGGCTTGAATCTGCTCGAGATCCACTCGCACGTCCAGGAAGTCATGCTTGGCTATTCCGACAGTAACAAGGACGGCGGCTTTCTGACGTCGAACTGGGAGCTCTACAAAGTGGAGCTCAAGCTGGTCGAGGTGTTCCAGCGCGCCGGCGTGCGGCTGCGATTGTTTCACGGCCGGGGCGGCACGGTCGGTCGCGGCGGCGGCCCGAGCTATCAGGCCATCGTGGCGCAACCGCCGGGCACCGTGAACGGACAGATTCGTCTGACCGAACAGGGTGAGGTGATCGCCAGCAAGTTCTCCAATCCAGACATCGGTCGGCGCAATCTCGAAACGCTCGTGGCCGCAACGATGGAGGCCGGTCTGCTCAAGCCCGCGACCGTCACCGGCCGGGCCGTGAGCGCCGCGGAGATCGAATCCTTCGAACGCACGATGGAAGAGCTGAGCGCCATCGCCTATCGCGCTTATCGGAACCTGGTGTACGAAACCCCCGGGTTCACCGACTATTTTTTCCAGTCGACGCCGATCTCCGAGATTGCGGAGCTCAACATCGGCAGCCGTCCGTCCTCGCGCAAAAAGAGCAGGCGCATCGAAGATCTGCGAGCCATCCCGTGGACATTCTCGTGGGGCCAGTGTCGTGTGATGTTGCCCGGGTGGTACGGTTTCGGTAGCGCCATAAGCGAGTGGTTGAGCGCCGACGGCGAGGCGGGTAAGGCGCAGCGCCTTGCGCAACTCCAGCAGATGTTCCGGCATTGGCCGTTCTTTCGGATGCTGCTGTCCAACATGGATATGGTGCTGGCCAAGACGGATCTGGCGGTTGCAGCCCGCTACGCCGAACTCGTGCGCAGGCCCGCCGACCGTGACGCGATCTCCCAGCGCATCGGCGATGAGTGGAAGCTCACGACGACGTTGCTATTCGCCATCACCGAACAACGCGAGCTTCTGCAGGAAAACCCGCTCCTGGCGCGTTCGATTCGAAACCGTTTCGCCTACCTCGACCCCCTGAACCACCTGCAGGTCGAGTTGATCAAGCGTTACCGCGCCGGCAGTGCAGACGAACGG
>Ga0302046_10005473_pt1 | contig 11176 bp, 9 predicted proteins | sample RVTome_11_FD_200261 | JGI IMG/M metagenome (GOLD analysis project Ga0302046, IMG submission 200261) | Soil microbial communities from uranium-contaminated site in the Upper Colorado River Basin, Wyoming, United States - RVT147D111 (version 2) ... | reverse complement strand
AAACTTCATATTCTTCCTGTCTTCGTGGTTTTATTTTTGTCGGGTATAATGTGAGGGTGCAGTTTGATGAGGTAGATATTCTGAAGACAGGAATTGAGCAATGGCAGATGGCCGGCATCCCTTAGACGCTATTTTTGCCCCGAAGACCGTAGCCGTTATAGGGGCCACCGAACGGTTTCCCAGCGTTGGCTACAGTATTATGACCAACCTGCTGGAAAACACCTTTGGCCGTGAGTTATTTCCCATCAATCTGAAACGAAAAACTGTGCAGGGCCTGGAAGCCTTGAGCCATATTGACCAGGCGCCGCAGCCGGTTGACCTGGCCATCATCGCCACGCCGGCCCGGACGGTGCCGGGCGTGGTGCGCGAATGTAGCGAAGCCGGCGTTAAGGGGGTGATTATTGTTTCAGCCGGTTTCCGGGAGTCAGGCGTAGCCGGGGCAAAGTTAGAGCGACAAATCGCTAACGAAGCGGGCCGGAGCCGCATGCGCATCATCGGCCCTAATTGTCTGGGCGTGATGAACCCCTATACGAGCCTCAACGCCACCTTTGCCAATAGCATGGCCCAGCCCGGCAGCGTGGGCTTTATCAGCCAAAGCGGGGCTTTTGCTGCCGCTATTCTCGATTGGAGTTTGCAAAACAGGGTCGGCTTCAGCGCCTTCATCTCAGCGGGATCAATGGTGGATGTCGGTTGGGGCGACCTGATCGCCTACCTGGGCCAGGATAAGCAGACGCGCAGTATCGTCATCTACATGGAATCGATTGGCGAAGCCCGGTCATTCTTATCGGCAGCGCGGCAGGTAGCCCTCGATAAGCCGATCATCGTCCTTAAGGCTGGCAGAAGCGAAGCCGGGACGCAGGCAGCGGGCACGCATACGGGCGACATCATCAGTCCGGACGCAGTTTTTGACGCCGCTTTTCGGCGCTGTGGCGTGCTGCGGGTGGACCAAATCGCCCATCTATTTTACCTGGCCGAGGTCCTGGCCAAACAGCCCCTTCCACGCGGACCGCGCCTGACCATTCTCACCAACGCCGGTGGGCCGGGCATTGTGGCCGCCGACGCCTTACTCGAAGGGGGTGGACAATTGGCCGCCCTTTCAGCCGAAACATTAGATATGCTGGATGCCGCTTTACCTGGGGATTGGGCTCGAAGCAACCCGGTCAACCTCCTGGCCGATGCAGACCCATTGCGCTACGTAAAGGCAATGGCCGCTGTGGCCCAGACGCGAGATAGTGACGGCATCCTGGTTATCCTCACTCCGCAAGATATGACCTCCCCTACCCAGACGGCGCGTGAGCTAAAAAAGATGGTTCGCCCGCAGCGCAAACCTATCTTGGCCAGTTGGATGGGCGGCGCGGATGTGGCTGCCGGACACTCTGTCTTGAACCAGGCCAACATCCCCACCTTTGATTACCCGGACACGGCAGCCCGCATCTTCAACTATATGTGGCGCTATAGCCGCAACCTGCGTAGCCTGTACGAAACACCAACCCTTCCCCCGGAAACGGATGAGGCTAGCGGGCGGCGAGCCGGGGCCAACGCCGTGATTGCGGCCGCGCACCAGATGGAGCGCACCATTTTGACAGAGGTTGAATCCAAACAGATTTTGGCCGCCTACGGCATCCCGGTGGTCGAAACGCGCCTGGCGGCAAGCGAAGCTGAGGCGGTTCAGCACGCTGAAGCGATTGGCTACCCGGTAGTACTCAAACTACACACCGAATCGTTCACTGACAAGAGCCGCGTTGGCGGGGTGCGCCTTAATCTGGCCAATACCGATGCCGCGCGCCAGGCTTACCAGGTCATTCAGGCCGGCGTAGACCAGGCTGATTTTCTGGGGGTCACCGTCCAGCCAATGCTGGCCCGGCCAATGGTGGAAGCAGATGGCCTTGAACTGCTACTGGGCAGCAGCATCGATCCGCAATTTGGCCCTACCTTACTCTTCGGCCTGGCCGGCGGCTTGATGGAGGTCTACCGGGATTATGCCCTGGCGCTTCCCCCCTTGACCTCTACCCTGGCCCGGCGGATGATGGAGCAGACCCGCATCTTCCGGGCGTTACAGGCAATGGCCATAGACCAGGAACCGTTGATCCAACTCCTGGTTCGCTTTAGTCACCTGGTAGCCGAACAGCGCCGGATTGCTGAAATAGACATCAACCCTTTGCTGGTCACCCCCAAGCAACTGCTCGCCCTTGACGCCAGCATCATTCTGCACCCGCCCGACCTGCCCGAAAAAGACCTGCCCCGCCTGGCCATTCGCCCCTATCCGTCGGAATACATCACCTCCTGGCAGCTCAAAGATGGCACGCCCGTCACTATTCGTCCTATCCGCCCCGAAGATGAGACCATAATGGTCCAATTCCACCAGACCCTATCTGACGAAAGCGTCTACTATCGCTTTTTCCAGATGATTCCCCTGGCCCGGCGCATCGAGCACGAGCGCCTGAGCCGTATCTGCTTCATCGACTATGACCGCGAAATGGCCCTGGTGGTTGAACAGGCAGACCCGCAAACCGGCCAGACTGCCATCCTGGGCGTGGGTCGCCTGGTCAAAGAGGCTGGCACAGATGAAGCCACCTTCGGTGTGCTGGTCAGCGATGACTGGCGGCGGCAAGGGATCGGCTCCCGGCTGCTGCAATCGCTGGTGGCGGTGGGCCGCCGGGAGGGCGTCAAAGAAATTGCCGGCACCATTCTACCGCAGAATCAGGCCATGCAGGCGCTGTGTAAAAAGCTTGGCTTCACAGTGCGCCACCGCTATGAGGATCGGGTGGTTGAGGCGCGGTTAGCGGTGTGAGTTAGTATTGGAACCTCAGTCATCGTCATTGATTTTTCGGACAGATGGCACATTTAAAAAATACCATAATTATATTTGACAAAACATTTATCTGGCTTATACTGTACCGTTGAAAGACGTGGTAAGTTCTGTTTCGGATGTGCAAGACATACCGCCCAGACTTCGTAAGTCTGAGCGGTTTTTTTGTAATAGGAAACAAAGTGCGCGTCAAAAACAAATGTTCAAGTTATTTTTAGAAGGAGTTCTTGACCGTGAGTGAACACCAGACAGGTACCGTGAAGTGGTTCAATGACAGCAAAGGCTTTGGATTCATCGCCCATGACGGGGGTGAGAAGGATGTTTTTGTGCATCATTCCGCCATCGAAATGGACGGGTTCAGAACCTTGAAAGAGGGTGACCGCGTTGAGTTTGTCGTTGAGGAAGGTCCCAAGGGTCCGGCTGCGGCTCAGGTGCGCCGCATACAATAGCTTACTGTTCATTGAAGACTTGCCAGGAATGAGAATGCCCCGGGGTTAGTGCCCGGGGCATTTTTGTTGTAATTGAGTCAATGGATATTCATCGTCTTTCGGTTTTTTTATGTTTGGGTAGGGTGAAGCTGAAGACGCTACCCAGGCCGGGGATGCCGGCACTTTCTACGCCAACTTTGCCGCCCAGTTTCTCGATGATACGGCGTACAATCGACAGGCCCAGGCCATAGCCGGTGGCCCGGACGTGCATGAAGCGGGTGAAGGGCCGGAATAGTCTGGCCTGTTCCTCCGGGCTAAGGCCGATGCCATTATCCTTTACCCAAAAGCGGATGTAGCCATTGGAAGCTTCGCCGGCCCCCAACTCAATGCGGGGCGGCCTGCCCCCGTATTTGAGGGCGTTGCTGATGTAGTTAACCCACACTTCCTCAACCCAGGGGGCATAGCCGACGGCTTCGGGCCACTGCTCCGGCACAATCATCTCCGCTTGATAAGACTGGATCAAATGGCTCAGCCTGCGCTGTGTTTCATGTAAAATTGATGGCATATATAGAGGTTCAACGTACACTTCAGCGCTGGGTAGTTCAGATAGCAGTAGCAGTTCCTCAATCAGGCTATTGGCCTTGCGGCTGTTGCGGGCAATAAGCCCCAGGTGTTGCACCAACATCTCTTCCGGCAAGTCCTGATAATCGGTCTCTAATACCATGGCCGTACCCAGAATCAGGCCCAACGGGTTTTTGAGGTCGTGGGCTACAGTATGGGCAAAGGCATCCAAATCGGCGTTGCGTTGCTCCAACTCGCGCGTTTTTTCTCTCAAGGCCTCTACCAGGCGGGCGTTTTCGATAGCGATGGCGGCAGAGGCGGCCAGAGTCTCAACCAGAATCAAGTCATGCTCGTTAAAGTTACCGGCCAGCTTATTGACCACCTCCAGCGCGCCGATGCCTTTATCCCCAACCAGCAAGGGGACGGCCAGAATGCGCTCTGTTTTGAAACCGATTTGGCTATCAATGTTAGGGGTGAAGCGGCTATCCTGATGGGGCGCCGGGACAATGGCGCTTTTTTTGCATTGGGCCACCCAGCCAATAACGCCCTGGCCAGGGGATACCTTCAGGTTGACCAATTTCTGTTGATATCCGGTGTGAGAAGCAGCCTGACAGACCAACGGCCCGGTTTCATCGATTTCCCACAGCCAAACTGAGCTTCCCTCTGCGCCCAAGGTTTCGGTGACGGCTTGCAGAAGCCGGTCTAACACTTGTTGAACGTCAAGGGTGGCCGTCAGTTCTTGCCCAACTCTGGTCAGGAAGGTTAAGTCGCGCTCCCGCTGCTCCAGGGCGGCCTGAGTCTCCTGGTAGTGTCGTTGAAAGTCGTCAGGTTGTACCATGGGATTGCTCCGGGCCAGTCTGGCCCCGCAATTGCCGTTATTTGGAAGGGTATTATGCTCAGATTCCCCGTTAGCGCAAAATACCGGCTGGAAACGCAAAAAAACTGGCGACTTGATTAAATCGCCAGTTTGATTGAGAAATCTCCCCTATTCAGGCTAAGGTTAATAAGTTTCGGCTTTAGTCATAGCCTGAACAAATAGCAGTTGGTTCGGTTAGCCTTGGGCGCGGTCTCGGGCCCGCTTCAAAGCGCGACGGCCAAAGACGCGGGCCAACTCGATGCGGTATTCGCCGGAGGCGTGGATGTCACTCAACGGCTCAGCAATCGACAGGCCGTTGTTGACCGCCTGGTCGATGGTTGCGTCATCCAGAGCTTTGCCGGCCAGGGCGTCGGTCACGGCGTTGGCGTTGAGGGGAACCACGGTGACGCCGTTGTAGCACAGGCTGGCGCTGGCGCAAGTGCCGTCGCTGTTAAGCGTCACTACCGCCGCGGCGCCACAGATGGCATAGCCGGAGGCAGGATTTTCAAATTTCAGGTAGGCTGAGCCGCTGTTCGCGCCCACGGGGTTAACCTCGATGCTGGTTAGCACCTCATCCTCTTTCAGGGCCGTTGTAAGCAGGTCAACGAAGAAGTCGCTGGCGCTAATCTGGCGTTCACCGCCGGAGCCGGCTACAGAGAGAAGCCCGTTCAGGGCCAGCACTACCGCCGGCAAATCAGAGGCGGGATCGGCGTGGGCCAGGTTGCCGCCGATGGTGCCCTTGTTTCGCACCTGCTGATCGCCCACATGGCCGGCGGCTTCGGCCAAAACGGCGCAGTTCTTCTGAAGCACATCCGAAGCGGCCAGGCTGGCATGGGTAGACAGCGCCCCGATTTTGATTTTGCCATTGCCCTGAGAAACGCCCTTCAGGTCGGCAATGCCGCCGATATCAATCAGAGCGGCCGGTTGGGCCAGCCGTAATTTCATGGCCGGAATGAGGCTGTGTCCCCCGGCCAGGATTTTCGCGTCGGCATGCTGCTGGAGCAAGCTAATGGCTTCCTGAACACTGCCGGCCCGGTAGTAGTTAAATTTTGCTGGATACATTAAACCCTCCTAATTTCCACTTGCTGGATGTATTGCCCGCCACACTTTTTCAGATGTGAGCGGCATGTCGAGGTGCGAGATTCCATATGGCTTGAGCGCATCAACGACCGCATTCACTACGGCTGCCGGCGAGGCGATGGTTCCGGCTTCACCAATGCCTTTAACCCCTAAGGGGTTATGCGGGCAGGGGGTGACGGTGCGGTCCGTTTCATAGAAAACCAAGTTGTGCGCTTTGGGGAGCGCATAGTCCATCAAGGTTCCGGTCAACAGTTGGCCGTGTTCATCATACACGGCGCCCTCCCATAACGCCTGCCCCACGCCCTGGGCGATGCCGCCGTGAATCTGGCCATCGACAATCAGAGGATTAATCACGTTGCCACAGTCATCTACAGCGATGTATCGATTAAGGCTGACTTCACCGGTGTCAGGGTCAATTTCTACCACAGCAATATGCGTGCCAAATGGGTAAACGAAGTTTGACGGATCGTAAAATGAAGTTTCCTCCAAACCCGGTTCCAGGTCTGCGGGATAATTGTGGGCCAGGTGGGCTTGAAGGGCGATATCCCCCCAGCCCTGTTTACGATCAGGCGCGCCCTTCACAAAATAGTTATTGTCTTCAAATACAACGTCTTCCGCCGCGGCCTCAAGCAGATGAGCTGCTATCTTGCGGCCCTTCTCAATGACCTTATCTACACTCTTAGAGATAGCGCTGGCGCCAACAGCAGCGCTGCGGCTGCCATAAGTGCCCCAGCCGAACTGGACCTGGCCTGTATCACCCTGTACCACTTCTATCTGCTCCATCTCCACGCCGAGTTTTTCGGCCACTACCTGGGCGAAGGTTGTTTCATGCCCCTGTCCGTGCGCCGATGAGCCGCTATAAACCACCACCGAGCCGGTTGGATTAACGCGCACCTTGGCGCTTTCCCACTGGCCGGCGCCGGCGCCCAGCGAGCCAACCAGAGCAGATGGGGCCAGCCCGCAGGCTTCTATATAACTTGAGAAGCCAATGCCGAGCAGCTTTCCGCCATTACCACGACGACGCGCCTGTTCAGCTCGCAGATTGTCATAGTCCGCCATCTCTAACGCCCGGTTAAGGGTTCCTTCATAATTGCCGCTGTCGTAGGCCAAAGCAACTTGGGTTTGATAAGGAAAGTTATCGGGAGGAACAAAGTTTTTACGCCTGATTTCGGTTGGATCTAACCCTGTAGCATCGGCCCCTAAGTCCACCAGCCGCTCAATCACAAAGGTTGCTTCGGGGCGGCCGGCGCCGCGATAAGCATCGACCGGAGTGGTATGCGTGAATACGCCTTGCACATGGCAGTAAATTGCCGGAATGTCATATTCACCCGACATCAGGGTGCCATATAGATAGGTGGGAATGGCCGGAGCGAAGGTTGACAAATAAGCGCCCATGGCGGCGTAGGTATTCACCCTTACGCCAAGAATTTTGCCGTCCGCGTTCAGGGCCATTTCAGCCGTGCTGACGTGATCGCGTCCGTGAGCATCGGTCATATTACTTTCGCTACGGGTTGCCGTCCATTTGACCGGTCGGCCTATTTGCATAGCCGCCCAGGCGGTGATGACCTCATCAGGATAGTGGTGAATCTTGCTGCCAAAACCGCCTCCGACTTCCGGCGTGATCACCCGTATTTTATGCTCGGGCAAACCGAGCGAGGCAATAGACATTAGCAGGCGATGGATGTGAGGATTTTGGGTGGTCATGTAGACAGTTAATTCACCGGTGATTTTGTTGAAGTCAGCTAACGTGGCCCGCGGTTCAATAGCATTGGGAATCAGGCGGTTGTTGCGTAAATCGAAGCGCGCCGTATGCGCAGCGTTGGCAAAGGCTTCGTCTGTTTTGGCCTTGTCGCCAATTTCCCAGTCAAAAGCAATGTTGTCGGGCTCATTAGCGTGAACCAGCGGCGCGCCGGCTTTGGCCGCTTTGGCCGGGTCGGTCACAGCTTCGAGAGGCTCGTAATCTACCTCAACCAGGTCAGCCGCGTCGCGGGCCGTGTATTTGTCTTCAGCCACCACCACGGCTACGCCATCGCCTACGTACCGTACCGTATCAATAGCCAATACAGGGTGCGCCGGCTGCTTGAGTCCGGCCAAAATCCAGCCAACAGGAACTACACCCGGTATGCCGCTGTCAACAATATCCTGACCGGTGTAAACGGCTATTACACCATCAAGCGCCTTTGCTTGACTGGTATTAATACGCTTGATACGGGCGTAGGCGTGCGGGCTGCGAACGATAACTGCATAAGCCATGTTCGGCAACTGTAAATCATCGGTATATTTGCCCTGACCTTGAATGAGGGCTGGGTCTTCGCGACGTTTAATGGCGGAACCAAATATCTTTGCCATCAGGCACCTCCTTGCTGCATTTTTTCAGCAGCGTACTGAACGGCCTTTACAATGTTATGGTAGCCGGTGCAGCGGCACAGGTTGCCTTCCAGGCCATGCCGAATTTCCTCCTCTGTTGGGTTGGGGGTTGCTTGTAAAAGGCCATAGGAGGCCATTATCATACCTGGCGTGCAATAGCCACACTGCAGGCCATGTTTTTCCCAAAAGCCTTCCTGAATGGGGTGAAGCTGACCGTTTTGGGCTAAACCTTCAATGGTCATAATGTTGCTGCCGTCCACCTGAACGGTGAACTGGGTGCAGGATTTGACGGCCACGCCATCCATAATGATGGTGCATGCGCCACACAAACTGGTTTCACAGCCAATGTTGGTGCCGGTCAGTCCCAGCACATCGCGCAAAAAATGCACCAGCAGCAACCGAGGCTCAACCTCTTTCCGGTATGTTGTGCCGTTTACGGTAATTGTTACCTGCTCTGCCATAGAACTTGCCTCCTTCTTGTAGTCATGATGAAATCCTTTTGGTAATTCCGGATAGCCTTGTTATTTTGAGAATCGTTAGATAACGCTACCTCCTTTGTTCAAGAATGTAGGCCACGCGATGGGCCAATCGATTGGTCCACCAATTCAGGACAATGAACATTGCCAAAACACCCAGTATGGCGGCGATGAGGATGGGCCGCTTTTCCAACGGAACCAAATCGTCGAAGACATCCCTGGCCACATCAACGGCAAATTGGGCCTGAGAAGGGGGTTCGTATTCGGCATCAGACGCGGGCGCCGTTGCGGGCGACTCATTTTCATCAACCTGGGGCGAAGGCGCTGTTTGCACTGTCTGGTTAACCGTGATTTGTTTGTGAATGTTCTCCAGAGCCTGGCGAGTGATCTGCTTAGAGGTGCTGTCGATCAGGCGCTGGCCCACGCTGGCAATGCGCCCACCCACCTGGGCATCGCCATCATAGTGCATCACGGTCGTATCACCCTCAATCTCTAAGCGGACATTCCCTTCGCCCCTCATAAAGCCCGCCGGCCCCCGCCCATTGACGCTCATTTTATAAGTTTTGGGGGGTTTTAAATCAGACAAGGTGACAGTTCCCTGAAATTGGCCCTGTACAGGACCAACTTTTATCTTGAGCGTGCCTTTGTAGTCATTTTCGCCTACTTTTTCTAATTTTTCGGTACCGGGCAGGGCATTCACTAAGACATCGGGGTCAAGCAATGCCTCCCACACAACATCACGAGGGGCTTCAAAGGTATAAGACCCTTCAAGTTTCACAACAAGTCCTCCATAATAGCAAAATATTTTTACGTGTTATTTCTTGACCGATGACTAATACTACATAGGGGGCGTTATGCCAATGCTGGAATAACCATTGGTTGATAAGGTGTACTTTGACTCAGGAATCTTTTACGCGGCCCATAAACAACTACTTTAGGAGAGACGGATCGTAACACATGCCTAAACCGATGTCAAATTTAGGCCATTTTAACCATGAGTAGCCCAATTCAAAGACTGTTCTGAAGATGGCACAAAGTTACCATAATATCAACTTGACGTAAATATTGGGCTGTGTTATTATATTTATGTTATGTTGTTTGTGGCGGGTCCAAGACCCCAGTTTGAATAAGGAGGGGCCATGCATAGGTTCCCAATGAAATTGAAAAATCTCATTCCGGTAGTGATTTTTGTCCTGCTTGTTGCAGGTTGCACCCGAAACAGGCCCGAACCGACTGGCATTCTCGCTCCCACTTCGGACCAGGTAACCAACGGCCAACCGACCCAGGATGGCAGCCCAACCACCATTGCCATTCAACCGACAGCTACGCCAACCTCAACGCCGGTTTCGATTGGGCCTGGGACCCCTCCCGACGCAGCGGGTGCCGGAGAAGAAACTCTCCCAACGCCATCCCCTGAAACTACCCTGACGCCGGCGCCAACCGTAACCCCGATTCAGTCGGTACCAAGTCCCGGTGGCGGCCTCTCCGGGAATGTGATTCACGTTGTTCAGCCTGGTGAAAACCTGTTCCGCATTGGCCTGAAATATAACATCGACGCCAATACCCTGGCTCGCTACAACGGCATTCACAATCCGAACCAAATCTATGTTGGTCAGAAAATCCAAATTCCGGTCAGCGGTGGCGGGTATCCGGGTGAAGGGCATCCCGGCGCCGGGCGTACCTATATCGTTCAGCCTGGCGATACCTTAACCTCTCTTGCCTACAAGTTTGGCGTCACTGTCCACGCTTTGATGGCCGCCAATAATCTATCAAATGCGGACGTTATCTATGTGGGGCAAAAGCTGTTGATACCCTGACATTACAACGAGATTTAGTCACAACCTGCGCCCTCGGGCCGTGTTGGACGGGATTTCGCCCCAGAGCCGGAATCGGGCCACTTAACCTATCTGAATTGACAAACTTACGCGCTGTCGGTATGCTTGACCGGCAGCGTTTTTATTTGTTGAAACTAATGGGAGTTTTGTTTGAAACCAGAAATCAGCGTTCAAGAAGATGTTCTTTACCGGGGCAAGGTATTGACCTTTAACCTTCAAAAAGCCCGTCTATTAGATGGCAGCCTGGTAGACCGCACCATCATCCGCACGCCGGGCGCGGTGGTCATCGTCCCTGTCAGCAAGGATAACGAGGTTCGATTTGTCAGACAATATCGGGCGGCGGCGGCCAGGTGGGTCTTAGAATTGCCGGCCGGCGGGCTGAATCCCGGCGAAACCCCCGAAGTAGCCGCACCTCGCGAGTTGCTGGAAGAAACCGGCGATCAGGCCGCTACCTGGATTTCGTTAGGCGGGTTTTATACAGCGCCCGGCATATTGGATGAATACCTGCATTTATTTCTGGCCAAAGATTTAACCCCAGGCCCCAATCAATTGGAAAGTGATGAGCATATTGAGGTGGTCACCCTACCCTGGTCAGAAGTAATTGGCAGGGTCAGCCAGGGCCAGATAGAAGATGCGAAAACCATTTCTGGCTTATTTCAAGCCGGATTGTATCTTAACCTGCCTTTCGGCTGATAGGTAACGCCCATGTGGTCACAGATTATCAAAGTCATTGAAAGCCATCAGCGCTTTATTATTAGCAGCCA
>Ga0302046_10005471_pt1 | contig 11178 bp, 8 predicted proteins | sample RVTome_11_FD_200261 | JGI IMG/M metagenome (GOLD analysis project Ga0302046, IMG submission 200261) | Soil microbial communities from uranium-contaminated site in the Upper Colorado River Basin, Wyoming, United States - RVT147D111 (version 2) ... | reverse complement strand
CTCTGCCCCCCCCGCTCACCGAAGGCTGTCCCTGGCCATGGCTGCCTTCCGGTTTGGCGGCGCCAAGGTGAGGCGAGAGAGGAGTCCTGCGATGAGACTCATAACCCATTCTCTGATGACGACGGTGATGATCCCGATGATGTTGGCGACTGCTCTCCCGCTGCAGGGCTGCGCCTTTCTTGCGGGTGCGGCAGCCGGGGGGGCCGCTGGCGGCGCCGTGGGCTACGGCTTGGCGTACAACGGCTACGAGGTGCAATCGCCCATCACCCGCGAGGACCGTACGGAGCGCAAATAATCACCCAAGGCCTGCGGACGATGACGTCGTTCCAACCGGCCGGCTGTTAACAGGTCTACCCGCAAGGGCCGCCATGAGCGCGGCGAATGGGGTATCTGCAGAGTGACTGTGGCGTGTCTTCGCGTAGGACAGACGTAGAATTACTCGCTGCGCTTAAACATGGCCGCGGTGAGATGGTTGCGTTGCAGGAGGCGGTAGAACTCGCTGCGATTGCGCCCCGCGAGCCGTGCCGCCTCCGTTACCCCGCCATTGGTGATCTTCAGCAACTGGATGAGGTAATCGCGCTCGAAGCGTTTCTTGGCTTCCGCGAACGAGAGGATTTCTGTGGGTTTTTCGCGCAGGGCGCGGGCTACCAGCGTGGCTGGGATCAGCGGTGAGGTGCCCAGGACACAGCAATGCTCCACCACGTTTAGCAAGTGCCGCACGTTGCCCGGCCATTCGTGGGCGATGAGCATCTCCATTGCCTCGGGGCTGAACTCCTTTGCCCGGTGCTTGTGCTTGTCGCGCAGGGTCTTGAGGAAGTGGTGAGCGAGCAGCGGGATGTCCTCGCGCCGCTCCCGCAGTGGAGGGATGGTCAGGGTCACGACATTGAGCCGATAGTACAGATCCTCGCGGAATCCACCCTCGGCAACGGACTGCTCCAGGTCATTGTGCGTCGCGGAAAGGATCCGCACGTCGACCGGGATGACCTGGGTCGCCCCGACCGGGCGGATCTCGCGATCCTGGAGTACCCGCAGGAGCTTGGCCTGGAGCGCGAGCGGCATGTCGCCCACCTCATCGAGAAACACCGTGCCTCCAGCGGCCGTTTGGAAGAGACCCTCGTGGGCCATCACGGCCCCGGTGAAGGCCCCCTTGGCATGGCCAAATAGCTCCGACTCCAGGAGTTGCTCGGGTATGGCGGCGCAGTTGACGGCTACGAACGGCCGGTCGTGGCGCATGCTCGCGCGATGAATGGCCCGGGCCAGGACTTCCTTGCCGGTACCGGAGTCCCCTTGGATGAGCACGCTGGCGTCGCTGTCGGCCACCAATCGGGCCTCCGCCAAGAGCGCCTCCATGGCCGGGTTGGCGGTGTTGATCTCCTCCCGCCACGCCTCGTCATGGGCCGCCTCCGCCGCCGCTTCCTCAGGGCGCAGGGAAAGAGCACGTTCGAGCAGGTCCAGCAGCTCGTTGTCCTCGAAGGGCTTGGTGAGATAGCCGAACACCCCCTGCTGGGTCGCCTGTACGGCATCGGGAATCGTGCCGTGAGCGGTGAGCACGATGACCGGCAAGGCCGGGTCACGGCCATGGATCTGCTGGAAGAGAGCCATGCCGTCCATCCCTTCCATACGCAAATCGGTGATCACGGCGCGCGGACGCACCACCGCGATCTTGGCGAGCGCCTCCTCGCCGCTGTGGGCTGCAGCGACACAGTAGCCGGCCGACTGGAGACGCATGGACAGCAGCCGTACCAGATCGCGGTCGTCGTCCACGAACAGGATTGCTCGGTTGTCCGGGCTCATGACTTTGACCCTCCTTGGGTCGCGGTGGCCGGCGCCTGACCGGATTCGTGGCTGCCGGACAGCGATCCGTCCGCCGGCGCAGGAAGCTGCTCGATGGTGCTGTTGGAGTCATCGAGCTGCCGTTCCAGGCCCTTCAGCCGCTCGATCTTCTGCTGTAGCTCCGTCGTCTTGCTACGCGCCAGACCAAGCTGTCGCTCCAGGGTAATGGTACGGCCAAGTAGGCGCGCGATCCCCTGTGCCCCCTTGTCCTGGAATGCGTGGGCCAGGCCCTTCAGTAGCTCCCAGGCCCGATCTGGATCCGCCGTAGCACAGTCAGTGCGGCTGAGGAGGTAGGCCAGCTTCAGCTGGTCACCTGCGCTACCTTCTGCGGCCCCGACTTCCAGGCGCTGGATCTCGGCCGGCACCGCCTCATGTTCCAGCCTGGACACCTCGTCCAGGTAGGCGATCGTCTGCTCGGCGCTCAGCGATGAGCCGCGCGCCGCCCAGCCCGAGAACGGCCCGTGGGGCCCGGTGGTGCACCCGGTGCAAGCCGCCAAGAGCAGCGTCATCGCCAGCGACACTCCATGGTTATGCCACATCGGTACCGTCCTTCTCCCCACCCAGCAGGGATATTTGAAAGCACGCCCCTCCCTGGTCACGGGGCGGCAACAGCACCAGCTTCCCACCCTGGGCCTCGATATTGGCCCTGGCGATGGCCAGGCCGAGACCGCTGCCGTGCAGCGCCCCGGGTGGCTGGTTGGTGCCCTGATAGAAAGGTTGGAAGACGTATGCGCAGTCCTCTAGGGGTACGCCCGGTCCCTGGTCGCAGATGGTAATACGCGTCTGGCCGTCGACGGTCTCCGCGCCCACCTCGATGACCCCCCCCTCGGGACTGAAGCGGATCGCGTTCGCTATCAAGTTCTCGATCACCGTCTCAAGCCGGCCTTTATCGGCCCACAGCCGAACCTCGGAAATGGTGGTGGCGAGCCGCAGCCCCTTGGCCCGCAGGGAGAGGTAGAAGCGTGCGGCCACCTCGTTCATCAACGGCTCCAGGGCAACGGTCATCGGCACCACCGATTCTGGCTGACGTACCGCCTCGTTGTAGCGCAACAGGTCCTCGATGCGTCGCTTCAGCTCCCGCGCGCTGCCGCGCATGATCCTGACGATCTCCTCTTGTTGGACGGTAAGTCCTCCCACCACCTTGTCCGCGAGCAATTCTACCGCCTCCCACAAGGAGGTGAGGGGCGTCTTGAGCTCGTGGGAGACATGGCGCAGGAAACGCTGCTTCTGCTCCTCCAACTCGACGAGACGCCGGCGTAGCCAATCGAGTTGTTCGCCCAGATAGACTATGTCCCGGGGACCCTTGATGGCGGTGACCGTCACCAAGTCATTCTCGCCCAGCCGCCGAATCGCCTTGGCCAATTGCTGCACCGGCCGGCTGACCAGCCAGGCCAGGAGCGCCGCCAACACCATGGACAAGAGGATCACCACGAGTGCCTGCCCGATGATGATCCGCTCGACGCGAGCAGTCGCCTCGCTCATGGCGGCGGCGTGCCGCTGAACCAGGTGGTTGGCCTCTTCCACTACGGCGGCCACCGCCTCGTGCAGTCGGTCGAAGTCCGTTTTGAAGGCCTCGAACTGCTCTCCGCCGGGGCTCCGCGCCCTGCGCAGACGGGTGAATAACTCCGCCTCCTGATTCGCCACGGCGGCCAACCTCCGTTCCTGCTCGGCACCGACGGGCAGCTCCCCGAGCTCCGTCACGGATGTCAAAAAACGTTGATGGACCTGGTGGAGCCGCTCCTGCAGCGCCGGGTCTTCCAGCACGAAATACTGCCCCGCGGCCCGCTGTAGGGCGACACTGGCCTCTGCGAGCCGTTGGGCCGCGGCCGTCACCCCGGCGGTGATGTTTACGGACTGACGTCCCTCGATGGCCATCCTGTCCAAGGTGTAGGTCATGGCCGCTATCCCAGCCAACAGTGGCAGGGCGACCAGGACAAAGGCGGACAGCAACAGGGACGGGAAGGAACGGGGATATTGCAGTCTCAGCCTCATCGATGGCACCACGGCTCAGGACGCTCTCCCCGGCATCGTTGACAGACTCCATTATGAATCTTCCGAGCCCCGGCGGTTGGGTGGTGTCGCCCATCGGCAACACACCAGCCCTTGGCACTTCAATCGATTACTCGATCGGTCCACGAACCCGTCGCTGGGAAACGACGGGTGGCGCCGCGGTAGGTGCTAAGGCGGGGGTGCACGGATTCATAACTGTCTGATTTTGCTAGATCGCAAATTATGGCATGGCCATTGCTTGGTAACCCGCATGTCGAACCCCATGCTTAAAGGAGCATGATCATGAAAGTAAGAGGAAACAATGGGAAGGAATCTCTCACCAAGATGCTTGGGCTGAGTGCGGTGCTCCTGGCCGCCACGGCGAGCCCATTGGCCACGGCATCCTATGCCGATGATGCTCAACAGTCGGAGCCGAGCGCGGCGTTCCTGGCCCTCGACCAGAACAAGGACGGCAAGCTGACCGCCGTTGAAGTCAGGACCGAGCCCGAGCTTAGCCAGAGATGGACCGAGATCGACAGGGATGACAGTGGCGCGATCGACGAGGCTGAGTTCAGTGCCTTCGAGGCCATGCAACCGCAGCCTAGCGAGGTGCCCGAGTTGGAGTAGGACCTGTAAGGGCATCACCAGCCTCATCGAGGTCGGATGAGGAGTGGACAGAGGCACCCCACGAAGTGAATCGCGGGGTGCCTCTTCATTCCTATGGTGGGGGGGTTCGCCCGATCCCGTCCACCGCTCGGCAGCCGGCCCGGATCCATTCCCGCGTCCCAGGCCCGGCCGTCAGTGTTCTTTGTTCTTTTTTCCTCCAGGCGGAGCGGGCAGAAGCTCTGTGTGGCCGGTAGACACTTGGGCCGTGATCTCTCGCACCTTGGATGACCGGACTTGTGAAGCCAACGGGTTACGCAATCCAGAACGCGAAGTTCGAGCTGGCCGACGTCGCAGTGGCTGGCGAATTCGTCCACCGCATTGCGCAGGGTGTGGAACGTTCGTGGCCGGAGATCCGCACGTTGCTAGGGCCTTTGTTTGGTGAAGCGGCTGCCTGTCTTGACGAGCCCGATGCATGGCTGGAGTTTGGGCTCGCGCTGATGGCCATTCACATACAGGCACTGCCAGACGGATTGGTTCCGAGTGAGGCAATACGGATCCGGGTCCTTGTTCTCACCGATGTATGCACAACCCTCGGTGTTGTTCCCCGTCAGACCGTGGAGCGATACGAGCGTGCCTGGCATGACTCGCTCACCGCGGGAGGAGCGCCTCTCGATTGCGTTGCCCGCCTGTTGTGCGACCGCTGGGGGATATCGCGTTCCGGTCCCCCGGTGCGGGTTCCTGGGAGTGACCCGCATGTCGTCATGGTGTTGGGTACGGCACTCCTGACGTGGGCCGATGCGTGGCCACATTGGCTCTCACCCTAGCCCGCATTTCTCACCAGAGATCGTGGCGAGACCGTGCAAACGCCCGTAGCTCCTGGCTGGCCCGCGGTAGGAGCCGATTCTATCGGCGACCCCATGTGGCAGGTCGCCGAAGGGATTCGGCTCCTACCCCGGACGAGGACCCGGCCAGGAGATGCGGCCTGCCTGCAGGCAGGGTGGTTGTGCGGGCGCAGCAGATTCATGGTGAGAAATGCGGGCTAGCCAGTGCCTCTATTGAATCCCGCCCGGATTGCACGCCGTCGCCGTCTATCTGGCATAGGTTAGCGGATGTGCCTGAGAGACGGCTTCGCAAAGGGATCGCCGTCCCCTGAGCCGTCTTACCGGCCGAGGTAGGCGCGGAGGGTGGGGGCGATCTCGCGGTGGAGGAGGGCCCGGCGCAGGGGCCATGGGTCGGCCCCATTTGCCGCATCCAGGAGGCGGACCTCGCCGGCGACCCGCAGGGCCATGGGGACGCCGTCGCGGTAGAGGAGGCGGTTGCCGGCGAGGGCCGGGAGGCGCGGGCCGGGGGTGACGATGCCCATGAGGTTGAGGGGATCGGCGCCGGACACGGCCACCAGGTCGCCGTCGCCGGGGCGGCGGCGGACCTCGCGCAGGGCGGCGATCGCCTCGGTGAGGGCGTATTGCTCGCCGGCCAGGCCGGCGACGAAGCGGCCACCGCGGATCTCGCCCCGGGCCTCCAGGCGGCGGTAGACCCCCACCAGGTCGTGCCAGGTTGGGAGCCAGTCCGCCTCCCGCTCCAGCAGGCGGCGGCACACTACGCCCCAGCGCCGCAGGAGGGTCCAGGCCACGTGCTCCACCACCTCCGGGGCGAGTCGCGCGTGGCGTGCTGGGCCGCGGTTGGCCGGCGGTGGTGCAGTCGCGGCCCTGTCGGCCGGCGAGCCGCCGAGCCACACCCAGCGGCCCGCGTCGTCGATGCCGAACGGAGCGGTCCAGCGCCGCCCGCCAACTCCCCACGGCCGGCGCCGGTGGGAGGGGACCAGGAGGGCGCGCAGGCCGGTGAAGCCGTCGGCGGTGATCTGCCCGGCGGCCACCAGCTCGCCGAGCCCCTCCTCCACCTGGGTGCGCAGCAGGCCGGTCCCCTCCACCAGCTCCTCGAAGAAGGCGGGGCCGCGGTCCGTCAGGTGGTGGGCGATGGCGGTGGCGGCGGTGGAGAGGCGGCGGTCGCGCTGGTCGCCGCGGCCGGCCAGCCCCTGCCAGAGGCGCAGGTGACGCCGGGTGACCAGGGCGATGGGGGTGGCGCGCACCGGGCCCGTGCGCCGGCCGTTCGTCGCCGCGGGCGGCGACAGGCGCGCCCACACGAGGCGGCCGGAGTGGCACAGGGTATCGAGCCAGTCGGGGCGGTAGGTGGTGAGGCGTGCGGGCAGGATCTCCCCCTCCCAGGCGGCGGCCGGGGCCTCGAAGCCTTCGAGCTGCTCGACGATCGTCGCCACCGCCTTCGCCCCCTCGCCGCGTTCTGCCCCCGCCACCCTCTGCCACTGGCAGAGGAAGCGCAGGAAGTCCGCCGCGGCCACCGGCTCGATCTCCCGCCGCAGTCGCTTGAGGGTGTAGCGGTGGATCCGCGCCAGGAGTCGGCGCTCGCACCACTCCTCCTCCGTGGTCTCCGCGGGCGGCGGCGCCCCGGCCGACCCGCCGTAGGAGCGACCTTGGTCGCGATCCGGATCCTCTGCCCCGGGCGGGTTCGCGGGCAAGCCCGCTCCTACGGGAGGGATTTCCGTCGCCTCGGGTGTGAACCGGCCGCGGAGGATGAACCCTTCGCCCTCCAGGGTGAGGAGCGCCGTCGCCATCTCGTGGGGCTCCACCGGCAGGATGGCCAGCAGATCCGCCGCGGTCACCGGCCCGAGACTTTCCAGGCGGCCGCGCACCACCTCCACCACGGCCGCCTCCCGCGACCACGACTCCGCGGCGAGCTCCGCGGGCGGGATGATCGGCGGGTTGAGGCGCGCCGTTGGGAACATCGCCCGCAGGTGCGGCAGGCGCTCCGCCGCCACCCACAGGGGTGCGGCGCCACCGCCGGGATCCAGCCGCGCCGCTCGCCCGGCCGCGGCGAGGGCCTCCAGCCAGCCGCCCCAACCCGGGCCGGCCGCCGCCTCGGCCGCGGTGAGGCAGCCCAGCAGCAGCAGGGCGTCGTGGACCTCGTCCGCGCTCACCGCCTCGGGCCACGCCTCCTCCCGCACCCGGGCGATCGCCGCGGGGTCGAGCCGGCCGAGGTCGGCGGCGGCGGCCGGGTCGAGCCAACGGCGGCTCACCACCGCCTGGGTGCGGCGCTCCTCCAGGGGGGCGTCGTCGAGGAAGGCGTAGGGTCGGGCGTGGAGGATCTCCTGGGCCAGGGGAGACGGCTCGGAGAGGTCGCGCGTCACCACCCGGATCTCGCCCGCCGCCATGCGGCCCAGGAGCCGCTCCAGCCCGTCGATGTCCATGGTGTCGTGGAGACAGTCGTCGATCGCCTGCTCCACCAGGGGGTGGTCGGGGATCTCCCGGTCCCCCACCACGTTCTCCAGGCAGGCGAGCTGGTCGGGGAAGACCACCGCTACCAGGTCCTCCGCCGCCATGCGCTGGAGCTGGGCCGGCACCCGCTTGCCGCCGCGGTTGCGCGGCAGGGCCAGGGCCGTGGTAGCGTCCCACCGCCAGCGCGCCTGGAACATGGGGGCGACCAGGAGGGCCTGGACCAGGAGGGGCCGCACGGTGGCCTGGTCGAGGTAGCCCGCCACTTCGGCGAGGGGGAAGGAGTGGGTCGCCCCGAGGGACAGGACGATGGCGTCGTCGGTGGCGGCGGCCTGAAGCTCGAAGTTGAAGCGCCGGCAGAACCGCTTGCGCAGGGCGAGCCCCCAGGCGCGGTTGACGCGGCTGCCGAATGGGGCGTGGACCACGAGCTGCATCCCCCCGGCCTCGTCGAAGAACCGCTCCAGGACCACCGTGTCCAGGGTCGGCAGGCAGGTGAGGGCGGCCCGGGCAGCGGCCAGATAGTCCACGAGCTGTGCGGCGCCGGACTCGGTCACGCCCACGGTGTCGGTGAGCCAGCGGAGGGCGGTCTCGCGCCCCGACGTGGCGTTGCACCCTGTAGGAGCGACCTTGGTCGCGAACCCGGACATATCCGACCGTGACGGCGTTTGCCGCGCATGGTTCGCGGGCAAGCCCGCTCCTACGCTCGGTACCGTCACCTCGGTGCTAACGAGCCGCGCCTCGACTTTCTCGCGCAACCGCGACACTGCCGCCGACAGCTCCTCCGTCCGTCCCGGCGCCTCGCCGAACCAGAATGGGATGTTGGGGGGCTGGCCGGCGGCATCCGCGACCCGCACCTTACCCTGCTCGATGCGCAGGATGCGGTACGAGGTGTTGCCGAGCTGGAAAATGTCGCCGGGCAGGGACTCGATGGCGAAGTCCTCGTTCAAGGTGCCGATGAACAGGCCGTCGGGCTCCAGCACCACCTGGTAGTCGGCCAGGTCGGGGATGGTTCCGCCGCTGGTCACCGCGGTGAGCCGTGCCCCGCGCCGGCCGCGCAGGCGGCGGTGGACCGCGTCCCGGTGGAGGTAGGCGCCGCGCCGGCCGCGGCGGGTGGAGAACCCCTCGGCGAGCATTTTCACCACCGCGTCGAAGTCGGCCCGCGCCAGGTCGCGGTACGGGTCGGCACGGCGTATCAGGGCGAACAGCTCGTCCTCGTCCCACTCGCGGCACGCCACTTCGGCCACGATCTGCTGGGCGAGGACGTCGAGGGGCCGTGTCGGGATGAGCAGCCGGTCCAGCTCGCCGCGGCGCACCGCATCCAGCAGCGCCGCGCACTCGGCGAGGTCGTCGCGGCTGGACGGGAAGAGCCGCCCCTTGGGGATCGCCCCCAGGCAATGGCCGGAGCGGCCGACCCGCTGCAAGAGGGTGGCGATGGCGCGCGGCGAGCCGAGCTGGCACACCAGGTCCACGGCGCCGATGTCGATCCCCAGCTCCAGGGAGGCGGTAGCCACCAGGGCCTTCAGCTCGCCCGCCTTGAGGCGTTGCTCCGCCGCCAGCCGCTGCTCCTTGGCGAGGCTGCCGTGGTGAGAGGTGACGTGCTCCGGCCCGATGCGCTCCGAGAGGTGGCGCGCCACCCGCTCCGCCATGCGCCGGGTGTTGACGAACACCAGGGTGGTGCGGTGGTCCGCGATCAGGGCCGCGAGGCGGTCGTACACCTCCTCCCACACCTCGCCGGCCATCACCGCCTCCAGGGGCGCGGACGGCAGCTCGAGGGCCAGGTCGCGCTCGCGCACGTGGCCGGTGTCGATGATCTGGCAGGGCACGCCGCCCGCCACCGCCGTGCCGCACAGGAAGCGGGCCACCGCGTCCAGGGGCCGGCAGGTGGCGGAGAGGCCGATGCGCACGGTTGGCCGGCCGGTGAGGGTCGCGAGCCGCTCCAGGGAGAGGGCGAGGTGGGAGCCGCGCTTGCTCGCCGCCACGGCGTGGATCTCGTCCACGATCACCGCCCGCACCGAGGAGAGCATCTGCCGCCCAGAGTCGCTGGTGAGGAGGATGTACAGGGACTCTGGTGTCGTGACGCAGATGTGCGGTGGCCGGCGGAGCATCTGCGCCCGCTCCCGCTGGGGCGTGTCACCGGTGCGCACCAGGGTGCGGATCCCGACCTCGGGCAGGCCGCGCGCCGCCAGCTCCGCCTCGATCCCGGCCAGCGGCGCCTCCAGGTTGCGCTGGATGTCGTTGGACAGGGCCTTGAGCGGTGAGACGTAGACCACCTGGGTCGCGTCCGGCAGGGGCGCCTCGACCCCATGCCGAACCAGGTCGTCGATCACCGCCAGGAAGGCGGCCAGGGTCTTGCCCGAGCCCGTGGGCGCCGCGATCAGGCAGTGCTGCCCGCTCTGGATCGCCGGCCACGCCGCCACCTGCGCCGGTGTCGGCCCGTCAAACGTCTTCCCGAACCACCCGGCCACCGCCGGATGAAACAGCTCCACGGCCATGGGAGGAGTATCCCACCGCCGCCAGCCGCTGATGAACTGTTTAACGCCAAGGCGCCAATACGCAGGGGCACAAAGGATCCGTCAACCGGATGGGATGTGGAACGCGGGAAACCAGGAAGCCAGGAAAGAGTCCCTCAGGGTTGTTCTCCCGGCTTCCTGGCTTCCCGCGTTGATCGACGTTTGTCGAGGTCGAATCAGCGTCCCAGGAACTTCGCGGCGAGGGCCTTGAAGTAGCTGACAGCCTCCGGGTCGGCGCGGTCGGGGCTCCAGACGTGGGGGCCGAGGCCGAACTGGGCGAGGACGTACTTGCCGAGGGCGATCTGGGCGATGGCGACGGCGCCGGTGGCGATCTGGCCGGCGCCGAACAGGACGGCGATGGCGAGCTGTCCCAGGGCCACGGCACCGGTGGCGGCCTGGCCGACTCCGAAGAGTACGCCGAGGGCGAGCTGGCCGATGGCGATCACGCCGAAGGATGCGTGGCCGACGGCGATGACGCCGGTGGCCAGGCGCCCGACGCCCACCACGCCCCGGGCCACGACGCGCCGGCCGGTCTCGGGGCAGATCCCGCGGGTGTAGTGGAGCACGGGCAGACCCCAAAGCTGGCGATGGGAGCGGAACTCGGCGAACAGGCCACCGGTGGGATAGGCGAAGCGCCGCCAGGTCCCGCGCGGGGTCTCCTCGATCTGATATTCAACTTTTTCCAGCAACATGTTCTGCATGTTGGATCCTGCGGAATTTGGATGGCAGATTGCTGATGCAGGGGCCCATGGCTACGGAGTCCTAGTGGGGTAGAACGCGGGAAGCCAGGAAACCAAGAAGAGCTGCTTCGGGGGTGTTGTTCTCCTGGGTTCCTGGCTTCCCGCGTTGATCCATCGTCCGTGAGCCGACGATGATCGATTGATCGGACATGAGCTGTGAGGACGGCTGATTCGCTCTTGCTCTCTCGTCTCCTTTCGCACGGGGGAACACAAGAC
>Ga0302046_10005470_pt1 | contig 11179 bp, 8 predicted proteins | sample RVTome_11_FD_200261 | JGI IMG/M metagenome (GOLD analysis project Ga0302046, IMG submission 200261) | Soil microbial communities from uranium-contaminated site in the Upper Colorado River Basin, Wyoming, United States - RVT147D111 (version 2) ... | reverse complement strand
TCCAGCGCACTAGCGTCCGCTCCGGCGCACTAGCGTCCGCTCCAGCGCGGCGCCCGCTTCTCGAAGAACGAGCGGATGCCCTCCTTGGCGTCCTCGGAGCGGACGGCCAGCACCACGGTCTCGCGCAGGTAGGCCAGGGCCACCTCGTAGTCCATCTCCGTCATCCGGTAGATGGCGCGCTTGCCGAGCTTTACCACCGCGGGCGAGAGGGCGGCGAGCTGCTCAGCCAGGGCGGCGACCTCGCCGTCGAGCGCGTCGTCCGCCACCACGCGCGTGACCAGACCGAGTTTGCGCGCCTCCTTGGCTTTCACGCGCCGGCCCGAGAGCACGAGGTCCAGTACTACCTTGCGGCTGCCGGTGGCACGCCAGATGGGAGCCGACACCACCATGGGCAGGAGCCCCAGGCCGATCTCCGGCAGGCCGAACACCGCGCTCTTGCCCGCCACCGTCAGGTCGCCCGCCACCGCCAGGCCGCAACCGCCCGCGAGCGCGTAGCCCTGCACGCGCGTGATCACCGGCGCGCCCACGCGGTGCATGGCCAGGATCACGCGCGCCACGCCGTCGAAGTGCCGGCGGTGGTCCTCGACGGTTTCGTGGGCGAGCAACTCGCCCAGGTCGGCGCCCGCGCAGAAGGCGCGGTCGCCCGCGCCGCGCAGGACGACCACGCGCACCGCCTCGTCGCGGCCCGCCGCCTCGAAGGCTGCCTCCAGCTCGTCGAGCGTCGCGCGGTCCAGCGCGTTGCGCCGCTCCTCGCGGTCGATGGTGATGGTGTGGACCCCGGAGGCCGACGTCCCCGTGGCGACGTTGGTCACGGCTAGCCCGGCGGCCGGGCGGCCAGGGCACGCTCGAGCGCGCCCAGCACCGCGTTGAGCGGAAGGTCGGGCACGGTCGTGTGCGGGACGTGCAGCGCGGCCGACGCCGCTCCCTTCTTTTTGCCGGTGCCCGGCTCGATGGTGCCGTGTCGCTGGCGGTCGATCTTCTCCTGCACCTCGAACTCGAAGCCCGGGTCGTTGGCGTCGTCGTGGCAGCTGCCGCAGATCTGCAGGATCACGCAGGAGTCGCACTTGTCGCCGAGCGACAGGATGGTGCCGATCCTCGCCGCGCCCTCGGCCACGTGGTCGCCGCCGGCGCCGTGGCACGACTCGCAGCCCACACGCCCGAGGTCGGTGTGGTCGGCCAGCGAGGCGCTCTTGGGGAAGCCGCCCTCCTGCCCGAAGCCCGTGGTGTGGCAGGCCAGGCAGTCGGCGGAGCCGGCCTGGCCCTTGGCCGCCAGGGTCGCGCCGGCGCGCGCGTGGCCGCTGGCGGCCCAGGTCGCGGACTCGTCGGGGTGGCACGACTGGCAGGCGTCCGAGCCCACGAACGCGGCGTCGCCCGGCATGAGCGCCTTGCGCGGCGCGCCCAGCGCCTCGATGCGCGCGAGCTTGGCGTCGAGCGCGAGGCCCAGCACGTCGGCGTTGCCCGTGTGGGAGATGCGCGGCCGGAACGTGGCGTAGTCGAAGCCCAGCGAGTGCTTCTTGTCGTGGCAGACCAGACAGGCACTCGCGTAGTTGCCGTCCTTCACGAGACCGGGCGAGAGGTGCGGGCCCCCGCGCGCGTGGCAGGACTCGCAGCCCACGCCTTCCAGGTGCTGGCTCGCGTGGCCGAACGACCAGCCGCCGGGCTGGCCGAAGCCGACCACGTGGCAGCTCACGCACTCGGCGTTGCGCTCGGCGCCATGACGCACGAGCGTGTCGAACGCGTAGGCGTGCTGGGTGAAGGCATGGGTCTGGGTTTCGAGCTCGTGGCAAGGGGCGCAGAACTCGTCGCCGCTGTAGCCGGTCTTGTGCAGCAGCATGGGGATGGGCTCGCCCGCCACCTTGGCCAGCCACATGCGCCACAGGGGCGGGTCCCGCTCGTCCTCCCAGCCGTTGCTGCGCCGCACGATGCGGCCCTCGCGATCCACGAGCGCGAGGTCCGGCACGCCGGCTGTGGCCCCATAGGCCGCGCGCAGGCTCCCGTCGGGGTCCATGAGGATGGGGAAGAAGTCGAGGCCGTCGGCCTTCATGCGCTCTCGCACCGCGTAGGCCCGGTCCACCACCGAGACACCCACGAGCTTCGGGCGGCGCTCCTCGGGGATCTTGGGGAGCTGCTCCTTCAGGAAGGCCAGCGAGTGGTGGCAGTGCGGGCAGGTGTGCAGGAAGAAGACCACGAGCACCGGCTGGCCGCGCAGCGCCGAGAGCCGGAAGCTCTTGCCCTCGAGGTCGGTGCCGGCCACTTCGGGCGCGGGCGGGCGCTCGCCGAGCACGGGGTGCGTGGGCGTCGGCGCGGCCGGCAGCCTCAGCATCTCGCGCACGCTCGCCTCGACGGCTGCGGCGTCGATCTCGCTGCCCTCGGGCCAGCCGGTCGTCCAGGTCACGTAGCCCTCGCCGTCCACGGAGGCGAGCAGCACGGGCACCGGCGCGCGCAGCATCTGGGCGACGCGCGAGGCCGAGTCGTCGAGCACGGGAAAGTCGAGGCCGTGCTCGGCGACGAACGCCTGGCTCGCCGCGCGGCGGCCTCCGGTGGCCACGCCCAGGATCTCGAAGTTGTTCTTGCCGCGCAGGGCCGAGACCGCCGCCATGCCCCGGGCGGCCGCCGCGGCCACGTCCACCTCGGGGTTGAACAGGAACAGCACGAAGCGCTTGCCCAGCAGGTCGCCGACCGCGAGCGTGCGATCGTCGAGCGTGACGCCGCTGAAGGCCGGCAAGGGCCGCTCGTGGGGCGGACGCGCAGCCGGGGTGGCGGCCGCGGCGCTGGCAACGGGCGTGAGCGCCGGCTCGCTGGACCCGCTTGCGTCCGCGTCGGTCGCGCCGACGGCGGTGGCGGGCGCGTCGTCGCCAGCGCTGCCGCAGCCGAGGTTGCCCGGGACGGCGATCGCTCCCGCCGAGAGGAGCCAGCCGACGGTGATGGCGAGAGCGGGCGTCCGCACGCGCCGCAGCATAGCAAGGCGAGGCGAGGCGCCTACCGGTTCTTCTTGCGCTCCGCTTCCAGCCGCTGCTTCAGCTCCACCAGCTTTTCCTTCACCCAGGCGTTGTCGGTCTCGAAGGTGAGGGCCATCTGGAGGTTGCGCAGGGCCGTGGGCCAGTCCTCGCGGGCCAGGTCCGCCTGGGCCAGCGTGATGTAGCGCCGGCCGTTGGGCGTGCGGCCCTGGCGCTGGTCGCTCACCTGGCGATCCGCCTGGGCGCCGCCCTCGACGAGCGCGAGCCGGCGGCCGCCGACGCCGTCGATCTGCTGGTCGTAGACCTTGCGGCGGCGGGGATCGCGCAAGACGGCGTAGGCCTCGGCCACGCGCTTGGCGATCCGCTCGGCGGCGCTCACCACGTCCTGGCTCTCCTGGCGCAGGCGGTCGGGGTGGAAGCGGCGCGCCACGGCGTGGTAGGCCGTGCGCACCTGGATGGCGTTCGCCCGGCGCTCCACCTCGAGGAGCTGGTAGTAGTCGAGGTCCTCGACGATGTTCGCCAGGGCCCGCAGCTCGGCGATCTGCTGGTTCGCCATCCCTTCCTCAGGCCAGCTCGATCTCTTCGTCGTCGTCGTGGCCGCCCGGCACGTCGGCCAGGTCGGTGCCGACGGCCTCGAACAGGTTCGCCTTGCCTTCCTTCTTCGCGGGGGCCTGGGGCGCCGGCGCCTGGGGCGCGGGGGCCTGGGGCGCGGCCGCGCCCGACAGCGACTCGTCGCTGCCGGCGATCAGTGCGTCCATCTCCGCCTCCGACAGATCGGACTCCACCTCGAGCTCCGGGATCTCGTCGGCGTCACCGTCGAGCTCGATGGACTCCTCGCCGAGCGGAGCGGCCGCCGTCACCGCCGCCTCCACCACGGGAGCGGCCGCCGTCACCGCCGCCTCCACCACGGGATCGGCCGCCGTCACCGCGGCCTCCACCACGGGATCGGTTGCCGCTACCGCGGGTTCGACGACGGGAGCGGGTGGCGTCGGTGCGGCGGCAGGCACGGGCGCCGGGCGCCCGGGTCGGACGGCGGACGCGCGGGTCGCGCTCGTCCGGGCGGGGGGAGGTTCCGGCGGCGGCGCGTGAGGCACGGCGGCCTCCTCGGCGCGAGCCACCATCTCGGTCAGCACCCGGTCCGTGCGGTTGCGCGAGAGGATCGCCTGGAGCTCCGCGTCGGACAGGCCCGACGAGAGCGTGATGCGGGTCGAGGCGCGCTGGCCCGTCCCGGGCTCGCTGGCCGTCACGTCCACGATGCCGTCGCTGTTGATCGCGAAGGTCACCTGGATCTCCACCTGGCCGCGGCGCGCGCGCGGGAAGCCCGAGAACTCGAACTGGCCCAGCAGCTCGTTGTCCTCGGCACGCTTGGATTCGCCCTGGTAGACGCGGATCACCACCGTCTCCTGGTCGTCCTGCACCGTGGTGAAGGAGCGCGACTGCTCGATGGGGACCGGCGTGTTGCGCTCGATCACCGGCTCGCAGAAGCCGCCCGCCACGCCCACCTGGAGCGAGAGCGGCGTCACGTCCAGCAGGAACGCCTGCTGCTGGGGCGCCACCAGCTCGGCGGCATGGATGGCCGCGCCCATGGCCACCACCACGTCGGGGTCCACGTCGGTCTTGGGCTGCTTCTGGAAGTAGGTCGCCACGGCCTCGCGGATGATCGGCAGGCGCGTCGGACCGCCCACCAGCACCACGCCGTCCAGCTCTCGGGCCAGCACGCCGGCCTGCTGGAGCGCCTCGTCGGTGACCTTGAACGTGCGTTGGATCAGGTCGTGGACGAGCTTGGAGAATTCGGCCATGCCGAGCCGGCGCGAGAGGGAGAGCGAGCTGCCGTCGGCGGCCTTGGCCACGTCGGGCAGCTCGATCAGCGTCTCGTCCTCGACCGAGAGCGCCTTCTTGGCCTTCTCGGCGGCCTGCTTCAGCCGCTCCAGCGTGCGGGGATCCTGGCGCAGGTTCTGGCCGTGCGCCTGGAGGAACTCGTCGGCCAGCAAATCGATCAGCCGGTCGTCGAAGTCGTCGCCGCCCAGGAACGTGTCGCCGCAGCTCGAGATCACCTCGAACACGTCCTCGCCGATCTCGAGTACCGAGATGTCGAAGGTGCCGCCGCCCAGGTCCCAGACCGCCACCTTCTGGGTCAGGCCCTTGCCGAAGCCGTAGGCCAGCGCGGCCGCGGTGGGCTCGTTCAGGATGCGCAGCACCTCGAGGCCGGCGATCCGCCCGGCGTCCTTGGTGGCCTGGCGCTGGTTGTCGTTGAAGTAGGCCGGCACGGTGATGACGGCCTTGGTGACCTCCTGGCCGAGGCGCGACTCCGCCACCGCCTTGAGCTCGCGCAGGATCATGGCCGAGATCTCGGGCAGCGAGAACACTTCCTCGCGGATCTGGATCCGGACGCTGTGCTCGGGCCCCTCGACGATCTCGTAGGCGCAGATGGCCCTGGCCTTCTTCACCTCCTCGGAGAAGTAGTAGCGGCCGATCAGGCGCTTGGAGGACGTGACGGTCGAGGCGGGCTCGTTGACGACGTTGGCCTTGGCCTCGTTGCCCACGACGATGGTGCCGTCCTGGTGCAGGGCGACGGCGCTGGCCATGATGGTCTCGCCGTAGGCGTTGGCGAGCACCTCGATGCGGCCCCCGCGCACGATGGCCACCGACGAGTTGCTCGTCCCCAGGTCGATTCCGATGGCGAGTTCCGGCATGACGACCTCCGGACGGACGCATCGGTCGAACCCCTTGATTTCTGGATGGGTTCGTGCCCCGGGCCACGTTGACCCCCGGCCGCGGCGCGTGCTACCCACCCCGCATGTCCGGGCACTCCAAGTGGGCGACGATCAAGCGCAAGAAGGGCGCCGTCGACGCCAAGCGTGGAAAGATCTTCACGAAGCTGATCCGCGAGATCGCCACCGCGGCCCGGCTGGGGGGAGCGGACCCCAACGCCAACCCCCGGCTGCGCCTGGCCATGGACAAGGCCCGGGCCGCCAACATGCCCAAGGCCAACATCGACCGGGCCATCAAGAAGGGCTCGGGCGAGGACGCCGACGCGGCCCGCTACGAAGAGGTGGTCTACGAGGGCTACGGGCCCGGCGGCGTGGCCATCCTGATCGAGACGCTCACCGACAACCGCAATCGCACGGCGGGCGAGGTGCGTCACGTGCTCTCGAGCCACGGCGGCAACCTCGGCGAGTCGGGCTGCGTGTCCTTCCTGTTCTCGAAGAAGGGCTCGATCCGCTTCGAGCGCGACGCCGTGGCCGACGCCGACGCGCTGCTCGAGGCGGCGCTCGAGGCCGGCGCCGAGGACGTGCAGGAGGCCGACGGGAGCCTCGCGGTGCTGACCGCGCCCTCGGACTTCGACGCCGTGCGCGAATCGCTCGCCAAGGCCGGCTTCACGCCCGTGGAGGCCGCCGTCACCATGGAGCCCGCCACCACGGTGCCGCTGGCCGGCGAGCAGGCCCAGGCCATGCTCGAGCTGGCCGAGGCCATCGAGGACCTGGACGACGTCCAGGAGATCTACTCGAACTTCGACATCCCCGACGACGAGATGGCCCGCATCGCCTGACGGCTCCGCCCCGGCCCCTCCGGCGGGAGGCGATGGCTTCGCGCCAACTGCTAGCTTCCGGCCGATGCGGGTGATGGGGATCGACCCGGGCTCCGCCGTGACGGGCTTCGGGGTCGTCGAACGCGACGGGTCGGTGCTGCGGCACGTGGCGCACGGCACGCTCCGGCTGCCGCGCGCGGTCCCGCTGGCGGAGCGCCTCGGCGTGCTGCTCTCGGGCCTCGGCGGCGCCCTCGACGCGCACCGGCCCGACGTGGTGGTGGTGGAGCGGGTGTTCGTGGCGCGCAGCGCGGGCGCGGCGCTGGTGCTCGGGCAGGCGCGTGGCGTGGCACTGGCCAGCGCGGCGGCGCGCGCGCTGCCGGTGCACGAGTACTCCGCCGCGCAGATCAAGCAGGCGGTGGTCGGCCACGGCGCCGCCGCCAAGCCGCAGGTGCAGGCCATGGTGAAGGCCCTGCTCGGGCTGCCGCGCGCGCCGGCCAGCGACGCGGCCGACGCCCTGGCGGCGGCCATCTGCCACGCCCACATCGGGGGCCGACTCGGCGCGCTGCTGGCCGCCGCCGGCGGCCGGCCGGCGCACCCGCGAGCGCGTGCCGGGCACGGCGGCGGACGCGGCTTCGTGCTGAGGCGCGCGCGATGATCGCCCGGCTCGAAGGGGTGCTGCGCGAGAAGAGCCCCACGCGCGTGGTGATCGACGTGGCAGGCGTGGGCTACGAGGTGCTGATCCCGGTCACCACCTTCTACGAGCTGCCCGAGGAGGGCAAGACCGTCGCCCTGCGCATCCACACCCACGTGCGTGAGGACGCGATCCAGCTGTTCGGCTTCCGCTCGGCGCGCGAGCGCGCCATCTTCGAGCTCCTGATCCGCACCAACGGCATCGGCCCCAAGCTGGCCCAGTCGATCCTGTCGGGCATCGAGCCCGAGCGCCTGGTGGAGGCGATCCGCGGCGGCCAGCTCGCGGTGCTGCGCTCGGTGCCGGGCCTGGGCGCCAAGAAGGCCGAGCGGCTGGTGCTCGAGCTGCGCGACCGCGTCGACCTGCTGGAAGGCGAGGGTGCGCCGGCCGGCGTGCCCGTGGCGCCCGCCCCGGGCGACGAGCGCGGCGAGGCGGCCGTGTCGGCGCTGGTGAACCTCGGCTACACGCGCACCCAGGCCGAGTCCACCGTCGAGCAGGCCGGCGCCGCCGTGGGGCCGGAGCCGGCCCTCGAGGACCTGATCCGCGAAGCGCTGCGGAGGCTCTCCCGATGACGGGCCGCGAGGCGACGCTCGCGCGTGAGGGAACGCTCGCGGCCGAGGCGCTGCCGGGCGAGCGCGGCCTCGAGGAGAGCCTGCGCCCGCGCTCGCTGGCCGAGTTCGTCGGGCAGACGCGCCTGCGCGAGAACCTCCAGGTGTTCCTCTCCGCCGCACGCGAGCGGGGCGAGGCCGTGGACCACCTGCTGTTCCACGGGCCGCCGGGCCTGGGCAAGACGGCGCTGGCCCACATCGTGGCGCGCGAGATGGGCGCTCAGCTGCGCGCCACCAGCGGCCCGGTGCTCGAGCGGGCGGGCGACGTCGCGGCGTTGTTGTCGAACCTCGAGGCCGGCGACGTGCTGTTCATCGACGAGATCCACCGCTTGCATCCCGTGGTGGAGGAGATCCTGTATCCCGCGATGGAGGACTTCCGGCTGGATCTCGTGATCGGTCAGGGACCGGCGGCGCGCAGCGTGCGGCTCGAGCTGCCGCGCTTCACCCTGGTGGGCGCCACCACGCGCGCCGGGCTGCTCTCCTCGCCCCTGCGCGACCGCTTCGGCTACGTGGCCCGCCTCGACTACTACCCGCCCGACGACCTGCGCCAGATCCTGGCCCGCTCCGCGCGCCTGATGGGCCTGGCGGTGGACGAGGCGGCCGCCGCCGAGGTGGCGCGGCGCTCGCGCGGCACGCCGCGCATCGCCAACCGGCTCCTGCGCCGCGTGCGCGACTTCGCCGAGGTCGGCGCGCCCGGCTCGCCGGGCTCGGGAGCCGTCACCCTCGAGGGCGCTCGCTACGCCCTCGAGCGCCTCGAGGTGGACGAGGCGGGCTTCGACGCCCTGGACCGCGCGCTCCTGCGCACGCTGCTCGAGAAGTTCGAGGGCGGTCCGGTCGGCATCGACACGCTGGCCGCGGCGATCGGCGAGGACCGCGGCACGCTCGAGGACCTGGTCGAGCCGTTCCTGATCCAGGAGGGCTTCCTCGACCGCACGCCGCGGGGCCGGGTGGCCACGGCGTCGGCGTGGCAGCACTTCGGCCGGCCGGCGCCCGACCGCCGGCGCGGTCCCGGTCAGCCCCGCCTGTTCTGAGCGCCCGCCCGCAGGCGCCCCTCAACGAAGCCGACCCGCCGGCCGATACGCAGGCAGCCGGAATCTGCGTCCGCCGCCCGTGCGCCCTGGGAGGGGGAAGGGCGTGGCGTGGCCGGCGGAGAAGTCCGGAGGGGTGCCGGTGGCCGTGGTGGGCAGGATCCTGGGCATCGTGGTGGGGCTCGCGCTCGTGGGCGCGGGTGTGGTCGGCCTCTGCCTCGCCTACCTGCCGGGTGCGCCGTGGCTCGCGGCCGTGGATCCCGGGCTCGGCTGGCTGGGTGAGGCCCTGGCCCCGGCCGGCGCGGGCTTCGACGTGCGCCAGGCCCGGGCACTGCTCAGCGACCCGGTGCTGCGCTTCGCGCTGCCCGGCGTGGGCGCGCTGCTGCTCGTCTCGTCGCTCTGGCGTAGCCGCGGCGGCCGCGCGGCGGCCGCGCCCGAGGCGGCGGCGGGGGCGCACAAGGTCGGCGAGGCGCCGAGCCTCGGCCGCAGCCTGCGCAGGGAGTTCGAGAAGGAAGCCCGCCAGCTCGCCAAGCAGGGTCAGCCCGCCCAGGCCGCCGAGGTGCTGCGCGACGCGGGCCAGCTCGACGAGGCCGTGAAGATCCTGGAGGGCGCGGGCATGTTCGAGCGCGCCGCCGAGATGCGGCGCGAGCAGGGCGACCTCGAAGCCACCGCCAAGCTCTACCTGAAGGCCGGCAAGGCCGAGCACGCCGCCGGCGCCTGGGCCGAGGCGGGCCAACACGCCAAGGCCGCCGAGGTCTACCGCGAGCGCGGCCAGCACGGCCTGGCCGGCGAGATGTACGAGCAGGCCGGCCTGTGGAAGCAGGCGGGCGACTGCTACCGCGAGATCGGCTTCAACCTCCAGGCGGCCCGCGCCTTCGTGAAGTGCAGGTCCTGGGAGGACGGCGCGCGCTGCCTCGAGCAGGTGGTGATCGAGGAGTTCTCGCGCGTGGCGAGCGATCCCGCCAAGCGCCAGGAGCGGCGCAAGCTCGTGCTCCAGGCCGCCAAGATGTTCAAGGAGGCCGGCCTCCTGGAGGAGTCCCAGCGCATCCTCGAGAAGGGCGAGTGCTGGGCCCACGCCGGCCAGATCGCCATGCAGCGCGAGGCCTTCGATCAGGCCGCCGAGCTCTTCCAGCGCGCCGAGGATCCCGAGCGGGCCGCCGAGGCCCTGCGCCGGCTCGGCCGCGAGAACGACGCGGCGCGGCTGCTGGGCGAGCACCATCGCGACCACGGCGACGACGAGGAGGCGGCGCGGCTGCTGGTGGAGGCCGGCGAGCTCGAGCAGGCGGGCGACCTCTACCGCAAGCTCGAGGAGTACCAGAAGGCGGGCGAGTGCTTCGAGCGGGCCGGCGACCAGCGCTCGGCGGCCGAGATGTACCGCGCGGCGGGCGACCTGACGCGCGCCGCGGTCGCCTACGAGGGCTCCGGCGCCTGGCCCGATGCCGCGCGCTGCTGGGAGGAGCTCGGCGACGTCGCGCGCCTGGCCGCGGCGCTCGAGGCCGGCGGCCGCCACCTGGCCGCGGGGCGTCACTACCAGGAGCTCGGCCGCGACGACGACGCCGTGCGCGTGCTCCAGAAGGTCGATCCCAAGCACGAGGACTTCCGCGCCGCTTCGGGCCTGCTCGGCGAGTTCTTCCATCGCCAGGGGATGCTGGCGGTGGCGCTGAAGAAGCTGCGCCAGGCCTGCGAGGGCCAGGACCTCTCGCCCGAGAGCGCGCCGTTCTTCTACGAGCTGGCCCGCGTCCAGGAGGACGACGGCCAGCTCCAGGAGGCCGTGGACCTGTACGAGCGCATCCTGGCCTTCGACATCCAGTTCCAGGACGCCGCGCGCCGCCTGGAGACGGTCCGCCAGCGCCTGCGCATGGAGGGCCCCAAGCAGGACGGCGCCGGCACGCGCCGCCGCTCGGACCAGCGCTACAAGATCGTCGGAGAGCTCGGCCGCGGCGGCATGGGCATCGTCTACAAGGCCGTGGACACGGTCCTCGACCGCGAGGTGGCCTACAAGGTCCTGCCCGAGACGCTCAAGGAGAACGCCAAGGCGCTCCAGAACTTCCTGCGCGAGGCCAAGAGCGCCGCGCAGCTCAACCATCCCAACATCGTGACCGTCTACGACGCGGGCGAGCAGAGCGGCCAGTACTACATCGCCATGGAGTTCGTGGACGGGACCACGATCAAGGAGATCGTCAAGCGCAAGGGCATCATCAAGCCGCGCGGCGTGCTGCACGTGCTGGCGCAGATGTGCGAGGCGCTCGAGTACGCCCACGCCAAGGGCATCGTGCACCGCGACATCAAGACGGCCAACACCATGTGGGCCAAGGACAAGAAGGCCAAGATCATGGACTTCGGCCTGGCCAAGGCCATCGAGGAAGTTC
>Ga0302046_10005468_pt1 | contig 11182 bp, 6 predicted proteins | sample RVTome_11_FD_200261 | JGI IMG/M metagenome (GOLD analysis project Ga0302046, IMG submission 200261) | Soil microbial communities from uranium-contaminated site in the Upper Colorado River Basin, Wyoming, United States - RVT147D111 (version 2) ... | reverse complement strand
CATCCCCGCGGAGGTGCACCTCGAGGGCACCGTGCGCACCTACGACCCCGAGATCCGCGACGCCATCGAGAGCCGCATGCACGAGATCCTCGACGGCATCACCCGCTCCGGCGGCGGCGGCTACGAGCTCGACTACGAGCGCGGCGCCCCGGCCACCATCAACGACGCCGAGCTCGCCGCCGCGATGCTGCCGACGCTCGAGCGGATCGTCGGCGCCGCCAACGTCGTGACGCTCGACCCGGTCATGGGCGGCGAGGACTTCTCCTACTTCGCCAACGAGGTCCCCGGCTTCTTTTTCCGCCTTGGACAGGTGCAGCCGGGCACCACCTCCGGCGGCCACCACACGCCGACGTTCATGGCCGACGACACCGCCATCCCCGTGGGCATCCGGGCGATGAGCGCGCTGCTGCTCGACTACTTGAACAAGTAGGCGGCGGCGGTGTTCGATACCTCGGGGGCTACGTTACGACGGCATCAGGTTCGATGTTCGCGTTCAGCCGGAAGAAGTTCGTCGGGTCATATTTGTGTTTCAGGCCGACGAGTCGATCATAGTTGGCTCCATAGGCTTCGCGGACCCGCTGTTCGCCCTCTTCGTGCGCGTCCTCGAGCGCGTTCACGTAGATCGCGCCTTCCACGAAGGGCTGCAGCGCCCCCCAGCACTCTCGCCCCCAGCGGATCATCCGCTCGGAATCGGCCGGGTCGTCCGTTGCCGGATGCGGTCCACCCATGAAGTGATCGTAGCGATGCGGGAACGCCGTCTCCGTACCTCCGCGGCTGGCGGCACCGTGGAAGCGCATGAAATAGATGGATGACTGCGGCGTCGGGAGGCTCCGCCCATAGGCCACCAAGACATCGGCCGCGGGCGCCGTCAATTTCTTGATGGTGTGCGCTCGGTGGTAGTAGAGCCGTCCGGGCGGCCAGGCCTCATCAAACAGCTTCTGCATTTCCACGTACGGGCGGGGCGCGATCAAGTCGGCCAGTGGCGATGACCACGTCCGCAGCGGCTCCAGGAGTCTTTCACCTTGGTCGAGCTGCCCGCAGTGGCACGCGGCGATGGCCACCGCCGGAGTGCCGTCCGGTGCCGCCAGCAGCAGGCCGACCGTGGTCACCTCGTCGGGGCAAGTCGAGGAGAACTCATCGAAGAACCGGATCGCCTCGTTGCTCATCGGATAGAGGACCATGCCCCCGAGCACCGGGCCGACCGGGTGCAGTTGGTATTCAAAGGAAGTGACGACTCCGAAGTTTGCCCCGGCGCCGCGAAGGGCCCAGAATAGGTCTTCGTTCTCGGTGGCACTTGCGGTCACGAGTCGTCCGTCCGCCGTTACGACTTCGACTGAAATCAGGTTGTCGCACGCCAGCCCATGCTTCCCCATGAGCCAGCCATAGCCGCCGCCCAAGGTCAGGCCTGCGATGCCCGTATCCGTGTTGACGCCGAGCGTAGTGGCCAACCCGAACTCCTGTGTCGCTCTGTCGAACTCGCCCAGCCTCACGCCGGCTTCGGCCCGCGCGGTCCGCCGCACGGGATCGACGCTGATCTCTCTCATCGGCGACAAGTCGATCATCAAGCCGCCGTCGCAGACTGACTTGCCCGCGTAGTTGTGCCCGCCTCCTCGGACCGAAACCAGCAGCTCGTTTTCACGAGCGAAGTCAACGCAGGCGATGACATCGTCCGCGCCGGTGCATCGGGCGATCAGGGCCGGGCGCTTGTCGACCATTCCGTTCCAGACCTTGCGGGCCGGGTCGTAGCCCGCATCGCTGGGATAGAGAAGCTGGCCGTGCATCCGCCCCGCGAACCGGTCCACCCGACTTCTCGCGACGCTCGTGTCTGCTCCGTTGATCGTAGCCATCCTCAGATCCGACACCCGCTACCTCCTTTCTTTCATGTGAGCCAGCCTGCTCGATCGAGGTTTGAGGCGGCCACCTTCGACGTCACTCGTTCGTAAAGGTCTCCTACCGGGGCCTCCCGACGGGAAACCGGCCGGCCGAATCGATGGGCTACCGGGACCCTCCGGGCGGAGCCAGCCGGGCGAGCTCCTGGAACCAATTGACCACTACTTCGAGCGTCGCCGGCGGCGCCTCGGCGCCCTCCTCGTCGCCCTCGACCCGGATGAACAGGGCGCGCTGGCCGTCGCGCGCCATCTCGTAGGTGCCGGCGTTCTGCGAGGCGGCGATGAAGGCGTTGGGGATCGCCACGCTGGGTGGGCTGAACGCGATGGGCTCTCGCGCCAACACGTCGACAACCATCAGGTCGTCATTGGTGTCGGACCGATAGAAGAGCCGATCGCCGTCCTTCGACCACGCCGGCTCGATGCCGCCGCCGCGCGAAACCTGGGTCACGCCGCCCCGGTTGGGGAACGACTGCACGTAGATCTCACGGACGCTGGTGGTCTCGGCGACGTACGCCACCCAGCGTCCGTCGGGCGAAAAGACGCCGGTCTGCTCGCGCTCTGGCGAAGCGAAGAGCATGCGCGGCGGGCCGCCCTCGGTCAGCGACAGCAGCGCGATGTCGTACTCGCCGGTGCTCAGCACGTCGTTGTTCGCATACAGGAGCCACTCGCCGTCGGGCGAGATCGAGCGGACGAGCTGGTTGCCCGGCACCACCAGAACGTCTTCGGGGGGGCTGCTGAGATCGGCGGCGCGCCGGTAGATGTCGGTGCCGGTGCCGACCGCCGCATCCCCGCCGGCGGCGGCATCCCCGGGTTGGGCGTTGCCGGCCGCGGCGTCAGCCGCTTGCGCGGCGGCGGCATCCCCGGATTGGGCGCCGCCGGCCGCGGTGTCAGCGGCTTGCGCGCCGCCGGACGCGCCCGCGGCGGGGAGCCCCGCACCTGCGCCGTCCCCGACCTTTTCGGCGGAGTAGTAGATCCACCGTCCATCGGGCGTCCAGGCGAACGACCTCGCGCCGCCGGCCGGCGTCAGCAACGACGAGATGCCCCGGTCGATATCCATGACCCAGATGTTGCGGTTCCCCTCGTCGTCGTCGAGACGGTAGGCGATGCGGGTCTCATCGGGCGACAGGCGCGGCGTCCAGATGTTGCCGGCGCGTGGCGTCGGGGGCAGCGGCGTAATCGCCCCGGAAAAATCCAGCCAGGCCATGATGGGCCTGACGCTGCTGGTGCCGCCCTTCAAGTAGAGCAACGTGCCGTCGTCCGCGAAGGCCACGTGGCTGACCACGCCTTGCAGCATCTGGACGCCGTTGATCACCGGCGCCGGCTGTCCGGTGATCTGCCGCCGGCCGGCGTCGAACGGCACCACCCAGAGCGAGCCGTCGAGCGAGTAGGCGATATGGCCGGTCGGCAGGTAGGTGGGCTGCAGGCCCGGCTCGAGCAGCTTCACGTGCTCGCCCGTCTCGAGGTCGAGGAGCCCAATGGCGGCGTTGGAGCTGCCGGAAAAGATGGTGAACAGCAGGGCGCGGCCGTCGGGCAGCAGCTGCGGCGAGAGGTGTGCGACCTCGGACTGCGCGGCGTCCGGTGTCGAAAGCGCCTCGGCAACGCCCCCGGCCGCCTGCACCTTGGCGATCCGGCCGGCTCCGTCGTTGAAGAAGATCGTGTCGTCGCGCCCCCAGGCGGCGCCCAGGTAGTTGCCCCCGGATAGTCGGGTCAGCGCCATCGGCTGGCCGCCGGCGGTCGAGACCTTCTTGAGCTCGCGCTCCTGGAAGAAGCCGATCCAGTCGCCGTCCGGCGAGAAGAACGGCTGATCGGCGCCCTGGGTGCCGGCGACCTCACGGGCTTCGAGCTGGTCGAAGCTGCGCAGGTACAGGCGCGCGCCCTCCAGCCCGGCGCCGACGTAGGCGAGCTGGCGGCCATCCGGGGAGACGGCGAACGGATGGAAGCCGCCGAACTCGACGCCCTCGGGAAGGCCGATGACGAAACGCTTGGTGTTGAGATCGGGAGGCTCGGCGCGGGTGGCGAGCCAGGTGATGCCGCTGGCGGCCGCGATCAGCGCAGCGACGATCGGCAGGGCGAGCAGCAACGGCAAGCCGCCGCGAAAGCGGCCCGCCGTGGCGGCGGCCTCCGCGACCAGCGGACCATCGACGCCGACCCCCGCCATACTCGCCCCCACCGGAATGGCGCGGCCGGCCTCCACCTCGATCGCCAGCGCCCGCAGGTCGACGAGCAGGTCCTGGGCGCCCTGGTAGCGCAGGTTGCGATCCTTGGCGAGGCATTTCTTGAGGATGCGCTGCAGCTCCGCCGGCAGCCGCGCGTCGATTTCGGCGAGCGACACCGGCTCGCTGCGGGCGATCGCGTGCAGCGTGTCGAGGACCGTCTCGCCGTCGAAGGCGCGCCGCCCCGAGGCCATCTCGTAGAGCACGCAGCCGAAAGAGAAGACGTCGGCGCGCTGATCGATCTGCTGGCCTGCGACCTGCTCGGGCGACATGTATCCGGCGGTCCCCATCACCTGACCGGCGAGCGTCCCGAGGACGGTCGGCGACGCGGACAGCTCGGGGTCGGCCGAGCCGCCGACCACCGACAGCTCGGTGAGCTTGGCGAGGCCGAAATCGAGGATCTTGGCGTGCCCTTGCCCGGTGATGAAGACGTTCGCCGGCTTGAGGTCGCGGTGCAGAATGCCAGCGGCGTGCGCCGCGGTGAGCCCCTCGCAGATCTCCACCGCGAAGTGCAGCGCCTTCTTGAGCGGCAAGCGGCCCCGATCGAGGAGCTCGCGGAGCGGCTCGCCCTCGAGGTACTCCTGCACCATGAAGTGGACGAGCTGCCCGTCGCCCGGGGCCGCGGGCGCTGCCAGGAGCTGTTCGTCGCCGTGATCGACCGAGTCGTTCGGGGCGCCAACCAGCGGCTCGTGGCCGATGTCGTGAACGACCGCGATGTGGGGGTGGTTGAGGGCGGCGGCCGCCCGCGCCTCCTGCTCGAAACGGGCCAGCCGTTCGGGCATGCCGGCGAACTGGGCCGGCAGCACCTTGATGGCCACCTTGCGACCGAGGCGAGTGTCCTCGCCGAGGTATACCTCGCCCATGCCGCCGGCGCCCAGGGACTCGAGGATCCGGTACGGCCCCAGCGACGTTCCGATCATGGCAGCGACTCGCGGTGGAGACCTGGGTTGGATTTCGGGGAGAGTCGCGGCGAAACGCCCGCTCGTCTCACGACATGTGCGACCGGGCCGTGTGGCGCGCCACCGACCGGCGCGGCACCCGCAAGCCCGGGGAACTGTAGCAGGATCCGGTTCCCGAGAGGCGGGTCAAGCGGCCCGCAGGCGAGGGCGGCGGCAGATTCCGGAGCGCTTCCGGTTCAACATCCCTATTGTGCCGTCCGCGGGCGGCCGCTTTCATCCGGAAACTGAGCTCTTGGCAGAGTGGGCCATCTCGACAGATCGGTGGACGCCAGCCTTGCGGTGTACGAAGCTCAGGCGACCGGCGCATGCGCAAACGAATTTCTCAGGCGACAAACTGACCTCCAAGCAACCCGCTTCCCCGAGCCCCAGGCCACCCGAGCCCCCGAACCCCGGTGATGTACGCCATGTCGAAAGCCCTCGTTTCCCTCGCCGTCCTCCTGCTGGTCCCGATTGCCGCCCCGGCAAGTGCCCAGGAGCTGGTCCCCGGCACCCGCTACGATCCCGCCATCCCGACGCTCACCGAGGTCGTCGGCCACGACTTCGGCGAGGAGATCACGCCGCCCGAGGAGGTCATTCGCTACCTGGAGGCGCTGGCCGCGGCGGCGCCGGAGCGAACCCTTCTGTTCCAGTACGCGGAGAGCTGGGAGGGCCGCCCGCTGGTCATGCTGGTGGTCGGCTCGGCCGAGCGGATGGCGCGGCTCGACGCGGTCAAGGACGACCTGGCGCGGCTCGCCGACCCCCGCGGCCTCGGCGACGACGAGGCCGAGGCGCTGCTCGCCCGGCTGCCGGTGGTCACCGCGCTGATGCACGGCGTGCACGGCAACGAGATCAGCTCCAGCGGCGCCGCCATGGCCGAGGCCTACCACCTGCTGGCGGCGCAGGGGAGCCCGGCGGTCGACCTGATCCTGGCTGAGTCGCTGGTGATCATCGACCCGATCGAGAACCCCGACGGCCGCGCCCGCTTCGTCTTCCAGAACGCGATGGGCCGGGGGCGCTGGCCGAGCCCGAAAGGCTACTCCGCCGAGCACAACGAGCCCTGGCCCGGCGGTCGCGTGAACCACTACCTGTTCGACCTCAACCGCGACCTGTTCATCCAGAGCCAGCCGGAGACGCGCGGCAAGACCGCGGTGTTCCTCGAGTACTGGCCGCACATCGTCGCCGACCTGCACGAGATGGGAGGGAACTCTACCTACTTCTTCCCGCCCACGGCGCCGCCCTCCAACCCCTGGTACGGCGAGCGTCAGATCGCGCTGATGGACGTGTTCGGGCGCGCCAACGCGACGGCGTTCGACGGGCGCGGCTTCGCCTACTTCAACCGCGACGTCTACGACCTCTTCTACCCCGGCTACGTCGACATGTGGCCGATGAGCCACGGCGCCCTGGGGATGACCTACGAGCAGGCGTCGGCGCGCGGCCTCGTCCTCGAGCGCTCCGACGGCGACATGCTGACCTATGGCCAGGGCGTGCTGCAGCACTTCACCGCGGCGATCACAACCGCCGAGACCGCGGCGCGCAACCGCGAGAGGATCCTGCGCGACTACCTCGCCTTCCGGCGCGAGGGCATCGAGCTGGGCGGCGAGGGCGCCGCGGAGCTGGTGCTCCACTCCGCCCACGATCCCGGCCTGGCCGCACGCCTCGCCCGCATGCTGGCGCGCAACGGCATCGAGGTGCGGGAGGCCGACGGGCCGGTGACGATCGACGGCCGCACCCTGCCGGCGGCCGGCACCTTCATCGTGCCGATGGCGCAGCCGGCGCATCGCTTCGCCCACAACCTGCTCGATGCTCACGTGCCGATGCCCGAGGACTTCGTGCAACGGCAACTGGAGCTGCGCGCCGCCCGCGAGTCCGACGAGATCTACGACCTGACGGCCTGGAGCCAGACGCTGCTATGGGACGTCGAGCTGCTGGAAGCGGGGGCCGCTACGGGCGCCGCCGGCGAGCTGGTCGCCGCCGAGCCCGCCCCGAGCGGCGGCGATCCGACCCTGCCGCCCGCCCGAGTCGGCTACCTGCTCCCGTGGAGCACCGGCGCCGCGGCGACGGTGGTCGAGGCGCTCCGCGACGGCATCCGGGTCCGCTCGGGCGGCGCCGAGTTCACCCTCGGCGGCCGCGAGTACGGCGTCGGCACGGCGATCATCCGCACCGCCGAGAACGGCCCCGACCTCCGCGAGCGCCTCGCCGCCATCGCCGCGAGGCACGGCGCCGAGGTCGTGCCGATCGACGACTCCTACGTTCAGGAGGGAATGTCGCTGGGCAGCAACGAGGTCTCGGCGCTCCGTGAGCCGCGGGTGATCCTCGTCTACGACTCTCCCGGCAGCACGAACTCGGTCGGCTGGGCCCGCTACGTGCTCGAGCGCCGCTACGGCCAGCGGGTCACCGCCGTGCGCGCCGACAGCCTCGGGCAGGTCGAGCTCGGCGACTTCGACGTCATCGTCTTTCCGAGCGGCAACTACAGCAGCGCCGTCGCCGAGGGACTGCTCGACCGCATCCGCCAGTGGATGCGCGAGGGCGGCACCGTGGTGACGCTGGCCGAGTCGACGCGCTGGGCGGCGCGGGCCGGCCTGCTGGCGACCGCATCGGAGCGCCGCGGCGGCCGCGCCGAGGGCGACGATCCGCCGGACCCCGACACCCCCGAGCAACCGATCGACTACCTGGACGCGATCGTCCCGGCCGACGAGGGCCCGGAGTCGGTCCCCGGCGCCATCCTACGGGTCGTGCTCGACACCGACCACTGGCTCGCCGCCGGCACCGACGGCGAGATCGGCGCCCTGGTCGAGGGCTCACGGGTGTTCCGGCCGGTGACGCTGGACGACGGCACCAACGTCGGCCGCTACGGCGAGCTCGACGGCCTGGTGCTCAGCGGCATCGTCTGGGAAGAGGCGCAACCGCAGCTCGCCAGCAAGGCTTTCCTGATCCACCAGTCGCTGGGCCGCGGCCAGATCGTCGCCTTCGCCGAGGACCCCAACTACCGCGCCTACACCGAGGCCACCCAGCTGCTGTTCATGAACGCAGTCTTGCTCGGACCGGGGCGGTGACGAGCACCCTCAGCCCTGAGCCGCGGCGGACCGCGATGAGGAGAAGACCGACGTGAGATCTCGGCGGCTTGCGGTCGCCGGAAGCCTGCTGGCCGGCGGCCTGCTCGCCGTCGTGCAGACGGGGGCTGTCGCCGCCACCGGGGACGCACCCGCAGGCGCTCGGGAGCGGGCGCAGGAGGCGGCGCGGGCTCGCGAGCAGCGCAGCGCAGCGATCCATGAGCGCTATGTGTTCGCCGACATCCACGCCCATCCCTCTCGCTTCCACCGCGCCGGCGTCGAGCGCATCGGCGCCGATGAGATCGCCCGCTACGCGCGCGGCCTGATCGACCTGGTCGTGTGCAACGTCAGCACCGACGCCGCCTTTCAAGGTGGATACACGAGCCCCGACGGTGACAACGTCCGGCGGCTGCGCGGCAACGACATCTACCCGCTCGCCCCAGGCGAGGCGTTCGCGTTCACGCTCGACCGGCTGGCCCGGGTGCAGCGGACGATCGACGCCGGCGACGAGGCCAACTTCCGCGCCATCCTCGACGGCCTCCTCGACTTCGGCTAAAGCGACGACGAGGTCGGCAAGGTGATGGGCGGCAACTTCTTCCGCATCTGGCAGCAGATCGACGCGGCGCGCTCGGGACCGCAAACCCGCTGACCGCGGCCTGTGGTTGGTCGGAATATTGAAAATCCAGCGTTCATTCTGCCGGGCCCTTGGCTGCTCAACCGCCTCCTTGAAGCTTGGAGGTCCGGTCTTCAACGACCTGGTGACTCAGGACGCTAGGAATTCGCGGAGGAATTCGGTACTGTCTTCTCGTCGGATGGTGCAGTTTGAACGGAAAGATGCGCTGCGGTTGCTTGCGGGGACCCTTGGAGTGAGCTCCAAGTAGCGGGCATCAGCGAGCGCCTACCAGTCTGCTTTTGTGGCTTTGCCGGCGGTTGGATCGTTTGGCACAGTCGTCTTGGTGGGCACGCTAGAGTGACCGACGAGGGGTCCTGATGGCGTCTGCGCTCCTGGTCTTTGATGTCCAGCGTCGGGCCTGCGCTCTGCCGCTGGGACCGGTGCAAGAGACGCTTCGTCCTCTGCCCGTAGAACCGATCAGCGGCGCGCCGGCATTCGTCCTGGGGGCCGCGGTCGTGCGCGGCGCGCCGGCAGCGGTCATCGATGCCGGGACACTGATCTCGGGCGTGCCCCTCGACACTCCCGGCCGATGGGTCATTCTCGAAATCGGCGAGGGCCGGCGCGTCGGGCTCGCGGTCAGCAGCGTGCTCGGCGTCTATCCGGCCAGGTTGTTCGACCTGCGGGAGGCACCGCCGCTCCTCGCCGATGCCGAGCCGGCCGTAATCCAGGCGCTCGGCCGTCGAGACGACGCCTTGCTTTCGCTCCTGATGATCGGCCGCGTCGTTCCGGAGGAAGTCTGGGCGGCGCTCGCCGAGGCGGCGCGATGAGCATTGCGGCCTTTGGCGCCCCGGAAATCGAGCGTTTTCGCCGCGCCCTCGCCCAACACATGGGCCTGCGCTTCGACGACGACAAGACGCCCCTGCTCGGCGGGGTGTTGGCGACCCGGTTACGGGCGACCGGATCGCGGGACGCCGATGCCTATCTCGCGCAAATCAGCGCCGACGCCGCCGAGCTCGGCGACCTTGCCAAGTTGTTGTCCGTCGGTGAGACCTATTTCTTCCGTAACCGCGATCAATTCCGCGCTCTCGAAGCCATGCTGCGCGATCGCGCCGCTGCCGGCAGACGACATCTGCGCGTGCTTTCCGCGGGCTGCGCTTCGGGAGAAGAGCCGTACTCCATCGCCATGTTGGCGCGCGAAACGTTGGGGGCCGCCGGCGGCTCGGGCATCTCGATCGTCGCCTTCGACATCAACCCGGAGGGGCTGCGCCGCGCCGGCGAGGGACGCTACGCCGACTGGTCGCTTCGCGAGACCGTGCCCGACATGCAGCGCAAGTACTTCCGCTCCGAGGGCAAGCAGCACGTCGTGATCGATGAGGTCCGCGCGATGGTGCGTTTCGAGCAGCGCAACCTGGGTCGGCCCGATCCGGGGTTCTGGTGCGCACGGGCCTTCGACGTCATCTTCTGCCGCAACGTGCTCATGTACTTCACGCCGGAAGCGGCGCGCCGGGTCGTCGACAGGCTCAGCGCCTCGCTGGCACCGGGTGGACATCTGTTCCTGGGACACGCCGAGAACCTGCGCGGTATCTCCAACGACTTTCATCTCGTGCACTCGCACGACACCTTCTACTACCGGCGACGTGCGACGCTGGAGGCGACCAGGATCGGGCCGTCGCCGGAAACCGCCCTGGCGCACGCTGAAGAGTCGCCGGCGCCGGGCGGGCAGCCGTCTATGCCCCCGCTCGCCGATGACGTTTCGTGGTTCGAGGCGATCGCGCGCGCCTCCGAGCGGATCGAAGACCTGGCGCGGCGGTCCTCCAACGGGGCGCTGCCGCCGAGCCCTCCCGTCGTTGCACCCGACCCCGCCGTCCGCGCGCAAGAAGGCAGCGGCGGCTTCGCGGCCGCGCTCGAGCTTCTCAAACAGGAACGCTACGCCGACGCGCTCCAGATGGTGCCCGCCGACTCAGGCGAGGAAACCGTCGACCCCGACGCTTTGCTCCTCCGCGCCGTACTGATGGTGGGCGTCGGTGATGCGCGCGGGGCGGAGAGCGCTTGCCGCGAGGTTCTTCGGATCGACGAGCTCAACGCCGGGGCCCACTACGTCGTTGCGCTCTGTCGCGAGCAAGCCGGCGATCGCGCCGCAGCCATCGAGCACGACCGGATCGCCTCCTACCTCGACCCCGACTTCGCGATGCCACACTTGCATGTCGGCCTGATTTCGCGGCGCCGGCGTGACATTCCCGGCGCCCGGCGCGAGCTGGCGCTCGCCCGCGGGCTGCTCGCCCGCGAGGACGCCGCCCGCATCGTCTTGTTCGGCGGCGGCTTCGGGCGTCAGGCGCTCATCGCGCTCTGCGACGCGGAGCTCGCGGCCTGCGGGGCAATGTCATGAAGGAACGGGAGCTCTCGTGGACCGCGCTCGAGCTGCGGCAGCAGTTCGATCGATCGTTCGCCCAGTCCCGGTCGCCGGCGGCCGCGACTACGG
>Ga0302046_10005466_pt1 | contig 11185 bp, 7 predicted proteins | sample RVTome_11_FD_200261 | JGI IMG/M metagenome (GOLD analysis project Ga0302046, IMG submission 200261) | Soil microbial communities from uranium-contaminated site in the Upper Colorado River Basin, Wyoming, United States - RVT147D111 (version 2) ... | reverse complement strand
CACCGTTCGTGCGACCTTCACCGAACCAGAGTTCATGAATTTGAGCAACCACCCGCATCCGTACGGCCTCATGGTCGCCGGAAACGACCTGGGAACGCCGCAGCAGCGTTTCCTCTACTGCGCGACGTACGGCAACGGCTCCTTTATTGTGCGCGGCTTCGCTCCGGAGCCGTTCCGCGTGAACGGACAGCGCCCTGAAGCCAACGATGCCATCCACACCGCCGGGGGCGAAGGCCAATCGGTTACCCAGGAAATCGCCGTGACGGTGCGTGGAAATACCGTCGAATGCTCGGTCAATGGAACGGTTGTGGGTAGCTATACGAAATCCCAGGTGGTTGGAGACGGTATGCTCCAGACCACGGACGGTCACTTTGGCGTGCGCTTCGGCCACAATACCGAAGTCCGGGTGAGTAGTCTGACGAAGTCCGACAACTAGGAATACGTCGGGGCACGGGGGACACGCGTTTCGTCTCATCCCCCGTGCTCCCCGCGACGGTACCCGCCGGCCCTTCCTTCCTTTCTCGCCGCCCCAAGATGGCGCCCTCAAACTAGATCGAGGATTCACCGATTGAGGGCGTTGGGCGCCTGAATGCACATGCCTTCGCACTGTTCTGGTGCAAACCGTCGCTCACGCCGGATCCTTTTCGAATCTCTTAAGTCATTGTACGTTCTGTGGTTACAGTCGTCTGGCCCGCTGCGATGCGGTTGGGCGCGCTGGTTGCACACCGGGCCACCGTTTGAACGCTATGACAACTCGCTCGACCATAGATCCCGTTGTCCTATTCGCGGGGACCGTTTCGGTGTCGTTGCTCCACGGCCTCGAATCGCACCACTGTCGCGTCGTCTCGGTCGACACGGGGGCCAAGGTGTTGGAGAGCCTGCGCCGCGTGCAGCCGGATGTGATCGTCGTTCACGACGAACTACCGGACATGCCCGGCGCGGATTTGTGCCAGCTGCTGCACGGCGAGGTCGGCGCCGGGCCGCAAATACCGTCCGTGCTGCTTACGCGCGATGAGCCGACTGCGGAGGTCGGGGTGGCCGCGTTGCGCGCCGGCGCGTGGGACGTATTTCGCGTCCCCAGCGACCACCGTGAGCTGACGGTCAAGCTGCAGATCTACGCCCGCGCCAAGCGAAACATCGAACTGGCGCTGGCGGACGCCCCGGCCCACGCGCGGAGCCGCCTGCACAGTCGAGCCGGCTTGGCCAGGCGCGCCCGCGAGATCGGGGGTCTGCTTGCGCGCCTGCACGAGCCGTTGGCCTGCGTGGTGTTCGTCGTCGAACCGCACGATGAGGGGTATCCGGCGGGACTGCTGCTGCGCGCGGTACGGGTGTCCGATGTGGTGGGCGTACTCAGCCCCAACGAGTTTGCGGTGTTGGCACCGGCCACGAATGACGGCGGAGCGGCGGGACTGGCGCGACGCGTCGGCGCGGCGCTCAACGGCGCGATGGGCGGCGCGGCGGTCGGAGGCGCGTCCCTGATACGCATCGGGTACGCTGTCCTGCCCAATCTCAAGTACGCGCCGATCGACCCTATCGAGCTACTGCCGCGTGCCAGCGTGGCGGTCCGGCACGGGCGGCCGGAGCCGGATACGCAGTGGATACGAGCGTTCCAGGGGCCACTGGTCTAACGTCGAACCTGCACGAAAGGGGGTACCTTGTGCGCGGTCTTCGTTTCATCGTCGTGATAGCCGGTACCGTCATGGTCTTCGTGGGGTGCTCCGACCGGACGCCGGTCGGCGTGCCTGCGGAGTCTCCCCAGCATAGCGTATTGGGAGATCTGCTGGGCAGCTCGGGACTGTTGCACTGCGCATCGCTCCCGTCGGACTCCGTCACGGAGACGGTGGGCCCGGAGGGCGGTACGGTCCGGGTGGGCCAGCATAAGCTGGTCATCCCGCGTGAGGCGCTGGCCGGTCCGGTCTCGATTACCGCCGTTGCGCCGTCGGACGATCGCAACCGGGTCGTGCTGGGCCCCGAGGGCCTGACGTTCGACCGCCCCGCGTCGCTGACGCTGAGCTACGCGAACTGTAGCCTGCTGGGACTCGTGCGTCCCCGGCGCGTCGCCTACCTGGACGGCAACTTGGGCATCATCGAACACCTCGTGTCCTTGGACGACTGGTCGTCCCAGTCGGTGACCGCGCCGCTGGACCACTTCTCGAACTATGCCGTCGCTTGGTGAGGCGAATATGTCGACACACACGACATCGGCGACCGACCTGATTCGCGAAGCACGTGCGCGCGAACGCGCCACGTCGTTTCCGGAAGCGATCGAGTGCTACGAGGCCGCGATTGCGGCCGCCGAGCGAGACCGAGACCAGCGGCTCCTGGCCGAAGGCTTGCGGCGCCTGGCCGTGTTGCGGCGCCAGCGCGGGCAGACGCGTGAGGCTTGGGCGCTGGGTCTTCGCGGCTATAACCTGGCGTGCGACATGGAGGATGATCTCCTGGCCGCCGAAGCCCTGAACACGCTGGGCGGGCTGGATCTCACCACCGGGAATCTCAACGGCGCCCGCGCGATGTTCGTGGCCGCGCTCGAACGCGGTGGTTCCGACCGGAGTCTCTGCGCCCGCGTCGAACAGAATCTCGGCATCCTTGCCAACATCCAGGGGGATCTCCCGGAGGCGCTCGAACGCTACCGGCGGTCGCTCATCGCCTACGAGGCCTGCGGTGACGAACACGGGTGTGCCCTGGCCTATCACAACCTTGGCCTGGCGTGTGCCGATCGGGAACTCCACGATGCCGCAGCCCGCCATTTCGATCGCAGCTTCGAGATTGCCGAGCGGCTGCAGGATCTCCATCTCCAGGGCCTGTGTCTCGTGAACCACGCCGCGGTCGACATTGCCAGCCAGCGATTCGAAAACGCGCGCCAGAAAGCCGAGCAGGCCCTGGATCTGTTCGATCACCTCGGCGCTCAGGATTCGAAGTCGGTGGCTTACCGCGTCCTCGGCATGGTGTATCGGGAGACCGGGAGTCCCGAGTTGGCGGAAACCCGCCTCTTGCAGGCCGTCGATCTGGCCAGACAGGCCGGCTCCGTGCTGAGCGAGGCGGAGAGTCATCGCGAGCTGGCCCTGCTGTCCCGCACGCTAGGACGCAATCGTCAGATGCTGCGCTATCTCAACCTCTCGTATCAGCTGTTCAAACAGCTGGACGCACGCGCGGACCTGATCGACGTGGGTGGCAAGGTCGCCGAACTCGAGGCGACGTATCGAGAGGTCGTGCGCCAATGGGGACTCTCGATCGAACGGGTCGATCCGTACACGTTTGGCCATTGCGAGCGCGTGGCGCGGGCGGCCGTGTCCATGGCACGACACATCGGCCTCGACCGCCACGGCGAGACGACGGTGCTGCTCGGAGCGTATTTGCATGATGTGGGCAAGCTCCAAGTGCCGCATGAGGTGTTGAACAAGTCCGGAGAGCTGACCCCCTCGGAGCGGGAAATGCTCCGCCGTCACCCGGTCTGGGGCGTCGACCTCCTGGCGGACGTCGATTTCCCGTGGGCGATCAAGTCGGTCATTCGCTCGCATCATGAGCGGTGTGACGGGTCCGGGTATCCGGACGGGTTGAGCGGAGAGGCGATCCCGCTCGCGGCCCAAATCGTCGGCATCTTGGATCTGTACGACGAGATGACCACCCCCCGATGGGGGCGGCCGGCGCGATCGCATCGCCGGGCGGTCGTCGAAATTTCGCGCCGTCAACGGTGGTGGTCGGACAGCGTGTTCGAGGCCTTTCTCGCGGTCACTGACGGAGTCGAGGATATGACGCAGCGTAGGGCGCCTGAGCGGCGCCGGTTGGGCCTCCATTCCCGTCGCCTGGTTCCCCCGGAACGGAAGCCGAGCTAGAGACGCCTCCTGCTGGTGGTGTCTTCCCGGCGCCGTCCCCAACGGCGCCACGTCGATGTATCTTACGATCTGGGGTTTTGAGGCCCCCTCGACCGCATGCACCCTTCTCTCCGATCGTCGACGAGCATGAGAGTCGCAACCGTACCGTTCTTCACAGTCCCGCTCTTTGCGCTCTTGACGCTGTCCGCCTGTGCCGGCGGTGGCGCTGAGGTCGAATCTCCGGGTCCGGTCTCGCCGTCCTCAGCGACGGATACCGACGACCTCGAGGCCCTCTACATGGCGCGGACGGACAGCGCCCGCCAGGACTTCACGGAAGCCGACGTGCGGTTTATGACCGGAATGATCGGCCACCATGCGCAGGCGCTGGTGATGTCCGGTTTCGCGCCGGCGAACGGAGCGAGTCCGACGATTCGCACGCTGGCCGCCCGCATTATCAATGCACAACAGGACGAGATTCAGATCATGCAGCAGTGGCTGCGGGATCGCGGGGAGCCCGTGCCCGAGGTGCATATCGCTGATGGCCGTCTCATGATCCACGGGGCGGGTCACGGCGCGATGATGCCCGGCATGCTGACTGATGAGCAGATGCGCGAGTTAGAGGCGGCACAGGGACGGGAGTTCGATCGGCTGTTCCTCACGTACATGGTTCAGCATCATCGCGGTGCCGTCACCATGGTGCACGGCCTTTTCGCGACGGACGGCGCGGCGCAGGGCGATGTTGCCTTCAAGCTCGCGTCGGATATTCAGGTGGACCAGATCACCGAAATCAATCGTATGGAACTCATGCTCGAGGAAATGTCGGCCTCGGGCCGTAGCAGATGAGCACTGCTTATCACCCCATGTTCTGAGGATTCCGTTATGACGCTTGTCCCGACCAGATCCCACGGTCACGCGTGGGTGTCCCTCACACGCGCCAGCGTGTTCCCGATGGCCGCGACCCTCCTCGGGTTGGCCGGCTGTTCGTCCCAGTCCGCGTCGTCGGGAATGAGCACGATGCCGGCGCCGCTCTATGAGCGTGCTATGGCGGCCGCGCCCGACCCCGATCCCCGCGTCGGACTGCGGGCCGGCCTCTTCGATGCGGGGGAGGCGATCTGGAACCTCCGCGTCGTCTCGAAGACGCCGCCACCGACGGAGTTCGTGGGCGTGACCAATTCGGACCTCGCGTTCAAGGGCAATTACGCCATTCAGGGCAACTACAACGGCGTCATCGTCTGGGATATCTCCAACCCGGCTCGACCGACCAAAGTGATCGGGTACGTGTGTCCCGCGTCCCAGAGTGATGTCTCCGTGTACGGCGACCTGCTCTTCGTGTCCGGTGAAGGCTTGAGTGGGCGACTCGACTGCGGCACGGAGGGAGTACAGCAGGCGGTGAGCCATCATCGGCTGCGCGGTATTCGGATCTTCGACATCACCGATATCCGGAATCCCAAGTACGTCGCCAACGTCCAGACCTGCCGAGGATCGCATACGCACTCCGTGTTGGTCGATCCGAATGACGACCAGAACGTCTACATCTACGTGTCCGGTTCGGCGCCGGTGCGCCCCGACGAGGAACTCGAGGGCTGCGTCAGCGCTCCACCGTCGGAGGATCCCAACTCGGCGCTGTTCCGCATCGAGGTGATTCGCGTGCCGCTGGCGAACCCCGAGCGGGCGGCCATCGTGAGTTCGCCGCGGATCTTTCAGGATCTGGTGGCGCCGCCGGAACACGGGCTGGCGCCGGCCGACATCGCGGCCCTGGAGGAAGCCCGGGCGCGCGGGGCGTTCATCGTCGAGTTCGGCAATCAGCAGCAGGCGCTCCCCGACCAGTTCGCCCGCATGATGCTCGACAGCATCGTGACGGCGCGCGGAGGAAGCGGCGCGCCCACGCGTGCGGACAGCCAGGCACTCCGCGAGTACTTGCCGGTGTTCGTGGCCCAGATGGTGGGGGATGACGACGAGGATGAGGACGGCCCGCGGCCCGGTCCCACGCAGTGCCATGATATCACGCTGTATCCCGCGATCGGTTTGGCCGGCGGCGCCTGCGGCGGCTACGGGCTCTTGCTGGATATCAGGGACCCGGTCAACCCCTCACGCATCGACGCCGTGAGCGACTCGAACTTTGCCTATTGGCATTCGGCGACGTTCAACAATGACGGAAGCAAGGTGCTCTTCACGGATGAATGGGGTGGAGGAGGTGGGCCCAAATGTCGCGCGAGCGACCCCATGGAATGGGGTGCCAATGCGATCTTCACGCTCCGCGATCGTCGGATGCGGTTCCAGAGCTACTTCAAGCTGCCGGCGGCGCAGACGCCGGAGGAGAACTGCGTCGCGCACAATGGATCGCTCATCCCGATTCCCGGCCGTGACGTCATGGTCCAGGGTTGGTACCAAGGCGGGATCAATGTCTTTGATTGGACCGATCCGATCCATCCGTTCGAGATCGCGTTCCACGATCGCGGCCCGGTCGATTCGACCCGCATGCGCAGTGGCGGCAGCTGGTCGGTCTACTGGTACAACGGCGTCATCGTGAGTTCGGAGATCGCGCGTGGTATGGATATCTTCGAGCTGACGCCCAGCGCGCTCCTGACCCAGAACGAAATCGACGCGGCCAAGACCGTACGCCTCGACTACCTGAACGCCCAGGGGCAGCCGCAGTTCGTGTGGCCGTCCTCGTTCGCCCTGGCGGGCGCGTACACCGATCAGCTCGAGCGGTCGGGCGGTCTCTCCTCCGACCGCATCTCCGCCGTGCGCCAACAGCTCAGCTCGGCGGAAAGCGCGTCCGGTTCCGCGCGCCGCGAGGCACTCACGAGCCTGGCGGGCGAGCTTTCGGGCGATGCGAGCGGGTCGAGAGATGCGCAGAAGGTGCGCATGTTGGTTGACGCCGTGCGGGGTCTGGCGTCCGGTCGATAAGAAGGAGCGGTAGCTTTGGCGGCAGAAATCACCCGTAGGGGCCGTTCGCGAACGGCCCCTACGGTGACGACACGACCCGCCCGTTAGGACGTCGCTCGCGTCTCGAGCATCCCCAGCTGCCACATCACGAATTGCAACCGAGTGGTCATGTCCTGGATGGTCTTGCTGATGGGCATGCCACCAGAGTGCCCGGCTTCGGTATCATAACGCAGCAGGACCGGACGTTCCATGCTCGATCCCGTCGCCTGCTGCATGAGGGCCGTCATCTTGCGCGCGTGCAGTGGCGCGACGCGGGTGTCTCCGTCCCCCGTCTCGAACAGCACGGCGGGATACTCCGTGCCGGTCTCGACGTTGTGATACGGCGAGTAGGCGTGGAGATACTCATACTGATCCGGGTTGTCGGCCGAGCCGTATTCGGAGACCCAGTAGCGGCCCACGAGGAACTTGTGAAAGCGTACCATGTCGAGGAGCGGAACTGAGCAGACGACCGCGCGGAATAGGTCGGGCCGCTGTGTCATGGCCGCGCCTACCAGGAGGCCGCCGTTGGAGCCGCCCTGAATGGCCAGGTGTTCGCGATCCGTGTATCCGTGCTCGATCAGCCATTCGCCGGCCGCGATGAAGTCGTCGAAGACGTTCTGCTTGTTCTCGAACATGCCGGCTTCGTGCCATGCTTCGCCAAACTCCGAGCCACCTCGGAGGTTGGGAACGGCGACGACGCCGCCCTGTTCCATCCATACCGCGTGCTGCGCACTGAAGCCGGGCGTGATGGCCACGTTGAAGCCGCCGTATGCGGTGAGGTAGGTTGGATTGTTGCCGTCGAGTTCGAGGCTTTTCTTATGGGCGAGGAACATCGGCACGCGGGTGCCGTCTCTGGATTCGTACCAGACCTGCTTGACGTCGAAATCGTTGGAGGCGAACTCGACGTCTTGCCGATGCCAGATGGTGCGTTCATCGCGTAGCACGGAGTACCGGTACGTCGTGCCGGGAACGTTGTACGAGCTGAACGAGAAGAACGCTTCGTCTCGATCGAAGTCCCCGGCCATGCCACTGATCGATCCGATCGTCGGCATCGCGATCTCGCGGAAGGCGTTGCCCGAGAGATCGTAGCCGCGAATACGGCCGATGACGTTCTCCGTATAACTGGCCCACACGTACCCGCCGGCCAGGGAGAAGCCCTGCAGCGGATGCTCGCCTTCGGGGACGAGGGTCGTCCAATTGGCCATTTGGGGGCGAGCGGGGTCCGCCAGCATCAGCTTGCCGTTGGGCGCGCCGTCGTCGGTCTGAATCACAATGCGATTGCCGGCGAAGGTCGAGAAGTAATTGTTGCCCGTGCCCGCCGCCATCTCGGTGACGCGACCGGAGGCCGGATCCATCAAGTAGAGGTCGTTGCCCCCCGACGTTCCGGTGCTCACGGTGATCAACATGTGCCGGCGGTCGTCCGACAGGTTCGCGAACGCCAGCTTCTCGGGGCCCAGCTGATCACCGAACACGAGCCGTTCGCTCTCGACCGGCGCGTTCAAGTCGCGATAGTAGATGCGCGAGCCTTGTTCGGTGTAACGCGTGTAGTAGACGCCGGCGTTGTCCGGCGTCAGCGCCGCGCCGAAGTACCGGGCCGTGGGCAGATCGTACGGCAGCACGCGACGCTCGTTCACGTCGTAGAAACGGACCATCACCTCATCGGCGCCGCCCCGCCGGATGGCGTAGGCCATCAACGCGCCGTCTTCGGAGATACCGAATAGGTTCACCGAAAGGGGCACGTCAGTCGCCATGACATGCGGATCGATGAGGGGGATATCCGGTCCATCGATCCCCTCGCGCATGTAGATGACGAAGAGGTCCTGCCCGGCCATGCGTTTCGAGTAGAAATACCGGCTGCCGCGGACCGACGGTGTGCCCACGGCGTCGACCTTGAGCAGCTCCTCGAGGCGGCCCGCGATGCGGCTGTGGCCCGGGAGCTTCTCCATCACCTGTTCGGTGAAGTCGTTCTGCTCACCGATCCAGGCGCGGGTATCCTGCGCCTGTTGGTCTTCGAGCCACCGGTACGGGTCAACGAGCACGGTACCGTGCAGCGTGTCCGCAACCGGTTGGTGTTTCGAAGTGGGGTACTGCTGAGCCTGGACGGGCGTCGCCAGCGCGACGGCGGCCAGGACAGTCGTGGGGAGTGACCATCGTGTGTGCATGCGTGGCTCCATGTGCGTGGTGGTTTGAGATTGCGTTGGAGGCTTGGTGCGCGCAAGGTGGGACCTCCTCTCGTGCTATCGTGAAACGCCTCACAGCCCCGACTCGCTCAACCTCGTAACTCCGACAGCGCCGCCGGATGACGGAGACCCAAGCCACGGAGATCCACGGAGACCCCAGAGAACAGCCTCTTGTGGTGGCCATTCGCTGGGTGTATGAGGATGTACCGCAAGGCCGTTGCTCTGAACTCTGTGGTCTCTGGGTTGACGTCTCGATGCCCTCGGTACGTCCGGAATTGCCCGGGCAGGCTCGAATCCCAAACGGTCCGAACGGGACTCCTGGTCCCGTCACTTGAAGGACCTGAGCAACCTTGCCAGTCCTCTAAACGCGGGTCTATATATAGAATACGCTGCACAGGCCGCTGATGCTTGTCATTGCCGGTTCGACCCAAGAGCAATCCAGGACCACCTATGGCGTCCATCGAGACTCACACCAAGACCCACGCGATTATCCGGAAACCCCGCGATCGGGACATCGATGTCTTCGGTCTCACCCATCGTGGCAACGTGCGTCCCGACAATCAGGATCACTTCCTGATCGCCTCATTGGCAAAACAGATGGTGGTTGATCGCACCAGCCTGCCCGCGGACGCCCAGCTGCCGGTCGACCCCGAGCGCATCGCGTCCCTCGCGATGGTTGCGGACGGTGTGGGCAGCGGTGGTGGCGGGGAAGAAGCCAGTCGGCTCGCCGTGCTGGCCGTGACACAATACGTGGCGCAGAGCACCCGGGCCTTTTACGCCGCGGATCCGGACGATCCCAACGCGTTCACGCAGGTGCTGTGCGACGCGGCGCTGCGGTGCCATGCCAATCTCGTCGAACTCGCCGAGCGCGATGCCGAACAGAAGCGCTACGCCACGACGCTCACCTTATGGCTGGGACTCTGGCCTCAGGCCTATCTGCTCCAGGTGGGAGACAGTCGCGGCTACATGTACCACAACGGAGAGTTGACGCAGATATCCCGCGACCAGACCATCGCGCAGGAGCTGGCGGATCAGGGTATCCTGGAACGAGCCGACATTTCAACGAGCCCGCTGTCTCATGTACTGTCGAGCGCCATTGGTGGCAGCCAGGCCGCCCCGGTGGTCACCCGCATCACGCGGGACTGGGGCACCGTCGTGCTGTTGTGCAGTGACGGACTCACGAAACACGTCCCCGACCACCGCATCGCGGAACGCCTGGCCTCCCTCACCAGTTCGGAGCAGACCTGTCGCGAACTCCTCCAGGACGCGCTGGAAGACGGTGGCTCCGACAACGTCACCATGATCATCGGACGCACCATTCGCCCGACGGACGGATAGGGGCACGTCGGTGCGCGGCGGCGGCGCCCGTGCCGCCGGTGCCTCGCTTTCCACGTGCTGGGGCGTCCGAAGGGTGGGGCGTCATCGATCGGGCAATCGCAACACCTCCCCGTCCTTCATGACGAACATCACCCGCTCCATGACGGAGATGTCGCGGAGCGGATCACCCGGAACGGCAACGATGTCGGCCAGCTTTCCTGCCGCCAGCGTGCCAATGCGATCTGCCCACCCGAGAATCTCCGCATTGAGGCCGGTAGCAGAGATAATGGACTGCAGCGGCGACTCACCGAGTGAGACACGCACGAAGAACTCCCGCGCGTTCAACCCGTGTGGAATCACCGCCGCGTCGGTCGCGTATCCGATCGGAATGCCCGCGGCCAGCGCGCGCCGAAACCCCTCTTCCTTGACCGACCGCATCGCGCGACTGCGCTCGATCTCCGATTCCGGCGTCCCACGCTCCGCACCGGAGTCGATGATGAACGCGCTCGTCGAGAGCGTCGGCACGTAATAGGTCGACTCGGATTCGCGGAGCAGCTGGATCGCCTCGTCGTCGAGGTACGATCCGTGATCCACCGTCCATACCCCGGCGCGGATCGCGGCCTTGATGCCTCCCGCGCCGTGCGCATGCGCGGCTACCCGCCGGCCCCACCGTGCCGTCTCCACAACCGCCGTGCGCAGTTCGTCATCCGAGTACTGCTGCGCGCCGGGGGGAATGCCGCGGGAGAGCACCGCGCCGGTCGCCAGGATTTTCGTGAAATCCGCTCCGTGTTTCAGGTTGGTCCGCACCACCTTCCGAATCTCGGATGGTCCGTCAGCCAAGTTCTGCACGGTGGGAACGTCGACGTAGATGGAGAACTGCCGTGCATCACCGGCGCCCCCCGTGGCCGAGACGTAGTTGCCCGCCACGAGCATGCGCGGGCCCGGGAT
>Ga0302046_10005465_pt1 | contig 11186 bp, 11 predicted proteins | sample RVTome_11_FD_200261 | JGI IMG/M metagenome (GOLD analysis project Ga0302046, IMG submission 200261) | Soil microbial communities from uranium-contaminated site in the Upper Colorado River Basin, Wyoming, United States - RVT147D111 (version 2) ... | reverse complement strand
GGAAGGTCGGCGGTGTCGAAGGAGTCTCCCGGGCGACGGTAGAGCTGGTCTGGGACCCGCCGTGGGATCCGGGTAAGATGAGCGAGGCTGCGAAGCTCGAGCTCGGGATGATGTAGGAAGACGACGAGGCAGGGCGATGAAACTGAGTGCACAGGAAGAATACGGGCTGCGGTGCCTGCTGCGCATCGCGAGCTCGAATGCGGGATCGGCCCTCACGATTCCCGAGATCAGCGCCGCGGAAGGGCTGTCGGTTCCATATGTGGGCAAGCTGATGCGGATCCTGAGGCAGGGCGGATTCGTCCGGAGTACGCGGGGACAGGTCGGCGGATACACGCTCGCGCGGCCCGCCCGCCTGATCCCGGTCGGCGAGGTTTTGGGCCTCCTCGGAGGCCGCCTCGTGGAGGCGGATTTCTGCAATCAGTTCTCAGGCCAGAGCGACGTCTGCGCGCGTTCGATCGACTGCGCGATGCGCTCCCTCTGGCAGTCCGTACAGAACGCCGTGGACGGAGTACTGACCCGGATCACGCTCGACGACCTCACGCGGGACGAACGGGACATGACGGCGTGGCTCGCCACAGGGACGAAGGCGCCGGGTCGCGTGCAAGCCGCCAGGACTCCTCCTCCATGACGACTTCGTCTCCGGGAGGGTAGACAATGACCGACGCGATCCTGCCACTTTTCGTGGCGGCGGCTCTCGGCGCCGCAGTCGGCCTCGAACGCGAGACCTGGAACAAACCGGCCGGACTGCGGACGCACATGATGGTGGCGGTCGGGTCGGCAACCTTCACACAGCTCGCGCTCCGGATTGTCGCAGACAGCGGCGATCCTTCGCGGATCGTCGTCGGTGTGGCGACGGGTCTGGGTTTCCTGGGGGCGGGGTCAATCATTCGCTCCGAGGGCAGGGTTCACGGGATCACGACCGCCTCGGGCATTTGGGTCGTGGGCGCCGCGGGCGCCTGCTGCGGCGCGGGTCAGTTCGACATCGCCGTTACCGCGATCGTGATGTCCCTGGTGATTCTCGCGGTTCTGCGGAAGCTGGAATCGACGCGGGCCTAACGCCGATACGAGAAGACAGTCACCGACGTCAGAATTCCGCTCCCACCCACATGGTAAAATTCGCGGGTGGCAGAACGGACAGAGCCGTGGCTTTTCTACCTGACTGTGGCAACTGCTGTGAGCCTGTTCATAGGAATCGCCGTAGCACAGACTCTCATGGCGGTGACCTGTCTGGTCTGGCTAGTCTCCCGGGCCCGGCCCATCAGGGTCCCGCCGTTCTGGAAACCTCTGGCGGCGCTGATGCTTCTCACCGTCGTGTCACTGGTGATGTCCCCGGATCCGTCGGTCGGATTCCCTCCGTTTCGCAAGATGGTGTTGATCGCTCCTGCCTTTATGGCGGCCACATTCGTCACGACGGATCACCGGGCGAGGGTCGCGTTGACCGCCGTGAGCGCCGCGGCCGCTCTGGCGTCGGTGTTGGGTATGGCGCAGTTTTCCATTCAGTATGCTGAGTTCCTTCAAACGCGCGAGTTGGCGAGCGACCCGACGGTCCTGGCGCGGATCACCGGGATGATGGGGCACTGGATGACGTACAGCGGCCAGCAGATGCTGGTGTGGAGCGCGCTGCTGCCTGTCGTGATTCTCAGACGGCCGCGCTGGGGATGGATGCCGCTGGCTCTGGTCGGGGGATCCATCGTTCTGAGCTTCACGCGCGGGGTCTGGCTCGGCTCGATGGCCGGTACACTGGCTGCCGGCTACTTCGTGCCGAAGCGCCAGCTCGCCAGGTTGCTCGTACCCGTGCTTCTGGTCGCCGTTGCCGTATCAGGACTCATCGTCCGGCGGGTTCAGCTCAGTTTGGAAGAAGGGTTCACTCCGGACACCAGCAGGCTGGAAATGATGGCAGTGGGCTTGAGCATGATGAGGGACCACCCCCTGGTCGGAGTCGGGCCGGAGAGGGTGCGCGTTGAGTTTCCCGGTTACTATGCCGGAAACGACCTGGAGAACTTCTACTCCGGTCATCTTCATAACAATTTCCTCCAGTTGGGAGCCGAACGGGGCCTGCCCGCCGTGGCTGCGTTCGTCTGGTTTCTGGCCGCCGTAGCGTGGCATCTGCTCGGGTGCGTCCGGAACGCCGACGTCGCCGTGTCCAGCGCTGCAGTGGCCGGATTTGCTGCACTGGCCGCCTTCACCGTGGGAGGCCTTTTCGAATACAATTTTGGTGATTCTGAAGTCCTGATGCTCTTCTTCTTTATCGTAGCCACTCCCCACGGGCTGAGCCGGACCGTCGAAGGAGCCGCATGATCGCTCGACTGTCTGATGCGCGTGTCCTGTGCGCGTCGAGGCGCCGTTGGAGTCCCGGTGAGATCGAGCCGGCATGAAAGGGCGCATTCACAAGACGATCGGGCGCGTGATTCGCCGGAAGCTCAGGATGTCGGTTCTGTCGAGGCACGGAATCGGGGTTCTCGCCGAAACGAAGAACGGATTCCTGGTGGTCGAACCTGGAGACTTCGCACTCGGCCGGCAACTCCTTCAACATGGCGAGTACGATTACCGCGACGTCGCATGGCTCAGTGAATGCGTGGGGCACGACGCAGAACGTATCGTCGTCGTCGGAGCCCACATCGGCTCAATCCTGATACCGCTTTCCAGGGTCTGCCGGGAGATTATCGGATACGAAGCTGATATCGGGAACTTCCGGCTTCTCGATATCAACGTGCGCCTGAACGAGGTCTCCAACGCCCGGCTGCGGCAGATTGCCGTCACCGATCAGCCGAAAGCGGTCCGCTTCAGAAGGAACCCGCTGAATACAGGCGGCAGCTCTGTTGTCTTGCGCGGTAACAAGGGACTCGAAGTCGAGGGCAGTACTCTGGACCTATTGCTGGGCCGCGCCCACGTGGATATGTTGATCATCGATGCCGAGGGTCACGAGCTTCATGTGCTCAAAGGAGCGACCTGTTGCCTCAACAACACCAGACTCCTGTACATCGAGTTCGCTCCGGAGCAACTCGCCGAACACCGCAGCGATCCCATTGCGATGCTCGACCTGTTGTTCGAGTTCTTTCCGCTGATGTATGTGCTCGGTAAGACGGCCGTCGAGTACGGCCCGGCCGCCGCTAAGCAGAAACTCGAATCGGAGATGCATCGCCGCGGATATCTGATGAACTTGCTCTTCAGCCGCTCGAGACTTGGGGAGAGCGCCCTTGGCGAGAGATTCTCCAGCCTATAGCACGCCCTCCCCTCCCCTCGACTGAACAAGAGCAGGGAAGTCTGCCGCCACTCCCGCCTACCCCGCTACCCTCTTACGCCTCGCCCACGCCGCCTTCATCCGCTCCGATAAGTGTTCGGTCTTCGAGCGACGATGAAAGCTTCATGCTCTTGTCAGGGGACCAGCCTTCAGTCCACTACGATGCCGTTGCGGCCTCCCATTGCGTCTGCTCCGCCCCGGGTCTCGGCTGGCAGATCGCGGCCATCGTCCGGACGACCTCGCGGTCGATGCTGTCTTTCTTCTGCGCGGCGGCGCTGCGTGCGAGATCGTTCATGGAGAGCAGGCCGAGCGGTCGTAAAGTCTGCCAAACGGCTCCGGCCGGCGGAACTCGGGAAAGTACGAGTCTGAAGGATGTCCCTGCCCGGCGCCCCGAAGCCTTGTGTAGTAAGCTGACGGGTCGAGTAATCGCCATGAGCCACGAAGATCCCAGACCGGAAGCGGAACTTCCGGAAGACCTCAACCCCTTCCATATCGCGCGCCAGCAGGTCGACCGCGCCCTCGAGCACCTGCCCGCGGTGAAGCGGGGCCTCATCGAGTACCTCAAGACGCCGATCCGGACCATCACGGTGTGTTTTCCCATCGAGCTGGACGACGGAACGGTGGAGACATTTACCGGTCATCGAGTGCTCCACAGCCACGTGCGCGGCCCCGGCAAGGGAGGCATCCGCTATCACCCGAACGTGAACGTCGACGAGGTGCGGGCGCTGGCCGAATGGATGACCTGGAAATGCGCTCTGGTCGACGTGCCGTTCGGCGGAGCGAAGGGCGGCGTCTGCTGCGATCCGAAGAAACTGGGGCCGAACGAGCTGCGGAAGATCACGCGGCGATATATCTCGGCGCTGGGTGATAACCTCGGCCCCCATACGGATATCCCGGCGCCGGACCTGTACACGGACGCCCAGACGATGGCCTGGATCTACGACACGTATCAGATGATGCATCCGGGAGAGAACAACCTGCCGGTGGTTACCGGGAAACCGATCGAGATCGGGGGCTCGTTCGGCCGGCAGGAGGCGACCGGCAGAGGCATCCTTTATGTAACCCAACGCGCGCTCGGGGCGGGCGTCGTGCCGGGCTTCGGATCGCTCGACGGCGCCCGCGTCGTCGTCCAGGGGTTCGGCGATGTCGGAACCGTCGCGGCCACGCTGTTTCGCGAGGCGGGCGCTGTGATTCTCGGCGTCAGCGACTCGCAGGGAGGAATCCACAGTGAGGCGGGGATCGACGTTGCCGCGGCGATCGAGTTCAAGGCGGATCACGGGACCGTGGTCGGTTTGCCCCACACAGAATCGGTAACGAACGAAGAACTGGTCGAGCTCCCATGCGACGTCCTGATTCCCGCGGCTCTCGAGAACCAGATCCGCCGCGACAACGCGGACCGGATCGGGGCGCGCGTCGTGGTCGAGGGCGCCAACGGCCCGACTACTCCCGCGGCTGACGACATATTGTGCCGGCGGGGGATTCCTGTGCTGCCCGACATCCTGGCCAACGCGGGGGGCGTCACGGTCAGCTACTTCGAATGGGTGCAGAACATCGAGAACCAGCAGTGGGATCTCGAAGAGGTCAACGCGAAGCTCAAAACCAGGATAGACCGGGCGACCGATGGCGTCGTCCGCCGATGGAGAGCCATGCTTGCGGGGACAGAGGACGCGCCGCCCGACGGCGTTGCCCGGGACAGACCCTGCGTCGATCTGCGAACCGCCGCCCTGGTCCTGGCCGTCGAACGCATCGCCGACGTGGCGCTCAGGCGCGGCATCTGGCCGTGACGCCTTTCATGACGACCCGACAAGGAGCACCTTCGCACCTCTGACGGTGCCGTGTTTCAGCTCGAGGAGCGCCCGATTCGCGTCCTCGAGCGCGTAGGTCTGAATCTCGGGTTTGAGCGGGACCGTCGCGGCCAGGGGCAGGAACTCGGCGATGTCCTGGTGCGTCACGTTGGCCACGGACTTGATCTCGCGCTCCAGCCACAGATGGTCGTGATAGCTGAGATTCAGGAGATACCGCTTGTCGGCGTCTTCCTTGCGAATGGCGTTGATGACGAGCCGGCCGCCCGGACCGAGACTCCCGAGCGCTTCGACGACCGGCTTCCAGGCGGGCGTGGTGTCGATGACGGCATGGAGCTTGCGGGGTGATCGGTCCGTCGTGTCGCCGGCCCATGTGGCGCCGAGCTCGAGGGCGAACTTCCGGGCCGCCGGATCCCTGGCAAAGACGTAAACCTCCGTGTTTGGATACACGTGCCTCGCCGTCTGCAACACGAGGTGGGCGGAGCCGCCGAAACCTGTCAGGCCCAGCCGGTCGCCGTCGTCGATGCCGGCAAGCTTCAGGGCCCTGTATCCGACCGCGCCCGCGCACAGCAATGGGGCGGCCTCAGCGTCGCTGAAGACGGCGGGGATCGGACAGGCATAGTCCTCGCGGACCGTCATGAATTCCGCGTAGCCGCCGTTCGCGTCCCGTCCGGTAGCCCGGAACTCCGCGCTGAGATTCTCGTCTGTCCGTCCCGACGAGGAATAGATCCAGCCGACGCCCACCCGCTGACCCGGTTTCAGATGCCGGACCCCGAAGCCGGCCGTCTCGACCCGTCCGATCACTTCGTGCCCCGGCACGACCGGCAGCCTGGGCGGGGCCGTCCGGCCCTCGATCTCGTCCAGCTCGGTATGACATACGCCACAGGCTGAAACACGGATCAGGATTTCGCCGGCCCGCGGGCTGGGGGACGGCAGGTCGACCAGGTCCAGAGGGCCGTCGGTTTCGCCGAGCGAAACGATTCGTCGCAGGATCATGGCTTTCATCGGACGGTCCCCTCCGGCACGAGGCATATGATATCCGGCTCCGCCCCACTCCGGGTCCCCAGGGCGCGCAACGCGCCGGAAGGAAAGAAGCGGGTCGCTATTTCACAACGACCCGCCGATGTGTATACTGAATTCCGTCAACAGAAGGTTGCTAATCCTTTGTTAGGGCACCTCTTGCCTCTGTTCGGAAAGTCGTTGGATGTTGTATTCCCGACCGTCTTTTCCTCCAAAGATCTCGAAGGCCTCGACAGAAACAATTCAAAGGAAGTTCAATGACGAAGAAACTGTATGTCGGAAACCTGTCGTTTCAAACGACGGAAAACGATCTGGATGCTTTGTTTGCGCAGGTTGGTGAGGTCGAGTCGGTCCGCATCATCACGGATCGGGACACCGGTCGATCCCGGGGTTTCGCCTTCGTGGAAATGAGCGAAGAGAACGCGGAAAAGGCGATCTCGCAGTTCAACGGAGCCGAGCTGGACGGTCGCGCGCTCACGGTCAATGAGGCTCGGCCTCAGGCGAATCGCGAAGGCGGTGGCGGGGGCGGCGGCAGAGGCGGCCGGGGCCGCGGCGGGTACGACCGATACTGACGAAGGTCACGAAGGCGCGGCGCGGCTGGTGTCGCGCCTTCGTTTCCCCGCGCCTGGCATAGCCGCGCCTGGTGACGGGTCACATGGGTCACAGAACGCCATATGCGCTACCTGACCCGCGATTTCGTGGAAACGCGCGATGAGCTTTTCTTCGCCGTCGTTGCGAGCGGCACGGAAGAGGAACGCGTCCCGGCCTTCCTGCGATACGTGCGCGGGCGCGAAGGTTTGCGCAAAGTAGGCACGGCGGAAGCCAACCACCTCCTGCGGGACGCTCATCCGGAGTATCTCTTTCACAGCTCGCTCCGGGACGTCGACCTCCACGGAGTGCCCCTCGCGCGAATCCGCCGCCACCATCAGCCGCGAATCCGGGCCGCCGCTCTCGCGAAGAGCCTCGACCGCGATCCGATGAAACGGAAAGCCCGGCGAGCCCTCGCTCTTCTCGTCGATGCCGGCGTTCCTCTCGCCTCCCTCGGTGTCACCGGTTCCTTGTTGGTCGACGCGCATACGGAACGGTCCGACATCGATCTCGTTGTCTATGATCGTGAGGACTTCCTCCGGGCGAGAGAGGCTGTGCGTGCCGCGACGGCCGATGGGGATTTCGAGCCGATGGACGCCGGCTTCTGGCAGGATGCTTTCGCCCGGCGTGCCTGTTCTCTGACGCTCGAGGAATATATCTGGCACGAGCGACGGAAGCATAACAAGTTCGTGATCGGCGGCACGAAAGTCGATATCGGCCTGATCGCGCCCGGATCGCCTCGGACAGAGGGCCGGTGGCGGAAGCTCGGCCGGACCTGGATTCTCGCGCAGGTTGCGGGTGATCACGCGGCGTTCGACTATCCTGCCCGATACTCGATCAGGCATCCGGAGATTCCCGAGGTCGTAAGCTACACGAACACGTTCACCGGGCAGGCGCGCCGGGGCGAAACGATTCTGGCCCGCGGATGGAGGGAAGAATCCGAAGACGGCGATCGGCGCCTGCTCGTCGGCACCTCGCGCGAGGCGGACGGGGAGTTCATCAAGGTCGTGCGGTAATTGCCGTCTTTGGCGATTTCGCCGCCCGGTTCGACAGTCTTCTTCCCTGGAAACGAGCCCGGCCCCGGACGCTCAACCGCGAAGGATCCCGTCGAGCACCTTCCGCGCCTCGACCAGGCTGGGGCACACGCGTTCGGCCATGGCCCGTATCCTCGGCGCCGGCTGTATGAGATCGGGAACCATGATCACGCGCATGCCGGCACGGCTCGCGGCCTCGACTCCGGGTTCGGAGTCCTCGAGCGCCACACATGAAGCGGGGTCTACCCCGAGCCTCCTGGCTGCAAGCAGGTAGATGTCGGGGGCAGGCTTTCCGTTCACGACCTCGTCGCCGGTCGCCATGGCTCCGAAGCGGTCGAGGAGTCCCGCCGCGCCGAGCTGCCTGAGCGTGAGATGCCTGGCTGTGGACGTCGCCAGGGCGATGGGCGTTCCGCGGCGGCCGATCAGATCGAGCAGATCCTCCACGCCGGGTTTCCTCGGGATACTGCCCGACTCGACCCGGGCTTCGAACCTTTCAGGCCACCGGGAGAGCATCCGTTCGGAATTCCGCGGCCCCAGCGCTTCTTCCAGCAGGACCCGGGTCGCTTGCCAGCTCCTTCCGATGAATGTCGCGTAAAGCGCGGGTGTCGCGGCATCGATTCCGAGCGCCGATGCCGTGTCCAGGTATGTTTCCAGCGCCACGCGCTCGGTGTCGAGCAGCAGGCCGTCCATGTCGAAGATGACCGCGCCAATCGGAGGTTTCACAACAGACCGTCAGCGGGACTCCAGCGGGTTGGTCCACCGGAGATTCGCAAAGCGTCGGAAGTCGCGATCGGTCGTGTGAAGTGTCGCGCCATGCTCGATGCTCAACGCTGCGAGGGCCGCGTCGGTCACGAGTGGACCGGTGCGTCTTGCTTCTCCCCGCAGTTTGGCCGCCACGTCGTCGTCCAGCGTCAGCGTAGTGCGCATGTCATGATGCCAGGTGTGAAGCATCTTGATGTCAAGACCCTCCGGCCGGAGATCCCGACCCGAGCGAGGCGGCCAGGCGGAGCAGGTCGCCGAAGATGCCGGCGGCCGTGACCGCGGGGCCGGCGCCGGGGCCCTGGATGACGAGCGGTTGCTGCTCGTAGCGCTCGGTCGTGAAGACGACGACGTTGTTGACGCCGGCATGGCCGAAGAGCGAATCCTCCCGGTAGCGCCTGAGGCCGACCTCCACGAGCCCCCCGGCGTCGATCGAGGCTACGTAGCGCAGCACTTCGCCGGTCCGGGCGGCTTCGGCGCGGCGCGTCTCCATCGCGGCGTCGTGTTCGGTGAGGCGTCCCATGAACGTCTCGACGTCGAGCCTGGCCAGGGCTTCCGGGACCAGGCTCTCGACCTCGAGGTCCTCGAGGCCGACGCCCAGGCCGATCTCGCGGCCGAGGATCACGGCCTTGCGCGCCACGTCCATGCCCGAGAGGTCCTCGCGGGGATCGGGTTCCGAGTAGCCGCGGCTCCGCGCTTCGGCCACGACCGTGGAGAACGGTGTGCTCGCCGAGAGCGTGTCGAGTATGAACGACAGGGTCCCGGAGAACATCCCCTCGACCTTCAATACACGGTCGCCGGTCTCGAGCAAGTCCCGCAGGGTGGAGATCACGGGCAGGCCCGCGCCTACCGTCGCTTCGTAGAGGTAGCGGGACGACAGCCGCCCGCCCAGCTCGCGCAGGCGGCTGTACTGGTCCAGCGAACCGGTGTTGGCCAGCTTGTTGGGCGTGATGACGTGGATTCCGGCCGTAAGCCAGCCGGCGGTCCGGGCGGCAACCTCGCGGCTCGCGGTGCAGTCGAGGATGACGGCGTGGGGCAGGTGAGGCGCGTGCACGTGGCCGGTGAAACGATCCAGATCCGCCGGCTCGCCGTTCGATTCGAGCGCGTCTTTCCAGGAAGCCAGGTCGATGCCGCCGTCACTCAGCAGCATGCGCTTCGAGCCGGTGATGGCGCGTACCTTCAGATCGATGGAGAGGCGCGAGCGGAGGGTCTCCGCCTGCCCCGCGAACTGCCCGAGCAGCTCGGCGCCGACCAGTCCCGGTCCGACCAGTCCGACCGAAAGCGTCTGGTCGGAGAGGTAGAAGCTCGAGTGCGCGGCGCGGAGCGCGCGGGTGGCGTCCTCCTCCGCGACCACAGCCGAGATGTTGCGCTCCGACGAGCCCTGGGCGATGGCGCGCACGTTGACGCCGGCGCGGCCGAGGGCCCCGAAAAAACGCGCCGCGACCCCGGGCGTGTCCACCATCGCGTCCCCGACCGCCGCAAGAATGCCGTACGGGCCGCCGACGTCTACCCGTTGCACCTGCCCGTGCGACAGCTCGGGGGCGAACGCCCGCTCGACCGCCTGCCGCGCGCGCGGGCCCTGGGCGGCGGGAACCGCCACGCAGATGGAGTGCTCGGAACTGGCCTGGGAGATCAGCGTGACCGAGATCCTCGCCTCGTGGAGCGCGCCGAACAGGCGGCTCGCGATGCCGGGGACGCCGATCATGCCCGCCCCTTCCAGACTCACCATCGCCATGCCTTCGACCGAGGAGAGGCCGCGCACGGCCGAACGCCCCTTGCCGTCGGCCGACCGCTGGCGGATCAGAGTTCCGGGAAGCTCCGGGCGCCGCGCGTTGCGAATACGGATCGGAATGCCGGCTTCCACCGCCGGCCCCATCGTCTGCGGGTGCAGGACGCTGGCGCCGAAGTACGCCAGCTCCATGGCCTCTTCGTAGGACAGCTCGGGGACGAGGCTTGCCTCGGGAACGCGGCGCGGATCGGCGCTCATGACGCCGTCCACGTCGGTCCAGATGGTGATGGATTCCGCGTCGAGCAACCGCCCGAAGATGGACGCGGAGAGATCGCTGCCGTTGCGCATGAGCGTGGTGGGCGTACCGGTTTCGTCGCGCGCGACGTAGCCGGTGATCACCAGGTACCCGGCGCGGTTCCCGTCCAGCCAGGGGTCGAAGAGCTTCCGGGTCGGGTCCCAACGGACCGCTGGCCCCGCGTCGTGCCGCTCGACGACCAGCACGTCCCGGGCGTCCAGCAGCGCCGCTTCGTAACCCTGCTGAACGAGCCGGGCGTGGAACAGGGCGGCCGACCACAGCTCTCCGTGCCCGGCCACGAGTTCCCGGGTCGCGTCGGGACAGATACCCGAGACGAACACGCCGCGCAGGATGTCTTCGAGGGCGGCCCGGTCGATTCGAAACCGCTCTTCGAAGCCCGACGGGTCGTCGAGGAGAGCGCGCGCCTCGCCGAGCGTGCGCACGGCGAGGGCATCGAGCACGTCGAGGTAGTTCTGGCGCTTGCGCGAAGCCAGATCCGCGGCTTCGAGCAGGGAGTCGGTCGTCCCGGCCAGCGCCGAAACGACCACGGCGCGCGCCGCTCCCGGATCGGCGGGACCGGTCACTATGGCCACGGCGTCGATGATCAGCCCGGCGTTCCCGAGGGACGTGCCGCCGAACTTGTGGACTTCCCAACGATTCGTCATGGTTCTTCAGGACAACCTGCGACGCGAACAGCAGCCTAGCTTAGCGATAGTCC
>Ga0302046_10005464_pt1 | contig 11187 bp, 8 predicted proteins | sample RVTome_11_FD_200261 | JGI IMG/M metagenome (GOLD analysis project Ga0302046, IMG submission 200261) | Soil microbial communities from uranium-contaminated site in the Upper Colorado River Basin, Wyoming, United States - RVT147D111 (version 2) ... | reverse complement strand
CGACGCTTGATCGGGCCGCTCGGGCGGGTGCGCTCGGCGGCCGAGCGCCTGGCGGCGGGCGATCTGGCGCAACACGTCGAGCCGGAAGGGGCGGAAGAGCTCCGCGGGCTGGCGCGGGCGTTCAACATGATGGCGCGGGAGATCGATGCTTCGCGCCAAGGGCTCGAAGCCCTGGTCGCCGAGCGCACCGCCGATCTGCGGGCGGCCAATGCGGAACTGGAGGCCTTCAGCTATTCGGTCTCCCACGATCTGCGCGCGCCCCTCCGGTCCATCCACGGCTTTTCCCAGGCGTTGCTGGAAGACTATCGGGACCGCCTCGACGCGACCGGTTCCGATCACCTCCGCCGGGTGTGCGCGGCGGCCGAGCGGATGGGCACGCTGATCGACGACCTGCTGGAGCTGTCACGGGTGACCAGGAGCGAGTTGGAGCTTGGAACCGTGGATCTCACGGCGATGGCGCGACGGGTCGCGGCCGAGCTCCAGCAGGCCGACCCCGCCCGCGCCGTGGACCTTGCGGTCCAGGAGGGGCTGACGGCGACCGGCGATCCGCGTCTGGTGCGCCTGGTGCTCCAGAACTTGATCGAGAACGCCTGGAAGTTTACCTCGCGCCAGGCGCGCGCCACCATCGAGGTGGGCGCGAGCGCGGACGGCGGCGGGGTGTTCTTCGTTCGGGACGATGGCGCCGGGTTCGACATGACGTACGCGGACAAGTTGTTCGGCGTGTTTCAGCGGCTGCACGCCGCCGGGGATTTTCCCGGCACCGGCGTGGGGCTGGCGGTCGTCCAGCGCATCGTCCAGCGTCATGGGGGACGGGCCTGGGCGGAGGCCGCTCCCGACCGCGGCGCCACCTTCTACTTCACACTGTCTCCGGGTTAGCCCCGGAAGGAGCGCGGGTGGCAGACCGTACGATCCTCCTCGTCGAGGACAACCCCGACGACCAGGCGCTGACCCTCCGGGCCCTCAAGGCCAACAACATCATGAACGAGGTCGTCGTAGTGGAAGATGGGGCCGAGGCCCTCGAGTACCTCTTCCGTACCGGTGCCTATGCCGACCGAGCCGGCGAGGCGTTGCCCCAGGTGGTGCTGCTGGATCTCAAGCTTCCCAAAGTCGACGGGCTCGAGGTCCTCAAACGGCTGCGGGCCGAGCCCCGCACCCGCATGCTGCCCGTGGTGATTCTCACGTCGTCCAAGGAGGAGCGGGACGTGGCGAGCGGCTACAGCCTCGGTGCCAACAGCTACATCCGCAAGCCGGTGGACTTCGGCGAGTTCCGGGAAGCGGTAAGGCAGCTGGGCCTCTACTGGTTGCTGCTCAACGTGCCGCCTCCGGGGGGCGTGTGACCGCGACGCCGCTCCGCGCGCTCGTGGTCGAGGATCAGGTCGACGACGCCGACCTCCTCGTGCGGGAGTTGACGCGCGGCGGGTTCGCGGTCGAGTGGCGGCGGGTGGACACGGCGCAGGAATTGGAAGCGGCGCTGGACGAGGGTCCGTGGGACGTGGTCTTTGCCGACTACACCATGCCGCGATTTCGCGGGACGGCGGCGCTCCGCCTCGTGCGGCAGCGTGGCCTCGACGTGCCGTTCATCTTCGTCTCGGGGACGATCGGCGAGGACCTCGCGATCGACGCGATGCGGTCGGGAGCCAATGACTACGTCATCAAGGGCAGCCTCAAGCGGTTGGTGCCTGCGGTCGAGCGCGAACTGCGCGACGCCGCCGTCCGGCGGGATCGCCTGCGGCTCGAAGGCGAAGTGGCGCAGGCGCAACGGCTGGAGAGCGTGGGCCGGCTGGCCGGAGGGTTGGCGCACGACTTCAACAACCTCCTGACCGTGGTGCTCGGGAACGCGGAATTGCTGCTCGCGAATCCCGGGCTGGCCTCGCCGCTCCGGGCGGACGTGGACGAAATCCGCGGAGCGGCGGAACGGGCCCGGGAACTGACGCGGGGCCTGTTGGCGTTCAGCCGCCGGCAGGTGCTGGATCTCCGGCCCATCGACCTCAATGGCGTGGTGGACGGCATCCTGCCGATTCTGCGGCGGGCACTCGGCGAAGACCTCGCCCTCGACGTAGTCCTCGCTTCCGATCTGGGGACGATCCGCGCCGATGTCAGTCAACTCGAACAGGTACTGGTGAACCTGGTGGTCAACGCGCGCGACGCGATGCCCGAGGGTGGTCGCTTGACGATCGAGACGTCCAACGTCGAACTGGACGACGGGTACGCGGCCGCGCACGTCGACGTTGCGGCGGGGCCCTACGTGCAGCTCTCCGTCAGCGACACCGGTACCGGCATGGACACCGCGACTCTCGAGCACATCTTCGAGCCATTTTTCACGACGAAGCCCGAAGGGGAGGGGACGGGCCTGGGCCTCGCCACCGTGTACGGCATCGTCAAGCAGAGTGGGGGCCACATATGGCCCTATACCGAGGTGGGCCGGGGCACGACGTTCCGCGTCTACTTCCCCCGAGTCGACGCTCGGGCGGAGCCGGTCGCCGAGGGTCCGGACCCGACCGGACCCCTGACGGGCACCGAACACGTGCTGGTGGTCGAAGACGACGCCGGCGTCCGGCGCCTCGCCGCTCGGGCCCTGCGGGAGCAGGGCTACACGGTGCACGACGCCGCCACGCCGGCCGAGGCCCTGGCGATGCTGGAGGATCGGGCCCGGACCATCGACCTGTTGCTCACCGACGCCATTCTTCCCGGCATGGATGGCAAGGCGCTCGCCCAGCGGGCACGCGGGCTCCGCCCGGAGCTACGAATCCTGTTCATGTCCGGGTACGGGGCGGTGGCGTTGGCGCGGCGCGGCGTGGTCGAAGCGGGCCAGCTGGTGCTCGAGAAACCGTTCACCGCGGTCGTGCTCGCGCGCAAAGTCCGCGAGGCGTTGGACCACGCGCCGTAGCTCGACTCAGGCCCCCGTGGACCCGAAGCCGCCGCGGGTGCGCGCCGGGTCCGCCGCGTGGGCCTGCGCGAGCGCCGGGAATCGCACCTCCACGAACACCGCCTGCGCGATGCGCGTGCCCGCCGGGATCGTCACGGGGCGATCGTGGAGGTTGTGGACCAGGATCCCGATCGGCCCCGCGTAGTCCGCGTCGATCAGGCCGGGCGCATTGGGCAGGATCAGCCCGAACTTCAGGGACAGGCTCGACCGAGGGAGGATCAGCATGGCGAGCCCGCCGCGCTCGTCGAGCGGCAAGTCCTGCGCCAGCTGGAGACCGGTGGCCAGGATCCGGGTTTCGCGGGGTCCCACGGCCGACTCCTCGATGGTGGCGAGGTCGTAGCCGAACGCGCCGGTCGTCGCGCGCGCGGGGAGTCGGGCTTCCGGGTCGAGCGATGTGAGCGAGACGGTCGTCATGGATAGGCTCCTCGGGTCCCAAAGGTAGCCGGTCGTGCACGGGTTTCGGATGAACGCGTAGCGCGACTGGCGCGGGGCCGCGCCTCCCGTACCTTCCCCGCCCATGTCCGACCTCAAGCGGGAGCTGTCGCTCTTCGACGCCACGACCATCAACGTCGGGACGATGATCGCGTCGGCGATCTTCATCGTGCCGAGCACGGTGGCGCTCCACCTGCACGCGCCGGGGCTCGCCGTGCTCGTCTGGGTGGTGGGCGGGCTCATCTCCCTCCTCGGCGCCCTCTGTATGGCCGAGCTGGGGGCCGCGTTCCCGCGCTCGGGTGGGCTCTTCGTCTACCTGCGCGAGGCGTTCGGGCCGGTGTGGGGGTTCCTGTACGGCTGGACGGTCGCCGTGCTGGTGAACCCCGCCTCCATCGCGGCGATCGCGGTAGTGTGCGCCACCTACCTCGGCTACTTCGTGCCGCTCGGCGTCTGGGGCGTGCGGCTGGTCGCGGTCGGAACCATCCTCATCCTCACGGCGCTCAACTGCGCCGGCGTGCGGGCCGGGGCGACGACCCAGAACGTGCTCACCACGCTCAAGGTCGGCGCGGTGGTTGGGCTGATCGCGGCGGCGTTCGCCTTGCCCGGGGGCTCGTTGGACAACCTCACCGGAGGGTTCGCGCGTGGCGGTGGTGGGCTGCTCCGATCGCTCGGCATCGCCATGGTCGCGGTGCTCTGGGCGTACGACGGCTGGATCGAGATCACCTACGTGGGCGGCGAGGTGCGCGACCCGGGCCGCGTACTCCCGCGATCGATCGCGTGGTCGTTGGTGGTCGTGACGCTGGTCTACGGTCTGGTGAACCTCGCCTTCTTCTACGTGCTGCCGGCCGAGCGGCTGGGCCAGTCGCCGCTCGTCGCCTCGGACGTGGCGACCGTGGTGCTGGGGTCCGCGGGCGCGGCCTTCGTGGCGGCGACCATCGTGGTGGCGACCTTCGGCGCCAACAACGGCATCGTGCTCACCGCCGCGCGTGTCCCGTACGCCATGGCGCGCGACGGCCGCTTCTTCGGCTGGGCGGGCCGGGTGCATCCTACCCTGGGGACCCCCGTTCCCGCGCTCCTCGCGCAAGGACTCGTCGCTTCCGCGTTCGCGCTCACCGGCACTTACGACCAGCTGTTCACCTACGTCGTGTTCGCCTCGTGGGTGTTTTACGCGATGGGCGCCGCCGCCGTGCTGCGGTTGCGCCGCGCGAACCCCGGCCTCGCGCGGCCCTATCGCGTGTGGGGGTATCCGGCGACCCCGCTGGTCTTCCTGGGGTTCGCCGCCTGGCTCGTGGGGAGCGCGATTCGGGAGACGCCCCGCGAAGCGGCGGTCGGCGTGGTGATCCTCGCCGCCGGGCTCCCGGGCTACTGGTATTGGGAGAAGCGTCGGAGGCCCGTGCCGTCCGAGGGCGTCGCGTGATCGCGCCGGGGCCGCCGCCCCACGGCGGACAGCCGGTGGCGACCGCCGGGAAGTCCCTCGGCGACGGGCGCGCGGTGATGATCATGATCCACGGCCGCGGCGCCGACCCCGAGAGCATCCTGACCCTGCTGCCGGCGCTCGCCCATCCCGACTTCACCTACCTGGCGCCCGCCGCCGCCGCCGGCACCTGGTATCCGTTCGGCTTCATGAGCCCGACCGAGCGCAACGAGCCCGGCATCACGTCGGGAATCGCGGTGGTACACGGGCTCGTCGATGCGGCGATCGCCGCCGGGGTGCCCGCCGAGCGCGTGATGCTGCTCGGGTTCTCCCAGGGCGCCTGCCTCGCCGTCACCGCCGCGCAACGGCGCCCGCGGCGCTACGGAGGCGTGGTCGCCTACACCGGGGGGCTCATCGGGCCACCCGGCACACCCTGGGACGAGTCCGGCGACTTCGACGGCACGCCCACTCTCGTGGGTGGCAGCGACGTGGACCCCCACATCCCCCTCCAGCGCCTCGACGAAACCGCGGCCGTGCTCGAGCGGATGAGGGCTGCCGTCACCAAACGGGTATATCCCGGAATGGGCCATACCGTCAACCAGGACGAGATCGATCGTACCACCGAGATGATGGCTCGCATCGCGACGAAGAAGTAGCGTCGGGGCGATTCGATCGCCCGCCGTCGTCCTCACCTCGCGCACGACTGTGCTCCCCCCCCCCTCGATCGCCACGCACTCCCCCGTGATCCAGCCCGCCCGCTGCGACGCCACGAACGCGATCAACCCGGCGACGTCCTCCGGCTCGTTCGCTCGGCCGAGGCGGTGCGTGGTGGTGCTCCGTTCGGAGCCGGGCGTCCATCCGATCGCTCGCGCCAGGCGGAAGGGTCCGGGGCAAGGCGCCTAACAGTCTTCCGGTGCCGGGACGCGCGCCGCGTTGGAGCCGAGGCCCGCGTCCCAACCGCCGATCCGGTTGGTGATCTGGCACACCTCCGGTCGGACTCCAGGTCACACGAGTGTGCTGACGCTCCCTTCCCAACCGATTCATGAAGTCTTCAAAGAACCGGCCGCACCTTGATCGCTCGGACGCGGCCAAGGCGGTCGCGCCTCTATGGACATCCACGCGAGAGTGTCGCATGTCGGCTTGGTGGCGAGCGGGAGACGCGGGCCCCGCGTTTGACGTGGGCGACGGCGTCGGAGGGGCGTCGGGCGATGGGGAGTTCCGGACCATGCTGGAGCGGTTGCCGGACTCGGTCACCCGCTACGGCCGGGACGGCCGGTTGATCTACCTCAACCCGGCGGCGGAACGGGCGGGCGGCGTGCCCATTGCCGTGCGGCTCGGGACCCGGCCGACCGAGCTCGTCCCCACGTCGCCCAGGGCGCGCGAATGGGAGACGCTGCTCCAGGACGTCTTCGCGTCCGGGCGCGAGCGCTCCACCGAGTGGGAGCGCCGGGATCCCGACGGCACATCCCGGTGGCTCCACGTGCAGCTCGTGCCCGAGCCCGATCGCTCGGGGGTGGTGACGACCGTGCTGGTGATCGGGCGCGACATCACGCCCCTCAAGCGGGCCCAGCAGGAGATACAACGCCGCGCCGCCTACTTCCGCGTGCTCATCGAGAACGCCACCGACATGGTGGCGATCCTCTCCGGCGACGGTACCGTGCGCTACCTGAGCCCCTCGGTTACCCGGATCCTCGGGTACCCGCCGGACGGGGCCGTGGGGCGAAGCGCCCTGGCGTCGGTGCATCGCGACGACCAGGACGCGGTGCGGCGCGCGCTGGCCCAGGCCGTGAGCGACCCCGGGGCGACGCCCCGACTGACGTACCGCTTCCGCCACGCCGACGGCTCGTGGCGGATGATCGAGTCCCTCGCGAGTAACGTCCTGGCGGATCCCACCGTCGGTGGGCTGGTCATCAACTCGCGCGACGTCACGGAGCGGAGCAAGCTGGAAGAGCAGCTGCGGCAGGCGCAGAAACTCGAGGCGATCGGCCGGCTGGCCGGCGGCGTGGCCCACGACTTCAACAACCTCCTCACCGTCATTCTGGGGAACAGCGATTTTCTGAAGGCGGAGTTAGGGCCCACCGACCCGCGCCGGGCCGAGATCGAGGAAATCCAGCACGCCGCCGACCGCGCCAGCGGTCTTACCCGGCAGCTCCTGGCGTTCAGCCGGCGCCAGATCGTGCAGCCGCGGCCCCTGGAGCCCCGCGTGGTGGTAACCGACCTCGGCAAAATGCTGCGTCGCCTGATCGGCGAGAACATCGAGCTGACCCTGAGCCACGCGGAGGAGGCGGACAGCGTCGTGATGATCGATCCCGGCCAGCTGGAGCAGGTGATTTTCAACCTCTGCGTCAACGCGCGGGACGCGATGCCCGCGGGCGGGCGCCTGACCATTGCCACCGACGTCGCCGATCTCGGCGTGGCGGACGCCGCCCGCGCCGGCGTCACCGGCGAGGGGAGGTTCGCTACGCTCACGGTCACCGACACCGGCGTCGGCATGCCGCCCGATGTACAGGCGCGGATCTTCGAGCCGTTCTTCACCACCAAGGATCGGGGGACCGGGCTGGGCCTGGCTACCGTCTACGGGATCGCGAAACAGGCCGGCGGTCACGTGACGGTGGCGAGCGAGCCGGGCCACGGCACCACGTTCGTCGTGTATCTGCCGACCGTCGCCTCCCAGGCGCCGGAAGCGCCGGCCGCGGCGCCCGACGCCCCGCTGGGTACGGAGACGGTGCTGCTGGTCGAAGACGACGCCCCCGTGCGCGCCACCGCTCGGCGGATCCTGGAGGGCCGGGGGTACCGCGTCCTGGAGGCGGCCTCCGGCTCCGCCGCGCTGGAAGTCGCGGGGCGGGGTGCCGAGCCCATCCACCTGCTGATGACGGACGTCGTCATGCCGGGCATGAGCGGCCCCGAGGTCGTCGAACGCATGCGGGCGCTCCGCCCCGGCATCCGGGTGCTGTATGCCTCCGGCTACACCGACGACGCGATCGCCCGGTACGGCGTCCTCGCGCCGGGGGTGCTGCTCTTGGAGAAGCCGTTTACCATGGAGGGCGTCGCCCGCAAGGTGCGGGAAGCGCTGGATACCGTTGCGTAGCGCGCGCAAGCGGCTCCTCGCCGTCGGTTGGGTCGGGCTCCTGGTCGCCCTGCACCCCGCCGCCCTGGGTGGGCAGACCTCCGATTTTCTCGACCGGGTCTCGCTGGATTCACTCCTCGCGGTCCCGCTGAGCGCGGCGGCCAAGGAGCGCCAGCTCGCGCGCCAGGCCCCGGCGTCGGTCACGGTCCTCACGGGCGACGAGATCGCGAGCATGGGGTACCAGTCACTGATCGAGGTGCTCGCCGCCGTGCGCGGCTTCTCCCTCAGCGACGACCGGAACTACACATACCTGGGCGTTCGCGGGCTGAACCGCCCGTCCGACTACAACAATCGGCTGCTCGTGCTGGTGGACGGTCATCGCCTGAGCGAGGGCTTCTACGGCGCCAGCGCGGCGGACGGGACGGTCGCGCTGGACCCGCGGCTGATCGAGCGCGTCGAGGTGGTCCGCGGGCCGGGCTCCGCGCTGTACGGGTCCAGCGCCATGTCCGCCGTGGTGAACATCGTGACCAAGGACGGCGCGGCGCTCGACGGCGCGCAAGGGGCGATCCGCGCCGGTAGCCACGGAACCGCCGACCTGAGCGTCGCCTGGGGCCGGCACGCCGGCCCGCTCGACGTCTCGGCCTGGGGCCGCTACCTGCGCTCGGATGGCGAGACCCTGCGGTTTCCTGAGTTCGACACGTCCGCCACCGGCGGCGTTGCGCAAGGGCTGGACTGGGAGCGGTCCGGGGTCGGCGGGGCGCGAGTGCAATACCGTGGGCTCACGGTCCTGGCGCTCGCCGCCTCCCGCCGGAAGGGCGTGCCCACCGCGTCGTTCGAGACGGCGTTCGGCGCCGACGAGTGGACTCGTGACGATCGTGCCTTCGTGGAGGCCGGCCTCTCGCAGGATGTCGGGACCGCGGCGCGCCTGGGAATGCGGGTGTCGTGGGACGGGTACTGGTATCGCGGCGAGTATCCCTACGAGATCGTGTCGTTCGACGCCACCGACGCCCATCGGGTCGAGGGGGAAGCGCGCCTTCTGTGGGACGTGCGCCCGGGACACCGTCTGACCCTCGACGCGGAGGTGCAGCGGCACTATCGGGCAGACTACCGCCTGTGGGACGCGGACGAGGTCTACATGGATGCGGACTTCCCGTTCAGCGTGCTCATCCTCTCGGCGCAGCACGAGTTCACGCCCGCCCCGTGGATTCGAGTTGTGGCCGGCCTGAGTCGGAGCCTCCACTCGGACGGCCCGGAGGCCACCACGCCGCGCGCCGCGGTGCTGGTCTACCCCGACGCCGCGACGACGGTCAAGGCGTTGTACGGCGAGGGCTTTCGTGTCCCCAGCGTTTACGAGCGGCGCTATCAGGATCCCACCGTGGACTGGCGGGTGAATCCCGATCTCGGTCCGGAACGCCTCCGGACCGCCGAGCTGGTGCTGGAACGACGCCTCTCGGGCGGCCTGTATGCCTCCGCGTCGGCGTACGCCAATGTGGTCCATGACCTGATCGACCCGGTCGAGCAGGGGGACCCCACCTTCAGTCGGTTCGAGAACGTGCAGGACGTGGAGGTGCTGGGGGCGGAGCTGGAGCTCACCGCCCGCTTTCCGGGCGCTTTGGTCCGCGCCAGCTACGCGCGGCAGCGTGCCGAGGACCGGGAGACCGGGCAGGCGCTTACCAACGCGCCCGCCCACCTGCTGCGCCTGACGGCCCACACGTCCGTGGGTGGCGTGCTGACCATCGCCGGTGAGGGGCGGTACGACGGCCCCCGGGGAACGCTGGGCGGCGGGACGGCGCCGGCCGTCGCCGGGGTCGATCTCGCGGCGCGCACCGCACCGTTCGGGGGAGGGATCCGAATGGGGGTGCGGGTCACCAACCTGTTCAATCGGGCGAACCTCGCGCCGGCCGGCCTGGAGCACCTCCCCGATGTCTTGCCGCAGGCGGGCCGGCGCGTGACCTTCGGCGTCGAGTGGAGCCGCTGACACCCCGCGTGCTGGGGCTCGCGGTCGCGCTGTTGGCGGCCCTCCCCCCTCCGCTCCCCTCGCAGGCGGAGGTGCCCGAAGCGCTCCAGGCCGTCATCCTCGCGAAGGCGCTCACCTTCGATCGCGCGCTGGCCAACCGGTCGGGCGACACGCTCGTCATCGTCGTGCTGGAACAGCGCTCCGTCCCGGAATCTCGCCGGGCCGCGCAGGCGATCGCCAGCGGGTTCGCGGCGCCGGACCTGGCGACGATCGCGGGGATTCCGACGGTGGTTCTCGTGGTGGAGGTCGAGCCCGGCGCCTCGCTAGTCGCGCGTCTGACCAGCGTGCACGCGAACGTCGTGTACGTGGGTCCGCTTCGCGGGATCGACCCCGCGGACGTGGCCGGTGCGGTGCGTGAGGCCGGGGCGCTGGCCATGTCGGGCGTCGAGGCGCACGTGATCGCTGGCGTACCGCTTGGCGTGGGCATGCGGCGGGGGCGTCCCATCGTGCTGGTGAACCTGCGGGCCGCCCAAGCGGCCCGCGCCGACTTCAGCGCCCAGTTGCTCAGGCTCGCGCACGTGGTCGGCCAGTGACCGTGCCCCGCTTCTCGCTCCGCGCCAAGCTCGCGATCGGCTTCGCGGGCCCGATGGCCGTCATCTGCCTGTTCATCTTCGCGTATTTCCCGGCACGGCTCGAACGGCAGTCCATGGCCGCCGTTCGCGCCAAAGCGGTCAGCATCGCCGCCATGACCGCCTACAGCGTCGCTCCCGCGCTGTACTTCGGCGACGTCGCGGGGTTGGACGAGGCCGTGGAGCCGGCGCTGCGAAACCTCGATCTGAGCTACGTGGAGGTGCGGGATTCCACGGGGGCGGCCATCGAGCGCTGGCATGGACCCGCCGGCCGCGCGGCCGAGGGGCGGTTCGATCTTGAGCAGCCCATCCGCTTCCGCGACGCCACCATTGGGGTGCTCGGGCTGGGCCTGTCGCTGGCGGACGTCCGGGCGGACGTGGCGCGCAGCCGGGCCGGCGCGGCGCTGCTCTCTGCCCTCCTCTTCCTGATCGGGTTTGGGGTGGTCGTCGCCCTCTCGGCCTTGTTCGTACGGCCGATTCACCGCATCGCCGGGACCGCGCAGCGCATCGCGGCGGGCGATCTGGATCTTCGGGTGGGGCACCACGGGCGCGACGAAGTGGGGGCGCTGGCCGTCGCGTTCGACGCCATGGTCGAGCGGCTGGCGGCTGCGCACGAAGCCCTACGGGCGGTCAACCGCGGACTGGAAGACCGGGTGGCGACGCGCACCGCGGAGCTCGAGCGGGAAATCGAGGGGCGCGAACGCGTGGAGCAGGCGCTGCGCGCCAGCGAATCACGGCTGCGCGCCATCTTCGATTCTGCCG
>Ga0302046_10005463_pt1 | contig 11188 bp, 12 predicted proteins | sample RVTome_11_FD_200261 | JGI IMG/M metagenome (GOLD analysis project Ga0302046, IMG submission 200261) | Soil microbial communities from uranium-contaminated site in the Upper Colorado River Basin, Wyoming, United States - RVT147D111 (version 2) ... | reverse complement strand
ACCTCCATGATGTCGCCGAAGTGCTTGGTGTCGAACGTCCCGTAGCGACTCAGCTCGGGCGGGCAGATGACGAGGTCGCACTGGCTGAACTTGCGCTCGGAGTTGTGGAACATCCCGATCTCGAAGGCGCGCTGCGACACCGCCAACGAGGTCCGGAGACTCTTCTCGCGGATGGTGCGGAGCGGCGTCACGTAGACGCCGAGGAGGACATCGCACCGGCCGGCCAGCGGCTCCACGGGGAAGTTGTCCGTGATCCCGCCGTCGCTGTACCAATGCCCGTCGACGCGGGTGGGCGTGAAGACCAGCGGCGTGGAGCACGAGGCGAGGATCGGCGCGACCAGCGGACCGGAGGAGAAGACCCGGGGCTGCCCCGAGATCAGGTCGGTCGCGGTGAGGAAGACCCTCCGCTCCAGGGCCTCGAAGGAGTCCTCGGGGAAGTACTCCAACAGGTCCTGGGCCACCTTCTCCGTATCGAACAGCCCCGGCTTCACCAGCGCCATCTTGGACAGCCGGAAGGGGTTCTTGCGGACGAAGAAGCCCAGCATGTCGGGCGCCGAATAGCCGGCCGCGTAGAGCGCCGCGACGATTGCGCCGGAGCTCGTCCCCGACAGGACCTGCGGCTGGATGCCCTCCTCCCCGAGCGCCTGGAGCACGCCGACGTGCGCCAGGCCGCGGACGCCGCCGCCCGAGAGGACCATGCCGAGCTCGCACCTCAAGGGGCCAGTGTACGCCCCCGGCTGCGCCTATTCGTCGCCGACGTAGGCCGCCACCTCGACGAGCTGCTCGAGCGCCACCTCCAGGCGCGGGTCCTGGCTTCCCGGCGCTCGCGCCCGATCGGTCCGGGCGCCGCCAGTCGACACCGATGGTGGCACCGGAGGCCTCGGGGACCGATCGGGTACACTCGATCCGCTCGCCAGACGATGAATGCCCCGGAGGTTCCCATGGTGCGATCCCTGCGTCCGTTCGCCGCAATGCTGTTCGCCGCGCATCTGTTCGGATGCGCCGATCCCCCTGAGGAGCGGGAACCGGAGCCGGCCGCGGAGACGGCTGTCGCGGCCCCCACGGAGCCGGGCGTCATCGACGTGAAGGCGGAGGACTACTCCTTCACGGCGCCGCCGACCTTCCCGTCGGGGTGGGTGACGCTGCGCTTTCACAACGAGGGGCAGGAGCCGCACTTCATGTTCGTCCTCGAGCTGCCCGAGGGGGTGACGTTCGACGACTACGCCGCCGGGGTCGCGCAGCCCTTCAGCGACCTCTACCGGCAGTACCGGGCGGGCGAGCTCGACCAGGCCACCTTCCTGGAGCAGCTCGGCGCCGCCGTCCCGGAGTGGTTCTTCACCGCGCGGCGCGCCGGCGGGGCGGGGTTCACTTCCGCCGGGAGGACCTCGGAGACCACGGTCCACCTCGAGCCGGGCAACTACATCATCGAGTGCTACGTCCGGGCGATGACCGAGGGCGACAGCTTCCACAACACCCACGGCATGCTGCGGCCGCTGATCGTGACCGAGGAGCCGTCCGGGCTCGAGCCTCCCCTGGCCGACATCGACATCGGGCTTTCGAACTACGCGATCTCGGTCGAGGGCGACCTCTCGGCGGGGAAGCACGTGGCGAGGGTGCGCGTCGAGGAGAACCCGGAGGGGCTGATCTTCCACAACGTCCACCTGGTGAGGCTCGACGGCGGGCAGACGGCGGCCGAGGTCGCACCCTGGATGGACTGGGTCGACGCGATGCTGCCACCGGCTCCCGCCGAGCTCCTCGGCGGTGCGGGACAGATGTCCGCCGCCGGCGAGAGCTACGTCACCGTGGACCTCGCGCCGGGGCGATACGCCTGGGTCTCGGAGACCTACGGCGTCCAGGGGATGGTGCACGAGTTCACCGTCGAGTAGCCGTCGCAGCTGGCCCGCCTCCGGCCAATCAAGGGAGAGACGTCTACGCCCGGGGCCGAACCCCCTAACGCCACTCCTCCGGCAGATCGCGCACGCGCTCGAGGCGGCCCTCGGAGGGGAACATCTCGCCGGTGAAGGTCATCGCGACGGCATGGCCCTCTCCGTCGAGCTCGAACTCTACGGTGACGGGGCCGGGCTGGGAATCCGGCACCCAGGACTCCTCGAACGTCGTCTCGGAGAGCGTTCTCATGTACCAGGGGGCGACGTCGCCGAACATGGCGCCGATCGCCAGGTGTCCGGGAGGAACCTCCGGGGCCCGATCCGCGTACTCGGGACGCTTCGCCTCGGTCACGAACCACTCCCGGTTCGGGGTGGCGGGGTTGGCGTAGACGCCGTAGTAGCGCTCCGGGCTCGCCAGGGGCGGGCCGAGGCGATCGTCTACGTTCGCCGTCGAGCTCGTCGCCGTTGCGGACGCCCCGTCCGTCGTCTCCGTCGCCGACCCTGAATCGCCGGCCTCGTCCGTTCGCGCTCCGCCTGCTGCATTGGACGACTCGCCCGAGCCGGCGCACGCCACCAGCGCCATGGCCGCGAGGATCGAGGCGAGATACGGTTTCGATCTGGTGACTGGCACTGGGACCTCTCTCTCGTGTAATCCCCGACCCACACGCGGTGGGGCGCCGCGGCGGACTCCCCGTTCGGGCTCGGAAGCCCGGAGTGTACTCCAGCCGCGGCAGCGGCCGGACGGCGAGGGCGACCAGCGAGCACCGACCTCGCGTGGTTGCTCCGGCGTCGGCCTTGCGCCAGACTGGGGTCCGGAGTCCCGCCCCGTGCCCGCTTCAGCCCAATCTGCCTCTTGCAGCCTTCCGGTTGGGGCCGACCCCGACGCACCCGAGGCGATCACCTACCCGCTGGTGCTCTGGGACGGTGATTGCGGGTTCTGCGCCCGGTCGGTGGAGTGGGCACGGCGACGGGACACCGAAGGACGGCTCTGCTTCATCCCCTACCAGCGGGCGCCCAGCCCGCCGATGACGCCGGAGCTGGCGCGCGCCTGCGCGCAAGCGGTCCACGTCATCACGCCCGACCACCGCGTGCTGCGCGCCGGACGGGCCGGCCTCTACGTGCTCGAGCGGGCAGGTTGGACGTGGCGAGCGAGGATCTTGCGAGTGCCTCCCCTCGTCTGGCTCGTCGAGCTCGGATACCGCCTCGTGGCGGCCAACCGGGACCTCGCCGGGCGGCTCCTATTTCGCTCCTGAGAGGCTCGCGGCCCCGGAGTCGGCCGGCCCCGCCACCGACCTGAAGGGGGCGGGACAGAACGGGTCGCGCCGGGGCCAGCGCTCGGCGAGCGGCGGCCACTGCGGCTCCGGCCAGGTGGCGGCCAGGGCACGCAGGAAGTTGCCGCCGAGCATACCCTGCAGATCGTCGGCGCTCCAGCCGCGCCGCAACAGGCCGTCGGTGATCTGAAAGACACGGTGCGGCAGGCTCAGGCCCTCGATCCGGTAGCTCGGCGACGGCCGACCCGTGGCCGCGCTCAGCCCCTCGAGATCCACGTCGCTGCCGAGCCCGACGTGCTCCGGACCCACCAGCCGCGCGACGTGGTCGAAGTGGTCGAGCAGTCGGTCGAGGTCCGGCGACCCGCCGCCGACGTAGGCGCGCACGACCGTGATCCCCATCACGCCTCCTCCCGCCGCCATCAACCGGATGATCTCGTCCGACTTGCAGCGCGGCTGCCAGGGAACCAGGGCGCGGCAGTTCGAGTGGGTCACCAGCACCGGGCTGCGCGAAGCGGCGATCGCCTCGCGGCTGGTGCGCTCGCCGCAGTGCGAAACGTCCACCGCCATTCCGACGCGGTTCATCTCCTCGACGACGGCCCTGCCCAGCGAGGTCAAGCCGGAGTCGTACGCCACCTTGCAGCCGCTCCCCAGCCGGTTGCGCTCGTTGTAGGTGAGCTGGGAGACGCGCTGGCCGAGCGCGAAGTAGCGCTCGACGTCGCCGACCTCGCGGAAGTGGGTCGAGTTCTGGAAGCCGACGATGACGGCGAGCTTGCCCTGCTCCGGGGCCCGCAGGAGGTCGTCGAACGAGTCGGCACGATCGAGGTAGCAGCCTTCGCCGCTCGCCAGGAGGCGGTCCCAGCGCCCGAGCCACGTCGTCGCCGCCGCCTGGGAGTCCGCCGCCGCGGTCTCGACCGCGGGATGGAAGACATCGATCCCCGAGGCCTCCAGAGAGCGGAATTCGACCTCCGCGAAGTGGTCGGACGAGCGCTGCCACTGACGCAGCCGCGCCCAGTCCATGGTCAGCAGCCCCAGCATGTCGACGACGGTCGACCGTCCCACCAGGTCGATCGCCCGGGTGGAGACCGTCGGCCCCTGCGCGCCCAGGAGGCAGCGGCCCAGGTTGAGCAGCGGCGCGCCGAGCGAGCCGGCCAGCGCCAGACCACTCGCCCGCAGCAGCCGGCGGCGGGTCAAATCGACGTTGGGCATGGAGGGAAAGGACGGGGGCGACGCAGCGCGGGCCCGGACCGTGAGGCCCGAGCCCGCGGAAAACCTGTGCTGGAGCGCGTTCAGCTCGACGGCCTACTTGCGACGCAGGCGCAGGCCGAGGCCGGAGGCCACTCCCGCACCACCCAGCAGGGCGAGCAGGGCCAGGGGCGAGGCCGTCCGCGGCAGCTCCTCCGCGGCTTCCTCGTCGATGGCATCGCTCTGCACCTCGGCCTCGGCCGAGACCTCGGTCTCGGTCATCGGCTCGTCGGCGAGCGCCGGGTCCTCCGGAGCGTACTGCTCCTCGTACGCCGGGTCCTGCCCGATGGGGTCCTCGGTGTCCTGCGCGGCCAGCGGCGCGCACAGGAGCACCAGCACCGCGACTATCGAAAGTGCCTTGCCGCTCATGGGTACCTCCCTGGGGGTCCGTTCGACGATCGCCCGGACACGCTGTCCGGGCTGCCGCCGACCCTTTGCGAGCAAGCGCGGTGCCACTGCGCCCGCCGGAGGGCTCGAAGCCCGTCGCGCGGGGATCTTCGACGGCAGGAGCCCGTGGATCGACGGGCTCCTGCCGGAAGCGCCTCGGGAAGTTCGCCCGGGTGCGACGCGCTACTCTTCGCTGTCCGTGAAGGCCCATCCGGCGGCCGCTCTCGCCCGCCGCAGGCGCGCCGCCGACACCGACTGCTGAAGGGTGAAGAAGCCCTTCCACGGGTCGGCCCCCGTCATCCGCTCCTCCGCCGCGTCGAGGTCGAAGGCATCGCCTCCGTCGATCCCGTCCAGCTCGCCCCAGCCGAGCGGTGTGGCGACGGGCGCGCCGGGCCGCGCCCGCGTCGAGTAGCTGGCGATCGCCGTCGCGCCCCGGGAGTTGCGCAGGTAGTCGAGATAGACCTTTCCCTTCCGCTTCTCCTTGGCCGCCTGGGTGGTGTAGTCGTCGGGCTCCTCGGCAACCAGGCTCGCCGCCACCGCCCGCGCGAACTCGTGGACCTCCTCCCAGCTATTGCGCCGCACCAGGGGCGCCACGACATGCAGGCCCTTGCCGCCGGAGGTGCGGACGAAGCTCTCGAGGCCCAGCGCCTCGAGCCGCCGGTGGGCGTCCCGCGCCGCCTGCCGCACGACGCTCCACTTGACACCGGCGCCCGGGTCGAGGTCGAAGATCAGGCGGTCGGGCCGATCGGGCCGGTCCGCCAGACAGCTCCACGGATGGACCTCGAGAACCCCATACTGCACCAGGACGATGACGTCCGAGGGCTCGCGGATCACCAGGTAGCTGCCGATCCCCTCCTTCTCCGCCAGCTCGACGCTCTCGAGGGCATCGGCCAGCCCCGGCCCCGGGTGCCGCTGGTAGAAGCAGTCCTCGCTCTGGCCCTCGGGACAGCGGACCAGCGACACCGGCCGTCCCTCGAGGTGAGGGAACATCCGCTCGCGCACCGCCTCGTAGTACTCGGCCAGGCGCTTCTTGGTCACGCCCTGATCCGCGAAGAGAACCCGCTCCGGGTGGGTCAGCTCGACGCCGGCGACGGTCACGCGCTCGGAGCTCTTGCCAGGGCTCATCTCGGTTCCTTTCCGCTCAACCCTCGAGCTCTCCCTTGAGGGCGACGAGCCGCGCCAGGTCCTGCAGCGAGACCAGACCCAACAGGCGTCCGTCCTCGACCACCAGCGCCCGGCCGCCGGGCATCGAGCGCAGGGCCGCCAGCGCCGCCAGCGCGTCCGTCCCGGGGTCGATCAGCGGGCTGGAGTCCAGGGCCTTGGCGACCGTCCCGACGCTCTGGCGATCCCACTCCTCCTGGGGAACCTGCTTGACCGACTCGAGATCGATGCTCCCGACCAGGACGTCGTCCTGGACCACCGGGAAGAGCTCGGGGCCGCGCCGATAGAGGTAGCTCTCCACGAAGTCGCGTAGCGGCAGGTGGCGCGAGACGGTCTGCGGAGGATCGGACATGAAATCGCGTACGGCTTCGCCCTCGAGCAGGCGCCGGGCGAGCTGGAAGCGGCGGGAGCTCTGCGCCGCCTGCCGCAGGAAGAGGCCGAGCACGAAGCGCCAGAGGCCGCCGATGAAGTCGCCCCGGACGACCGAGAAGACCCCGAGGGCCATCAGGGCCAGCCCGAAGAACGAGCCGATCCCGGCCGTGATCTTGGTGGCCCAGGTCAGGTCGCCGCGCACCCGCCAGAGGAGGGCCCGCAACATCCGGCCGCCGTCCAGAGGGAAGGCCGGGACCAGGTTGAAGAGCACCAGCGCCATGTTCATCCAGGCCAGGAAGGCGACGACCCCGTGGACCGCGGCGGAAACGCCCGCCGCGCGCAGCATCTGACCGACGCCGAAGCACGAGGCGGCGATCACGACGCTCGCCATCGGCCCGGCCACGGACACCAGGAACTCGGCCCCCGGGCTCTTCGGCTCTTCCGTCATCTCGGCCACGCCGCCGAAGATGAAGAGGGTGATGCCCTTGATGGCGAGGCCGAAACGGCGCGCCATCACCGAGTGCGCCAGCTCGTGGAGGACGATGGAGACGAACAGGCCGAGCGCCGCGACCGCCCCCATGACCCAGTAGCTGACCGGGCTCAGGCCCTCGTGCGCGCTGCGGAAGTAGCCGCTCTCGCCCCCCAGGCTCCAAGCGATGAGAATGGCGAGCAGGAACCAGCTGGGATCGAGGCGAACGCTGAAACCGAACACCTCGAAGAGCGGGATGCGCCGGCCGAACATCACTCTCGTCCTCGATGCAGCAGCTTGTCCTCGAAGATCCCCATCACCCGCAGAGTCACCAGCAGCAGGACGGTCGACCCGACGGCCAGCACGTACTGCTCGAGCGCCACGGTCGAGCCGACCACGGCGGTGAAGAGCAGCGAGGCGGCGGTGGTCAGGCCGTGCACGGCATGCTCGTCGCGCGAGCGAATGATCGTCCCGGCGCCGAGAAAGCTGACGCCCGTGACCAGCGCCTCGAGCAACCTGATGGGGTCCGCACGCAGCACACTCGACCCCTCACGGGTCTCGAAGTGCGAGACCAGCAGCGTCCCGAGCCCGACGATGAGGGCGGCGGCGCCGGCCACCAGCATGTGGGTCCGCAGGCCGGCGGGCTTGCCGGCGACCTCCCGCTCGACGCCGATGAGCCCGCCCAGCAGGACGGCGCCGCCGACGCGCAGCAGCAACCAGAGCTGGGGGGCCCAGGGCTGGAGGAGCTCGGCGGAGGGGTCCATTCCCCCGAGTCTATGCCGACGCCCTCGCCTGGTCGTGCTCCGCAGCCGGCGCCGCGGCATCCTGCTACGCTCTGCTTGGAGATGCGAGGCGCCCCGACCGCCGTCCCGGCCGACGCGAGCTCGCACCGCGTGCTCGCCATCCTGCCCGCCTTCAACGAGGAGAGCACCCTGCCGGCGGTGCTTCCGACGGTCCTCGGCGCCACCCTCATCGACCGGGTCCTGGTGGTGGACGACGGTTCGACCGACGACACCGCGAGGGTGGCCGGCGACCTGGGAGCGGAGGCGCTTCGGCTGGCCGAGAACCGCGGCAAGGCCGAAGCCCTGACGGCCGCGGTCGCCGCCAGCCAAGAGCCTGTGCTCCTCTTCGTCGACGCAGATCTCGCGCATCTCACCGCCGAGAGCCTCGACCGGCTCGTCCGGCCGATCCTCGCCGAGCGCTGCGGAATGCGGGTGGGCGTGCGTGACCGCGGCCGCTGGATCAACGAGCTGCAGCGGCGTCACGGTCCCCTGCTCTCGGGAGTGCGCGCCCTGCGGCGCGAGATCTTCGAGACGGTCCCCGCCTCGCACCTGCAGGGCTACCAGGTGGAGACCGTGCTCAACTGGTCGTGTCGCCAGCTCGGCCTGCGGATCGAGACACAGGTGCTCCACGGCGTCGAGCACCGCGTCAAGGAGGAGAAGCTCGGCGTCGCGCTCGGCCTCGCCAGCCGGATGCGGATGTTCCGGGAAGTCTTCGCGGAGTGGCTGCGCCTGCGCTACGATCCTCCGCCGCACCCCGGGCGCCGCCCGCGGACCGGCGAGGCGGGCCTCGGCTTCCGATGAGTGACGAGCGGCGGCGCAGCACCCGCTACGGCATCGACGACGCCACCGGCTCGTTCAAGCTGGCGGGGCAGTTCCGGCTCATCGACATCAGCCTCAACGGGCTCGGGCTCGAGGGCAACCTCCGGCTGCAGAAGGGCCAGGCCTACCGCGGCCGCGTGGACTGGGCGGGACGGAGCATCGAGGTGAGGGGCCGCGTGGCCTGGACCCGGCTGGTCGGCACGGCGAAGGGTGATGGCGGGGACGTCTTGCCGGTCTACCAGGCCGGGATCGAGTTCGAGCTCCCGATCGCCGAGCCCCACAGCGACCTGCGGGACCTGATCGAGGCCGCCACCTCGTTCCGTCGCGGCGACCGTCTCTTCGGCCGCTACCGCGCCACGGACGACGCCACCGAGGTCGCCCTCGATGCCGAGATCACCATCCGCAAGGTGAGCCGCACCGGGATGCTGATCGAGAGCCCGGCCGCGGTCGAGATCGGGACCGTCCTGCCCTTCGATCTCAGCTTCGGGGGCCACCTCTTCCAGGCGCTCGGCCGGGTCGTGACCTGCGAGGCGCAGCACGAGGCCGACGCCGAGGAGCCCACCTCCTACGCCGTCGGCGTCGAGTTCGAGGGCCTGGACGAAGACGCGCGCCGCACTCTCGCGGAGGTGGTCGAGAACCTCGCCGACACCTCCCAGGACGGTGTCTGAGCTGTCCGATCCGGTGGCCGGAAGCGGGCTCCCCTACCCGTCGCCGCGACTGTCGAACTGCGTGCCGCCGGGCTCGGTCGCGGCGAGCCGCGCAAGCCGGAAGAGCTCGGGCGGCGCCGGTCCGTCGAGAACCGCGGCGGCGAGCAGCTCGCCGACGGCCGGGCCGAGCTTGAAGCCGTGGCCGGAGCCGCCTCCGGCGAGCCAGACGTTCCCGGCCTCCGGGTGCCGGTCGAGAATGAGGTGGCCGTCGGGGCTGTTCTCGTACTGGCAGACCCGGCTCTCGACCAGGGGCGCGGCCGCGATCGCGGGGAAGCGCTCGGCGAGGAACCGGCGGGCGCGCGCCAGGCCCTCCGCGCTCGGCCGCCGGTCGAGGGTGGTCGGGTCGATCGGCTCGCCGCGGGTGTCGTCGGCGAGCTTGAAGCCGCGGCCGTGCACGTCGGGCAGCCCGTAGAGGACGCGCTCCCCGAAGTCGATCCAGATCGGCAGGCGCTTCGGTCCCCAGGCCTCGCTCCCCGCCGGCGGACCGAAGTAGTAGACCTCCTGCCGGGTCGGCAGCACGCGCTTCCCGACGACGTCGGGGAGGACCTCTCCGAGCCAGGGGCCGCAGGCGAAGACGAAGCCGTCGGCCTCGAGCCGTGTGCCGTCGCCGAGCGCCAGCGAGCGCATGCGGCCGGCGGCGATCGGCCCCGGCTCGGCGCGCGCCGTCCGGTAGCTCCCCCCCGCGCCCAGGAGCCGGTCGCGCACTGCCAGGCAGGCCAGGCGCGCCGAGAGCGCCCCCGCGCGGTGCTCGAGATAGAGCCGCTCGACCCCGGTGAAGTCGATCTGAGGCCAGCGCCGGCGCGCCGTGTCGACCGGCGGCTCCTCCACCGGGAAGCCGAGCTCCTCCATGATCGGCAACGCCTGGCGGACGTAGCGGTCGTCCCCCCGCATCATCCACAGCGCCCCGGTCGGCACGTAGAGCGGCTCCTCGACCGCCGCGTCGAGCTCCTCCCAGAGCTCGAAGGCCCGGCGCACCATCTCGGTGTAGAGACGGTCCGGTCCGTAGATCCCGCGGATCACCCGGCTCTCCCCTCCCGAGCTGGCGCGCGGGTTCCCCGGCCCCCAGGCGTCGAGCAGGGTCACCTCGGCGCCACCACGCAGCAGGTGCCAGGCCGTCCACCCGCCGAAGGCGCCGGCGCCGACGACCACGATCCGCGGACGGGAAGAGGCCGCGCGCACCACGGCTGACGCCGCCACGGGGGCCAGGGCGGCTCCCTGCAGGAAGCGGCGACGGGTGAGCGCTGGCGAGCCGGACACCGGGTGCGCGAAGTCTAGCCCGCCGGTCGGCGGAAGAGAATCGCCGCCAGCGCCCCGGCGACCAGGAGCCCGAGGTCCTGCGGCACTCCGAGGATAAAGGCCGCCGACCCACCCACGAGGCTCCAGAGCACGGGGATCACGAGCAGCCGTCGCGGAGGGCCGCCCGGCACCCAGAAGAGGAGACCCAGGGTCAGGATCGTCGTCGGGCACGGCACGCCGAGCACCGGCAGCTCCCGCGGCTCATGGCCGGTCGCGAGGCCCCAGATCGGATACATCACCGCGGCGAAGGCGACCAGCGCCCATCCCGCCGCACCGCGCCAGCCGCCCATCGCCTCGAACGGGACCCTCTTCCCCATCGCGGCCCCGGCGAGGAGCGCCGCCTCTGCCAGGAACACCGCGCCGAACAGTGCCGCGGCCGGGTTCACCCGCTGGAAGAAGGCCCAGTGATAGACCACACCCATCCAGGCCCAGAGAAGGGCCAGGAGCCAGGTCGCCGCTCCGCTCCTCCCGGTCCACGCAGCCCGGACCGCGGCGAGGGCCGCACCGGCGATCGCGATCTGCGCCGGCCAAACGGCGTCGTTGTAGCTCGCGAAGACCGCGAAGAATTCGGCGCGCGTGAACGGCAGCTCCATCGTTCGCCCCGGCGGCCGGGCTCCCGGCCTCGACGACCTGCGGGCACGATACCTCGTAGGCCAGCGCGCTGGCCGGACGGGGCGCGACAGCGCCGCGGGGATCCGTCGCACCGGGGATCGGGCAGCGGGCCGCCCGCCCGAACCGGTGCGCGGGAGGGCCGGCTAGCGGCGGCGGCCCCGACGGCCGCGGCGGGGACCGTCGG
>Ga0302046_10005461_pt1 | contig 11191 bp, 14 predicted proteins | sample RVTome_11_FD_200261 | JGI IMG/M metagenome (GOLD analysis project Ga0302046, IMG submission 200261) | Soil microbial communities from uranium-contaminated site in the Upper Colorado River Basin, Wyoming, United States - RVT147D111 (version 2) ... | reverse complement strand
CGTCGCCCATAAGCTTCACGATACGTCCCTTGCGCTCCCTGATCTTCGGCTGCACCAGCTCTCTGCGAAGGGACTTGAGGCGCTCAAGCGTTCCGCTCTCATCCTCGCTCATGAGACGGCTGTAGCCGACCATGTCAGCGGCAAGAATGGCGGCAAGCCTGCGTTCCAAGCCTTATCTCCCTCGCTCGGGACATTACAGGTGATCGAGGGAGGAATCTATGCTGGCAGATTGGTGACGGAACGACGGCTTATGGCTATGAGCGGCGGTGCCAGCCCGTGTCCGAACACGACCGCTCTACCGTTGGGACCCGACCTCAGATCGGCCATGCCTGCTTTTTCGGCCCGGATACCCGCGCGAAGAGAGCGATTAGATCGCCCCCGGCAACGGTCAAACGGTCGAATTTGCCTTGCCGCGGAGCCGCATCTGTGACCGATCATGCGGTTTCCTGGAACGACTTCAAGAACAGCGACAGCAGCTCCGACTGGGAAGAGATACCCAATTTCGCGTAGGCGTTCTTGCGGTGGGTTTTGACAGTGCCCAACGAGATGCCCAGATTGAAGCCGATCGATTCCGACGAATGGCCGCGCAGGATTAACTGCGTGACCTCGCGCTCCCGATCGGTCAACACAGTCTTGCCGAAGTTGGCGAAGGCGTTGTCGACACGGCTGTCCGGTGGCGCAGCATGCGGTCCATGAGTCCCAAGTTTTGTCCAATACTTTCGCAGCAGCGCGCCGATGACAGGGATGACGGAAGCCACACGCTCTAGGTCGTTGTCGCTGAAGCCATTGCGGCGTGACCTGGAGAGGGTGATCTCCGCCAGCACGTTCCCTTCCAGAGTGGTGGCCACCTCCAACTCCTCCATACCTTCCGGCCAGTGCTCGGTGACGTAACCGATCTCCTCCGCCGCGCGGGGTGAAACCCTGAACTTCCTATAATATTCGCTTTCGTAAAAGGCATCAGGCGCGAGGTCCCGCATCCGGTAGGCACCGTCCGGGAGACCCCTGAGATAGGCCTGATAGAAGGGATTCAGCACGTAGGTGTTCTCGATGTAGGCGGCGATTCCCTTTTTGGCCTCAGCGGGTTCGAAATTGTCATAGATCAGCAGCGGCCGTGCGCGCCCCCGATAGACGAAGACCGCGGCCATCTCGAAGGGAACCAGCAGGGCGAGTGCGCGAACTAGGCGCTCGGGCAGGCTTTTGTTCTCCAGGTCGTCGACGATCTCACCGATCGCACGATACCACTCGATGGTCCCGCATTCCCTTGGTTGGCCTACCCTGTCGTGCCGTGCGCTCAAGGCGTCTAGGCGCTCCCGTGTTGTCACAGGGCCCTAATACCCTGGGGGTATGGTTGAGCCCCGCCCAACACTTTACCGTAGAGACCAAAGACAGGGAACGACCGCCCATCACTGGACCAGTGCCACGGAAAATGACCTCGGAAGCCACGCTCGACGTTGAATTCTGCCGCCAGCACTTTCCAGCCCTGGGCGGAGACTGGGTGTACATGGAAAACGCCGGCGGCACCCTGGTGCCGCGACAGGTCATCGATCGCACGGCGCATTTCATGGCGAACTGCCAGGTCCAGCCCGGCGAAGGCTACGAGGCGTCGATACTGGCTGCTGAGCGGATCAGCGAAGGCCGCAGCGTCCTTGCCGCCATCATCAACGCCGACCTGGACGAGATCGTTGTCGGGCCGTCGACCACCAGTAACGTCTACGTCCTGTCCCAGGCCTTGCGGCCATTGCTAGCGGCTGGTGACGAGATAATCGTCACCAACCAGGACCACGAGGCCAACGTCGGCGCCTGGCGGAGGCTCGAGGCCAAGGGCATGGTGATCCGGGAATGGCGGATGAACGGCGAAACCGACGATCTGGAACTCGAGGATCTGGAAGCGCTGCTGACGGAGCGGACCAAATTGGTTTGTTTCAACCACTGCTCCAACATCGTCGGCCTGATCCACGACGTGAAGGCCATTGTCGCCCGGATTCACGAGGCCGGCGCGCTGGCTTGTGTCGACGGCGTCGCCTTCGCGCCCCACCGCAGGGTCAATGTCAAGGATTTGGACGTCGATTTTTACCTCTACAGCCCCTACAAGGTGTTCGGACCGCACATGGGCGTCCTCTACGGCAAGCGCGAGCTGCTGTCGCTGCTGGCAAGCCAAAGCCATTATTTCCTGCCCGAGGACGACTACCAGCGCCGGCTGTGCCCCGGCGGCCTGAACTACGAGTTGACCGCCGCGTCGGCGGGCATCGGGGACTATTTCGAACAGGTTCACGAGCGGCATTTTTCGGGGGCGAACGTGGATGCACGTGAGCGCTTGAACCAGCTGTTCGGGCTGTTCGCCGAGCACGAGCGCGCGCTGAGCGGCGCGATCGAGGTCTATCTGACCTCCAAGGCCGGGATACGCCTTGCCGGGCGGGGCGGGGCGGCGCGGCGCGAGCGTGTCGGCGTGTTCTCGTTCACCGTCGACGGGCGCGATTCACGGGAGATCCCCGAGGCGCTGCGCGCCCACAAGATCGGCATCCATGCGGACGACTTCTACGCCGCCCGCTGCATCGATGCCTTGGGCGCCCGGCCCCAGAACGGCGTCGTCCGCGTGTCGCTGGTCCATTACAACGCGGCGCCGGACGTCGACCGGGCGATCACCGCCCTGGACCAAGCCATCTGAGAACGGAGTCGAACGCGATCGAACAAGCAAGCCTAACGAGCGAGGAGGAGTTACGATGAAAAAGCTACTGGCACTTATGGCGGCAGTCCTGGCCGTCTCCGTCTGGGGGCCGTCCAGTCCTGCGTCCGCCGATACCCTTCGCGTAGGAATGGAATGCACTTATGCGCCTTTCAATTTCCGGAATGCCGATGGCGAACTTGACGGCTATGACGTTGATGTCGCCAAGGGTGTCGCCGGCATCATTGGCGCTGACCTGGCGTTTGTTTGCCAGAAATGGGACGGCATGATTCCTGCCCTTCTGGCCAACAAGTTCGATCTTATCGTGGCGTCCATGTCCATTACGGAGGAGCGTCTGGAGAAAATTGATTTCTCCCAGCCTTACCGCATTTCGGTGGGCCGCCTCGTAGGTAGGAAAAACGCCAACCTCAACCTTTTTGATGAGGCGGGCAAGCCCATCGCGGCCAACTTCGCCGGCCTCAAAGTCGGCCTGGATCGGGCATCGACCTACGCCAACTGGTTCGAAGCCAAACTGCCGGACGCGGATGTGATTTATTACGATTCGTCGGAAGCTATGTACCTGGATCTGGTGAATGGGCGGACCGATATCATCATGACCAATCCCATGAAAGCCTACCTCCGGTTTCTCAGCAAAGAGGACGGCGCAGGCTTCGAATTTGTCAGCCCGGCGATAGACGAGCGCCAATACTTTGGGGTCGGCGTCGGTATCGGGCTTCGCAAGGGCAATGACGAGTTGAAAGCCCGCCTGAACAATGCATTGAAGACCCTGACCGAAGATGGCTCGCTGGAAAAGTTCGCCCTGAAGTATTTCCCCTTCGCCATCCACAATGAAAAGTGGGTGCCCGTCGAATAGGCTGGCATTTCTTGGGTACGGTGGGGGCGCTCAGTCCGCCCTCACCGCACACTTTTCCTGATTTTTCGGACTACATTTCAGAGCAGAATTGTACTGGGTTTCGAAACCCGGATGGAGTGACTCCCTTTGGACGTGATAACAGGCTGGTGGGACGACTTTTTCTGGGGCTCGGTCGTCGTTGTTGAGGTCTTTGTCGTCGCGTTGATTATGACCGTCTTGTTCGGGCTGATCGGCGCAGCCGCAAAACTGTCGAGAAGCCGGGTCGCCAAATACATTGCCAGTGGTTATACGGTTGTCTTTCGCGGCACGCCCGAGATTCTGATTCTTTTGCTGGTTTACTTCGGTTCGGCCGTCGCCTTGACGGCGGTATCGCAGACCTTCGATCCCGAAGTCAAGTTCACCGATATTCCGCCATTTTGGGCCGGCGCGTTCGCCATCGCACTGATCGTCGGCTCTTACGCGACTGAGACGTTCCGCGGTGCCTTTCTGGGTGTCGATCCGGGGCAGATCGAAGCGGCCCGGGCGCTCGGCCTCTCGAGCCTGCAAACATTAGTTTATGTGCGCATTCCGGCCATGTGGCGGCTGGCTCTGCCGCCCTTCGGAAATCACATGCTCTCTCTGATCAAGGACACTGCGCTGATAGCCATTATCGGACTGCAGGAGACCCTATTTGTCGCCGAGCAGGCCATCGGCACTACGGGCAAGCCGTTCACCATGTATATCTTGGTCGGCGTGATCTATCTGGGGTTTTCAACGATCATCACCCTGACGGTCATGGTGCTCGAGAGGTATGCGAACCGGCATCTGGAGGCCGCGCGATGATTATCGATATTCCCCTGATCATAGACAGCATTCCCAAAATGCTTATGGGATTTGGCCTGACGATTCAATTGCTGTTCCTGTCAGGCGTTCTGGGTCTGGTGCTCGCCATTGTCCTGCTGCTCATGCGCATCAGCGGACGGTGGTATCTCGCCGCGCCCACCATGGTCTACATCTATGTCTTTCGCGGCACCCCAATACTGGTGCAGATATTCATCGTATATCATGGGCTGCCCCAGCTGGAGTTTGTCCGCGAAAGCATATTCTGGCCAATTCTGCGAGAGCCCTTCGGCTGTGCGATTGTGGCCCTAACGCTGAATACCGGCGCTTACGTGTCCGAGATACTGCGCGGCGGCGTTCTGGGCGTGGACCGCGGCCTGAAAGAAGCGGCCTCGGCGCTGGGACTCTCCGCACGGCACCGGTTCATTTATATCACGACTCCCATAGCCATACGTTTGGCACTCCCAGCTTATAGCAATGATGTCATCAGCCTGTTGAAGAGCACCGCTCTGGCCAGCACGATAACGCTACTCGATATGATGGGAATCGCCAGAAACATCGTCGCCGCGACCTATGCGCCCTATGAGGTTTTCGTATCGCTTATGGTGATCTATTTGGTCCTGACGTGGATGATCCAGCGAAGCTTCGGTTTGATTGAAGGACGGATGAGCCGCTATGTGAAGGAACAAGCCTGACATGAGTGGCAATGGCCAACAGCCGATCATCGTCCTGGAGGACGTCTGCAAGTTCTTCGGCGACTTTCAGGCGCTCAAGAATGTCAACCTGACAGTCAAAAAGGGCGAACGGGTGGTCGTGTGCGGCCCCTCCGGGTCCGGCAAGTCCACCATGATCCGCTGCATCAACCGCCTGGAAGAGCACGACAGCGGGCGCATCATCGTCGACGGCCGCGAGCTGACCGGCAAAATCAAGGACATCAACGCCGTGCGCCGTGAAGTCGGCATGGTGTTCCAGAGCTTCAACCTGTTTCCGCATCTGTCGGTGATCCAGAACTTGATGCTGGCGCCTAAGCTGGTGCGCAAGAAATCCAAAGCCGAAGCGCGGGAGCGGGCCATGCATTTGCTCGAGCGGGTGCGGATTCCCGAGCAGGCGGACAAGTGGCCGAGCCAGCTTTCGGGCGGCCAGCAGCAGCGGGTCGCCATCGCGCGCGCGCTGTGCATGAACCCGGAAGTGATGCTGTTCGACGAACCCACATCGGCGCTGGACCCCGAGATGATCTCGGAGGTTCTCGACGTCATGGTCGATCTGGCCGAAGACGGCATGACCATGATCGTCGTCACGCATGAGATGGGGTTCGCCCGCAAGGTGGCCGACTTGGTGGTCTTCATGGACGGTGGCGAAATTGTCGAATCGAACCCGCCGGATGAGTTTTTCGAGGCCCCGAAGAGCGAGCGGACCAAACGCTTCCTCAGTCAGATCCTGTCTCACTGAGGCACGCCGAAATGGTGAGTGGGACCGAGCTCGAGACCTTCAAGACCTTCGCCGGACGGCTCGCCGACGCGAGCGGCGCGATGATCCGCGAGGCCATGGGACGCGCCATTTCCGGCACGGCCAAGGGCGACGGCAGTCCCGTCACGGCCATCGATCAAGGCGTCGAAAACCGGATTCGCGAGCTGATCGCGGAAACCTACCCCGACCACGGAATCGTCGGGGAGGAGCTCGGTTCCTCGGCGCCCGACAGCGAGTTCGTCTGGGTCCTCGATCCCATCGACGGCACCCTGCCGTTCCTGGCCGGCATCCCGGTTTTCGGAACCCTGATCGCGCTGTTGCGGGGTGCGGAGCCAGTGCTGGGCGTCATTGACATACCGGCGACCCAGGAGCGCTGGATCGGCTGCCAGGGCATGATGACGACCCGCAACGGCGAACCCGTCACCGTTCGGGCTTGCGAGAACCTGTCCACGGCGCTCTTGTCAACCAGCAATCCCGACTACTACGGCGAAGCGGATGTTCCGGCGTTGCAACGCCTCAGGGCCGCGACCCGCTGGACCGTCTACGGCGGCAGTTGCATGGCCTATGCGCAAATCGCCTCGGGGCGGATCGACCTCGGCATCGATGTCGCCTTCGACCCCTTCGACTACCTTGCTCTGGTACCGGTTATTCGCGGCGCCGGGGGCGTGATCACCGATTGGGATGGCAATCTACTGACCTTGGACTCCGACGACCGCTTCATCGCCGCCGGTGATTCGCGGGTCCATGCCCAGGCCTTGGCCGTCCTCAACCAGCGCTGAGCGACGACGGGCTGTTGCGGATCTAACCCTGGATAAGTTAATTTTTCAGGAAGTGGCTGAAGAAAACTGGATCTCTACTAAAACCAGACAAGGGGTCGATAAGCCGCCCGCCCGAATCGGTTTAATGCCACGATCGCGTCAGCTCGCACCGATCTCCATGTTCTGGTCAAAAGAGCTTGCGGTGCTGGATAGTGTCGTGCCGGACAATGGTACCAATGTGTTCGTTCGGAGCTGGCAGGTGGTGTCACAGATGACGAAAGACCGAGTCCTACACGGCAATCTGCATCGGGACCTGATCATTCACGCCGCTAATTGCGGTGACCGGATCGACGGTTTGATCCGGAAGCTTCCCAAAGTTTATTTTTTATGTTCTTGGCACGTCCGCCCATCCTTGCCAGGATCGTGTCCAGGGGAAGGTCCGGCAGATACCGGCCTCTTGTGAACCGAACCCCTGCAATACTCCCGGGCAAAAGGATTCTCTTTTGACCTATTCCCTTATTCTAGAGCATTGCAGGATCGATGATACGCACCTCCGGCGTTGCTGAAGTTGTTGCGGCATCCCTCAAATGTGACCAGTGCATGAGCAGCGTTGCCAAACGGCCTCGGGATAGGCCTCGGCAGCAATCTCGACTAAGCCTAGGCCGGCATCCAAGATCACCAGCTCCATGCCCTCGAGACCGCGTAACATCGGGAAATCCTCAAAGTCTAAGTTTCCGTGGGGGTCCTAAGGCTCGTTGTCAGCTCCCCGAGCATTTTGATCGGGATTAGGCACATACCGAAATATACCGCGGCAGCGCAGACGCTTACGTTTACTTCCGGATCAGGCCGCGCAAGGAATGTGGCAAAAAGGTTTGGCCGAGGAAGCCAGAAGGCGTCTAGGTGGGAGCATCATAGGAGTGTTGGGCCCCGAGTTTCGACCATGCACTGCGTTCCGACGATCTGGATTCGACCAGTGACGCAGCCGGGTCGTGCTGGGCAGCCCGGCGGGCAGGGGCCGAGGACGCCGTTTCCCCTTTTTGAGCATCCCTCACGGGAGAGGGTCCACAGCGCCTCGTCGACGTCGAGTGCGACCATCGGCTTTCCGTCGTGACGGGTGAGGCCGTGCACGGCCTCCCTCCAAACCTTGCGAATACGCCGGAAGATCTCCGTCTGACTGCCTGTATAGCGGCCGGTCATGGCGCCCGTACAAAGTGTTGCACGCAGCACGTGGACATCGACCGGGATGGCAACATCCTCAAGGCCGGCCAGCTGAAGCTTAACGTTGTCGCGGAGCATGCGGATCCAGAGGGGTCCGATCTTAGGTCCCTTCAGGTGTGGAAAATCAGGGCCGCTTCCCAATCGCCCAGCGTGAGTGTCGGAGTGTAGCCTTTTAAGGACCATCGACGCGTGCCATCCGCAGTCATCAAGAAATCTCCTCGGATCTCCGCGCCATTTAGTTTGGAGTGTCTCGCAGATGACAAACCACGCGCGACCATCGCGGGTCGCGTCGCGGAGGTGGTGGAAATTGGAGGGTGGCGTAATCTCCTGATGTTTCAACACCTGACCGGCGGTTGGCGCCGCCGGAGGAGATCACGCCATGACGAAGACTATCGCGATCGAGGAAGAAGGTCCATTCCTGGGTGGGGACTGGTTCGATCCGTTGGAGGCCGGGGTACGCCGGCGGATCCGGTTGTTCATCGAGGGGATGCTGGAAGAGGAACTGGCGGTGGCGCTGGGAGGTGGGCGGTATGACCGTTCGCCCGGGGCGTCGGGCACCCGCAACGGCCACCGGGATCGACAACTGCTCGGCACGTTCGGGCCGGTCGCGGTATCGGTTCCGCGGGCGCGCCTGGCTGGCGCCGATGGCAAGCAGGAAGAAAGGCGCAGCAAGACGCTGCCGGCGTACAAGCGGCTGACCAGGCGGGCCGAGGCGCTGATTGCCGGCGCCTACCTTGCGGGCACCAATACCCGGCGGGTTCGTCGCGCGCTTTCCGCCCTGTTCGTCGGCGCGGTCGGCAACAAGCCATAAAGTTCTCTAATCACCTGAGTATCCCGGCGTGCCGCTTGATCTTGCGCTGCAGCTGGAGGATGCCGTAGAGCAACGCCTCGGCCGTCGGCGGGCAGCCGGGCACATAGATGTCGACCGGCACTATGCGGTCGCAGCCGCGCACGACGGAGTAGGAGTAGTGATAGTAGCCGCCGCCGTTGGCGCAGGAGCCCATGGAGATGACCCAACGCGGCTCCGGCATCTGGTCGTAAACTTTCCTAAGCGCCGGCGCCATCTTGTTGCACAACGTGCCGGCCACGATCATCACGTCAGACTGGCGCGGGCTCGGCCGGAACACCATGCCGAAGCGATCCATGTCGTAACGGCTGCAGGCGGTGTGCATCATCTCGATCGCGCAGCAGGCCAGCCCGAAGGTCATCGGCCACAGCGAGCCAGACTGGGCCCAGCCCGCCAGCTTGTCGGCCTGAGTGAGCAGGAAGCCCTTGTCCTGCAGCTGTTGGGTCGCGCGCACCAAGACTGCGTTCAGGTCTGGCCCGGGCGGTAACGGCTTGTCCATCTCTCAGCTGCCTACTCCCATTCAATAGATCCCTTCTTTCACTGATACATTGGAATGCTGTTCCGCACTCTCAAGACATCGCAAAAGCCGATACCGCGGCGGGGAGTGGGGGTGAGCGCCCGACCAGTGAGGTTAGCTTCCCAGGTGGCCGGCGCAGCATTGGTATCAGCGAAATTGTTTCAGCTTTCCAAATTACCGCCGGCCTGGAGCCAGGCTTGAATGCCGCCGGCCAGGTTTACGAGGTTGCTGAGGCCCATGTCGTGGAGCGTCTTGCCGGCCAGCGCTGAGCGAGTTCCGGAGCCGCAGTAGAGGATCAGCCGTTTGCCGGACGTGAAGGCCGGGTTGTGCATTGGCCCTTCGGGATGGGCGATGAACTCCAGAAAGCCACGCGGTGCATAGATGGAACCGGGGATAAAGCCTTGCGCCCGCTCGTGACTTTCGCGCACGTCCACGAAGACCACGTCCTCCCTCCCGAGCAACTGCAGGGCTTCCTGCGACCCTATGGTTTCCGTCGCGGCGGCGGCCTCCATCAGCATTTCCTTGAGACCCTTCGCAACCATCGATGTCTCCTTGTGTAGTCGGCAGCCCCGCGATCAACCTCTAGCCGGCGCTCAGGCTAAGCAAGAGTATTGATTCATGGTCTTGGAGTAGCACCGCCAGCGCGCTTGACTCGCGTGCTTTGGGCAGGCTCAAAGTTAACGCAAAGCTGGCCTATTTCCACTTCCTCCAGCGGCTCTCCAACGAGCCCACATTCATAAGGCGGCTTGCCCTTAGTGGAGCTGCCATCTCCTCGCAGGTGCGCGCAACCCGGGCACATGCCGAAGTGACATCTGCCACGTTCTCGGACCACGTGCCCCAGCATCCGCTCCAACTTACCTGTGAGACTGAGACGCGTCGTCGGTGAGAGGCTGCGCGCCGCACGAACTAGGGCCTCAAAGGGATCGTCCGCGAGTGTGGCTGTACCCTTACCGGTTAAATCGAGCCGAGCGCTACGACCGTCGCGCTCCGACCGCCTGCGAACCAGATAGCCTTTGTTCACCAAATGCTTAACGGTCTGCGATGCCGTACCCCGGGTGGTGCCATGAAACTCCGCGAAAGCGGAGACTGTCCGAGAGAAGCGATTGGCGCGCGCAAAATAACGCAGCACCGTCCATTGCACCGGCGTCAGTCCACCGACCAGGCCCTCGCCATGAGCGATCCTCCCCAGCTGGGTTACCAGCTCGGCCACAATGCGCTCGCTCGAGTCATCTCTTGCGATCATGGGATGATAGTAGCGATCCGAAACTACATTGACAAGCGCCTGAGAAGAAGATAGTTTGGTTTCGCTATCAAAAATGCCCTCATGACGCCGACAATAAATGTGGATTAGCAGCGACGCATATCTCGGAGTGGAGTCACTGGTTCGCTTGGCAACCTGCGGCACGCCGAGCACGACCGAGCAGCTGGCGCTATCGATCCGTCGCCCAGTTTCGTATACTGAAGGCTTGATGGCGAGTCTCCGCGACGCTGGTTTCGTGGCTAGCCAGAAAGGGCCCTGCGGCGGCTATTTTCTAAGTCGACCGGCAAACCGGATGACCGTCGCGGAAATCCTTGAGGCTTTTGACGAACCGCGTGTTCTAAACCGCCGCCCGCTTAACGCGATGACGCTGGAGCCGGAAACGATCGAAAATCTTCATGGCACCGATCTACTCTGGGAAACGCTCAAGAGCGGCATCTTGCTGTATTTGAGCCGTGTTTCGCTTGCCGACATTGCGATAGACACGGCCCACTCGTTCGCCGACGAGGAGACCGATAGGAGTCGTGATTTCCAGACAAGGATGCATTCGACGACCCTACATTGAGCGGGCTGGATCGCACTCAATCCGACCTGTTCCGCTTCGACAAATTGTGAGAAATGAGATGGCCGACAATCGAATGATCGGCCGTGTTGGCGAAGAGATCTATGCCAAGTGGCGATTGCTTGAAAGCAGCTCATCATCGACCTAAGTCTATGAGAGTGCGCGGGATTTCTCAGGTATTCGGATGCGATAATGGGGTAATGTGAATG
>Ga0302046_10005460_pt1 | contig 11193 bp, 14 predicted proteins | sample RVTome_11_FD_200261 | JGI IMG/M metagenome (GOLD analysis project Ga0302046, IMG submission 200261) | Soil microbial communities from uranium-contaminated site in the Upper Colorado River Basin, Wyoming, United States - RVT147D111 (version 2) ... | reverse complement strand
CGATGATCATCGAGGTCAGCGGGATGAAAATGCGCGTGCCGTCGCGCGTGACGTTGATGTCTCCGGGGAGCCGTCCGAACCAGCTGATCAGGCCGGGCGCGTATTGCATGGCGATGCCGACTGCGACCAGAATGACCCCGAGCACTATGAGGACCTTCGCGAGCATGGGCGAATCATGATACGAGAGACCAATCGACACAAAGTCCCGATGACACGAGTCCTGGCCGCGTTGCTGCTTGTCTCGACTATCCTGAGCAGCAACTCGGGCGCCGTCGCACAGGAAGCTTCCGCGGGCGTCGTCGTCGTCGACGGCAACATGTGGGCGCTCGAGGCCAGCGAGCCGCTGCCCTGGAGCGAGGCGGACGAGTTCTGCGACACGCTCGAGGTGGCGGGCTTCACCGACTGGCGTCTGCCGCTGCTCGCCGAGCTCGAGTCGCTGCACGACCCCGAGGCCGAGCGCTCGATCCGCGGGCCCTTCGATCTCGACGACTGCTGCGCCTGGAGCTCGATGAGCCTCGTCGATCTCGAGCCCGGGCAGAAGGCCAATCTGCCGGGACCCGGGGGCCCGCCGGGCGGCTACTACTGGGGCTTCCTGTTTCGCGGCGGCGTGGCCTACTACAGCAACGGCCGCTTCCCGGACGGATCCGCGCTTTGCATGCGCGAGGCGGACGACGACTGAAGTCGTCTGGCGGTCCGGTATCGGCGCCGCGGTAACCGCCGCCCGGCAATCACCGCGGCGACGAACGCTACCAGTAGCCGATCATGCGACCGGCCGCGAGCGCCGTCGCCCAGCAGGCGAGCGAGACGCCGCCCGCGACGGCGAGCTGCCTGCGCTCGCGCACCGTGAGCTCGCGCTTCGCCTTCTCGCGCCAGGCCGGTAGCCGGCTGACGACGACGACGTTGACGAGCCCGAGCGCGATCGCCGGGAACTTGATCAGGAGGAATGGATTGCCGTAGTACTCGGTGGCGTTGAAGCTGATCATGCAGGCGCCGGTCAGCGCCGCGAGCGAAAAGCCGATCACGCCGAGCGGCACGGTCGGCCGCGCGATCAGGGCCAAAGGCGCGCTGCGCCAGAGGCCGAGAAGCCTGAGGTCGAGCAGCAGCAGAGAGCCGAACAGCGTGCTGATGCCCGCGATGTGGCCGAGATTCAGGACGCCGTAGGTCCAGACTCCGAAGCTTCGGAGCAGCTCAGCAAACGCCGAGTCCTCGAGCCAGCTCAGCAGCCCGAGCACTCATCGCACTCGGGTGCCGGGCCGCTCGCTGCCGTCCTAGTCACAATTCCCCTGATAGACGTCCCAGGTGGTCTCGCCGCTCGTCACCCGACACGTCTTCATCTCGAATCGGGCGCCGTCGTCGTTGCGCATGCCGCGCAGCCTGACCTCGGCCCCGACCGCAAGCGAATCCGCGTTGAGGCCGGCACGCGACGTGCGCGCCGCGGGCGCGAGCGTGATGTCCCAGACCTGCCCGTCGGCGTCGCGAACCTGCATCGTCGCGTGCGGGCCGGCCAGATCGACCGGCTCGACCACGGTGGCCGTGAGCTCGAACTGCTCGTTGTTGCCGCCCCAGCCGTGGTGCGCGAGCGCGACCGTCGAACAGAGCGCGAGGCCGCCCAACGCAATCAGCGATCCGTGTGTGCGCATTCCCAGTCCCTCCTAAGTTCCAGGAGCCCTGACTATAGCAAAGTGCCGACAGCGAAAGTGGCACGTCGCACTCGTCATCCGATTAGCTCGAAGGCGACTCCCGGACCCCGGCCGCCGGGGCTTGCACTTGCCCAGACTACTGTAGTAGATTCTACTACATATATAGGAGACTGAGCCTGATGGCGGTGCCGAAACTCAGCAAGCTCGAGCTCAGGGTCATGGACGCGCTGTGGCAGCTCGGCCCGGCCTCGGTCCGGGAGATCCTCGAGCAGTTCCCCTCCGCCGGGCGTCCCGCCTACACGACCGTGCAGACCGTGCTCTACCGTCTCGAGGGCAAGCAGGCCGTGCGCCGGACGAGGAAGATCGGTAACGCGCATATCTTCGAGGCGGTTTTCTCGCGGCAGGCCGTGCACCGGCGCGTCATCGACGATCTGCTGGGGCTCTTCGGCGGCCGGGCACAGCCGCTCGTTTCGCACCTGATCGAGTCCGGGCAGCTGACGCTCGACGACATCGACGAGGCGCGCAAGACACTGCGCGAGCTCAGCCGGAAGGAGTCACGCGATGTTTGAGGCGATCGGAAATCATCTCTGGCAGTCGACGCTGTTCGCGCTCGTAGTCGCCGCCCTCTGCCTCCTCTTCCGCAGTGACGGGGCCCACGTTCGCTACTGGCTCTGGTGGATCGCGTCGGTCAAGTTTCTCGTGCCGTTCTCGCTGTTGACGGGCCTCGGCGGCTGGCTCGCCTCTGCGGCATCGGTGAGCGCGGTTCCGGGGGCATGGACGAACACGGTGACGGTCATCGCGAAGCCGTTCGCCGCGCAATCGGGCGCCTGGTCGACCGGTACCTGGCTCCTTGGCGTCTGGGTCGCGGGATCGTCTGCGTTGCTGGCGACCTGGCTGCTTCGCGCCGCTCGCTTGCGCAAGTTGCTGGCCGAAGCGTCGCCCGATCCGAAGCCGCTCATGAACGGCAGCCGGCCGATCACCGTCTACCGCTCGCGCTCGGGCATCGAGCCCGGCGTCGTCGGCATCGTGCGGGCGGCCCTGGTGCTGCCCGTCGGACTCGAGCAGCGGCTCAGCGCCTCGCAGCTCGAGGCCGTGCTGGCCCACGAGCTCTGTCACATCCGCCGGCGCGACAATCTGACGGCCGCCGTGCACATGCTCGTCGAGGCGGCCTTCTGGTTCCATCCCCTCGTCTGGTGGATCGGCGCGAAGCTCGTCGACGAGCGCGAGCGCGCCTGCGACGAGATGGTCGTCGCGCTCGGTCACGATCGCGAGACCTACGCCGAGAGCATCCTCGACGTCTGCGAGCACTACGCGGCCTCGCCGCTCCGCTGCGCGGCCGGCATCAGCGGCAGCGACCTGAAGCTGCGCGTCACTCAAATCATGAGGTACAGGGGTATGACAAATCTCAGGTTGACGAAGAAGCTCGTACTCGGAACAGCCGGGGTGGTTGCGATTCTGATTCCGGTCCTCGCGGGACTCGCTTTGCAGAAGGCCGCGCTGGCCCAGGAGAACCCGCCGCAGGCCGCGCCGCCGCAGGAGGTGGCGCCACCCGCAGCACCAGCGGAGGCGGCACCCCCGCAGGCCGACGAATCGCAGCCAGGCATCGATGCTGCCGACGCCGAATCCCGCGAGTTTGAGCCGATCTACAGACCGGAGCCGATCTATCCGATCGGGGCCCTGCGGCGCGGGGTGGAAGGCTACGTCATCGTCGAGTACACCGTGGACGTGAATGGCGGCACGAAGGACGTCGTGATTTTCGAAGCATCAGACCCGCTTCTTGAACGCGCCGCCATAGAATCCGCCCAAAGATACAGATACAGGCCGCGAATCTTCGACGGCGCACCGGTCGAGGTCAGAGGCGTCAGAACCAGAATCAACTTTTTTTTCGCCCGCTCTGCCGGTCAGGACGACGCCGGAGACGACTGAAGCAGTCCCGAAAACGGGAGTCAGACACGATCACGATAAATTGGTAAGGTCACTCGAAGCTGAAGATGTCCTCTTCCTCGGGGCGCTCCATGCCCTCTTCGAAGTACTCTTCCCAGATGCGCGCCCAGGGGCGGTCGTACATGTCGGGGACCGTGTACTCGATCGTCTCGCCGGGGGTTACCGGCGTCGCGAGGCCGTCGATGGGGAAGATCGTCTGCACGCACTCGACGAAGACGTAGGGGGACGAATCCGTGAAGTCGCCCTCCTTCATGAGGTTGCGCACGATCCGGATCGGCTCGACGAAGGCCTCGGGGTCGTAGAGGACGGCCTCGTGATTCAGGCCGAGGAACTCACCGTCGTCGCCGCGCAGCGGCGTGTAGATCTCGATCGTCTGCATGAAGCTCGAGTACTCGAAGGCGGCATGCACCTTCCAGCCCTGGATGTTCGAGGTCCAGGTGATCAGCGTGTCGCCGTCCCAGAAGCCGATCGTCTCGCCGTACCAGCGCGGCACCTGCTCTGACAGGTACGGCACGGGGCCGTCCATCCTGAACTCGCGGCCGATATGCACGTTAGTGATGAAGTTGCGCGCGACGCCGGCGAGGATCTGCACGACGTCGGGCGTCACCATGATGTAGTGCTCCCAGACGGCGAACTCGTGCCAGCGGCGCATGAAGCCCTCCGGCCAGCAGTACTGCGACTGCCACTGCGGCGCGTTCGTATTCCCCTGGTGGTAGGTCTCCTGCACCATCCGTGTCTGATACTCCTCGGTCAGGAGTGACAGCACGGTCGGCACCTGCAGCTGGCGCATGCGGTACCAGTAGAGGTTGTTCGGCGTATAGCCGGGATGCGCGTAAACGCCGGTCCACTCGCCGGGCACCGTCGCGTAGGTGTGCTCGGTCGGCCCGCCGCGGCTTCGCGTCTCGGCGAGCAGCGCCTCGTAGTGAGCCTCGGCGGTCTCGAACGGATAGGGGCTCACGATCGACTCGCGCGGGTAATCCCGATCGCAATGCCCCCAGGGCGCGCTCTCGGGCGGGTCGTCGCCGATGATATCGGCCTGGTTGGCGCCCCAGAGGTCCTCGATCGCGGCCGGGCTGTTGCAGCGGAAGTAGCGCGGATCGGACCAGAGCTCGCGGTCGGCGTAGAAGTCGTCGCTCGTGAAGAGGTCCCGCTCGAGCGGCTCGATGCCGCGCGGCGAGGCGCCGTTCCGGGCGGCGATGATGACGTTCTCGGCATCGAAGGTGATGCTGCCGTTGCCGGCCGCGACCCACGGCAGCGCCGCGCCCGTCTGCGGGAGCTCGTTGGCGTCATGCTCGAGCGGCGCGCCGCGCCCGACGCTCCTGAAGCCCGGATCCGCCACCTGCTGCGGGACTGCCGCCGCTCCGACCGTCATCCCCAGTGCAAGCGCCAATGCCTGCCGGCGCCTCAACCTCATCGCGCTGCCTCGCTTCGTTTCGGACTGAATGCAGAAAAAGGGGTCAGAGCCCTCTTTCGATGACGCGCTCTGACCTCTTCGGCAAGCTTGCTCGAGAAAGGGCTCCTCTTTATCTATTCGGCGTCTATTCGACGCTCGGGGCGCCTATGCCCACCGAGGTGACATTGAGCTCGGAGCCGTCGGGCAGCGTCACGGCGCCGCCGCTCGCGCGGAGTCCGCCGTCGCGCGAGCGGTAGCCGAGCACGGTGATCTCCGTGCCCGCGGGCAGCGAGTCGCGGCTCCAGCCGCGGCGGACCAGCGCGTTCGGCGCGCCGCCCTCGATGGCCCACTCCTGCACCTCGCCCTCGGCCGTCGTGACCTTGAGATAGATATACGAGTGCGGGTTCGTGAACTCCATGCGGATCACCTCGCCAGTGAGCTGCACCGGCCGATTGATGTCGAACTCGGCGGCGAACGAGTGGTGCGCGGCGGACGGCGTGACGGCGCCTGCCACGAGCAGAGCCGTAAGCGTTGAAGCGGCGACAGTGTAACGGGACATGGTTCGTACCTCGTGCTTGTATTGCGCGCGCGACGGCTACTCCGTCGGCGGCGGTCCTCCGGTGATCAGATCGCCGTAGAGCAGCTGCTCGGCGAACTCCACGCAGTTGAACTCGAGCAGCCGCGCATTTTCCTCCACGCGCCGGTAGAGCGGCATGCGAATCGTCCACGGCTCCGAGAAGGTTTCCGGATCCTCGATCGTGGCCTCGTACTGCATCAGGTTGTCGTCGACAAGCGTATAGCGCTCCGTGACGACCATCCTATTGCTGTGATGATTGCCGGCCCGATCGAGCCAGGTGTCGCCGATGTTCGAGTTGACCTCGATCACCAGCGTATCGCCGTCCCAGGAGCCGTTCGAGTGCCCCATCCAGAGATCGACGGGCGCGATCTTGTGATCGGCCTCGTTCATGAACACGGGCCGATTGGCGTTGGCGAAGGTGTAGCTGAAAAGAATCAGGTCGCCCTCGCCCTGCACGATCTGAAACGGATACGGCATGTAGGTCGCGCGCGGAATGCCGGGCATGTAGCACTTGGCCTCGGGATCGGCGGCCGGCCAGCCGGCGCGGTTCTCGCCTCGTCTGGCGAGCGCAGCCGGGAGGTAGGGAATCGTCCCGCCGACGACGACGCTCTGCCCGGCCGGAATCGCCGCGATCGCGCCGAGCTGCCAGAATTCCTCGATCGCCTCGGCGGAGTGACCCTCGAGGTTCCAGTTGGCCGTGTTCAGCGCCTGCCAGATGCCGTTCAGATTGGGCTTGCCGGCGATCCGCTCGGGACGTTCGCGCTCCTGCGCGACGGCTGCCGGCGTGAGCCCCGCGAGAGCGATACAAAGCGCGACGAAGCCAGCGAGCCCGGGTAGAAGTCGTCTGTTCATCCGCCGTATTATAGACACCTCTTTGCCCGGGGGAGGAACATCATGCGGACCCTGATCTCGCCAACCGGCCGCGCCGCGACGGCGCGCCTTCGGACCCTGACCGTGTCTGGCCTCGCGGCGGCCGTCGCGCTGGCCGTCATTCCCCATTCAGCGGCGCAGGGGCCCGTGCAGGCCGAGCTGACTGCCGCGGCCTTCGCCGATCCGAACTGGGAGCTGCCGCGATTCTCCTGGGGCGACCCGAATCTCGAGGGCACCTTCACGAGCCGCGACATGAGCGGCGTGCAGATGGAGCGCTCGCCGCAGTACGGCACGCGCGAGAGCATGACGCCGGAGGAGTTCGCCAACCGCGGCCGCGGCGGCAGAGGCGGCGGCGGCCTGCTCGGGCAGCGCGGCGGCGACGAGTTCGAGGGACGGGCCCGCCTCCAGCTCTCGGCGCTCGATTCGGGCGAAACCGGCACCCGCACCTTCGGCTACACCTCCTACCTCATCGATCCGCCCGATGGACGCATGCCGGCAACGGTAGGCCGCGGCGGCCGCGGCGGCGGCGGCGGCCAGGCCAACGGCCCGTTCTACACGATGGAGGATTTCTCGTACTACGACCGCTGCATCACGCGCGGCATCCTGGGCTCGATCATGCCGTCGCTCTACGGCGACGCGATGCGCATCGTGCAGTCGCCGACCGAGGTCGCGATCAGCTACGAGATGCTGCACGACACGCGGATCATCCCGCTCGACGGCCGCCCGCAGGCCGATCGGGGCGTCCGCCAGCACATGGGCTCCTCCGTCGGTCATTTCGAAGGCGACACGCTCGTCATCGAGACGACCAACGTCACCGACGAGGTCGGCATCGGGCGCTACGCGGTGAGCCCGGACGTCGTGCTCACCGAGCGCATCACGCGCATCGACCCAGAGATGATCAACTACGTCGTGACGGTCGACGATCCGGCGACCTACGAGCGTCCCTGGACGTTTCGCATGACGCTGACGACGCAGCCGGACTACGAGATCCTCGAGTACTCCTGCCACGAAGGGAATTTCTTCGTCGCCAATGCGCTCAGGGCCGAGAAGGTCTACCAGGAGCGCGTGGCCGATGCGGTCGCGAACGGCGAGCCGATTCCGGATCGGCCGGGCGCCGGCGGCGCGGCGGGCCTCAGCATCTATCAGGCGCCGTCGTCGGAGGATGCCGTCAACATCAACACTGGCGAGTAGGTTTCGAACAGACAGAGGAAACGACTGATGCTGCTTCGCAGCCTTGTCGTGGGTGCGCTGCTCGCGCTGACCGCGCTGCCGGCCGCGGCCCAGAGCGCGCTCGGGCGATGGGTCGCGAGCGTCGAAACGGAGTCCGGCTCATTGGCACTCGTCTTCGAGTTCCTGCTGGACGACGCAGGCAAGCTCGCGGGCTCGATGGAGAACGAGTTCACCGGCGCGATTCCGATCCAGGAAGGCGAGCTCGACGGCGACGAGCTCACGTTCAAGCTCGTCATCGAGGGGCCCGAGGGTGCGATGACGATCAACTACAAGGGTGCCGTCGACGGCGACGAGCTCAAGCTCACGAGCGCCTTCGAAGGCACGCCGCCCGGCGGCGCGCCTGCCGAGCAGACCCTCACGGCAACGCGCGAGGAGTGAGCCCGTAGAGCCGGACCGCGTTGCCGCGTGCAATGCGGTAGCGCTGCTCCGGCGTCAGATGCGCCATCTGCCGCGCGACGGTTGTGCGCGAGTGCGCCCAGACGCTGTCCGCCTCTTCGCTCGGCGCCATTCCGCTTTCAGCTTCCGGGACGATCGTCGACGCCGTGCCCCGACTTCGGCACGAGGATCGTGCGCTCGAACGAGATGACGACGGTGCCTTCCTGCGTCATGCCGCGGCTGCGCACCGTGACGATGCCCTGCGTCGGCCGCGACTCCGATTCGCGCTTGCCGATCACCTCCGATTCGGCATAGATCGTGTCGCCGGCGTAAACGGGCGCCGTCAGCTTGATGTCGTTCCAGCCGAGATTCGCGATCGTCCGGTAGCTCACGTCGGCGACGGACAGGCCGACGACGATCGAGAGCGTCAGACAGCTGTTGACGAGCGGACGCCCGAACTCGGACTTCGCCGAGTACGCGGCGTCGACGTGCAGCGGGTTCTGATTCATCGTCAAGAGCGAGAACCAGATGTTGTCGGTCTCCGTGATCGTTCGACCGGGGCGATGCTCGTAGACATCGCCGATCTCGAAATCCTCGTAGTAGCGGCCGATGCCCGGGCGCAAGCGGCGCCCGCCGAGCTTCTGCGGGCCGCGCGTCACTCGGCCGGCAGCCGCTGCCAGAGCAGCGTGCCCTGGAACTCGGGATTCAGGCTCAGCCTCAGGTTGCCGTCCTCGAAACGGTACCAGCGCACGAAGTCGTCGCCGATCCACGACGGGTTCGAGGCGCCTTCGAGGTGATGCGTGACCGTGCCGGCCTCGACGTCGACCGTATAGGTCCCATAGTAGGCGACGACGCCGCTCATGGCCGCGCGGTAGTCCTCGGCGCTCGTCGCGTTCGAAAGGGGCTCGCGCCCCGGCGGAAACAGCATCGCCGACATCTGTCCGCCGCGGCTGTACCAGATACGGCCCGTCGGCTCGTCGCCGTGCGCGGCGTACTCGGCGAGCGTATAGGCACCGATGAACATCTCGCGGACGCCGTCCTCGTCCGTCTGCGCCGGGGCGCGGACGGCAAGCATAACCGCGAAAGCCGCGGCCGCGGGCAGCAGGAGCCGTGCCGATCCCGCTCGTGTTCTGTCAGACATCGTCTTCCCCGTCGTCAGTGTTTCTTCTTCGCCCGGTTGAGTATCGCGAGCTCGTTCGCGAGCTTGAGCAGTGCGCGCTCCTCTTCATCGGGCTCCGCCCCGGATGCTTCGGCTTCGGTTTCGTCACCGTTCCGGATCCGCCCTCGCAGCCCCGCCGCCGCCACGATACCGGTAGTGGCCCGTGATCTCGTACTCGAACAGGATGTCGTCGAGCGCGGGCCCGGCGCCGATGTTGTGAACGATCAGCGGGCGCGCGCCGTCGATCGAGCGGCGCTCGGCGACGATGCCGATGTGAGGCAGGTTGCCGGGCAGCATCCAGGTCACGACGTCACCGGCGGCGTAGTCCGTCGCGCGGGACGTTACAGGGACGACGGTGCCGTTGCGCTCGAAGAAGGCCTGAAGATTCGGCACGCGCCGGTGGTCGATGTTCGGGTCGGGCGCCGAGAGGCCCCAGTGCCTCGGATAGGCGTCGAAGGCGGCGCGCATGTCCTCGTGCACGGCCTGCTGGAGATCGATGCCGACGCCGCGATAGGCGCGCACGACGAGGTCGGTGCAGACGCCGACGTGGTCGGGCACGTCGCCCATCGGGTAATCGATCTGCCGATAGCTGCCGTCGTAGACGACGCTGTGCGCGAGGCGCTCCATCGCGGCAGCGACGAGGCGCGCGGCGAAACCGTCCTCAGCCTCTGCGGCCTGAGGACCGCCCATCCCGATCGCGCCGGCGATGAGCGACACGATCCATCGGCTCATGATCCTGTCTCCACTGGCTCCTCGTTCGGCCGATCGAGTATAGCCGCAAACGCCGCGAGCGCTGCCTCGAGCGCGGGCGCCCCCGACGGTGTCGCGGGCGCTTCGGCCGGCGCTTCCGCGGGCGCCTCGGCCGGCTCTTCGCCCGGCGCTGCAGCCGGCATCGCGGCCGCGCCGCCGTCGCGCGCCGCGCGCGCGAGCAGCGCATAGAGCCACGCGGCGCCGCGGTAGAAGTCGCCCGAGACGCCGGCCGCGTCGAAAGTCGCGGCGATCTCCTCCATCTCGCCGACGAAGCGCTGCGCCTTCGCAGGCAGAAGCGGCGTCCGCCGCGTCATGCGGCAGGCGGCCTCGGGCTGGCTCGCCTCGAGCTCGAGCATAAGCTCGTTGCCGACGCCGAGCCGCCGCGCCGCGAGCAGCAGGTTCGCGTAGAGCGCGTCGACGCCCTTGTTCATCGCCGCGTAGCACATTTTGACCGCCGAGGCGCGGCCGACCGGCGCGCCCATGTCGATCATCGCGAGCTCAGGGACCTCGAGGCCGAGCACGGCGTCGCGCGCGGGTCCGGAGACGTAGAAACGCGTCGGGCTCGACGTGCCGGCGACGGGCGGCGGACCGACGATGCCGGCGTCGGCGAATCGGGCCGGGCCGTCGGCGAAGAGCTCAGCGATCTCGCAAACGGTCGCCGGCGCGACGGCGTTGCAGTCGGCGTAGACGAGCTCGCGGCGGCCGGCCGCGGCGAGAGCCGCGGCATCGCGGGCGAAGGCGAGCGCGTTCGCGGGCGGCAGGATCGAAAGGAACAGATCGCACCCGGCGAGGACGGCCGCGAGCGAGCCCGCGTCCTCGATCCCGGCCCGCACGGCCCGATCGCGGCTCGGCGCCGACCGATCGGCCAACGCCGTCACGACTCGATGGCCCGCGCGGCGCAGCATCAGGCCGACCGCGCCGCCCATCTCGCCCGTGCCGAGAACGCCCACAACCTGCGTCAAGCGAAGCCCTTCCGTCGCGCGAATCGAAGGCCGATCATAGCAACCGGCCCCGACGATCGGCCTTCGGCTCGACGCGTGACGGCGCCGGGGTCGCCCGCTAGCGGGGCTGCTGCCGGTCGAGCACGGCCGCGCGCGTCACCGCGGCCCAGCTCGTGAGCCGTCTTGCGTAAGCCTCGACGCGTCCGGCCTCCGACTCCGAAAGATCCGCGGTCTCGAGCGGGTCGGCGCACAGATCGTAAAGCTCCGACGCGGCGGCATCGAGCTCGTACAGGAGCTTGTGACAACCATCGATC
>Ga0302046_10005459_pt1 | contig 11194 bp, 9 predicted proteins | sample RVTome_11_FD_200261 | JGI IMG/M metagenome (GOLD analysis project Ga0302046, IMG submission 200261) | Soil microbial communities from uranium-contaminated site in the Upper Colorado River Basin, Wyoming, United States - RVT147D111 (version 2) ... | reverse complement strand
ACCGGCCGATGCGCGGCTCTTGCGGCCGCCTCCTTCCTGATAGCGGATGCGAGCGTCGCCGCAATTTCCCGGCTGACCTCGTCGTGCGCTGAGACGGTGTCCAAAGCCGGCCTGTCGTAGCGCTCGGCCCAGAGCTGATTGCCGGTACCGGCATCGATGAGTTGAGCGGAAATCCGCAACTGCTCGCCGTCGGCGCGGACGCTCCCTTCTAGCACGTAGCGGACGGACAGCGCCCGCCCCACCTGTCTGGCGCTGATGCCCTTTCCCTCGTACGCGAACGCGGCATTGCGGGCGGCCACGGCGATGCCAGGGAATTTCGAGAGGTTCGTAATCAGGTCCTCGCTGATTGTGTAGCCAATGCGGCCATTTCGCGGACCGCCGCTCGTATCCGCAAATGGCAGCACAGCGATTGAAGTGTGTTCGGGGAGGGGCCGGTCATAGGGCCATCCAACGTAGATGCCCGCCGCGACGGCCGCGAGAGCGGCTACGACGATTGCGACGACTTGAGGCAAATTCTGCCGAAGCGGTCGTGCAGCGCTTTGCAGAAATGATTCAGTCGTGCCGGGTTCCGGATCCCGTCCTTCAGAACCGGCCGGCTCCGGTTCGTCGCTCGGATCGCTTGCCGAACATGACACCGCCGCGTCGAACCGATAGCCGCGGCGCGGCATGGTGCGAATGAGACGCTGTTCGACGTCGCCCAACGCATGGCGGATATCATGCACGCAACGGACAAGCGAGTCTTCCGTCACAAAGATGTTCTGCCAGACCGCCTTCAGAATCTCATCTTTTGTGAGGAGTCGGCCCGGATTTGCCACGAAGTAGCATAGGACCTCGAAGCTCTTGGGCCGCAACTCGATTTCACTGCCCCCATTCCGCAAGGCACCGCGCAACAGATCGAGCGTGTAACCCTCGAACCGAAATACCTTTTTGACGAACGCGTCCATGGCGACCTCGCAAGAGACCGTAAGGCGACTTTCGTCGAATTTCATCACAATTTCGTCGAACTTGCATCAGTCCGTCGGGACGCGCCGGCCACATCGCTATTCAATTCCTGCCGCGGGCGCACGGTCCTTGACCGCTGCCCGCGATGCTGCCGGCGAAAGCGTAGACCGGCCCGATGGAACGAGTGGGGGGAAGACCATGAAGATTCGAGCGGCTCTGGTCCTCGGATGCCTGTTGGGGTTGATCTGGTTCCCTGGATTTGCCCGTGCCGCTGGGGAGGGCGAATTTCGCATAACGCTCCTCGGCACCGGTTCACCGATTCCCTTGCCGAACCGGTTTGGACCGGCCACCCTTGTGGAAGCCGGCAATCAGAAGCTTCTCTTCGATGCCGGACGCGGCGTGACGATCCGCCTATGGCAGCAACGCATTCCATATCGGGCTGTCGATATCTTGTTTCTAACCCACTTCCATTCCGACCATGTCAGCGGCATTCCCGATCTGTGGCTTACGGGTTGGCTGGGGGGCCCATTCGGCCGCCGTGCGTCCCCGTTCCGCGTCATCGGCCCGGTAGGGACGAAGGAGCTGATGAGCAACCTGGAGCGCGCCTATGCGGCGGACATACGCATTCGCATCGCCGACGAGAACTATCCGCCGGACGGCATCAAGGTCCTTGCAACCGAGTTTCACGCTGAGGGCGTCGTTCATGACGAGAGCGGCGTCAAGGTCACGGCGTTCGTGGTCAATCACGGCGACAAGATAAAGCCCGCATATGGGTATCGTGTCGATTACGACGGGCGCTCCGCCGTCATCTCCGGCGATACGCGCTTCGACGAAAACCTCATAAGGCACAGCATGGGTGTGGACGTGCTCGTTCACGAAGTCGCCGCCGCCCGTCCCGAGCTGATGGCCAATCCCCAAATACAGCGTGTGATGGCACACCACACCACGCCGCAGGAGGCGGGCACGGTCTTTCGGCGCACGCGGCCGAAGCTTGGCGTCTATACGCATCTGGTCATGGTGGCGCGCATTGGCGTGCCGCCGATAACCGTCGATGAGCTGATTGCCCAGACGCGCGAGACTTATGACGGGCCGCTCCAGGTCGGGGAAGATCTGATGAGCTTCGAGATCGCGAAGGATCGTGTCGTTGTGCACCGTCCGTCCCGTTGAGCGCCTCTGTGATCCCACAGGATGGTCGGTCCGGCTGATGGATCAAACATGCATAATGATTGCCTGTAGATGAGTTTCCTGGTAACGGTCGTCAGCGGATAACCCTTTTGTGCTGACGACCGGCCTGCCAGGATCATGCTCACCGCCGCTCAGCTGCGCGCCGCGCGCGCGCTTCTCGGCATCGATCAGCGCCAGCTTGCGGAGCTGTCGGGGCTGTCGGTCCCGACGATCCAGCGCATGGAGGCGAGCGACGGCGTCATCCGCGGCAATGTCGATTCCCTGATGAAGCTGACCGCTGCGCTCGACGCCGCCGGTATCGAGCTGATCGGCGCCGGCGCGGCCAGCCCCGATGGCGGGCGCGGGCTGCGCTTGAAATCGCCGCCGGCGGGGGAATAGCGCGCCATGCCGATCCTCGTCCTCCTGTCCAGCGTCGCGGTGCTGATCGGAACGGGGATTCTCGCGGTGGCCGTTGCCCGCTCGCCGCGCGCGACGCCGATCGTCTACGGCCTCTGCCTCGCCGCCTGCGGCGTCGCGCTCGCCGCGGCGCTGTTCCATCTGCTTGCGGAAGGCGAGGCGGTGTGGTCGATCACGCTGCCCTTCGGCCTGCCCTGGCTCGGCGCGCGGTTCCGGCTCGACCCGCTCGCCGCCTTCTTCCTGATCGTCGTCAATCTCGGCGGCGGCGCGGCGAGCCTCTACGGCCTGGGCTACGGGCGGCACGAGACGGCGCCGCACCGGGTGCTGCCCTTCTTCGCCGCCTTCCTCGCCGGCATGAACCTCGTCGTGCTCGCCGACGACGCGTTCATTTTCCTCCTGTCCTGGGAGTTCATGTCGCTGACCTCCTGGGCGCTCGTCATGACGCACCACCGCGAGAGCGACAACGCGCGGGCCGGCTACATCTATCTCGTGATGGCGAGCTTCGGGACGCTGGCGCTGCTGCTCGCTTTCGGTCTGCTCGCGGGTCCGGACGGCGAATACGCCTTCCAGTCGATCCGCGCCGTGCTGCATGCGCCGTACGTCGCCGCGCTGGTGCTGGCGCTGGCGCTGCTCGGCGCCGGGTCCAAGGCCGGCATCGTGCCGCTGCATGTCTGGCTGCCGCTCGCCCATCCCGCCGCGCCGAGCCACGTATCCGCGCTGATGAGCGGCGTGATGACCAAGGTCGCCGTCTATGGCTTCATCCGCATCATCTTCGATCTGCTTAACGACGCGAGCTGGTGGGAGGCGGTCGTGGTGCTGGCGCTGGGCGGGGCCACGGCAGCGCTGGGCGTGCTCTACGCGCTGATGCAGCACGACCTGAAGCGGCTGCTCGCCTATCACACGGTGGAGAATATCGGCATCATCTATATCGGCCTCGGGCTCGCGCTGGCGTTCCAGGCGAACGGCATGGGCGTGGCCGCGGCGCTGGCGCTCACCGCCGCGCTGTTCCACGTGCTGAACCATTCGCTGTTCAAGAGCCTGCTGTTCTTCGGCTCGGGCGCCGTGCTGACGGCGACCGGCGAGCGCGACATGGAGCATCTCGGCGGCCTGATCCGCCGCATGCCGGCGACGAGCTTTCTGTTCCTGGTCGGCTGCGTCGCCATCTCCGCGCTGCCGCCGCTGAACGGCTTCGTCTCCGAGTGGCTGACCTTCCAGGCGATCCTGCAGAGCCCCGAGCTGCCGCAATGGGGGCTCAAGATCCTGGTGCCGGCGGTCGGCGGCCTGCTGGCGCTGTCGGCTGCGCTCGCCGCCGCCTGCTTCGTCAAGGCCTACGGCGTGACTTTCCTCGGCCGGCCGCGCACGCCCGCCGCCGCAAATGCAAAGGAAGTCGACCGTTTCTCGATCGTCGCGATGGCGGGGTTCGCGGCGCTCTGCCTCTTGACCGGCATCTTCCCGGGCGTTGTGATCGACGCCTTGTCGCCGGTGACGCTGCTGCTGATCGGCGAGCGCATGCCGGTGCAAGCCGGCGTCGCCTGGCTTTCGATCGTGCCGATCGCCGAGAGCCGCAGCTCCTATAACGGCCTGCTGGTGTTCCTGTTCATCGCCGCCTCGGCCGGGATCACGGTCTTCGCCATCCACCGTTTTGCCTCGCGCGCGGTGCGGCGGGCGCCCGCCTGGGACTGCGGCTTCCCCGAGCCGAGCCCGGCGACGCAGTATACCGCCGGCAGCTTCGCGCAGCCGATCCGGCGCGTCTTCGGCACCCTGGTTTTCGGCGCGCGCGAGCATGTCGAGATGCCGCCGCCTGGCGACCTCGCGCCGGCGCGCCTCGTCGTCGTCCTGCGCGACCATATATGGGAGCGGCTGTACCTGCCGGTCGCCTTCGTCGTCGGTCACGCCGCGGTCCGGCTCAACCGCCTGCAGTTCCTGACGATCCGGCAGTATCTCAGCCTTGTCTTCCTCACCCTCGTCACCCTGCTCCTGGTGCTGGCGATATGGCCGTGATCGCAGACCTCTTCGTTCAGGGCGCGCAGATGGCGCTGGTGCTGCTGCTGGCGCCGCTGCTGACCGGCTTCGTGCGCAAGATCAAGGCCTGGCTGCTGCGCCGCCGCGGACCGTCGGTGATCCAGCCCTACCGCGACCTGCTGCGCCTGATCCGCAAAGAGGCCGTGCTGGCGGAAAACGCATCCTGGCTGTTCCGCACCGCGCCCTACCTGATCTTCGCCGCCACCTGGGTCGCCGCCGCGCTGGTGCCGACCTTTGCGCTCGGCCTGATGTTCAGCTGGACCGCCGACTTGATCGCGATCATCGCCCTGCTCGGCAGCGCGCGCTTTTTCCTTGCATTGGCCGGCATGGACATTGGCACCAGCTTCGGCGGCATCGGATCGAGCCGCGAGGTGATGATCGCCTCGGTCGCCGAGCCGGCGATGCTGCTGATCGTCTTTACCGTCGCGCTGGTCGCCGGATCGACGCAGCTTTCCACCATCGCCGATTACATGGGCTCGTCGGCGGTCGGGCTGCGCGTCTCGCTCGGCCTCGCCGTGATCGCGCTGATCATGGTGGCGATCGCCGAGAACGCCCGCATCCCGGTCGACAACCCGGCGACGCATCTCGAGCTCACCATGGTGCACGAGGCGATGGTGCTGGAATATTCCGGCCGCCACCTGGCGATGATCGAGCTTGCGTCGTCGCTCAAGCTGCTGCTCTACGTCTCGTTGATCGCCGCGATCTTTGTGCCGTGGAACCTCGCTGCGCTCGGCGCGGCGCCCGCTGCCTTCGTCGCCGGGGTGGGGACCTACCTGCTCAAGCTCGCGACCGGCGGGTTCCTGCTCGCGGTGTTCGAGACGGCGATCGCCAAGATGCGCGTCTTCCGCGTGCCGCAGTTCCTCGGCGCGGCGCTGATGCTGAGCCTGCTGGCGACGCTCCTCCTGTTCGTGTCGCGGAGCCTCTAGTACCCACTATCACAATAGGATGGTACGTATGATCGTCTTTTCGTGCTCTCTGGCCAGGAAGCGGCGCGCAGGCGATGCTGTCGCATCGCCAAGCGGCGCTGACGCCGCCAGAGATCACGAAAAGCGACCCTGCGGGCGGCATTGCACGCCCCTCGGTCGTCGTCGCCCGGCCCTTGCGATGCGCCCAGCATCGCGGCGGGCCGGGCTCCTAGCCGAGAGACGTGCAATGCCGTCATACGTGCCATCCTATTGTGATAGTGGGTACTAGGATGGACCGTCTGGCCTTCGACATCGCGCATCTCCTGGCCGGCGGCGTCCTGCTGGTGAGCTTCATGATGCTCTACCAGGACCGGCTCTACGCGTTGCTGAATGTCTTTGCGCTGCACGCTTTCGTGCTGGCGCTGTCGGTCGCGTGGCAGGCGACCGTGCAGGACGCGCCGCACCTCTACTGGACCGCGGGCATCGCGCTGGTCTTCAAGGCGATCGTCATTCCTGTGGCGCTGCACCGGATCGTCCAGCGCCTCGGCATCCACCGCTCGATCGAGACGGTGGTCGGCGTCGGCCCGACGATGCTGGCCGGCATGGCGCTGGTCGCGCTGTCGATGGTGGTGATGCTGCGGGTGACCGAGGACGCCGACCCGCTGGCGCGCGAGGACCTGGCCTTCGCGCTGTCGGTCGTGCTGCTCGGCCTGCTCATGATGGTGACCCGGCGCAACGCGGTGAGCCAGGTCGTCGGCTTCATGTCGCTGGAGAACGGGCTGGTGCTGGCGGCGACCGGCGCCAAGGGCATGCCGCTGGTGGTCGAGATCAGTGTCGCCTTCTCGATCCTGATCGCTTTCATCGTCATCGGCATCTTCCTGTTCCGCATCCGCGAGCGCTTCGACACGGTCGACCTGCAGGCGCTCGACCGATTCCGGGGAGAGCGGGAATGAGCGCCTTCTCCGCCATGCCCATCGACCCCGTGGTGGCCGTTCTGGCGACGCCGCTCGCGGCGGCGGCGCTGCTGGCGCTGCTGCCGGGCTACCGGATCACCGCGCGGCTCAACGTGCTCGCCACCTTCGTCACGCTGCTGGCGGCTGCGTCGCTGTTCTTCGCCGAGCGGCCGGAGCCGGGCGACTTCCTGATGGTCGACGACCTCAATATCGTCTTCGTCGCGCTCAACACCTTCGTCGGCTTCACCACCAGCGTGTTCAGCGCCAGCTATATCGGACATGAGCTGGCCATCGGGCGGCTGACGCCGGTCTATCTCCGCTTCTATCACGCGATGTACCAGATCCTGATGTTCGCGATGAACCTGGCGCTGGTCGCGAATAACATTGGCCTGATGTGGGTGGCGATCGAGCTGGCGACGCTGACCACCGTGCTGATGGTCGGCATCTACCGCACGCATGAGGCGCTGGAAGCGGCCTGGAAATATTTCATCCTCGGCAGCGTCGGCATCGCGCTGGCGCTGTTCGGCACGATTCTGGTCTACATGGCGGCGCTCCCGGTGGTCGGCGAGGGCATGCAGGCGATGGTGTGGACGACGCTGATCCAGAGCGTCCAGACCTTCGACCCGGCGATGCTCAACCTTGCCTTCATCTTCCTGCTGCTGGGCTACGGGACAAAGGTCGGCCTGGCGCCGCTGCACGCCTGGCTGCCGGATGCGCATGCGGAGGGCCCGACGCCGATCTCCGCCGTGCTGTCCGGGTTGCTGCTCAACGTCGCGGTCTACGCGGTGCTGCGCTTCAAGTTGCTGCTCGCGGCGAACGAGGCGGCTCTGACGCCGGGGCCGCTGATGGTGGCGATGGGGCTCACCTCGCTCGTCTTCGCCTCGTTCATGCTCTACCGCCGGCGCGACATCAAGCGGCTGTTCGCCTATTCTTCGATCGAGCATATGGGCATCATCATCTTCGCCTTCGGCATGGGCGGGCCGCTGGCGAATTTCGCCGGCCTGCTGCACATGGTGATGCACAGCCTGACCAAGTCGGCGATCTTCTTCACTGTCGGCCACATCGCCCAGATCAAGGGCACGCAGTCGATCGCCGACATCCGCGGGCTCACCGAGACGCATCCCTGGCTCGGCTGGGGGCTGGTGCTGGGCGTCATGGCGATCGCAGGTCTGCCGCCCTTCGGCATCTTCATGAGCGAGTTCCTCGTGGTCAGCTCGACCTTCGCCCGCGAGCCGCTGCTGGCGCTGCCGCTGGTGTTCGGCCTGATCCTGGGCTTCGGCGCGCTGCTGCTCAGGCTGAACGGCCTCGCCTTCGGCGTGCCGGCCGGCAGTACGGCGCCGTCGGAGGCGTCCTACCTGCCGCTGTTCGCACATATCGCCCTGGTGCTCGCCGCCGGGCTTTACCTGCCGCCGCCGCTGGTCGCCTGGTTCCAGCATGTCGCCAGCTTGTTGGGGTAGGTCGAATCATGCCGACGCTTGCCGATCTCATCCGCGAAGGCCGCCGGATCCAGCAGCACCGGCCCTGGCCCCGCGCGGTCGTAGAGCCCGCCGTCTGGAGCCACGCCGCGGGCCAGCTCGCCGCCGGCCACTGGGACCTGCTCGGCCTGTGGGGCGAGGCGGCGGCCGTCCATATGGCGCTCTACGATGGACGCGACAGTGGGGTCGGCGTGATCAGCCTCGAATGCCGCGACGGGCGGTATCCGTCGGTGGCGCAGCGGCACGCGCCGGCGCTTCGCCTGGAGCGCGCGATTGCGGACCTGTTCGGCCTCATCCCGAAGGGTCTGCCCGACACGCGGCCCTGGCTCGACCACGGCCGCTGGGGCCTGCATCATCCGCTCGGCAAGGAGTCGGAGAGGACGACCGCCCCTGGGCCCTACCGCTTCCTTCCCGCCGAGGGCGAGAGCCTGCACCAGATCCCGGTCGGCCCCGTCCATGCCGGCATCATCGAGCCGGGGCATTTCCGCTTCACCGCGAACGGCGAGACGGTGGTGCGGCTGGAGCAGCGTCTTGGCTACGTCCACAAGGGCATCGAGGGCCTGATGGCCGGCGCCGATCTGGCGCAGGCGGCGAAGCTCGCCGGCCGCACCTCGGGCGACAGCACGGTCGCCTATGCCATCGCTTTTGCCCGGGCGGCGGAAGCCGCGCTCGGCGTCGAGGCGCCGCTGCGGGCGCACTGGCTGCGCGCCCTGATGGCGGAGCTGGAGCGCCTCGCCAACCATTTCGGCGATATCGGCGCCGTCTGCAACGACGCCGCCTTCGCGCTGATGCACGCGCATACCGGCGTGCTGCGCGAGCGCGTGCTGCGCGCATCGGACGCCTGCTTCGGCAGCCGGCTGATGCGCGATGCTGTCCGGCCGGGCGGCGTCGCGGCGGACATCGGCGCCGACGGCGCGGACACGCTGCATGCGCTTGTGGACGACATCCGCGAGCGCTTCCCGGCGCTGATCGATCTCTACGACAACACCGCCTCGCTGCAGGACCGCACGGTGGCGACCGGCGTGCTCGGACCGGCGCTGGTCAAACAATACGCGGCCGGCGGCTATATTGGCCGCGCCTCGGGACGTTATTTCGACGCGCGCCGCAGCCCCGGCTACCCGCCGTACGACGATCTGAAATATGAGGTGCCGGTGCTGCAGGAGGGCGACGTGAACGCGCGCGTCTGGATCCGCATCCGCGAGGTCGAGCAGAGCCTGACGCTGGTCGAGCAGATCCTGCGCCGGCTGCCCGACGGGCCGATCGCCGTCGACCTGCCGGCGAAGGCGGGGGAGGGCATGGCGCTGGTCGAGGCGTTTCGCGGCGACGTGCTGGCCTGGCTCCGGCTCGGCGGCGACGGCCGGGTCGAGCGCTGCCACCTGCGCGATGCCTCCTGGTTCCAGTGGCCGCTGCTGGAGGCGGCGATTGAGGGCAACATCGTCGCGGACTTCCCGCTGTGCAACAAGTCGTTCAACTGCTCCTACTCGGGGCACGACCTGTGATGGCCCGAATGAAGGCGCGATGCGATGCGTAAGCTGCTGCTGCAGGGGCTGTTCCTCAAGGCGCTGACCGAGCCCGCGCCGGCGGTGGACGACGCGGCGCGCGCCGAGCTGTCGGGCGCGTTCGAGCGCGCCGCGCGGCGGCGCCTGGGCCGCAGCCTGTCGATCCGCGAGGTAGACGCCGGCTCGTGCAACGGCTGCGAGCTGGAGATCCACGCGCTGAACAACGCCTTCTACGACGTGGAGCGCTTCGGCATCCGCTTCGTCGCCTCGCCTCGCCACGCCGACGTGCTGCTGGTCACCGGCCCCGTCACCAAGAACATGCAGGAAGCGCTGCAGCGCACCTACAATGCGACGCCCGGCCCGAAATGGGTCGTCGCCGCCGGCGACTGCGCGTTCGACGGCGGCTGCTTCGCCGGCAGCTATGCGGTTGCCGGCGGCGTGTCCGCGGTGCTTCCGGTCGACCTGCACATCCGCGGCTGCCCGCCGTCTCCGACGGCGCTGCTGAAGGGATTGCTGGCGCTGCTGGAGAAAGTCGAGTGACGGGGCCGTACGGTACGGCCCCGTGACGTTCCTTCGGCGCTTACTCTGACTTCTCGATCCGAGAGACCACGATACCTTGCGCGCCTTTGCCGCGCGCACGCTTTACGCAGTATCCGTATCGGCCCAGGTTTAGGTTTTTCTTCTTCAGCAACGGCGCAAGCGTTTCCGCAAGAAGCTCGGCGACGGGATCGACGAGGATATATTCCAATTCGGCTTCCTGCTGTCTGAGCCACTTTGCGAAGGCTTCCTCCGCCAAGGTATCGCCGATCGAACGGCGAAGCGCATTCAGCTTTCGGATCTGCCCTTTGGTCAAGTCTGCTTGGTTAATTGCCATGATTTTGGATTTCTATGTTGATATTCCGGGTGGGTGCAAGATGATTGTTATACCTACGAAATGAAAAAAAGAAAGACCAGATTATGCAGCCTAGGTTAGTAAAACATTTCGAATTTCTCCACTCTGGAGGTCCCGCTGTTCGTCTGTAGAGCAATAAGAGAAGAATTGGAATTCCTTGATGCGACACCGAGATTCGACAGGCCGATACGTTCGGGTCACGTGCGGGATTTGTCATTTTCTGCGCCCCCAGATCCGACATCGCCTATTGAAGAGAACGGGATAAATGAATGCATGTTCCTAAAAATGCGGAAAGATGTCGGGGAGCGGTACGCGGTGCATAAGGGGGATACTTGTACGGCTGCGTCGGGATAATTCCAGGGTCGCTCCGCAGATACAGCTCTCAGCTTATCGCAATCGGCACGCAATACCTAATCGCTCTTTGTTCCGGGCACATTCGAAATGGCAACTTTTAAACGGTGGGCCTGCCGCGCGGGTTATGATTTTGACTCGATCAGAGTCGCCACGGGAATGGCGCCATGGGCTCCGTCAGGAGCGCGCGTTTGCACGATGTGGCGTATGACGCTGCCGGTCAGGCCGGCTTTGCTTTCGATTGCGCTTCCTTAAAATCCCGTCGAAACTGGCAGCCGCCATGCCGATGATCACCGACCAGTCGCCGATCAATTTTGCCGACCCGTTGCCGGACGCGGTCGACGTCGCGATCATCGGCGCCGGCGTGGCCGGCACGGCGACGGCCTTCTTCCTGGCCGAGCGGGGCGTGAAGGTTCTGCTCTGCGACAAGGGGCGGGTCGCCGGCGAGCAGTCGAGCCGCAACTGGGGCTGGATCCGCCAGCAGGGCCGCGACCATGCCGAGCTGCCGATCATGATCGAGTCCAACCGCGTCTGGCGCGGGCTGGCGGAGAAGACCGGCGAGGCGAACCTGACC
>Ga0302046_10005458_pt1 | contig 11194 bp, 1 predicted proteins | sample RVTome_11_FD_200261 | JGI IMG/M metagenome (GOLD analysis project Ga0302046, IMG submission 200261) | Soil microbial communities from uranium-contaminated site in the Upper Colorado River Basin, Wyoming, United States - RVT147D111 (version 2) ... | reverse complement strand
ACCGCAAGCAGCCGCTCATTGCCACGCTCAAGGCGGCGGGGGCTTCCTTCGACCGGGACAGCCCCCCCTCGGGTCTCAACCAACTGGGCGCCTTCCTCAACAAGCTCGACGCCCAGGTCGCCAAGCTTGACGCCGCCCTGGCACGCCGCTGGGCCCACAAGGTGAACTCCATCATCGAGGTCATCGGCGGGGAGTAGCCCGGCGGATCGGTCCGATGGGCGCGCGGTGCTTCCAAGAAAAGGAGACGGCAGAGGCTTGGTGTTCAGAGAGATTGAATCTCTGTATGAGAGGCCCCTCACCCCAGCCCTCTCCCGGCGGGAGAGGGAGCCCCCCACCCCGTGGAGATTGCAGGTTCAGATCGAAAGCCTTTCTTCGGGCGGAAGACGATACTCCCTCTCCCGGCGGGAGAGGGTTGGGGTGAGGGGCCTTGGCTACAGTGGTTCAATAAAGTTGCTCGCCAACCTGTATCCACTTCTATTGCTTGAAGCCGAGCGCTGCGGTGACGGTCTGAATCGGTGGTCTCCAAACCCGTTGCGGGCAGGGCGGAAGCATGCCATACTAACCGCAATTCACGCAATGTGACCCACTCCGCGGGAGTGGTGTGCTGTGCGTCGGTTGGGTGGTCCAAGTCTTGGTTCATGACTCATGTTGTTTCTGGGTGACCTCACAGGGCTTTCATTCACAACTACTTGCAAAAGTATGTACACGTTTCTGCGCGGGGGCGTAGCAGCCCTCTTCATTCTGTTCATGGCTCAGCTGGGCGCGCTGGCCGCACCCTCATTCGTCTTTCATGCCCGGGCGACCTCGGATGTCACGGAAGGATTTCCTGACACGGATTGTCCCGGACCACTTCCCTTCGTGAACCTGCTGGCGCCTGCATCGGGCGACGATTATCTGTTGCGGTTGCGCATCCAGCTTGCGTCCCAGACCGACGAGGCGCGCGTGTATTACACCATCGACGGCACGGCCCCGGAGGGGGCCATGGGCGTGGGTTCCAACACCACGCAGGTGGTGTCGGGCACCTACGAATGCGGCGTGACGAACGGCGGGGTGACGTTCGATATCGTGTCGGCCACCATTCCCGCCCAACCCGAAGGCACGACCGTCCGCTACATCGTCAGTGCCTGGGATTCCCTTTCCGGACCAGAATTGTTCGGCAACAGCGGGCTCTGCGACGGATGCGATGCCTACACCAATGCGCCGCAGGCGACCGTGTTCAGCTATGTCGTGGTGGGATCTCCCGTCATCACAACCCAACCCGCCAGCCTCACCGTCAACCAAGGTGACCCGGCTGTTCTCAATGTGGTGGCGATCGGCGTGGAGCCTTTGAGCTACCAATGGTTCTTCGGCGACACCGAACTCGTGGGGGAAACCAATGCCATGCTCTCGATCGCCAGCGCGGATGGGGCGGCGGCCGGCACCTATGTGGTGGTGGTTTCCAACAGCCTGGGATCGGCGTTCAGCGACGAGGCGAAGCTGTCCGTGGTGATTCCCCCCGAGATCTTGGTCCAGCCCGAGGACACCCTGGTGGCCGAAGGCGGCACGGCAGTGCTCCTGGTGGCGGCGGCGGGCACCGAGCCCTTCACCTACCAGTGGTTCCTGGCCGGCGATCCGGTCCCGGACGCCACCAATTCCATCCTGGCCATCGTCAATGCGCAGTCCTCGGACGCGGGCGCCTATGTCGTGCAGGTTTCCAACAGCGCAGGGATGGTGGTGAGTGATCCGGCCGTGCTGACCCTGGGATCGGCGCCCTCGTTCCTGGTGCAACCGGCCGATGAGGAGGTCTCCGTGGGCCAGACGGCGATCTTCAATGCGAGCGCGACCGGGTCGGAGCCGCTCTTTTACCAATGGTTTTTCCTGTCCAACGCCATCCCGGGGGCCACCAATCCGGTCCTCACCCGTCCCAACGCCGGTGCCAGCGACGCCGGCACCTACACTCTTTCTGTCAGCAACGAATACGGCATGGTGATCAGCCGGCCAGCCCTGCTGACGGTGCTCCTCCCGCCCGCGATTCTCGTGCATCCGGTGGACCTGGTTGTCACCCAAAACCAGGCCGCCATCTTCTCGGTGACGGCCAGCGGGGCAGCCCCTCTCAGCTATCAATGGTACTACAACGGGACCACGCCGCTGCCCCAGGGCACCAATGCCATCCTCACCCTAACCAACGTGCAGGCGGCCCATGAAGGTCTCTATTCGGTCGTCGTGTCGAATTCGCTGGGCGTCGCCGCAAGCGATCCCGCCAACCTCCAGGCGTTGCTATTGCCAACGATCCTGGCCCAGCCCAGAGACCGGACCGTCCTGGAAGGGTCCAGCGCCCTCTTCGGGATCGTGGCCGAGGGCACGCCGCCCTTGACCTACCAATGGCGGAAGGATGGCCAGCCGCTGACCAGCAGGACCAACAGCACCTTGATCGTGACCAACACCACGCCGGCCAGCGGTGGCGTTTACGACGTGCTTGTGTTCAATCCGGCCGGTGTGATTCTGAGCAGCCCCGCGTTGCTCACCATCCTCGAAAGGCCCCGCATCCTTCAGCAGCCCGCCAGCCTGGTGGTCACCCAGGGTTTCGACGCCTTCTTCGAAGTGCTCGTGGCCGGATCGCCGCCGCTCAGCTACCAGTGGTTCTTCAACGACACCAACGTCCTGGCCGGCGCCACCAACACCACCCTGCTCATCCCCCAGGTCACCGGGGCCAATGACGGGACCTACCGCCTGCGCGTCGCCAATCAGGTCACCAACGTGTTCAGCGACCCGGCCACCCTCACGGTCCGGCGTCCCCCGACCATCCTTGCCCAGCCCGAGTCCCTGGAGGTGGGTGAAGGCGATCCGGCATCGTTCACCGTGCTGGCCGATGGCGAGGCTCCCCTGACCTATCGCTGGTTCCGGAACGGCTCCCTTGTCCCCGGCGGCACGACCAACGAGCTGACCATCGCGTCGGTGTCCACCCAGGAGCTCGGCGCTTACACCGTATCCATAAGCAACCAGCTTGGCCTGGCGACAAGCGATCCGGCATTTCTCGCCTTTCGAGTGCCCCCCTCCATCGCGCAGCCGCCGCAGGACCTGACCATCACCAATGGCAGCGACGCCACGTTCACCGTTGGGATCACGGGGTCCGAACCCTTCTCCATCCAATGGTTCTTCGACGGCACCAACCCGATTCCCGGCGCCACCAACAGCACCCTCCAGTTGTCCGGGGCCGGGCTGGACGATGCCGGCGCGTATTCCGTCACGGTGACCAACCTGGCCGGCAGCGTCACCAGCCCGGCCGCCACATTGACCGTGCTGTCCGCACCGGATGCTCCTGACTCCCCGCTGCTTGTCGAGTGCACCAACACCTACCCGGTCACCCTGACCATGCCCGCCGTCGGCACCCTCCCATTCACCTACCAATGGTACCGCGGCACCGACACGCTGCTGCTCGATCAAACCAACGCCACCCTCACACTGGATCCCGCGGGGGTGGCGGACGAGGACGAATACCGTGTCGTCATCGCCAATGAACTGGGCCTGGACACCGGTGTTGTGGCGCTCGTCGTGTGGGGGGAGGATTTCGGGGACGCGCCCAGCCCGCCCTTCGCCACCTTGCGCTCCGGTGATGGAGCGCACCATCGCATTGTGGAGGGTTACCAGCTTGGGGCCGAGGTGGACGTGGACGACGACGGCCAACCCGATGTCCAGGCCACCGGCGACGACTTGGACGGCACGCCCGACGAGGATGGGGTGACGTTCCTGACCCCGCTGGTCCGGTCCCTGACGACCGAGCTGAGCGTTGTCGCCTCCACCAACGGCCTGCTCAACGCCTGGGTGGATTTCAACAACGACGGCGACTGGAATGACGCCGGCGAGCAGGTCTTTGACGATGTGGCGCTGGCGCCGGGCGGCAATCCCCTCGCCTTCGGGGTGCCGGCCACGGCGGCGGTGTCCGACACCTTCACCCGCTTCCGCTTCGACAGCAGCGGTGGGTTGGGAGTCGCAGGCGCGGCGGCGGACGGGGAGGTGGAGGACTACCGGGTCGCGATTGCGCCGGTCGTGGATCTGAGCGTGCGGGCGGCGGATACCTCGGATCCGCTGGCCATTGGGGCCACCGTCACGGTGACTGCCACGGTGACCAACCTCGGCCTCAACCAGGCGACCGGCGTGGTGCTCAGCCAGCCTCTGCCCGCGAACGCGCAATTCCTCAATGCCACGGCCAGTTCGGGCTCCTGCGCCCTCAGCGGCACCACCGTGACCTGTTCCCTCGGCAGCCTGGCCATCCAGGCCGGCCGCAGCGTGACCGTGCAATGGCGGGCCCTGGCCCCCGGAACCCACACCAACATCTTCATCGCCACGGCCAACGAAGCGGATGCCAACCCGACCAACAGCATCGCGCGCGAAACCACCACCGTGACCTACCCGGTGCCAACCTTCGTCAATCAGGACGCCATCATCACGCCCGACTTCGACGACGGCCCGGGCTTCCCCTACCCGACCACCATCCTCTTGTCCGGACTGACCTCCACGGTGGCCAAGGCGACGGTCCGGATCAAGGGCATCACGCACAGCTTTCCGGACGACCTGGACATTCTCCTTGTCGGACCCCAGGGACAGTCGGTGATGCTGATGTCGGACTCGGGCGGGGGCACCGGGGCGGGCATTTGCTGTTCCATCAACGGCGCCATCCTCACCTTTGATGACGCGTCCACGAACATGCTGCCCAACACCGGCCCGCCGGAAATCACGACGGGCACCTACCGCCCCACCAACTTCGGATCACCCGAGTCCAACCCCTTCGTGCCGCCAGCCCCGGCCGAATCCCCCCAACAACCCTATGGCTCGGCCCTTTCCGTCTTCAAGGGCACCAACCCCAACGGCGCCTGGTCGCTTTACGTCATGGACGACCTCCCGGAAGACTCCGGGTTCATCACCGATGGCTGGGACCTCAACCTCACATTGGCGGACCCGCTGGCCGACGTGGGTGTCTCCATCAGCGATTCCCCCGATCCCGTCGCCGTGGAGAGCAACATCACCTACACCGTCACCGTCAACAACCTGGGCCCCTCGGCCGCCACCGGACTCGTGCTGGAGAGCCCCGTGCCCCCGGGCATGCTCTTCACCTCCGCCACCGCCGCTGCCGGTTCCTGCACCGTGTCGAACGGCGTGATCCGCTGCAGCCTCAACCCGCTCTCCCCGTCCGCCTCGACGATCGTGACCATCCTCCTGGCCCCGGTCACCGGCGGCACCGTGACCAATTCCGTCAGGATCTCCACCCTGTCCACCGATCAACACCCCGCCAACAACTTGGCCAGCGCCTCGACGCGGGTCATTCTCGTCAACGACCTCGAACTCACCGGCGGTGCCGCGCCCGACCCCGTTCTACTCGGACAACCCCTCACCTTCACCATGTCCGTGACCAACCTCGGTCCCTACGACGCCAACGACGTCCTGGTGATCGACCAGGTCCCGTCCGGCTTCGAAGTGCTCGACATCACGGGCACGCTCGGGTCCTGCACGAACCTGGGCGGGACCATCCGCTGCGACGTGGGCACGCTTCCCGCGGGCGGGGGAGCCACCTTCACGCTGGCCGGCCGAGCCCTTGCCCTGGGAACTCTGACCAACGCCGTCACCGTCTTGGAGAGCGAGTCGGATTTTAATCCCTCGAACAACCAATGGTTCACCACGGTCACCGTCCTGCCCGCCGCCGACCTGGCCGCCCAACTCCTGGCCACGCCGGATCCCTCCATTGTGGGCGGACTCCTGACCTATACCCTCGTGATCACCAACGGGGGACCGGAGGAAGCCGTGGCGGTGCAGGTGGAAGATCAGCTTCCCGCCTCGGTCGCCTTGCTGCAGGCCATCCCGCTGCAGGGGTCCTGCACCAACCTGGGCGGGCTCGTCACCTGCGACCTGGGATCGCTGGCCGCCGGCACCGCCACCCTCGTCACGTTGGAGGTCATGCCCATGGCGGACACCCTCCTGACCAACCTCATGAGCGTTAGCTCGCCGACCGGCGACCCCAATCCCGCCAACAATCTGGCGGAGGTCGTCAGCGCCGTGGATCCGGCCGCCGACCTGGCCGTGACGGTGCGCGACCAGATGGAACCCGTCCTGTTGGGCGAATCCATGACCTACACCGTCACCGTGACCAACCGCGGTCCGGACCGCGCCACCGGGGTGTGGCTGACCAACCTGCTCTCCGCGGAACTCACCGCCCTGGACGCCAGTTCCACCCGCGGAACCTGCATCCTCACCAACGGGTCGTTCCTCTGTCATCTCGGCACATTCGAGGTGGGCGAGAAGGCGACCATCACCCTCCTAGTCCGCGCCCTCACCGCGGGCATCGTCTCCGTCACGGGGCAGGTCACCGGCGATGTGGCCGACCTGAACACGGCCAACAACTCCGCCACCGAAACCACCAGCGTCATCATCGATACCGGCGTGTTCGCCTCCGAGGACATGATCGACCTTCCCGACTCCGGGCCGGCCTCCATCTATCCCTCCACCATCTTTGTTTCCGGCGTGACCGTCCGCGTGGACAGCGTCAGCATCACGCTCAGCAACCTGAGCCACTCCTACGCGAGCGACCTGGACATCCTTCTGGAGGGCCCGGGTGGGCAGACGGTCCTGCTCATGTCCGACGCCATTGGCAACGGGGTGCTGCTTTCCACGTCGCTGGCCTTCTCGGATGAAGCCAATCAATTCCTGCCCACGGCACCCCCCATCACCTCGGGCTCCTATCGGCCAACCCAGTACGAGCCGGGCACCGACGTGATGCCGGCGCCGGCGCCGGCCGCCCCTTACGGCACCAACCTGGCAGTGTTCTCCGGTCTGGATCCCAACGGGACCTGGTCGCTTTACATCAATGACGACTTCCCCAAGGACAGCGGGCTACTGGCCGGCGGATGGAGTCTGCGTTTCGCCACTCTGGAGCCGTTGGCCGACCTGGCGGTGAACCTTGCGGCCCCGCCCGCCACGGCGCTGGGCAGCAACCTGGTCATGACCACCACGGTCACCAACCGAGGTCCTTCGGAGGCGACCGGCGTGCGACTGACCCAGACCCTGCCCGCGACCGGGTTGGGAGGCCTCACGATCCAAACCGACCATGGGACCTGCACCAACGACAACGGTGTGCTGATCTGCGAACTGGGGGTCTTGGCGGCGGACGAGGTGGCGACGGTGCTCGTCTCCGGCATCGTCCTGGGCCCCGACCCACTGGCCAGCAGCGCGACGGTGGCGGGCGACCAGATCGACGTTCGCCCCTCCAACGACGAAAGCAGCGTGCTGGTGCCCATCCAGGATCCGCCGCTCCTGGTGAGCGGCCCGACCAGCCTGACCGTCACCAACGGCGCGGACGTCTCGTTTCTGGTCGAGGCGGCCGGTTCCGAGCCCCTGAGCTATCAGTGGTTCCAGGACGGCGCCCCCCTGGCAGGCGCCACCAACGCGCTGTTGGCCCTGATCAACGTGCAGGCGGCCCAGCAAGGGGCCTATGTCGCCGTCGTCTCCAACCTCGTCGGCGTGGTCATGACGCCTCCGGCCGATCTGACCGTGTTGGTGCCGGTCAGCATCGTGGAGCAACCGCAGGACCTGATCCTGGTGGCACGGAACACCGCGACGTTCGTGGTGGTCGCCTCCGGGTCCGGACCGATCGGCTATCAATGGTTCTTCAACAGCTCCCCGATTCCTGGCGCCACCCAGTCGCAGTTGACGATTCCCGAGGTGGCCCCCTCGGACGCGGGCACCTACCACGTGATCGTGAGCAACATTCTCAACACCGTGACCAGCAGGCCGACCCTGCTGGAGGTGCAGGTGCTGGACTTCGGGGATGCGCCCGGACCCGGGTTCCCGACGCTCCTCTCCGCCAATGGCGCCCGGCACCGCATCCTCCCCGGCATCCAACTGGGCGCGGCCATCGATGCCGATCCGGACGGCCAACCGGAGGCGATGGCCTTGGGGGATGACCTGGAAAACCTCGCCGATGAAGACGGCGTGCGCTTCCTCACCCCGCTCGTGCCCGGCCAGCCGGCCATGCTGGAGGTGGTGGCCTCGACCAACGGCTTCCTCGACGCGTGGCTGGACACAAGCGCCAACGGGACATGGGCGGAAGCAGGCGAACAGGTGATGACCAACACCGTCCTGCTCACCGGCACCAATCTGGTCAGCTTCGTGGTTCCTTCCAACGCGGTGCAAACCACCACCTTCGCGAGGTTCCGGTTCAGCCGCTCGGGTGGCCTTGCGCCAACCGGCCCGGCACCCAGCGGTGAAGTGGAGGATTACGCCGTCCAGGTGGTTCGCCTGGCCGACCTGGTGGTGACCGTCGTGGATCAGCCCGACCCGGTCCGGTTCGGGTTCAATGTGGTCTATACGATCGGGGTGACCAACCAGGGGCCGCTGACCGCCAGCAACGTGACCTTTACCAGTTCGGCAGGGGCGGGACTCAACGTGCTGAGCGTTTCGAACACGCTCGGTTCCTGCAGCACGGGCGCGGGCACGGCCTGCTTCTTCGGCGATCTGGCGGTGGGGCAAGGCGTGCGTGTCCAGATCACCGCATTGGCCCTGCAGCCCGGTCCCACCTCGCTGGAGGTCATCGCCATGGCCACGGAGGAGGATCCCCATCCGGAGAACAACCACCTCTTCGAGCAGACCGACATCATCCAGCAGCCGGTGATCGTCACCCAGCCCCAACCGCAGTCGGTCGTGCAGGGGGGAACGGCCATGTTCGGCGTCGGCGCCACCGGCCACCTCCTCGCCTACCAGTGGTGGCATGGCAGCGTGGCGCTTCCCGGAGCCACCAACGCCTCGCTGGTCCTCACCAACGTCTCCACCGCCAACGCGGGCTCGTATGGGGTCACGGTGAGCAATCAGGTCGGCGTGGCCACCAGTTCGACCGCGTCTCTCACGGTGCTCATTCCTCCCACCCTTGTGATCCAGCCGCAGCCGGTGACGATCAACGAGAGCGAGACCGCCATGTTCAACGTTTCCGCGACTGGCACGCTGCCCATCCATTACCAGTGGCGCCACAATGGTGTGATCCTGCCCGGCGCCACCAACGCCACGCTGATCCTCACCAACACCGTGATCGGCCAGGCCGGAACCTATGACGTCTTCGTCAGCAATGCCGGCGGCAGCCTCCTCAGCAACCCGGCCCGGCTCGACTTTGCCGGGGCCCCGGTCATCCTCCAGCAGCCGCAAAGCCGGACCAATTTCGTCGGCACCACCGCCAGCTTCCAAGTCCTGGCCACCGGCACGCAGCCTCTCGGCGCACAGTGGTACCGCAACCTGACCACGCCCATCCCGGGCGCCACCAACCTCACGCTCACGCTGACCAACGTGCAACTGGCCGACATCGGCCTCTTTCAGGTCGCGCTGGCCAACAACCAGGGTTCGGTGACCAGCGCCACCGCCCAACTCATCGTCTTTCTCGCGGACTTCGGGGACGCGCCCGCCGACCGCTACCCGACACGGCTCAGCCAGGACGGTCCCTACCACCACTTCAACGAAACCTTCTACCTCGGGCAGGCCCTGGACGCCGAACCGGACGGCCAACCCAATGCGGACGCCACCGGGGACGACATCAGCCAAGGCGCCGACGAGGATGGTGTGTCGTTCACGCAGCCGTTCCTGATCGGCCAGACGGTCGCGATGAACATTGCGGCCTCCCGCGTCGGCCTGCTGAGCGCGTGGCTGGACTTCAATGCCAACGATTCGTGGGCGGATCCGGGCGAACAGATCTTTACCAACCTTTCGATCAATGGCGGAGTGTCCACCCTGCAGGTGAACGTGCCGGCCAACGCCGCTCCCGGCCGCACCTTCGCCCGTTTCCGCTTCTCCAACACCCGGGACCTGGGTTTCACCGGTCCCGCCTCGATCGGCGAGGTCGAGGACCATGCCCTCGATCTGCGGTTGCCGGTCGAACTGGGGGTCGGCCTGACGGCCACGCCCTCGATCGTCCCCACCTCGGGTATCCTCACCTGGTCCATCCTGGTGACCAACGCCGGACCTTTCAGTGCCACCAACGTGGAGTTGACCGATCCCCTGCCCGAAGGTGTCACCTTTGACTCGGTGATCTCCACCCATGGCGGCTGCACCAACGCGGGCGGTCTGGTCACATGCAATCTCGGCACGCTGCCTCCCGGACAGGTCGCGCAGATCGGCATCACCGTGATCGTCGGTCCCGTGGACGGCATCCTCAGCAACACGGTGACCGTGACGTCGGACGAGGTGGACCTGATGCCTGCCAACAACAGCGCCACCCTCGCCACCATGGTGACCGGCCTCCCCATCATCCTGGCCCAGCCCATGTCCCTGTCGGTCACCAACGGGGCCATGGCCGTGTTCTCGGTCCAGGCAACCGGCATCGGACCGCTCGCTTACCAGTGGACCTTCGAAGACGCCCCAATCAACGGCGCGACCAACACCTCCTTCACCATCGCCAGCGTGGGGCAGGGTGATTTCGGCACCTACCGCGTCGTGGTCTCCAACCCGAACGGAGCCGTGGCCAGTGATCCGGCGGAACTCCTGCCCGCCATGCTCCCGACCGCCATCACCCTGCCCCAGTCACTGCTGACCTCCACCGGGGCCAGGCTCAACGGCAGCGTCAACCCCAATGGTCTGCTCACCACGGTGATCTTCGAATGGGGCGCCGCCACCAATTATGACAACGCCACGGCGCCACAGATGCTCAACGGTGGACTCCTCCCGGTTCCGGTGGTGGCGGACGTCGCCGGCCTCGCAGCGGGCACCAACTACCACTTCCGCATCAGCGCCTCCAATGCCCTGGGAACCAGCGCGGGTGAGGATTTCACCTTCGCCTGGCTCAACACGGTGCCGGTCATTTCCTCCTTCGTCCGACTCCCGGACGGCTCGGTGCAGATTCGCATCCAAGCGGTGGCGGGACAGGTGTACCAGGTGGAAGGCTCGACCAACGTGATCAACTTCGACCTGCTTGGGAACGCCCAGGATCTGGGTGACGGCACGTTCGAATTCAACAGTGCCACCGCGGGGGCCGGCCGGTTCAACTTCTTCCGTGTGGTCGGGCCCTAGTTTCCTGAATACGATGTGCCATCGCATGGGTTCATCGGTCGCCCCACCTCCACCTAGCCCAACTTAGCGGACTGGAAGGGTGCAGTCCGCGTAAGCCATTGGAATGCAACGAGAGCGTTTCCAAGGTCTGCACTACACGAGATTTTGGAATCAGGCCTTTGCCGGGATTTGCTTGATCTTC
>Ga0302046_10005457_pt1 | contig 11195 bp, 10 predicted proteins | sample RVTome_11_FD_200261 | JGI IMG/M metagenome (GOLD analysis project Ga0302046, IMG submission 200261) | Soil microbial communities from uranium-contaminated site in the Upper Colorado River Basin, Wyoming, United States - RVT147D111 (version 2) ... | reverse complement strand
CCGGGGCGTCCTCGTGCAGCGAGGGCTTCGCCCCTTCGTGCTGCTCGTGGGCCTGTTGCAGGGCGGTGTAGGCGGACCAGCCGCCCCACTGGGGCATGTTCGCGTAGATGTAGTAGACGGCAAAGGCCATGAGCCCGACGGTCATGATCACCCAGCCCAGGGGGAGCTTGGTGTGGGTGCGCTCGGTGATGCCGTCGGCCACCTCATGGACACCCTTCGTGGAATTGGACATGTGAGTCTCCTGTCAGAATTCGTCGCCGTTGTCGTCGTCGAGGACCTGATATTTGGGATGTTCCAGCCGTTCTTTGCGTTTGCCGCGTGCCCCAAGGTAGTAGATGGCGACGGCGATGGTCCCTGCCAGCCCGCCGATCGTCAGGAAGCCATAGAGGAACAGGCGCATGGTGGGCCTCCCCGGCGCGGTAGAAGCCGAATCCTTTCGGCGCGCCCCAGGCCCCCGAGGGCCTGGCTGTCCCAGGCAGGCCTGCCGCGCTGCGCACGCGGATCGCCGGTATAACCGGCTCCTACCGGCTGGTGATGTAGTTGGCGATCTTCCACAGGCGGTCTTCACCGAGGAGGGGGCCGAAGGCGGGCATCATCCCTTCGACGCCCTCCCAGGCGTCGGCGACGATGTCGGCCTCGTCTCCGGGTCCGTGGTCGACGAGCTCGGTCATGGTGATCCCGGTGCCCGCCTCCCCGCGGAGCTCTACGCCGTGGCAGCCGGCGCAATGCTCCATGAACAGGGCCTCACCCTCGGCAAGGATGGCTGGGTCGCCCGCGTAGGGGTTGACCAGGTTGGCCCGCGGGGTGGGGATGGCCGCCGGCGTGCGCGGCACGGCGGTGCCGAGGCTCTGCAGATAAGCCACCATGGCGTCGAGCTCGGTCTTGCCTGCGGCCTCGGCGAGGCCGGCGTCGGTGATCGGGTAACCGAGGATTTCGAGCTTCCTGTGGGTGTGGGAGGTGTCGAGGGGACGCTTCTCGAGCCACGGGTAGGGAGGCATGGTGGAGCCCGGGACGATCGCCTGGGGATCGACCATGTGACGGTAGTGCCACTCGTCTGGATACCGCCCACCGAGCCGGGCGAGGTCCGGTCCGGTGCGCCGCGATCCCCACAGGTGGGGCCGGTCGTACTCGAACTCACCCCCGCGCGAGTACGGGCCGTAGCGCAGGACCTCGGAGTAGAGGGGGCGTATCGTCTGGGTGTGGCAGTTGTTACAGCCCTCGCGGATGTAGATGTCACGCCCTTCGATCTGCAGCGCGGTATACGGCTTGGCGCTCGGCATCGGCGTGACGGTCGACTCGAGGAAGAAAGGCAACGCGGTGGACACGATCGAGCCGATGGCAAAGACCACCACGGCCATGATCAGGAAGAGGGTAGGGTTACGGTACATGGTTCCTCCGGAGCGGTTAGCTGTTGGCTGTTAGCTTTCAGCGCTGCCGCTGATCGCTGACTGCTGATCGCTGACCGCTATCTCAGGCGTACGCCTCCTCTGCGGCGATCTCCTTGCCCGAGCCGCGGATGGTCATGGCGATGTTGTAAGTGAAGATGAGAACGCCGACGAAGAAAATCACGCCCCCCGCGGTACGCATCTGCCAGTAGGGCACGATGCGCGTGACGGTCTCCACGAAGGTGTAGGTTAGGGTGCCGTCCGGCTCCATCGATTTGAGCATGGCACCCTGCTGGATGCCGGCGATCCACATGGTGATGTTGTAGGTGAGCTGTCCCACCAGGGCGAGCCAGAAGTGGGTGTTGGCGAGCGCCACGCTGTGCAGCTCCGTCTGCCACAGGCGCGGCACCACGTAGTAGAGGGCGGCGAAGATGATCATGGCGTAGAAGCCCATGGTCCCCATGTGGACGTGGCCCGGTACGTAGTCGGTGTAGTGGATGAGCTGGGAGAAGACCCGCGGCGCCTGGAGGGGCCCCTGGATCACTTGCAGGCCGTAGAAGGTGACGCCGGTGACGATGAACTTCACCAGGTAGTTGTCGCGCATCTTTTCCCAGTGGCCGCCCATGGTCATGTAGGTGTTGAACACCGTCGCCCAGGAGGGCGCGATGAGCACCAGGGAGAAGGCGATCGCGACCGTCTGGAGCCACTCCGGTACCGGGGTCAGGATCAGGTGGTGGGCGCCGGTCCAGAGGTAGAAGAACATCAGCCCCCAGAAACCGAACATGGACAGGCGGTGGGAGTAGATCGGCGCCTGGGTGGTCTTCGGCAGGAGGTAGTAGATCATCGCCGTGGGCGTGAAGGTGAAGAAGAAGGCCACCGCGTTGTGGCCCCACCACCACTGCACGTTGGCGTCGTTCACCCCCGCGTAGATCGGGTAGGACTTGAACAGCGACACCGGCACCACCGCACCGTTGCCCAGGAACAGGATCGCGACGCCGATCAGGGCGCCGATCATGTACCAGAGGGAGGTGTACATCTCCCGCTCCTTGCGCAGGTAGATGGTGCCGATCACGTTGATCGCGAAGCACACCCAGATCACCACGATGAGCACGTCGATGGGCCATTCCAGCTCGTGGTACTCCTTGGAGGTGTTCATGCCCAGGAGTAGGGAGAGGGCGGCGAGGACCACCGTGATGTTCCACAGCCAGAGCTGGAAACGCGCCAGCCCCGCCGAGAGCAAATTGACCTTGCACAGGCGGCGCACCATGTAGAACTGCATGCAGAAGAAGCTGCCTGCGCCGAAGCCGTAGATCAGGGCATTGGTGTGCAGGGGCCGCAGGCGACCATAGGTAAGGTAGGGGCCAAGGGGAGTGTTCGCAAAGTTGAGGGCCGGGGTTGCGAGCTGTGCCGCGATGACGATGCCGACCAGCATCCCCACCACGCCCCATACCACTGTCCAGATGGCATAGGCGCGCATGATGCGAATGTCTCCTGCCGAGCGTGGGTTCATCAGGACCTCCTCTCTGGGGCCCCACCCGTCGGCGGGCCCTTCCTGTGATCGGGTTGCGGACGTGCCCGGGCGCGAGCTACCGCACCCGAGTTACCACCCACTGTGCTGCAATTGGAGCACAGAACCGCCCCCCTGGGGAGAGGCAATGGTCTGGGATTGTGCCGTCGCCGGCGCGGTAACCGCCGCTACCCCGCGTTGAACTCCAGCACCTGGGCCTGCATCTCCCGGGCGCGCTCGCTCATCACCGCCGCCGTGGCGGCGACCTCTTCCACGAGGGCCGTATTATGCTGGTTGCCGTCGTGAATCTGCCGCAAGGCGACGTTCACGGACTCGATGCCGGTCGCCTGCTCCTGGCTGTTACCGGCGATCTCCGCCACCAGGGTACGCACCTCGCTGATGGACCGGAAGATCTCCCCGAGGGTCTCTCCGGAGCCATTGACCAGCTTGGTACCGGTGTTCACCCGCGCCACCGAGTCGTGAATCAGCCCCTTGATCTCCTGCGCCGCCTTGGCCGAGCGGCGCGCGAGATTCCGCACCTCGGCGGCGACCACCGCGAAGCCCCGGCCGTGTTCGCCGGCGCGCGCCGCCTCGACGGCGGCATTGAGGGAGAGGAGGTTGGTCTGGAAGGCGATCTCGTCGATCACGTCGATGATCGCGGCGATGCGGCCGGACGACTCATCGATCGCCGCCATGGCCGCCACCGCCTCGCCGACCACCGTGCCCCCGCGATCGGCGACCGTCTGGGCGTCGCCGGCGAGGGACTTGGCCCGGTCGGCCCCCTGGGCGCTGAGCTGCGCGGTGGTGGTCATCCGGCCGATCGCCTCCGCGACTTCTTCCAGGGAAGTGGCCTGGCGCTCGGTGCGGTTCGCGAGGTCCTGGTTGCCCGCGGCGATCTCCTGGGAGGAGCGGAGCACGTCGTCGGAGGCGCGCTGGAGGGTCTCAAGGGCCCCGGCGGTGTTGTCGACCGCACGGTTGACGGCCGCGCTGATCCGCCCATAGTCACCGGGGTACTCCCCGACCATGTGGCGGGTGAGGTCCCGTGCGGCGAGCCGTTCGAGAACTTCGGTCGCCTCATGGAGCGGCGCGACGATGGCGTCCAGGGTCTGGTTGAGTCCGCGAATGAGGTCCCGGTAGCCGCCATGGAAGCGCTCCGGCTCGCCGCGCCGGTCCAGCTCGCCCTCGCGTGCCGCCGCCACGAGCTGGCCGGTCTCTTCGACGACCCCCCGGAGGTTGTGCTGCAGCCGCGCGAACGACTGGCTCAGGGCGTCGTGCTCGCTGCGCGGCGTCACCTGCGATGTGAAATCCCCCTGGCTGAGGGCGTCGGCCAATGCCGCGATGAGCTGGATGTAAGCAATGGATTCCCGGAATGCAGTGGCCAGGGCGCCCACCTCGTCGCTGGAATGGTGGGCGATCACTTGGTCGATGTCTCCCAGGGAAATGCGGCGTGCCGCGTCGACCATTGCCGTCAACGGACGGAGTGCACGGAGGACGAGCACGGCGAAGGCGGCGATGCCCAACATCCCCGCGGCCACCGAGGCGATCGTCAGGTTCTTGAACCCCTCGGAGATCGCAATGGTCGATGCCAGGTGGCCGGTGAACCGGTCGACCTGGTTCTGGCGGAAGGAGGCGAGCTGCTCCCGCAGCTCGGCGGCCAGGTGGTCGACGGCGCCGATCTTTGCCTGGTCGAACTCGTCGCCGTTGAGGATCGCCTTCACCAAGGTGTTGACCGTGTTTTCATAGACCCCGAAGGTCGTGGCCAATTCCGCGACGGTCCCGTCCTCGGTGAGTGTCTGGAGGGCGGAGAGCTGTTGCCGGAATGCAGCCGCGAGGGCGTTGCCACTCTGCAGAGCCGACTCGTCGGCGTAGTGGATCGCCTTGGTGAAGCCGTGCTCGATGTCGCGCAGGCTGATCGCCAGCTCGTTGACCGAGGCGATGGTCGGGTAGGTCTGGCCCGTGATCTCGCGGGCCATGGCGCCCACCTGGATACTCTTGACCACGAAGATGGAGCCGACGGTGACAATCGCCAGGGCGGCGGCAGCCAGCGCGGCGGTGACCTTGGTCTTGATCTGCATGGCGTGTCGGAGCGACCGATGGGGAAGCGATGCGTGCGAAACACGCAGCGAGTGTCCCGGGTGCGAAGAAAAATCCAGCCTGATGGATGGATTTTTCGGAGGGTGGGCGTGGGACATTAGCGCCGGTTTTCTTACCGAATCGGCGCGCCGCATCACCGGGTGCAGGGAAGCGGTAACCCAGTCCCCTGCCGGTGATTCTCGTGTTGGTGTGCAAATCCTGCCGAGGCCTACGCCCGCTTGTCGCGCTGCCTGCGTTCCTCATTGCGCCGGTGCTGCCGGCGTACCGACAGGATTACCAGCTCGCCGAACGCGATAAACCCGAGCACCACACCCATGAAGATGAGGTCGACCGGGTAGATGTGCTCGGCGGCGGGCATCACTTACTCGCGTTACGGTCGGTGCCCTTCTCGAAGCGGCCCTTGGCGCTGGCTTTGACCTGCGCCTCGGACATTCCGCCCTGCCGGAGCAGCACCGAGCTCGGGGTATACCCCATGGCGATCACTTTCTGGTCGTTGACCCGCTCCATCCATTGTGCGAGGCGCGGGACGGAGAGCAGGAAGATTCCCGAGACGATCGTGAAGATCCACATCGCCGCCTTGATGGTATTGGTCACTCGCATCTTGTCACCTCGCCAGTCGGGAGAAGGAGGGAGCCCCTTGGTGCCCCCGCGGAGTGGTTTCGACAACCGCTAGCGATCCGTCTCGATGAAAGGCGATCTCCCGCCGAAGCAGCGGGTTACAGCCAGTCGAACCAGTCGTCCTGGGACTTGCAGTCTTGCACCATCTCCCCGGACCAACGCATGGCTACCGGCAGCAGGCCGAGGACGGAATCGAGGCAGGTGCGCGCCGCCTTCGGACCACCGGGCAGGGCCAGCAAGAGGGTGGTGCCACGGATGCCCGCACGCGGGCGGGTGAGGGCCGCCACCGGGCTGAGCTTGCTCACCGCCTCCCACATGATCCGTCCGACGGCGAACAAGTGCTTGTCGCTCAGCTCGACGATCAGCTCCGGCATGAAGTCATTGGGGGCAACCCCGATGGCACCGGTGGTGACGATGGCACGGTATTCCCCGCTAGCGATGCAATCGAGGATGCGCTGTTTCACCTTCTCCCGGTCGGCCTCGATGATCTCGCCGCACACCATCTCCAAACCCGTCTCGCTGGTGCGCACCAGGTCTTCCAGGATGACGCAGGTGTTGGCCTTGCGGCGTTCTTCAAAGCAGTAGTCCAGGATCGATAAGGTTAGGATTTTGGCCATTGGGCGCCTCCACTGGCGAGAAAACCGATACCCCCTGCATGATTACCGAAGGCGCGGCACCGACGCGTGTGGCCGCTACCACTCCCCGTGAACGAAACTCTAGCTCAATGCAGGGGATTTACATAGGGGGGCGGGCGAGACGTTGCGGCCCAGCCGCGTCCCCATCGCGGCGATCAATCGGTGTCGAATCGGAAGCGGAGCGCCTCGCCGTCGAGGTCGATGTGCACCGTGCCTCCCTTGGTGAGCCGGCCAAAGAGGATCTCGTCGGCGAGGGGCTTCTTGATCCGATCGGCGATGAGCCGCGCCAGGGGGCGGGCACCGAAGGTCGGGTCGTATCCCGCCCGGGCGAGCCACGCCCGGGCCTCCGGATCGAGGGCGAAGAAGATCTTCTTCTCCGCGAGCTGCCCCTCCAACTCCATGAGGAACTTGTCCACCACCCGTTCGACGACCGGCAGCGGCAGGGCCGCAAAGGAAATGATCGCGTCGAGCCGGTTGCGGAACTCCGGGCTGAAGGTGTCGCGCAGGGCCTTTTCCTCGCCGCCGACGCGGGTCTGTGGGGTGAAACCGAGGGGCGGTGCGGAGAGCTCGCGGGCGCCGACGTTGCTGGTCATGATCAGGATGACGTGACGGAAGTCGGTCTTGCGCCCGGTGTTGTCGGTCAGGGTCGCATGGTCCATCACCTGCAAGAGGACGTTGAAGATGTCCGGGTGTGCCTTCTCTATCTCGTCGAGGAGGAGCACCGCGTAGGGGTTGCGCCGCACCTCCTCGGTCAGCAGCCCCCCCTGGTCGAAGCCGACGTAGCCCGGTGGCGCCCCGATCAGGCGCGAGACGGCATGGCGCTCCATGTATTCGCTCATGTCGAAGCGCAGGAACTCGACCCCCAGGGAGGTGGCGAGCTGTCGGGCCACCTCGGTCTTGCCCACGCCGGTGGGGCCGGTGAGCAGAAAGCAACCCGTGGGGCGGCCAGGCGCCGAGAGACCCGCGCCGGAGAGCTTGATGGCGGTCACCAGGGCCGCAATTGCTGGATCCTGGCCGAACACCATGCGCTTGATGTCGTCCCCCAGGTGTTCGAGCCGTTCCCGACTGGCAGTGGAGAGGGTGCGCGGTGGGAGCTGGGAGATGCTTGCCACCACCTGCTCGATGTCGTGTGGGGTGACGCTGGTCTTGCGTCGTGAGGGGGGGAGGAGGGCCACCTCGGCGCCGGCCTCGTCGATCACGTCGATCGCCTTGTCCGGTAGGTGGCGTTCCTGAATGTAGCGTGCCGACAGCTCGGCGGCGGCACGCAGGGCGGTGGCGGTGTAGTGCACCCCGTGGTGCGCCTCGTAGTGCGGCTTGAGGCCCCGCAAGATGCGCACGGTCTCCTCGATCGAAGGTTCCAACACGTCGATCTTCTGGAAGCGCCGCGCCAGGGCGCGATCGCGTTCGAAGTGGTTGCGGTATTCCTCGAACGTGGTGGAGCCGATGCAGCGCAGCTTGCCTGTGGCCAGGGCCGGCTTGAGCAGGTTGGCGGCGTCCATCGCGCCGCCGCTGGTGGCACCGGCGCCAATCACCGTGTGGATCTCGTCAATGAACAGGATGGCGTTGGCGATCTTTTCTAGTGCCTTGAGTACCGCCTTGACGCGCTGTTCGAAATCGCCCCGGTAGCGCGTGCCGGCGAGCAACGCTCCCATGTCCAGGGCGTAGATCGTCGCGCTCTGCAACGGCTTCGGTACCTTGCCCTGCTGGATACGCAGGGCAAGTCCCTCGGCCAAGGCGGTCTTGCCGACGCCGGCGTCGCCCACGAATAGCGGGTTGTTCTTACGCCGCCGGCACAGGGTGCGCACGGTGCGGTCGATCTCCTGCTGGCGGCCGATCAGCGGGTCGATGGTCCCGGCCGCGGCGCGCTCCACCAGGTTGGTGGTGAACGCTGCCAGGGGGTCGTGCGTGCGCGGCGCGCGTTCCTCGCCCTCGTCCTCCGCTTCGTACGGGAGGGGGACCTCGTCCTCGAACTTGGAAACGCCGTGCGCCAGGTAGCTCACGACGTCGAGGCGCTCGACGCCGGCCTGGCGCAGGAAGTAGACGGCCTGCGAGTCGCGCTCGCTGAACAGGGCGACGAGGAGGTCGGCGGCACGCACCCGCTCCTGGCCGGACGACTGCACATGGATCACGGCGCGCTGCACTACCCGCTGGGTGGCGAGAGTCGCCATGGGCGTTTCCTCCAGGCCTTCCGGGAGCGGCTCCATCTCCTCCAGAAATCGGTCGACCTGGGTGCGGATGGACTGCGCATCGCCCCCGCAGTGATGCAGGATCTCCCCGATGTCCTCCTCGGCGAGGAGGGTGAGCAAGAGGTGCTCCAGGGTGATGAGCTCGTGGCGTCGCCGCCGCGCCTCGTCTACCGCTGCGCGAAAGACGCGCTCGACCTCGGAGGGATCCATCACGCCGGCTCCATGGTGCACTTCAGAGGGTGCTCGCGCTGCCGGGCGAACTCGTGCACCTGCACCATCTTGGTTTCCGCCACCTCGTAGGTGTAGACCCCGGCGACGCCGACGCCGCGCTGGTGGACGTTCATCATCACCTGGTGGGCACGGGGCTCGTCCATGTGGAAAAACCGCATCAGCACGGCCACCACGAACTCCATGGTCGTGTAGTCGTCGTTGTGCAGGAGGACCTTGTACATCGGCGGCTTTTGCACCTTCTGCCGCCGGTCGGTGAGGGTCTCCTCGTCGCGCTGGAGGTCGTCACGTTCCGCCATAGGGCGAATTGTATCCTATGCGCGCTAGCTAACGTGTCCCAGCCGGTTGCCGCCGCCGGGTCCGCGCCGTCGGTGGGGACCCGGCAGGCTGTGGGTTATCCCTATTTCTTGCTTGGGGTCTTTTTCGCCACTTTTTTCGGGGCCGCCTTGAACGCCGCCTTTTTACCCGGCGCCTCCGCCTTCTTCTCGGCAGGCTTGGCGCTGGATTTCTTCTTCGGCGCCCACTTCTTGTCGGTGGCCTTGCGCGGCGGCGATTTTGCCTTGGCGCTGGGCCTGGCTTCAGGGACAGGCTCTACTTCCTCCATCTCCTCACCCGCGTCGCCGAGACGCTTGAGCGCCGCCTCCTTCTTGCGATGCAGGACCCGCTCCATCGCCTCACCGGCCGCCTCCTGCGCGGCTTGTTTCGCCGGCGTCAGCCGACCCGATCGGGCCAGGGCATCAGCCACGGTACGGCGGGTTACGGAGACCGTCGCCGCGGCCTGGGCATCGAACTGAGTCTCCGACGCCTGTCGCTTCTTGCGCAGGTCGGTGGAGGAGAGCTTGTACGGCTTGAGTTTCGCCTCCGTGGCGTCGATGAGCCTGAGCCCCTTGGGTGACAGGATGCCGCGGTCGGTGATGTAGGCGGTGACCAGGGCCGCGGGGGTGACGTCGAAGGCCGGATTCCACACCCGCGCGCGCTCCGGCGTGATCATGGTGCGGCCCATGACCAGGGTGATCTCCTCCTTTTCGCGCTCCTCGATCGGGATATCGGCGCCGGTCTTGGCGTCCCGGTCGACGGTGGAGGTGGGGGCCGCCACGTAGAGCGGGATCCGATGGGCATTGGCCAGGACCGCTAGCGAGTAGGTGCCGATCTTGTTGGCGAAGTCGCCGTTGGCAGCGATGCGATCGGCACCCACGATGACCGCGTTGATTCGCCCGACCCGCATGAAGTGCGCCGCCATGCTGTCGGTGATGACGGTGTACGGGATGTTATCCTCGTCGCACTCCCAGGCGGTGAGCCGCGCCCCCTGGAACATGGGGCGGGTTTCGGTGATGACGACCGAGACCCGCCGGCCTGCGGAGATCGCAGCCCGTACTACGCCCATGGCCGTGCCGTAGCCGGCGGTGGCGAGGGCACCGGCGTTGCAATGGGTCAGGACATAGTCGCCGGAGTTGAAGAGCGGCGCGCCTGCCTTGCCGATCGCCTCGTTGGTGGCGATGTCCGCGTCGCGCAGCTCACTAGCGGCGGCGAGCAGGGTCTTGACCCGCTCCGGCCCCGGTTTGGCGGCGCAGCCCTCGCCGACAGGCACCATCTGGTCGATCGCCCAGGCGAGGTTGATCGCCGTGGGGCGGGCCTGGCGCAAAGCCTCCGCCGCCGAATGGAAGGCTTCGAGGAAGGTGTGGGGGTCTGCCTCCGTTTTGTTTTGCGCCACGAGCGCCAGGCTCATCGCCGCGGCGATGCCGATCAGGGGTGCCCCGCGGATCACCAAGGTCTGGATCGCATCGATCACCTGGTAGTAGTCGGTGAATTCGCGGTAGGTCGTCTCCCGTGGTAGGAGGCGCTGGTCCAGGACACGGATCCGGTTGTTCTGCCACTCGATCATTTTGTAATTCATTGACACGGTTCCTCTTGTGGGGGAAGGCGAAACGACGTCCTGCGGCCCGGCGCGGCGGTGCAGGTAAGGGGATGGAAGGCGGCAAACTATGCCGGCGGAGGGTGGAGTTTGTCGTCGTCGGCGAGGCGATAGAGGTCCTCCTCCCCGAGGACTGGAATCTTGAGGCGGAGCGCCTTGTCATGCTTGGTGCCGGGGTTCTCACCCACCACCACATAGCTGGTCTTACGGCTGACGGTGGATGTCGTGCGGCCGCCATGGGCGACGATCCACTCCTCGACCGCACTCCGGGGCCGGCTCAGGGCGCCGGTCAAGACGAAGGTGAGCCCCAGGAATGGCTGGGGCTTTCCCCCTGCCTGGCGGGTCTCGAACTGCAGGCCGGCGACCTGGAGCCGTTTGATCAAGAGAACATGGCTCGGGTCGTGGAGGAACCGGTGGACGCTGTCTGCCACCACTGGGCCGACCTCCGGCACGGCCTCCAGCTCCTCCTGGGTCGCGCTCCGCAGCGCGGCCAAGGACCCGAAATGGCCGGCCAGGACCTGGGCCGTCTGCTCGCCAACGAAGCGGATCCCTAGGGCGTAGAGGACCCGTTCGAAGGGTCGCTCTGTGGCGGCGTGGATCGCACGCACCAGGTTGTCGGCCGACTTCTCG
>Ga0302046_10005455_pt1 | contig 11197 bp, 8 predicted proteins | sample RVTome_11_FD_200261 | JGI IMG/M metagenome (GOLD analysis project Ga0302046, IMG submission 200261) | Soil microbial communities from uranium-contaminated site in the Upper Colorado River Basin, Wyoming, United States - RVT147D111 (version 2) ... | reverse complement strand
CGGCTGCTGCGCGCGGCGCGCCACCATCACCCGCACGTCGGCGAGGGTGCGCCGTGATCGCGGACTTCCTCGGCTCCTGGGAGCTCCTGCGCGCCACCTATCTCTCGGGCGCGCTGGTCGCGTTCACGCTCGGTTTGGTCGGCGTCTGGGTGGTGGCGCGCGAGCAGATCTTCCTGGGCGCCGCCGTCTCCCAGGCTTCGACCCTGGGCGTGGCGGTGGCGCTGGCCGTGGGGGCGGCCGTCGGGAGCGGCTCCCACGAGCCGGGCCACGCCCTGCACTGGCTCGAGTCCGACGGGGCGCTCTCGGGCATGGCGGTGCTGGCGGCCGTGGCGACGGCGCTGCTCGCCTCGGGCCGCGAAGCCGCTCGCGGCGAGAGCGGCGAAGCCGTCACGGCCTGGGTGTTCCTGCTCTCCGCGAGCCTCCCCGTGCTGCTCGTGGCGCGCCAGCCCCACGGCCTCGAGACCATCCAGCGCCTGGTCTTCTCCACGCTGCTCTCGGCCACCGACGCGGATCTCGCGAGCTTCGCCGCGCTGGCCCTGGCCACGGCGGTCTTGGCCTGGTCCTTCCACGACCGGCTGATGCTGCTGGCGCTCGACCCCGAGACCGCGGCAGCCCTCGGCCTGCGGCGCGGCGTCTGGTACGCCGCCACCGCCGCGTGGCTGGGCCTGGCGGTGGGCCTGGCGATCCACACCTCGGGCGCGGTCTACACGTTCGGCTGCCTGGTGTTGCCGGGGCTGATCGCGCGCAACCTGTGCAGCGAGACGCGGCCGGTGCTGCTGCTCGCCCCGCTGCTGGCCACCGCCGCCGCCGGGGCGGCCTTCTTCCTGGCCCACGGCCTCGACTGGCCCCCGGCCCACACGGCCGTGGCCCTGCTGTGCGCCGGCGTCGTCCTGGCCTGGGGCGTGCGCTGGCTCCGACCGCGCTGACGGGGCCGGCCGACGCGCGGCGAACCGCAGGCGAGCGGAGTCCATGGGCTAGGCTCGCGGTCCCCGTGGCCCCTGGACCCGGGGCGGAGGTCGCGGGTGCGCGGGCGTGCGGGATGGGCGTGGGCCGCGGCGCGGCTTTGGGCGCTGGGAGCGCTCGCGCTGCCGCTCGGTGCGGGCTGCCGCGCAGCGAAGGATGCGCCGGCGCGCCCGGTGGTGGCGGTCTCGGTGATCGCCCAGCGCTGGCTCGTGGAGCGGCTGGCCGGCGACCAGGTCGAGGTGGTGGTGATGATCCCGCCGGGCGCGCGGCCCGACGGCTACGAGCCCGAGCTGGCCCAGCTGCGCGCGCTGGCGCGGGCCTCGCTCTACCTGAAGGTCGGCCATCCCCACTTCGCCTTCGAGGAGGCCTGGACCGACCGCCTGCTGGCCGAGCGGCCGGACCTCCTGGTGGTGGACTCGGCCCAGGGAGCGCCGGCCCTCGAGCACGATCCGCACCTGTGGGTCTCGCCGCGACGGATGGCCGCGGTGGTCGGGCCGCTCGCCGACGCGCTCGCGCGCGTGGCGCCCGACGGCGCGGCGCGCATCCGCGAGCGTGAGCCCGCCCTGCGCGCCGAGATCGCGGAGACCGACGCGAAGCTCCGCGAGATCCTGGCGCCGGCGCGCGGCCGCAGCTTCGTGGTGCTGCACCCGGCCTGGGGACAGCTCGCCGAGGACTACGGTCTGATCCAGATCTCGATCCAGCACGAGAACAAGGAGCCCGACGCGCACCACCTGGCCGGCCTGGTCGCCCGGGCGCGCGCGCTCGGCGTCGGCGTGGTGTTCACCCAGCCCCAGTTCGACGACAACGCCGCGCGCGTGGTGGCCGACGCGATCGGCGCCCGCGTGGAGCACCTCGACCCGCTGGCGCCCGACTGGGCCGACAACCTCGAGCACGTGGCGCGGCGCATCGCGGCGGAGGCGCGCGGGTGAGCGAGCCCGTGATCGCGCTCGAGGGCGTCTCGCTCGCGCGCCGCGGCGCGGCGGTGCTCGAGGGCGTGAGCCTCACGGTGGCGCACGACGACTACCTGGCGATCCTCGGACCCAACGGCGGCGGCAAGACCACGCTGCTCCAGGTGATGCTCGGGCTCGTGCGGCCCGACCGCGGCCTCGTGCGCGTGCTGGGCGGCCCGGCCGGCCGGGCCCACGGACAGATCGGCTACGTGCCCCAGGACGTGCGCTTCGACCTCGACTTCCCGATCCGCGTGCTGGACGTGGTGCTGATGGGGCGGCTGGCCGCCCGCGGCCTCCTGCGCCCATTCCGCGCCGCGGACCGCGCCGCCGCCCGCGCCGCGCTCGCGCGCGTGGAGATGGCGGAGCTCGCCGAGCGGCCGGTGGGCGCGCTCTCGGGCGGACAGCGCCAGCGCGTGCTGATCGCGCGCGCGCTCGCCATGGAGCCGCGCGTGCTGCTGCTCGACGAGCCCATGGCGAGCCTCGACGAGCGCATCGGCCGCAACCTCTGGGAGCTGCTGGGCGAGCTCGCACGGCACATGGCGGTGGTGCTGGTCTCCCACGACATCGGCGCCATCTCCCACCACGTGCGTAGCGTGGCCTGCCTGAACGTGCGCCTGCACGGCCATCCTTCGCGCCAGCTCAGCGCCGAGGCGCTGGAGGCTGCGTACGGCTGCTCGGTGGAGCTCCTGCTCCACGGCCACCCGCACCGCGTGCTCCCGACCCACGGTGAGGAGGGCGACGCGTGATCGAGGCGCTCGAGCTGCCCTTCCTGCAGCGCGTGCTGGCCGCCGGGCTGCTGGCCAGCGTGGCCTGCGGGATCGTGGGCAGCTACGTGGTGGCCAAGCGCATCTCGACGCTCGCCGGCGGCGTCTCCCATGCGGCCTTCGGCGGCGTGGGCCTGGGCTACTGGCTGGGCTTCCCGCCCATGCTCGGGGCGGCGGCCTTCGGCCTGCTGGCCAGCTGGGTGATCTGCGTCGCCTGGCGGCGCATGGGCTCCGCTCTCGACACGATGACCTCCATGGTCTGGGCCGTGGGCATGGCGCTCGGCATCATCTTCGTGTCGCTCGCGCCGGGCTACGCGCCCGACCTGATGAGCTTCCTGTTCGGCAACCTGTTGTTCGTGCCGTGGGAGTACGTGCGGCTGGTGGCGGCTCTCGACGTGGCGGTGCTGGCAACGGTGCTGCTGCTGGGCAAGGAGCTCCAGGCCGTGGCCTTCGACGAGGAGTTCGCCCAGGTGGCCGGCGTGCCGGTGGAACGCACCTTCCTGCTGCTGCTCTCGATCTCGGCGCTGACCGTGGTGGCGCTGATCCGCGTGGTGGGCGTGGTGCTGGCGATCGCGCTGCTCACCATCCCAGCCATGATCGCGCGCCACTGGAGCGATTCGTTGCGCGGCATGATGCTGATCGCCGTGCCCGTGTGCGCGGCGTGCGTGCTCTCTGGGCTGACGGGCTCCTGGCTGCTCGCGGACCTGGCCTCGCTCTCGGTGCCGCCGGGGCCCCTGGTGGTGGTGGTGGCGGTGCTCGCCTGGACGGTCTCGGGCGCGCTGCGACGGCGCCGCTTCGCCGGGCACGCTCCGGTATCCTCGGCCGCGTGAAGATCCTCGACTTCCGCAGCGACACGGTCACGCGTCCCACGCCGGCCATGCGCGAGGCCATGGCGCGCGCCGAGCTGGGCGACGACGTCTACGGCGAGGACCCGACGGCGAGCCGCCTCCAGGCCCGGGCCGCGGAGCTGCTCGGCAAGGAGGCCGCGCTGTTCGTGCCCTCGGGCACCATGGGCAACCAGGTCTGCATCCGCACGCTCACCCGACACGGCGACGTGGTGCTCGCGGGCGAAGGGGCCCACGTGCTGCGCTACGAGCAGGGCGGCGCGGCGGCGCTCTCCGGCGTGCAGATCCAGACGATCGGCTCGGACGGCCTGTTCGACGCCGACGACGTGGCGGCGGCCGTGCACCCCGACGAGCAGCACCATGCGCGCACCACGCTGGTGGTGGTCGAGAACACCCACAACGTGGGCGGCGGTCGGGTCTTCCCGCTGGAGACGATCCGCGCGGTGGCGGCGGCCGCGCGCGAGCACGGCCTGGCGCTGCACATGGACGGCGCGCGGCTGTTCAATGCGGTGGTGGCCACGGGCGTCCCCGCGCACGTGTGGGCGGCGGAGTTCGACACGGTGACCTTCTGCCTGTCCAAGGGGCTCGGCGCGCCGGTCGGATCGCTGGTGTGCGCCTCGGCCGAGCGGATCCACCGCATCCATCGCGCGCGCAAGCTGCTGGGCGGCGGCATGCGCCAGATCGGGATGCTCGCGGCCGCGGGCCTCTACGCGCTCGAGCACCACGTGGAGCGGCTGGCCGAGGACCACGCCAACGCGGCGCGGCTGGCCGAGGGGCTCGCCGCTCGGGGCTTCGGGATCGCGGGGAGGCCCGAGACCAACATGGTCTACTTCCGGGTGGGCGACCCCACGCGCTTCTTGGGCGAGACGCGGGCGCGCGGCCTGTGGATCAACCCGATCGGGCCCGGCCTGTTCCGCGCCGTCACCCACCTCGACGTCACCGCCGACGACGTCGACGACGCCCTCTCCCGCCTCCCCTGACGGACTACTCGACGATCTCGAGGAGCTCCACGTCGAAGTGGAGGGCCGCGCCGGGCTTGATGTGGGGCGGCGCGCCGCGATCGCCATAGGCGATGGAGGCCGGGCAGGCGATGCGCGCCTTCCCGCCGGCGCTCATGCGCTGGAGCGCCTCGGTCCAGCACGGGATCACGCGGTTCAGCGGGAACACGGCGGGCGTGCCGCGCTCCGTGGAGCTGTCGAACACGGTGCCGTCGCGCAGCGTGCCGTGGTAGTGCACGCGCACGGTGTCGGTGGGGGCAGGCGACGCGCCCGAGCCGGGCGTCACCTCGATGTACACGAGCCCCGAGGGCGTCTTCACCGCGCCAGCCTCGGCGGCGAGCTCGTCGATCCAGCCCTGGGCAGCCAGCTTCTCGCCCTCGGCGCCGCGCGCCTGGCGGTCGCGGAACAGACCCGCGAGCTGCTGCTGGTAGGCGTTCGGGTCCACCGCCGGCTCCTTGCCGGCGATGGCGTCGGCGGCCCCGGCCTTCACCAGGTCCTTCTCGCGCTCGTCCAGCTCGAACTCGGTGGTGCGCTGCATGACGACGTAGCCGAGGCTGTAGAAGGCCTTGTCATCGTCGCTCTCGAGCGCGGGCGTCTTGGCCTGCTGCTGGGGACAGCCGGCCAGCGCCACGAGCGCGAGGATCGAGAACGCCGCCCGCGTGCGAGCGGCCGGCCGGTGGGAGGAGGTCATGGGGCTTCCTTCGTGGATCGGCCCGGACGGCAGGTCCGGGAAAGGCCGGGAGCATACGGCACGGCCCCCACCCGCGCCGCCGCGCAAGGAGGCCGCTCGGAGCCTCCGCGCAGCGAGGCGAAGCCGAGCGGAGTCCAACAGATCGGCTTCGACAGCGCCGGACGAGCCCGTCATCCTGTCGCGCGTGGAGAGTTCCGAGCAGCCGGGCGCCGATGCCATGGTCCGGGTGGATCGCACCCGCGTGGACGGCGGGGTGGCCCACGCGGCCAGCGACCTCGTGGCGCGCGAGGAGCCGCTGGAGATCCAGCTCGAGGGCAGCTCGCTCGCGGTGGTGATGCGCACGCCGGGCCACGACGTCGAGCTGGTCATGGGCTTCCTGCTGACCGAGCGCGTGATCGAGCGGCCCGAGCAGGTGGTCTCCGTCCACGCCTACGCGCGGCACACGGATCCCGAGAGCGAGGACAACGTGATCCGCGTCGTGCTCGCGCCCGGGGTGCGCGTGGACCTCGACGCGCTGCGCCGCAACCTGTTCGCCAGCTCGAGCTGCGGCGTGTGCGGCAAGGCCACCATCGAGAACGCGCTGCGCCACGCGCCGCCGCTGGACGACCCGGCCCGCTTCCCGGCCAGCCTGTTCGCGGCGCTGCCCGCCGCCCTGCGCGCGCGCCAGGCGGTGTTCGACCTCACCGGCGGGCTGCACGCGGCCGCCCTGTTCTCGGGGGAAGGCCGCCTGCTCGCGGTGCGCGAGGACGTGGGCCGCCACAACGCCGTGGACAAGGTGGTGGGCTGGGCGCTGCGCGCGGGCCGGGTCCCGTTGGCCGGCCACGTGCTGCTGGTCTCGGGCCGCATCTCCTACGAGATCGTGCAGAAGGCGCTGGCGGCGCGGCTGCCGGCGCTGGCGGCGGTGTCTGCGCCCACCTCGCTGGCCGTGGAGCTGGCCGAAGCCTCGGGCATCGCCCTGGTGGCCTTCCTGCGCGACGCGGGCTTCGGCGTCTACGGACGGCGCGAGCGGGTCGTGGGATAGAATCCGCCGGCCGGGTCCCGCAGGGGGACCGCGCCAGGGAGACAGCGTGGCAGGCGCCGAGGACGACAAGCCCGCCGGCGGCAGCGAGGCGCTGACGAGCTCCGTGCGCCACACGCTGCGCGAGCCCGGCTTGCTGCGCGGCGTGCGCTCCTGGTTGCACCTGAACCAGGCCGCGGGCTTCGACTGCCCCGGCTGCGCCTGGCCCGACCCCGACGACCGCGGGGCGCTCGAGTTCTGCGAGCAGGGCGTGAAGGCCGTCGCCCACGAGGCCACGCGCCGCACGATCGGCGCCGGGTTCTTCCGCGAGCACGCGATCTCCGCGCTGCTCGAACGGCCCGACGGCTGGCTCGAGCGTCAGGGCCGGCTCGCCGAGCCGCTCCAGCGCCGTCCGGGCTCGGACCGCTACGAGCCGATCACCTGGGAGGACGCCTTCGCGCGCGTGGGCATCGGGCTCGCGAAGCTCGACTCGCCCGACCAGGCCATCTTCTACACCTCCGGCCGCACCAGCAACGAGGCCGCCTTCCTCTACCAGCTCTTCGTGCGCGAGCTCGGCACGAACAACCTCCCCGACTGCTCCAACCTGTGCCACGAGTCGAGCGGCACCGCGCTCGGCGAGGTGATCGGAACCGGCAAGGGCACCGTGGATCTGGCCGACTTCGCCCAGGCGGACGCGATCTTCGTGATCGGCCAGAACCCCGGCAGCAACCACCCGCGCATGCTGGCCACGCTCCAGGCCGCACGGCGCCGCGGCTGCCGCATCGTGAGCGTGAACCCGCTGCGCGAGCGGGGCCTCCTGCGCTTCGCCCATCCCAAGGAGCCGCTGGCCCTGTTCGGGCGCGGGACACCCATCGCGGAGCTCCACCTCCCGGTGCGCGTGGGCGGCGACGTGGCGCTGCTCAAGGCGATCCAGAAGGAGGTGCTGCGCGCCGAGGCCGAGGCGCCGGGCCAGGTGCTCGACTGGGACTTCCTCCACCGCTGCACGGCGGGCTTCGGACCGTACAGCGCCGCCCTGGACGGCCTGGCCATGGACGAGCTGGTGGAGGGGAGCGGCGTACCGCTCGAGCAGATCCGGCAGGCGGCGCGCGTCTACTGCGAGGCCCAACGCGTGATCGTGTGCTGGGCCATGGGGCTCACGCAACACCGCCACGGCGTGGCCAACGTGCAGGAGATCGTGAACCTGCTGCTGCTGCGCGGGAACCTCGGCCGGCCCGGCGCCGGCGCCTGCCCGGTGCGCGGCCACAGCAACGTCCAGGGCGACCGCACCATGGGGATCTTCGAGCGCCCGGGCGCCGTGTTTCTCGACGCGCTGGCGGCCGAGTTCGACTTCGCGCCGCCGCGTCACCACGGCCTCGACACGGTGGGTGCCATCGAGGCCATGCGCGACGGACACGCGCGCGTCTTCATGGGCCTCGGCGGGAACTTCGCCGTGGCCACGCCCGACACGGTGGTGGTGGAGCGCGCCCTGCGACGCATGGCGCTCACGGTGCACGTGGCCACCAAGCTGAACCGCTCGCACCTGCTGTGCGGCGAGGAGTCCATCCTGTTGCCCTGCCTGGGACGCAGCGATCGCGACGTGCAGGAGGGTCGCGAGCAGTTCGTCACCGTCGAAGACTCCATGGCGGTGGTCCATCGCTCCCAGGGCGCGCTCGAGCCCGTGGCCCCGGGGCTGCGCAGCGAGCCGGCCATCGTGGCCGGCATCGCGCGCGCAACGCTCGGCGCGCGCAGCAAGGTGGCGTGGGAGGAGCTCGCCGCCGACTACGACCGCATCCGCGACCACATCGAGCGCGTGGTGCCCGGCTTCGAGGACTTCAACCGACGCGTGCGCCGGCCCGGCGGCTTCACCCTGCCGCGCCCGGCAGCCCACCGGCGCTTCGAGACGGCCTCGGGTCGCGCCGAGTTCCGCGTGCTGCCCGTGCCCGAGGATCCGCTCGCCCCGGGCCAGTTCCTGATGATGACCATCCGCAGCCACGATCAGTACAACACCACGGTCTATGGCGAGGACGACCGCTACCGCGGCATCGCGGGCGGCCGGCGCGTGGTGCTGGTGGCGCCCGAGGACCTGGCCGCGAGCGGCCTGCGCGAGGGCGAGCGCGTCACCCTCACCAGCCACTTCCGGGGCGAGACGCGCGCGCTGGCAGGCTTCCGCGTGGTGGCGTACGCGCTCCCGCGCCGCTGCGTGGCCACCTACTTCCCGGAGGCCAACCCGCTCGTCCCGCTCGGCCAGCGCGCCGAGGGCAGCCGCACGCCGGCCTACAAGTCCGTGGTGGTGACGCTCTCGCGGGAGTCCGCCGGTGCGCCGGCCTCGCGCGGCGCCCCGCACGCGGGCTAGCGGCCGACGTGGCGGTATTCTCGGACGTCCGCGGCGCCGAACGGCCGCGCTTCCGCTTCTTCTTCCAGCTCTCGGCCCTGCTGGGCGCGGCCCAGGTGGTGGGCGTGGCCGGCTCCGAGTCGCTGTTCCTGGCGGGGCTCGGCGTCCGCTGGCTACCCCACACGTTCGTGGCCGCCTCGCTGGTCACGGTGGCCTGCTCCGGACTGTACGCCTCGGTGGTGAGCCGCACGCGCAACGACCAGCTGTTCGAGACGATGCTGCTGATCTCGTCCGTGGTGCTGCTCGCGGCCACGGCCGGCGCCTTCGCGGGGCTCGTCTGGCTGCTGCCGGCCCTGGTCTGCCTGTACTGGGTCAACTACGCGGTGTTCCTGAACCACTACTGGACCTTCGCCGGTGACTACTTCGACACGCTGGCGAGCAAGCGGCTGTTCCCGCTGTTCACGGTGGGCTCGAGCCTCGGCAGCATCGCAGGGGGCGCCATCGTGGTGGGCGTCGGCCGCTTCGCGCCGGCCGAGGTGCTGATCGGAGTCTGGGCGCTGTGCCTGCTGGCCGCGGCCGCGCTCCTGCGCGCGCACCGCCGCGACCTGCGTCGCTGGGGGCCGCTGGCGCTGGAGGAGGCCGACGACACCTCGCTGCGGGGCATCCGCGGCGCGCTCGCCATCGTGGGCAGCACGCCCCTCGGCCGGCGCCTGGCGCTCTCGTCCCTGGCCATGGTGCTCTCGCTGTTCGTGCTCCAGTACCTCTACAGCGACGTGTTCGCGCGCAGCTTCCCGAGCGCCAGCGAGCTGGCGGTCTTCTTCGGCGCGTACCTGCTCGTGACCAACCTGGTCGAGGTGGCCATCGAGCTCTGGCTGACGCCCTTCCTGATCCACCGCTTCGGGGTGGCCAGCGCCAACCTCGTGCATCCCCTCCTGACGCTGCTGGCCTTCACGGGCCTGGCCTTCGACTACCGCCTGTACGCCGCGCTCACCGCGCGTGCCAACCGCGAGCTGGTGGAGAACGCCATGGCCGGGCCCGTGCGCAACCTGGTCTACAACGCGCTGCCCGCCTCGGTGCGCGGCCCGACCCGCGCGTTCCTCGAGGGGATCGTCGTCTACTCCGGGATGGCGGTGGCGGGCGCCGTGCTCCTCGTGCTGGCGGGCCGGCTCGAGCCGCTGTGGCTGTGCGCGGCGGGCGGCGGCACGGCGCTGCTCTACCTGGCCGCCAACCTGGGCGTGCGGCGCCAGTACCTGCGCACGCTGGTCGCCGAGCTGCGCGAGGGGCGACTCGACCTCGACTCGCTCTCGGGCGAGCTCGGCCGCTGGGAGCTGGCTCGGCTGGCGGATCTGTGGCGCAGCATGCTCTCGGCCCACGACGAGCGGGCGGCCTCCTTCGCGCCCCAGCTCGCGCCTCAGCTTGCGGCGCGCGGAGCGCTCGAACCGCTGCGCGCGGGCTTCGACCACGACGACCCGGTGGTGCGACGCGCCTGCGTGAGCGCGCTGGGGCAGGCCGCCGCCCCGGGCAGCGAGGACCTCCTGCTGCTGGCCCTCGACGACGAGGACGCGGCGGTGCGCCTGGCCGCCGCGAACGCCCTGCCGCTCCGGGCGGGCGGGCGCGCCCAGGAGGCAGCGCTTCAGCGGCGGCTCGCGGACCCCGACCCGCGCGTGCGCGCGGCCGCCGCGCTGCGCGCGGGCGAAGCGGGCCTGCCGACCCTGCTGGCCATGCTGGAAGCCGACCACGTCCCCACCGTACGCGCGGCCCTGGCGGTGCTGCCGGCGGAGCTGTGCGAGCACGCCTTGGCCCTGGTCCATCATGCCGAGCCGGGCATCCAGGCCGCCGCCCTGGACGCAGCGGTGCGCGCGCGGGGCACGGTCCCCCTGCCGCTGGAGGCGCTGGCCGGGCTGGCCGGCCAGCGCAGCGCCCGGGTGCGCCGCGCCGCCGTGGAGGCCCTGGCCGCGCGCCAAGAGGACGAGATCCCCGCCCTGCTGGCCCGCGCGCTCGCCGATCCCGCGCGCACCGTGCGCGCCGCCGCCGCCCGCGTGCTCGCCGGGCGCGGCGAGGCCGGCGTGGCGGCGGCCCAGCCTTTCCTGCGCTCGGACACGACCCGCGGCGTGGAGGCAGCGATCGTGGCCCTGGGCGACTCGCCGGTGGGGACGGCCGCGAGGCTCCTGGCGGGAGAGCTGGCCTGGCGCGCCCGGCAGGCGTGGCGGGCCCTGCTCTGCCTGCGTGCGCTTGGCGAGCCCGACGCGCGCATCGAGAGCCGCTTCCTGCGCCTGGCGATGGCCGACTCCCTGGCGCGCGACTGGCGACTCGCCATGTTCGTGCTGCGCCACACCGAGGATCCGGTGGTGATGCGCAGCGTGGAGAAGGCGCTGCGCTTCGCCTCGGCGCGCAGCCGCGGCGACGCCCTGGAGGTGCTCTCGAACCTGGGCGACCGCGAGACGGCCCACCTGCTGGTGCTGCTGGCCGAGCACGGCCCGCTCGAGGACAAGCTCGGCAGCCTGCGCGAGAGCATGGAGATCCCCGACGACGCGGCGAGCGCCCTCGAGCTGGCGCGCCGCTCGCCGAACCCCTGGATCCGCATGAGCTTCGAGCTCGAAGGCGCGCCCGCAGGACGGCGCGCCGCATTGGAGGACGAGATGGAGAAGCTGCTGGCC
>Ga0302046_10005454_pt1 | contig 11198 bp, 7 predicted proteins | sample RVTome_11_FD_200261 | JGI IMG/M metagenome (GOLD analysis project Ga0302046, IMG submission 200261) | Soil microbial communities from uranium-contaminated site in the Upper Colorado River Basin, Wyoming, United States - RVT147D111 (version 2) ... | reverse complement strand
CCCAAAATCTTTCTTCAGCCTTTCCACCGTTTCCAGGACTTTCTTGCTGTGTCCGTGGGCCGTATCCACGACCAGCGCGTCGACCTGGGCTGCGACGAGCGCATGCGCCCTTTTCAGGGCTTCCTCACCGACGCCGATGGCGGCGGCGCAGCGTAACCGCCCGAGCTCGTCCTTGGAAGCGAGCGGGTACTTGATGGCCTTCTGGATGTCTTTGACGGTGATCAATCCCTTGAGGTTGTAGTCTTCATCGACGACCAGAAGCTTCTCTATCCGGTGCTTGTGAAGAATCTGTTTGGCCTTCTCCAGGTCAGTCCCCACCGGGACGGTGATGAGATTCTCCTTGGTCATGACGTCCGAGATGCGGAGATCCATTCTCGTCTCGAAACGAAGATCCCGGTTGGTCAGGATCCCGACCAACTTCCCGTTCACCACGATCGGCACGCCTGAGAACCGGTACTTGGCCATGACCTCCTGGGCTTCCGCGATCGTGCGGTCGGGAGTCATCGTGATCGGATCGACGATCATGCCGCTCTCCGACCGCTTGACTTTGTCCACCTCTTCGGCCTGCTGCTCCGGTGCCAGGTTGCGATGGATGACGCCGATCCCGCCCAGTTGCGCGATGGCGATGGCGAGGCGGGATTCGGTCACGGTATCCATACCGGAGCTCACGATCGGGATGTTGAGCCGGATACGTCTACTGAAACCGGTCGTGGTATCGACCTCAGATGGGAGGACATCGGACTTCTGAGGAACGAGCAGAACGTCCTCGAACGTGAGAGCGACTGGAATGTGGGGCTCGGTCACCGCGCACCCCCTCGGCGGCGAACTACGCGCCGCAACACTTCTTGTATTTCTTTCCGCTTCCGCACGGGCAGGGTTCGTTCCTTCCCACCTTCGCGGTATCCCGCTTGACGGTCTTCACCGCGGCGTTGGCTCCGCCCTGGGACTCTCGCCTGGCAAAGGCGGACGGCGAGGCGCCGGGATCGTTGAAAGAGAGTCGGCTCGGTCGCGGCCGGGGCACGCTCTCCCCCACGCTTTCCCGGACCGGCTGCAAGAGGAACAAGTACCGAACGATCTCCTCCTCGATCCGCTCCCACATCGCCTCGAACATCTGAAAGCTTTCCTTCTTGTATTCGATGAGCGGATCGCGTTGCCCGTATCCTCGGAGCCCGATGCCCTCCTTCAGGTGGTCCATCGCGTAGAGATGGTCCTTCCATTGTGAGTCTACGATTTGCAGCATCACAATGCGCTCGTGCGTGCGCATGAGCTCGGGTCCGATGAGCGTTTCCTTGTCTTGATACTTTTCCTGAATCTGCTTCCACAGGGTCTCGCGGATCTCATCGCGATTGAGGCCGTCCCAGTCGAGCACGCCCAACTGAGAGCTCTCCAGACCGTACTGCCGACCCAATTCCCGCTGGAACCCTTCCTCGTCCCACTCGCTGGGATCCGCCTCTTGTGAGACGAAGCGGTCGAGGTTGTCCTTGAGGATCTCCTCGGCCAGCTCCAGGACGTATTCCCGCTCGTCCTTGCCTTCCAGAATCTCACGCCGCAGGCGATAGACGGCGACGCGCTGGGCGTTCATGACGTCGTCATACTCGAGCAGGTGCTTGCGGATCGAGAAGTTCTGGCCCTCGACCTGTTTTTGAGCGCGTTCGATGGCGCGCGTGACCATCCCATGCTCGATGGGCACACCTTCTTCCATACCCAGGCGTTGCATCAGTCCGCTAATCCGATCGCTCCCGAAAATCCTCATCAGATCGTCTTCCAGCGACAGGTAGAAACGGGAGCTCCCCGGGTCACCTTGACGGCCGGCGCGCCCCCGCAGCTGGTTGTCGATGCGGCGGGCCTCGTGTCTCTCGGTGGCGAGAATATGCAATCCCCCAAGCTCCACGACCTTCTCGTGCTCTCGCGCGACTTGCTTCCGGGCGTTCTCGTACTCCGGTTTCCACGTCTCTTCCGGGGCTTCGCGGAAATCCACGCCCTTGTCTTTGAGCGCCGTGCGGGCCAGGTACTCGGGGTTTCCTCCCAAAAGGATGTCGGTACCACGCCCGGCCATGTTCGTCGCGATGGTCACCGCCCCCAAGCGGCCCGCTTGGGCCACGATCTCGGCCTCCATCTCGTGGTATTTCGCGTTCAGAACGACGTGCTTGACGCCCGAACGCTTGAGGAGCTGAGACAGCTTCTCGCTCTTTCCGATGGACGTCGTGCCGACGAGAACGGGGCGACCGAGCTGATTGAGCTCCTTGATCTCCTCGACCACCGCGTTGAGCTTCTCGCGCTCGGTTCGGTAAACGAGATCCGGATACTCTCTGCGGATCAAATCGCGGTTGGTAGGCACGACCACGACTTCCAGGTCGTAGATTTTTTCGAACTCCGGGGCCTCGGTCTCGGCCGTGCCGGTCATGCCCGCCAATTTTCCGTACATCCGGAAGTAGTTCTGGAAGGTGATGGTGGCGAGTGTTTGGTTCTCTCTCTCGATCTTGACGTGTTCCTTGGCCTCGATGGCCTGATGGAGACCATCTGACCAACGGCGACCGGGCATCAATCGACCGGTGAACTCGTCGACGATGACGACCTGCCCGTCTTTCACCATGTAGTCCACATCGCGCTTGAAGAGCGCGTGAGCGCGCAGACCCTGATAGACATGGTGGAGGATATGCATCTGGGACGGATCGTAGAGATTATCCACCGCGAGCAACGACTCGCAATGCGGCACGCCGTCCTCGGTGAGCGTGACGGTGCGGGTCTTCTCGTCGATGGTGTAGTCCAGATCCCGGCGCAGCTTGGGAATGATGCGATCGATCTGGTAGTAGAGATCCGTCGACTCTTCCGCGGGACCGCTGATGATGAGCGGTGTGCGGGCCTCGTCGATGAGGATCGAATCGACCTCGTCGACGATGGCGTAGTGAAAGAGCTTTTCCACCTCTTTCCCATCCCTGTTCTTGACGGTCTTGGGAAAGATCCTGTGCACGAAGAGCGAGGGATCGAACTTCATGTTGTCGCGAAGGTAGTCGAACCCGAACTCGTTGTTCGTCCCGTAGGTGACGTCCGCCCGGTACGCGCGCTGACGCTCGGTATCGTTGAGCTCGTGCTGGATGGTGCCGACCGTCAGTCCCAAGAACTGGTAGAGCTTGCCCATCCACTCGGCGTCGCGACGGGCCAGGTAGTCGTTGACGGTCACCACGTGGACACCCTTGCCGGTGAGGGAGTTCAAATAGACGGGCAGCGTAGCGACCAGGGTCTTGCCCTCCCCGGTCTTCATCTCCGCGATCTTGCCCTGGTGGAGCACCATCCCGCCGATCAGCTGGACGTCGAAGTGACGCATCTCGAGCACTCTTCGACTCGCTTCGCGACAGACGGCGAAGGCTTCGGGTATGAGATCGTCGAGAGGCTCACCCCGCTCCACCCGTCCCCGGAACTCGGCCGTCTTCGCGGTGAGCCGGGAATCGGAGAGCGCCCGTATCTCGGGCTCGCGCTCGTTGATGAGGGTAACGAGCGGCAGGAGCTTCTTGAGCTCACGCTCGTTCTTGCTGCCAATGAGCTTGGTGAGGATGGTGTTAAACATCGGATGAAGAACTAATTACGACGATCAGCACGATTGATAAACAGCCAGTCTAGCAAATGCCCCGACGCTAATCAATTGAAAGTGCTCGGTTAAGACCCGGTTGAGCCCGAAATGAGAGCCTCGATTGACAGAAACCACCGGAGGGGCCCCGCAACACCGGGGCTACCCAAGGGCTCGCGGCCCTCAGGGGAGGCGAAGGTCCTTGATGACGTCGAACCAGGTCTCGGCGATGACTTGGTAGCCGTTGTCGTTGGGGTGAAGGCCGTCCGGTCCGATCAACGTCAAATCGCTGCCGAACGCTCGCTCGTGTCCCGCGATGGGCACCTGCTGCGCGTTGGCTTCTTGACGGATGATGTCGTTCAAGCGAGGCACATTCTCTGGTGCCAGCGCCCGGAAGCCGTCGGGATTCATCGGGGGGTACGTACCGATGACGACCTGAGCCCCCTGGCTCTTGATCGTATGCATCATTTCCACCAGATTCTCGCGCAGCAAGGTGAAGCGAGCTTTCTCGTTCGTGTTGATGTCGACCACGCCCAGCCACAGTAGCACCAGATCCGGATCGTGGATACGCAACTCTGCCGGGAGTCTCTCGAGTCCGGCACTGGTGGTCTCGCCTCCGATTCCAGAGTTGATGAGGGTGAACCGATCGTCCGACGCGCCCCTCAGGAGGCGTTCCAGTTTGGATTCAAAGCCCTCGATAAAAGACAGCGTCGCGAATCCAGGCGCGGCGCGATGGGTCGTGCCGAACGTGAAGCTGTCACCAAAGCAAAGGACACGTATGGTTGCGCGGGCCCGCGCGGCGCGCGGGTCGTAGACGCTAACGGCCGCGGGGTCGAGCGAGCTTGCGGGCTCAGTGGACGGAGCCAAGGGCGTCGTCGCGTCGCACGCCGACAACACCAATACCAGCAACAATACGCCTGTTCGCATCGGGGCTCGGTGGATCGTCCTGCCGGATCTGAAGAGGCTTCGGGGAGACAAGAACCTTATTTTGGAACGGCGCCATGCACATTGCAAGTTACCGCCCGTCGCCCGGTGAGACTATGGGCCGCAGGGCACCATCACTCGGGATGGCGAAAAGCCTATGGCCCACCCGCGGAAGCCGTTTGGCGGCCGCCGGAAACCTGGAAGCTCTTGTTGTACTCGAGAATGTAATTGAGCGGGTGCGTGGGCCGATCGGAGACCCAGATCTCGTAGTGAAGGTGCGGTCCGTTGCTCCTTCCGGTGGTGCCGACGTAGCCGACCACGTCACCTCGCTTGACCCGCGAGCCAGCCCGTACATTGAAGCCGGACAAATGCGCGTAGCGGGTCATCATGCCGAACTTGTGGTCAATCACGATGACATTGCCATAGCTCCCACGCTTCGAGGCATACAGCACGACGCCGTCGGCGGGAGCCACGACCGGACGTCCGATGGGCGTCGAAACGTCGATGCCGAAGTGGAACTCACGCTCCCCGGTAAACGGATCGTTGCGCTGACCGTATGACGACGAAAGATACCCGCGCACCGGCCAGATAGAGGGGGTCGACGCCAGCATGAGCGAGTTCTCCTGGTAGAAACGCTCGAGGACCTGGCCTTTCTCCTCCAGCGCGGTCAGGTCGCCGGCCATTTGGTGGAGACTGTCCCGGACCTCGTCGTAGGCGCTCGGCATCGACGTGGGATCCTCGTCTCGGAACCCTCCCATCCCGCCACCCGGTTCGGCAGGCAGCTCGGTGTCCAACCCTGCCATCACGGAGAGCTTCTTGACGAACTCTTGGAGCGAAGTCACTCGGTTGTTGAGATGCTCCACCGACACTTCGTAATCCAGGTTCTGGCGCAGAAGCTCCGCATTGACCATTCGAAGGCGCCGCAGCTCCCGCATTTCGCCGTAGAATTGCCAGTAGTGAAAAGACAACACACCGGCGACCAGAACCATCAATCCGAGGAACGACGTAGCGAGAACGGCGGTGCGTTTGGAGATGTGGATCTTACGGAATTTAGCTTCCGCGTGGGGCACTAAAATAAACGTGTAAAAGCGATTAGCCATCCTAGCGACCTCTCGAGGTTGGCTCAATTATGAGAGCAAGAGACCAAGAACACACAAAAAGCGCCCTCTTCCGTACTACAGCCGCGGGCTCGCTGTCAAGCCCTAAACGCAAGAGCCGACTCACGAACGGAGCGTCTGCAAGCCACGTGCCTCTCTAGGACACGTACCCGAGGGTTTCGAGCTCCTTCAGAATCTCCTCGTCCACGGGGCTCTCGCGAGGGTCCCCGCCCCGTGTTCCGGTGTCATGGGTGGGCGTCCACTCCACGGGTCTGGCTGCAAGTACTTCAGGAGAAATGGCTTCTACTAAGACACGGCCATCCATGTCCTCCCCGACCGGCAATCCCATGAGGTAGAGCGCGGTGGGAGTCACGTCGAAGACACCGGCGTTGTCGAGCTTCACGCCGGCCCGGATCGGGGGGCCCCATAGGAAAACCACCCCAGGGGGTGCCAGGGTCTCCACGCTCCCGGGAGCTCTCGCTCCGGGCGGCCCGAGGGCGTAGTGGTAGAAACCGTAGTTGCGGAACTGGAACCCGTGGTCCGAGACGACGATGACCACCGTATCCGGACCGGCCCGCTGCAGGAACCGGCCCAGGCGCCGATCCTCGTGGATGTAGACGGCCTCGAGTACTGACGCGTACGCCTCATCCATAGTCCGCTCGATCTCGGGAGTGACAGGTCTTTTTTCGACGTTGAGTAGGTCGAAGACCTCGGTCGCAAGCCGGATATCGATGAAGCGCCACAGGAAATGAGAAAAGATGTCCACGTTCCTGAAGATGACGCCGAAAAAGTCTCTCTGCCCGCGAGTCTCCATGAGATGGGTCGCCACCCTCTCCACCAGCATGTCTTCCGCGAAGAGATCCACGGACGACTCGAAACGCCTCCGGAAATTCTCGGTCGGTCGAAACATGCCTCGCGTGATCTCTTCGGAGTAGACGGGGATTCCCGCAGCGCGCATTTCTTCCTGGACATCCATGGTTCCCATCTGCGCGAACGGTTGGAGCTCCTCAGAGAGGGCAGCCGGATAGGTAGCGTCCTCGATGCGCGCGCGTCGCACTTTCGTGAAATGGTTCGAGACCATCTCCCCCGCCACCGACTCCGCCGGCCAGGTCGCCCACCAGTTCACGACTTGTACGGACTTACGACCAGCGGTAGCGATGTTCCACAAGGCTTCCGTACGACGCTGGTTCCCTGTCGTGAGGAGCCGCTCCTGACCGTCCTCGGAGAGCACCATCCAGTCGATGATCCCGTGTTTTTCCATTCGCTTGCCGGTCGCGACGGAAGTCCAGATCACGTTCGACTTGGTGGGCTTGAAGGTGCGACAGGGTCCGTACGCTCCCTCGCGAAAGAGCCGCTCGAAGTTAGGGAGCTTCCCTTGCGACATCAATGACGTGAGGAACTCGGGATCGGTTCCGTCGAAACCGAGGATCATGACCCGGTACGATGAGTCCGAACCCGCCGTGCCGGGGTTCTCCTCCGAACGCTTTAGCGCGACGTCGAGATAGCAGAAGATGCTGGCGAGCAGGAAGATGGCCGCCGCGTACGACTTCATGCGCTAATCCTACACCAATCCACGGTAGTTCATCCGTGGAATGTCCTCGGCCACCCAAGTAACGGAACCGCGCTCTGCGGCGGACCTGGATTTTTCTAGACACCGCCTCGCTCCGGCAAGCAGCCCGTCGACATCGAGCCCTTCCCGTTCCGGGCGAAACGGCTCGAGGGCGCTGACACCGGCCCCCAGTTGGCTAACCGCACCCTTGTGGTTTCCCGCCGCGACGTGGTACATGCCGACCGCGATGTGGATGAGCGCCTGGAGAAAGTCTCTTTCCGCGCCACGGGTACCGGTCCATGCGTCCTCGAGCAAATCGTGACACTCGAAGTACTGCTTGCGATTGAAGAGCTCCGAGGCTTTCTCGAGAAGCGGTGGTTCGGGCATTGCCTAATAGCATAGCGCCTCATTGCGTGAGCTAGCACTCGAGGCTAAGAAGCTCATCTGCACGAGTTTGGCCACCATCACTCCAACACCTGCTCGCTGTCCAGGCTTCGGAACTCGATGGCCTCCTGAAGGTGTGACTCCCGGATCGCCGACTCCCCTTCCAAGTCCGCGATGGTTCGCGCGACTTTGAGGACGCGATCGAACGCGCGAGCGGAAAGGCCGAGACCGTCCACCGCGCGGCGAAGGGAGCTACGCCCGGCTGGGCTAAGCTCGCAAAACCGAATCACCTCGCGCGGCGTCATCGCCGCGTTGATGCGACTATGGGAAAGATGCGATTGTGCGAACCGTTCCGCCTGGATCGCCCGGGCGCGCACGACCCTTTCGCGCACCACGGACGATGGCTCGGCGCTCCCCGGTGAGAGCAGTTGGTCGCCATTGAGCGCGCGCACATAGACTTGTAGATCGATTCGATCGATCAGGGGTCCCGAGACCCGCGATCGGTAACGCCTCACCAATCCCGGTGAGCACGAGCACGCGCGTGCTTCCGCGCCCAGGTAGCCGCAGCGGCAGGGATTCATGGCCGCGATCAACGTGAAACGGCTCGGCATCCGAACCGATCGCCCCACGCGGCTCACCAGGATGCTGCCTTCTTCCAACGGCTGACGCAGCGACTCGAGCGCGTTGCGTGGGAACTCGGCGAGCTCATCCAGAAACAAGACGCCTCGGTGAGCTAGGCTCACTTCGCCGGGCATGGGGCCGGGACCACCCCCTGCCATGGCGGCCCAGGAGATCGTGTGATGAGGAGCCCGAAAAGGAGGCTCGGTCAGCAGGCCTACTCCCGGAGAGAGCTTGCCGGCGACCGAATGCACCTTGGTCACTTCGATCGCCTCGTCGAGCCGCAGAGGAGGGAGGAGCGACGGAAGCCGACGGGCGAGGAGCGTCTTTCCGGCTCCCGGCGGCCCATAGAAGAGGAGATTGTGTCCCCCGGCGGCGGCGAGCTCCAAGGCTCGCTTAGCTCCGTACTGGGCCTTCACGTCGGCGAGGTCGGCCAGCCCGGGATTGGGTCGACTTCGCGTGCCGGTGGACTGGTACGGCTTGGGCATGGGCCCAACGGTGAGAAGGTTCACGACTTCGCGAAGGGTCGAGACCGGGTACACGGCCAGCCCCTCCACCAAGGCCGCCTCCTCGCCGTTCAGCTTGGGAACCAGGGCCGCCGCGAGACCCGCCGTGCGTGCTTCCACGGCAACCGGCAGCACACCCCGCACCGGGCGCAACCCACCATCAAGGGCGAGCTCACCCATGAGGAGCGTGCTTTCCAGCCTCTCAGCCGACACCGCGCCTTTGGCAGCCAGGAGCCCCACGGCCACGGCAAGGTCGAAACCGGACCCCTGTTTGGGCACGTCCGCCGGCGCGAGGTTGATCGTGATCCGGCGCTCTGGAAATTTGAAACCGCTGGTGGTCAATGCCGCCCGCACTCGTTCGCGCGCCTCCCGCACCGAAGTGTCGGGCAGGCCGACGGTATGGAACGCCGGGACGCCATCCGCCAAATAGACCTCGACGCGTACCAAGAATCCTTCGATACCGCGAGTCGCCCCGGTCATCGCGCAAGACAGCACGACAGGGAAAGACGAAAAACGTAGAGCGATTCCGCCTAGGGAGGTGAAGATTTGCCAGCCGGTGACTACTCGGCGGTCTCGATATCTAGCGTAGCAACCACCCGATAGTCGCTTCCGCATCGAAAGACGTCTCGGAACATGCGGTCGGCGAGCTCGGCACCCATCCGGGTGTCCACACCGATCTGTAGGAGGTAGGACAGCTCGGTTTCAGTGATCGCGTCCAGGCCTTCCTGCTGTTTGAGGCGCTGCTGCTCCTGGGGAGACATGTTGACCCGTGGCAGATCGAAGGTCAGCCCCTCCCCCTTGTTGTAGGTAAACTGGAGGAACTTACCGTCGTCGGTCTCGAAGATCACGAAGCCCTCTTCCGTGCCCGACGCAATCAAGTCGTCCATGGCAGTCTTCATGTGCTTCTTGTGGTCGGTCTTGAACTCTTTCACGGCTTCCATGCCTCACCGAGTGTTCAGTCCTTTGGAGAGTGAAGGCATTGGCGCTAATTTCTTGCACTGAGGGGTGCGGATGCCTAGTGATCGAGGGCCTTCACGCGAAGCTGAGCGAACGTACCACCCTCCAAATGGACCTGTCAAGAAGGTCACGAGCTAGTATTTCAACGATGGCTGGCCCCTTCGTTGAGCAGTCAGACGCGGATAAAAACGCTGTTCTCGTTGCCGAGCTCGCGAGCCGAGGGGGTCAGGATCGTAGCGGGCCCGATCGGGAGCTTCCGCCCGTCTTCCAGAGCCCGCCGCACGTCTTCCTCGGAGACGAAATCCAAGGGCCGGGTGGGAGAGGGAGGCTTCGGTTCCGCGCGCTCTGACTGCGCATTCGGGACATTCGTCGAAGACGCCGCGAGGTGGGGGTGTCCGGCGTCACCGCCGGCACCAAGCCCCCGACCAAACAGAAACCGCTCGACGCGTTCCTCGATCGACGGAACCACGCTGGCCACGACTGGAGGAGCGGGACCGGGAGACAGCGCACGCCCGGGCGCGCTGTATTCCGCGACCGCGGCCTTCACATCGACCGGCCGCACCTCGAACGCGAGGCGCTTGATGTTGATGAGATGGAGGGGCGTGATGTTGTCCGAGGTGATGTTGCCCCCGTACGCGCCGCACCCGAGCGTCATGGCCGGATCGAGGCCGGTGCTGAACCCGACTGCGCCGTGGGTCGCGGGTGAGTTGACGATGATGCGGAACGCCGGTTTCTGGAGCGCGAACTCCATGATCACGTCCCGGTTCTGCGAATGAATAGAGAGCGTATGACCCATTCCGCCGTAGCGCAGAATCTCCTTGCATCGCTCGCACGCCTGCCGCCAGTCCTTGACGACGTAGAAAGCCAGAATCGGCGAGAGCTTCTCGATGGAGAGCGGATAGTCTCGACCAACGCCTTCGAGCTCGGCGACCAGAACCCTCGTCCCGGGAGGCACGGTGAAACCGGCTTTCTGGGCAATGTAGGTGGCAGCCTTGCCGACGATCTCCGGGTTGGCCAGGCGGCTGGGCGTGATAGCGACCTTCTCCAACGCACGCATTTGCTCGACGGTGAGAAACGCGCCCCCCTGCTTGGTCACCTGTTCCCTGACCTGGCCGGAGATGGACTCATCACAGACGAGAGCTTGTTCCGAGCAACAAAGTGTCCCGTTGTCGTAACTCTTCCCGGTGAGCACGTCTCCCACCGCCTTGACCACATCCGCCGTGGACTCGATGTAGGCGGGGACGTTCCCTGGGCCTACGCCGAAGGCGGGCTTACCCGAGCTGTAGGCGGCGCGCACCAGCCCCATCCCGCCGGTGGCGAGAATCACGGACGTCGCTCGGTGACGCATCAGCTCTTGAGTCCCTTCGATCGATACGTGCTCCATGCACTCGATGGCGCCATCGGGCGCTCCCGCGGCGAGCGCCGCACGACGCATGACGTCGGCGGCGGCGCAGATGCATTTCTTGGCGGCGGGATGAGGAGACAGGACGATCGTGTTACGCGCCTTCAGGCTGATGAGAACCTTGTAGATGGCCGTGGATGTGGGGTTGGTGGACGGAATGACCGCGGCAATGACGCCCACGGGCTCTGCGATCTCA
>Ga0302046_10005453_pt1 | contig 11199 bp, 8 predicted proteins | sample RVTome_11_FD_200261 | JGI IMG/M metagenome (GOLD analysis project Ga0302046, IMG submission 200261) | Soil microbial communities from uranium-contaminated site in the Upper Colorado River Basin, Wyoming, United States - RVT147D111 (version 2) ... | reverse complement strand
CTGACCGGGCGGGGACATGGCAAGAGACCACAACGCTGGTCGGGCAGTTGAACCGCACGCTACGCGGCTGGGCGAACTACTTCCAAGTAGGCGCCGTCAGCAAGGCGTATCAGGCGCTCGACAGCTACACTGCGGTGCGGTTGCGCCGGTGGTTGCGCGCCAAGCACAAATCCAGACGGCAACGGCGTGGGAGCTATCCACTCTCGCACCTCTACGGGCATTACGGGCTCGTACGTCTGATCAGGCTTGGGCACGACGTGCCGTGGACGAAGGCGTGAGTCTTGTCCGAGAGCCGGATGCTGGGAGATCCGCGTGTCCGGTTCGATGAGCGGAGTGTGGAAACGGGAGCCTCGGACGAACTATTAAGGCACCGCCAGACGAAAGGGGCGGAAAGCGGCTATGTCCGACCGAAAGCCCACCCGCGCCACACTCCGACTCTACCGCTACCAATCAAGGCCCTGAAATCAAAACGATTTCAGGGCCTTTTGCATGCCAGCCTATCGCCGCACGGCGTCGCAGGTAACGCATAGGTAACGGCTGAAATCCAAGTTGGACGCACTTTGCCTACCATCAGGACCGTTGGCAGGCAAAGCCAATTCGACCCGCCAGATGCAGGGGAGCTCGTCAGGCAGCCGGCTCAGGTGAAGAGGAACTGAGGCTCCGCTACATCGAACTCAAACCGAATCAGCAGATCGAAGGCGTCTACCGCCGGCGCCTCGACCTGGCGAGCGGTGGCTTCGCCATGATCGAGAAGTCGCGCGAGTTCATGCTGGTGCCGTGGCCGCCGGTGCTGGAGTGAATTCTCGGCAAACCAGTCTCTGGCACTGTTCGCGGTGACACGATTTCCTGGTCCTTTGGACGGCGACGGGGATCTGCGATCTCGTGATGCGCGCACTTGTCTCGACTTTGCACGGCGCCACTATTCTACCTTTGAGTGCCTTGCGCCTCTGTTAGGTCCGCTTAAGGAACGTGCAGTTTCCGCACGATTGGGTCTTGCAAGGGCATGGCGACTGGGATTTGCGGCCAGTCGGATGCGATGGGCCCCGCGACCTCAGTGGCTTGCGGGGCCCATCACCGGGCGAGCCAGCTAGGCGGCAATCGTCTCCGGGCCCGTGCTCATGTCGGGAAACGCCTCGCCGGAGCCGCAGACCGTCGCGACGAGGCACGCGGCCACAGAGTAAGGATCGGCATTGGCTCCAGGGCGGCGGTCCTCGAAGTAGCCATGGCCATTGATTGCCACTGGCTGCGGGATCCGGACCGAAGCACCACGATGCGCCACCCCGGACTTGAAGGTCCGAATGTCGCAGGTCTCATGGAGACCCGTCAGCCGGTCCTGCAGGCCATGCCCGTAGTACTGGATGTGGGCCTCGTGGGTCTTCGACAGAGCAGCGATAGCTGCGTGAATCGCGTCGAGGCCGCCGTTCGGATCGCGCGTGCTGGCGGTCGAAAAATTCGTGTGCATTCCAGCACCATTCCAGTCGCCACTGATCGGCTTGTTGTTGAAGGACACCGTGTATCCATGGCGCTCGCCCAGGCGGTGGAGCAGGAAGCGGGCCAACCAGAGATGATCGGCCACGCGCAGGGCGTCGCCGGTTTCGTCCTCGAAACCACGATAACCGATCTGGAACTCCCACTGGCCGGGCATCACCTCGGCGTTGAGACCGAACAGCAGCAGGCCCGCGTCGACGCACGCCCGCGCATGGGCCTCGGCGAGGTCGCGGCCGAAAACTCGGTCGGAGCCGACGCCGCAGTAGTACGGCCCTTGCGGCGCGGGAAAGCCATTGGCCGGAAAGCCGAGAGGCCGCCCGTCCTGATAGATCGTGTATTCCTGCTCGAAACCGACCCAGGGGGCCGCATGAGAACCAGCCGCCTCCAGCACATCTTGCAAGGTTGAGCGCCTGTTGGTCAGGTGGGCGCTTCCATCGGGGTTCAGCACTTCGCAGAGGACCAGATGGCTGCCGGCGCCCCGGAGTGGATCATGGGCCACTCGCACTGGAAGCAGCAGGCAGTCGGAGTCTTCGCCAGCGGCCTGTTCGGTCGAGGAGCCGTCGAAGCTCCAGGCCGGAAAGTCCTCGGGTCGCGGCGCCGCGGGAACGTCAACGGTGCGTCCCTTCGAGCGGATGCCCTGAGTGGGCTGGCTGCCGTCGAGCCAAATGTATTCTGCAAACTGAACGTTACGCATGTCTCGTCTCCATTGCGTGCTGGATTGTGGAAAGGGAACCTTTGTCATCCGGTGGCCGACGGAGTCCCCGCCGGCGCACCAGGATGGTCAGATGGGCTGGGACAGTCGGAACTCCGGATAGGCCAGGGTGCCGCACTCCACCTTGTCGATGCCGAGCGCTTCTTCAGCCTGGGTGAGGCGCAGTCCAATGGTGCGATCAAGCAGATACCAAGCCGTTGCACTCGCGGTGACGACGAAGAGGCCGATGGCTCCCATGCCGGTCAGCTGCGTGGTCACACTGGCCTCCGGGTTGGTCAGGGGTACCGCGAGCGTTCCCCAGAGTCCGGCGAACAGGTGCACGGGAATCGCACCCACAACGTCGTCAATTTTCAAGCGATCGAGCAGCGGGGTCGTCAGGACGACCAGCATCGCACCGCAGGCACCGATGAGGATCGCCTGTGCAACGCTGGGCGTATCCGGTCCGGCCGTGATGCTGACGAGTCCGGCCAGAGCGCCATTCAACACCATGGTGAAGTCGATCCGCTTGTTGAGCAGCTGCGTCATCAGGACGGCCGCCAGCACGCCACCCGCGGACGCCATGGTCGTATTGACATAGATGTTGGAGATCGCGATCGCATCGGCAGCGGAGCCGAGGGCGAGCTGCGAGCCGCCGTTGAAGCCCAGCCAGCCGAGCCAGAGGATAAAGGTGCCGATGGTCGCAAGCGGAAGCGAAGAGGCCGGGAGCCGCTGAGGCTTGCCGTCCCGGTCGTACTTGCCGCGCCTGGCGCCCAGCAGAATCGCGCCGGTCAGCGCGGACCAGCCGCCGACCGAGTGCACCAGGGTGGAACCGGCAAAGTCCTTAAAGCCGAGATCGGCAAGCCAGCCGCCGCCCCAGAGCCAGGCGCCCTGGATCGGATAGACCAGCGCCGCCAGGAAGAACACGAAGAAGAAGAACGGCCAGAGCTTGATCCGCTCGGCCAAAGTACCGGAAATGATCGAGGCCGCCGTGGCGACGAAGACCATCTGGAAGAACCAGTCCGAGGAGGCCGAGGCGCCGGCCGAGAAGTCGCCGGCGAGCGCCGCCGTATCATCGGGTTGCCAGGGACGGAACGAGCCGAAGAAGCCGCCGTCGACGCCGTCGTACATCAGGTTGTAGCCGACGAGGTAGTAGGCGATGCCGGCGATGGAGAAGAGCGTGATGTTCTTCAGCAGGATGGTCGTCACGCTCTTGGTTCTGACCAGACCTGCTTCCAGGCATGCAAAGCCCGCGGCCATCCAAAGCACCAGGAAGCCGTGCACCAGGAAAGAGAAGGTATTGAAAACAAAGCTGGTTTCGGCTGAAACGGCAGCCTGGGCGGGGCTGACAAGGCCGACGAGGGCGGCCGCGCCCAGGACGGGCGCGAGCAGCCTCCCCGACGATCTCTGCAAGGTATCGGCAAGCGGCGTCATTGTGGTCCTCCTTGACGGTCTCGAGCGCCTCTCGCGGCGCGGGATCGTTGTTCGGCTTAGCTAAGGGAGACGCGTGTCCACTCCATGCCGCGCCAGGGGAATCTATGATTCAATTGTTTCAGCGGCAGGGATTGGGCGGCGGACAGCGGGCCTCGTCTCTTGCGGGCGTCCCAAGCATGAGGCCCCGGTCTGCTCGACCGAGGCCCATCGCAAGCCGGATGGGCCCGCGGCTCAGAAAACGCCTGGGAATGAGAGCGTGACGCCAATCACCATCATGTCCACGGCGATGGCGGCCACGATCATGCCGACGAGGCGCGTGGTGACCATGAGCCCCGTCGGGCCCAAGGCACGGGCAATCGGCATCGCCAGGCGCAGCGTCACATAGGTCAGAATCACCATCAACGCGATTGCACAGGCGATCATGCCATAGTCCGACAGGCCCGCCGCACCCTGGCTCTGCAGGATGAGCGTAGCGATGCCCCCTGGGCCGGCCAGCAGGGGAATTGCGATCGGACAGATCGCCTGCGAATCGCCCTGCGACTCCGCGGGAGCATCGCTTGCCGTTTCGTCCTCCTGTGGCTCGCTCGCCTTGGAGTGAAGCATCGCCAGCCCCATCAGCAGAACGATGATCCCACCAGCGATACGGAAGCTGCCGATGCTGATGGCGAAAAAGGCTAATAGCTGTTGTCCCAACACGGCGGCGGTTATGAGCGCAGCCAGGACCGTGAAGGATGAAACCGCGGCAAGCCTGCGCCGACAGCCGGCATTGCGGCGGCGCGTAATGTGGACGAAGATTGGAATCGCAATCACCGGATTCATGATCGCGAACAAGGCCGCAAAGAACGTCCAGAAGTTGCCTCTATCGAAGGCGAACAGGTGCGACAGGTGGGCAAAGGCTTGGCCTGTGACCGAGGCGGACCCCAGACCAAAAGTGGCTGCGGCATAGATCGCACCACCACCAAAAAGGGCACTCAACGCGAAGGTGTAGGTTCCGCTGTGCCCATGAAGCGCTCTCATCTCATCCTCACAGATTGCTCAATGGTTGATCCTGGCGACAAGGGCGCTGTGGCCCTTCCGTCGCCTGAGCAAATGTGGGGGAGGCCTATGTCCAGCGGATGCCGCCGCCCGCAAAACTGGGTTTCAATTGTTTCCGACAGCCTCAGTCCGTGCCGGGCGAGTACATATAGCCCGTGCCCCGCACGGTCTTGATCACCTGTGGCTTGCCGGGGTCACGCTCGACTTTGCGCCGGATGCGGGCGATCCGCGAGTCTATCGAGCGGTCAAAAGGCTCGTCGCCCCGGTCGTGAGCCAGCTCGAGAAGCTGATTGCGGCTGAGGACCCGGTTGGGGCGTTCGGCGAAAACCTCCAGGAGCGAGAACTCCATCGCCGTCAGCGGCACCACCTTACCGTCCTCGTCGTAGAGCCGATGCGCATCCATATCCAATCGACATTGCCCAAAGGCAATGACACGGCGCTCATCATCGTCCGGAATGCCGCCCTCACGCTGCGTCTCCAAGCGGCGCAACACCGCCTTGATTCGCGCCAGCAGCTCCCGCATCACAACGGGCTTTGGAATGTAGTCGTCCGCCCCCATTTCGTAGCCAACGACACGATCCACCATTTCGCCCGACGCCGTCAGCATGATAATACCGACGCGGGTCTGCTCCCGCAGGAATCGCGCCAGCGAAAGCCCATCCTCGCCTGGCATGGCAATGTCGAGAATGGCGATGTCGAAAGCTTCCTGCGCTTCGACCAGCCTGCGCAGTTCCGCACCACCATCGAGCGCCGTCACGCGAAAGCCCTGCTGACCGAGATAGTCACGCAGCGTGTCGCGCACGTCGTCTTCGTCGTCCACTACGACGATATGCTTGACCTCACTCATTCCAACCTCGATAGCTTAGCCAGGCGGATCGTCGCAGTCGTGCGAGACTGTCAGCGCGTCTTTCGCCTCATCAAGAGCTCCAGCAGGCCGCGCAAATCCCGGAGGGCCAGAGGCTTTTCCAAGTACGGCCGTTCGGAAGCATCCAGGAAGTCCCTCACCCCCGGGCTCAGCGTATCGCCCGTCATGAAGACGAGGCCGTCAATCTGCTCGGGCTTGATCTCCCCCAACACCCGGTAGAACCCGGGACCGTCCATCCCGGGCATCCGAACATCGCTTAGGATAACATCATAGCGCTGCCGCTTGACCATCTCCAAAGCCAGCGGCCCAGAGCCAGCAACATCGACGAGATGGCCCTCGTGTCTGAGCATATCAGAGATGATCTGCCCGACATCGTAGTCGTCATCGACGACGAGCACGCGGAGCATGGCCACCTGACCAGCTCCGTGCTGCACGCCTGCGGACGAGATCCCTTCCTGCTGCGTGCGCGGCAGCCGGATTGAAAAGCTGGCACCTTGCCCGGGGCTGCTGTCGACCGAGATGGTCCCTCCATGCGCTTCTACGATTCTATGACAGAGCGCAAGTCCCATGCCCGTGCCGGACCCCACTTCCTTGGTGGTGAACAGCGGCTCGAAAATGCGACTCCTAATCTCGTCGGCGATGCCCAGGCCACTGTCCTTGACCTTGACCACAACCATCTTGCTCTTCTTTCGATAGGATGACGAGATTCGCAGGCGGCGTGGCTCGTTCACTTCCTGCATCGCATGGTCTGCATTTACGATCAAGTTGATAAGGACTTGGCGCAATTGGTCGGCGTCGCCGTCGATCGTAGGCAGATCCTTCGCCAGCCTCAGGCAAACGTCGATCCCGTGGGTCCGCAGCGAATAACAAGTCAGTTCGAGCGCGCTCTCGACAACACTGTTCACCTCGACCGGCACCAGGTCGCTTGGTTCCTGGCGGGCCATAGCAAGAAAGGTCTTGACGATCCGCGTACATCGTCCAGCCGCAGTTGCGATCTTTTCGGCGCGCCTCGCGGTCTCTTCGTCTGGAGCCCGATCTTGAAGCATCTGAGCCTGTCCAACGAGAACCATCAGCGGATTGTTGAGCTCGTGTGACACGCCGGCCAGAAGCTCGCCCAGGGCGCTCAGCTTTTCGCTTTGATAGACGATCTCTCGCTGTCGAACCAACTCGGCCTCGGCGGCGCGGCGGTCCGTCAGGTCATGGAGATTCGAGACTATGACCTCCTCGCCGCGGTAGTCGATCAAGCGGGAGGATACCCCGCACCAGAATGTCTCACCGTTGGCCTTCCTGTAGCGATACTCCAAATCGTTGACGGCCCGGTTTCGCCGAAGGCGCGTTATGTAGTCTCGGCGGTCCTCGGTCTCCACCCACCGGGGAACGACGGATTCGCCTTCCTGGGACCGATCGTAGCCCAGCAGTGTTTGAGCCGCGGGGCTCTCGTAGATGATCACCCCATCTTCGACACGGTTCATGGTGATTGGCACCGGGCAGGCCTCCAGCACATGGCGCACCAGCTCCTCGCTCTTGCGCAGCGCCTGTTCCATCTCCTTGCGTTCCGAAAGATCGACGTAGGTGGAGACCACGACCTCCTTGCCCTTGAACTCGACCAGCCTGCCCGAGACCGAGGCCCAGAAAAGCCTGCCGTCGAAGCGCTGAAACTGCATTTCCATGCCGTTGACAAAGCGCTTGTCACGGAGTCGAGCGAGATATCGCTCGCGATCCGCAAGATCGGTGTAGACCTTCAGGCGATCGCCGACCTCCAATCTCGTGGCGTCCCAATCGAACAGAGCTTGACTGGCCGGATTCTCGTAAATGACCTTGTCCGCCTCCAGGCTCCACATGAGAACCGGCACGGGGCAGGCCTCCAGGATCTGGCGGATCAGCGCCTCACTCTCCCTCAGCGCCTGCTCCATGCGCTTGCGCTCGGTGATGTCGCACCAGGTCGAGACGAAGCCGCCCTGCCGCGTCGGTCTATGGGAGTATTCGAACCAGCGGTTGCCCGTGAACAGGAACTCTTGATTGGTCGCAACGCCGCGCTGTGCCAGTTGTCCTTCGATCCACTCCTCGACTCTTCCCTCTGCCTGCTTGAACAGGCCGCGCTCTGCTCTTGCCCTGGTGATCTCCGGCCACGCGGTGCCTGGAACCAGAAGATCCTCGCAATCGCGGTGAAACCTCCTGTACTGCGAGTTGCACATGAGAAAGCGGTCATCGGAGTCGTAGATTACCAGGCCTTCGGACAGAGCCTCGATGGCGTCCTCCAAGGTCTCTCTGGCCCGGCGAAGGTCGGCTTCGCGCCGGCGCTGATCGGTGAGGTCGACGAAGCTCGAAATGACCAGCTCGCGCCCATCTATGACCAGCAGGCGCGAGGTCAACGAGATCCAAATAGCTGAGCCGTCTGCCTTCTTGAACAGCGTCTCGTAGTTTCGCACTTCGCCAGTTTCGCGAAGCCTCTTGACCCGGCCGATGCGTTCCTCAGGATCGACGTAGTAGCTCTGAGCGAAATTCTCCTCGTCCTGCTTCCATGGCTCGCCGGTAACCTTTTCTATTGCGGGGCTCGAGTAGAGGATTCGTCCGCTCTCCAGCTCGACGAGCCAAACCGGAAGGGGGTGCGATTCGACGAGCAACCGGAAGCGTCGCTCGCTTTCTTCCAGAACCTGTTCCTTCTGCTTCAGGGCCGTAATGTCGACGATGCAGCCGACAAGGACTGCCGGCGCATCAGCGGTCTGGACCACACGGCACTCGTCCCGAAGCCACCGGAACTCGCCAGAAGCGGTGCGAAAGCGATAACTATGAGTGGAGGTGGCTTGCAGCTCGATCAGTCGCTCGAGCCAGAGGTGGTAACCTGGCTTGTCGCCGACATGTACCTGGTCATGCTTGAAGGCGCCGTCTTGGACAAAGGCAGCGGGTCCATACCCCGTAGTCTTTTCGACATTTGCGGTTATGAAGCGAAGCGAGAATCCGTCGCTGGCATTCGCGATGTAGAAGATCGCGGAAGACTGCGACATTGCGAATTCCAGCAAGGGCTGCTGCAGCAGTTCGGCCATTCCGCTTGTGGCTTCCCCTGAGAACCGCTTTGGCATGGTTTGCCTTTGTCGCTCCATCGGCTGCAACTCGAGGGTCTGTTGACCCAAATAGGTGTCCAACTCGGGCCTGTTCGCACTCAGTGGCATGTCGGCAGCATTGGTCAATAACATTGCGTTCCTCCGGGCCCTGGTGACGTCAATACAGTTGGGCCCGGAAGACTGCGGACGAACGGCACTACGTCACTCTCGGCTTGCGGCTCAATAGCCGGCGACGGAATTCTCGGCGAGACGGCGCGCGATCTGGCGAATATGTCCACGTTCGATGCCAACGTCCCGGAGAGTGTGGTCGTCCAGAGCCGACAGCTCGCTCACCGTGGCATTCACCCGCATCTTGACAAGCGCCCAGCGCAGAAGGTGATGGCCGAGCCCTGACGCGGAGTCGATGGCTTGGCAAAAGGCCTCGCTGGCGGCAGCGTGCACCGCGTAGAATTCCGGGGTCTGGCTGCGCTGTGTGGCGCTTGCCGGGCCATTTGCATAGTTTGCATAGCTCATGGTACTGGTCCTTTCTTCAGTTGGGTTCCGAAGGAGCTGGGGAGAGATCGTCTCTCGCCCTGCCGTTCGAATGATAAGTGGCGCGCCGCTATGTTCATTTGATGCCGCGGCGCAGGAATCTGGTTTCGATTGTTTCTGCCGTCGAACTTCAGTGCGGTGGCCCTGATGCGGGCGCTGCGGCCTTGACATCCAGGGCTCGGTGGACGCCGGTGATCGGCTAACCTGCATCGCCGGCCGGCGCCTGAGCCGGAATGGCTTTCGATGAACTGCCCAAGACCACGGCCGGGGCGACGGCGCCGGCGCCGGCCGATCGAACGACCGCCAGCCTCTGTCGGGGCCTCAGGATGTCTGGCGCGGGGACGCGCCCGAGGGGGAAAGAAGTATCCATGTGCATGGTCTGGTCCTTTTTCAGTCTTGATGTTTCGAATCCGACGCCAGATGCTCTTGCCGCGCGGCTGGTCCGCGTGGGTGACTTCAGTTCCCCTCAAGTTCGATTGTTGTTGTTTGGAAGCGGCTAGCTTTCCCGCCGCCAGATGACCGTATGTTCTCCGCTGTCTTCCGCTCCAGCCGGGTACTGCTCCGGCCTTTGTGTCGCTGCAGGCGCACCGAATGGCACGACCGCCACCGGGGCCTTGGATTTTCGATGCTCTCCGTCACGCAGTCGTGCGATGGACGACTGGAGCGTCGGGTCGCATTTCAGGAGATGGTCGAGGCCGAGGCTTTGCAGGAAGGCCTCGATCGGTGGCTGCGCACCGCAGATCCGCATTTCGCCGCGGGCCTGTTGCATCAGCTTCGCGGCAACGACCAGTCCCCGCACGCCCGCGCGCGTCATGAGATGCACGCCCGACAGGCCCACGATCAGTTTCGTCCGGCCTTCGCCAGTACATCCGACCAGGACGTCGTAGAGGTGTCCTGCGGCATGGCTATCCACGGCGCCCGCAACGCTGACGATCACAATTCCATCGACGGTTTGGACTAAGGTTCTCATTGCATGTCTCTTGATGTCACCGGATGCTTGGTCCGCAGCGCGGCAAGTCTGGCATGCGGATCGTCCGTCAGCGCCCGTGGGGGCGATGAAAGGCGGTATGCCCGCGCCGGCAGCAATCTGCCCGCTCATTGTCCTGCTCCATTTTTCAAGAACGGCGGATTGCGCCACTGAACCGCGCCCCGCCTTCGTCAGACGGGGTCATTGGGCTGGCGGTGCATTGCCTGTGCGCTGCAACATGGGGGCCGCCCGTTGTTGTCAGCGTTGTGCTACCGGTGGTATTGGTGCCGTCCTGGCGTTGTTTTTTCTGCAATCTGGAGGTGTGCGTGCCTCAGGATCTTCAGGTCTCGCTCCTGGGCGAGCTGCGGGTAACCGCGCTGGGGGCGGAGGTGCCTCTTCCCGCGTCGCGCAAGGCGCGCGCCCTGCTGGGCTTCCTTGCGGCGACCGGGCGTCCGCATCGCCGGGAGCGCCTCTGCGAGTTGTTCTGGGACCTGCCCGACGACCCCAAGGCCGCGTTGCGCTGGTCCCTGAGCAAGCTGCGAAAGGTGGTAGACGCGCCCGGCCAGCCACGGATCATCGCCGACCGGGAGCGGGTCCAGTTCGACGCCACAGAGGTCGACATCGACCTCAGGGACATCCACGCACAACTGCGGCAGCAAGACGGACAGCTCTCCGTCGATGACCTCGAGGCGATGGCCCGGCGGCTGGACATGGTTCTCCTGGACGGCCTCGATGGGGCGGGCGACGGGGCGTTCGGCTCCTGGCTGATGTCCGAGCGAGAGGACGCACAGGCGGCACGCGTCGCGGTTCTGCGGCAGCTGGCCACACATCCCGATATGGCTCCGGCTTCGGCAAAGAAGTGGCTGCGGCTCTGGCGCGACGCCGACCCGGCGGATGCCGAGGCGCACGCGCAAGTCTCCTCGGTTCCGACCCCCACGATTTCTGGGGCGAAGCCTGGGACGGCTCCTGGTGCCCCGGACATTGGGCGAGCGCACAGGGGGCGGGCGCACGGGCCCGCAAGTGGAATTGGAAGCACACAAACATCGAAAATCTCCGCCAAGCGGTCAGGCCGGCCGGCGGCAACCAGTCTCACGGGTGGCGCCTTGCGCGCACAGCGGATCGGTTTCTG
>Ga0302046_10005451_pt1 | contig 11204 bp, 7 predicted proteins | sample RVTome_11_FD_200261 | JGI IMG/M metagenome (GOLD analysis project Ga0302046, IMG submission 200261) | Soil microbial communities from uranium-contaminated site in the Upper Colorado River Basin, Wyoming, United States - RVT147D111 (version 2) ... | reverse complement strand
AGCGAGGCGACCGGCGGCCGGCGCATCGAGGCCTCCGACAAGCTCCTCTCCGACCTGGCGATCGTCGCCGCCGACTTCGACAGCTACTACTCGCTCGGGTTCCGGCCGCCGGAGGCCGAGCAGGGCAAGATGCAGGACATCAAGGTCCGGCTGCTCGGCGACGCCGCCAAGGGCCGCACCGTGCGCTACCGCGAGTCCCGCCGCACCAAGGGAACCGACCAGCGCACCGGCGAGGCGATGCTCGCCGCGATCTTCTACAACGCCACGGCCAACCCGCTCGAGCTGGGGCTGACGCATGGTGAGCCGGTGCGGCGCGAGGACGGCAACATGGTGCTGCCGGTCACGATCGAGATCCCGGTCGCCAGGATCGCCCTGATCCCGGAGGAGGCGGTGTCCGCGGGCCGGCTCTCGATCTACGTGACCGTCAAGGACAAGTCCGGCGACGCCAGGGAGGTGCAGAGACTGCCGTTTCACCTGCAGATCCCCTCCGACAAGGTCGAGGAGGCGAAGCAGCACGCGGCCCACCACACGCTCCAGGTGGTGCTGCGCCCCGGTGACCAGCAGATCGCCGTCGGCGTGCGCGACGAGATCGCCTCGACGCTGTCGACGATCCGCATCGAAGTCGCGGGCTCGGTCTGACCCCCGGCGATCGGCCGAGTTCGTTCATGGGTTGCGAGGATGACCCTCCGGGGTCCCCTTGCCGGCTGTGGCCGAAGGTGGCAGGATGGTGGCCAACGAGTTCACACCGCCAGGAGGCACACCATGACCCGTGGAATCACCTTGCTGAGTCTCCTGGTTCTGCTCTCGACGGTTGCGCCGGCCGCGCCCCAGCCTGCCGAGCAGGAGCCACCCGCCACCACCTTCTTCGAGACGGTCGACATCGAGGTCGCGACGATCGAGGTGTTCGTCTCCGACCGCAAGGGCACGCCGGTGACCGGCCTCGACCGGGACGACTTCGAGCTGCTGATCGACGGCGAGCCGGTGGAGATCACCAACTTCTATGCCGAGATGCTCGGACGGCCGTCGACCGTCGAGTGGCTGGCCGAGACCGCCGAGACCGGGAGCGAGATCGACGACGTCGAGAGCGGCCGGCGGCCGCCACCGCAACGCCTGCGGATCGTCGTCTTCATCGACCACACCAACCTCCGCGCCGGCAACCGCAAGCGAGCCCTCGATCTCCTGCAAGAGTTCCTCGGACGGAACGCCGGTCCGGACGCCGGGGTGGCGGTGGTCTCGCTGACCGACCGGCTATGGATCCACAGCGATTTCCTGAACGACAAGCACACGATCGCGCGCATCTTCCACGACGTCGAGGGGCTCGGGTACCGGGACACGACCGGCCGAGAGGAGCGTTCCCGCATCCTCAACCAGATGTCGCGCGGTCATACCGGCGGGATCCTGTCGCCCAACCGTGTCCCCAACCCTCTGGACCCTGACCGGAGTGCGCCGACGACCGCCGAGCTCTGGGACACGTCCATCGAGGCCTCGATCCGGGCCTATGCCGCGAACGAGTACCAGCGCAGCCGCGCCTCTCTGGAGGCGCTGAAGCGCTTCGTCGGTTCGCTTGGAGGCGTCTCCGGCCGCAAGGCCCTGATCTACGTCAGCGACGGCATCGTCAACCGTCCGGGGGAGGACCTGTACGTCGCCTACCGCAACGCCTTCACGGGCTCGACCCGAGCCCCGGGTATGGTGCAGACAGACCCCAACACGGACTACCTGCGGCAGGTCGGCCAGTACGACCTGGGCCTCGAGATCCAGAAGGTCGCCGAGGCCGCGAACGCGGCCGGGGTCACCGTCTACGCGATCGACGCGGAGGGGGACCATACGACGGCCGTCCGTTCCGCGCTGCTCGACGGGGGGGCGGCTACCAGCGAGGCTGTCTCGGCCATCGAGGCGAACGCGCGCGAGCCCCTGGAGTACGCCACCGAGGCGACCGGCGGCCGGCGCATCCAGGCCTCCGACCGGCTCCTCTCCGACCTGGCGATCGTCGCCGCCGACTTCGACAGCTACTACTCGCTCGGGTTCCGGCCGCCGGAGGCCGAGCAGGGGGCGACCCAGGACATCAACGTCCGGCTGCGCGGCGCCGAGGCCGGCGCGGGACACGTCGTGCGCTACCGCGAGTCCCGCCGCACCAAGGGCGCCGACCAGCGCACCGGCGAGGCGATGCTCGCGGCGATCTTCTACAACGCCACGAACAACCCGCTCGAGCTGGGGCTGACGCAGGGCGAACCGGTCAGGCGGGCGGACGGCAACCTGGTGGTGCCGGTGACGATCGAGATCCCGGTCGCCAAGCTCACCCTGATCCCGGAGGAGGCAGTGTCCGCGGCCCGGCTCTCGATCTACGTGACCGTCAAGGACGCGAAGGGCGACGCCCGGGCGGTGCAGGAGATGCCGTTCCACCTGCGGATTCCCGCCGACAAGGTCGAGGAGGCGAAGCAGCACGCGGCCCACCACACGCTCCAGGTGGTGCTGCGCCCCGGCGACCAGCAGGTCGCCGTCGGCGTGCGCGACGAGATCGGCGCGACGCTGTCGACCGTCCGGGTCGAGGTGGCCGGGACGGTCTGATCCCGGTCACCATCGCGGTCGATGGCGGTCTGATCCGGCGATCCCGGTAGAATGGCGCTTCCCCGTGCGGGTGGAGGGGCTCGCACGGTCGAAGGAAGGAGGTCTCGATGTCCCGCAGCCGTCAGGCTCCGTTCGTCCTGTTCGCCGCGCTGGCGTCGGTCCTGCTCGCGATCCCGCCCGCCGACGCCGCCACCGGCCGGTTCCGCGGCACGGTGGTCGACGACAACGGCGAGCCGATCGAAGGGGTCTCGGTCACGGTGACCACCGCCGATCTGCCGGACTTCCACGAGCAGCTCGAGACCAACAAGCGGGGCATCTTCACGCTGACCGTCGCGCAGATCGATCCCGTCTACACCCTCCAGCTCACCAAGCCCGGCTACCGCAGCCTCAAGGTCGACGTCCAGGTCCGGGCGACCGAGGTGGCCCAGGAGACCTACACGCTGCCGGCGGTCGTCGCCGGCGAGGAGGAGGTGCCCGGAGCGGTCCCCATCGCGGAGGCGGAGGAAGTCAACGTCGCGATCCGGGCGTACAACGACGGCGTGACCGCGCAGCGCGCCGGGGATCTCGCGACCGCGCGTGAACGGCTGGAGGCGGCCCTGGCGGAGGACGAAGCGCTCGGACCCGCCCACGTAGCGCTCGCCACGGTCTCCCTCGACCTCGGCCGGCACGAGCAGGCGCTGGCCCACGCCGACAGGGGTCTCCAGCTGCGGCCCGGCGACCGCGAGGCCCTGCGCGTCCGCTACCAGGCGCTGCTCGGCCTCGGGCGCCGCGACGAGGCGGAAAATGCCAAGGCCGCGCTGAAGAAGGCCGAAGGCCTTTCGAGCACCGCCAAGAGCCTCTACAACGAGGGATCGAAGGCCTACCAGGAGCAGGACCTCGACATCGCCCTGGCGAAGTTCGAGGAGGCCGCGGCGAAGGACCCGTCCCTGTTCGACGCCCACCACGCGATCGCGACCATCCTGGTCCACCGTGGCGACCACGCCGGGGCCGCCGAGGCGGCGGATCGGGCGCTCCAGATCAACCCCGAGGACCCGCGTACCCTGCGGGTGGCGTACGACGCCTACCGCGGCGTCGGCGACCGCGAGCGCGCGACCGAGATCGCGGGGCGGCTAGCCGCGGCCGACCCCGAGTTCGGCGCCGTCGGGCTGCTCCAGCAGGGGGGCGACCTGTTCAACGCCGGCGACGTCGAAGGCGCCCGCGACCTCCTCGAGCACGCGCTGGCGCTCGACCCCGGCCTCCCGAAGGCCTACTACCTGCTCGGCCTGTGCGCCCTCAACGCCAGCGACTACGCGCTGGCGAAGCAGCACCTCACGAAGTTCCTCGAGCTCGACCCCGACGCCGCCGATGCCCCGGCCGCCCGGGAGATGCTCGGCGCGATCTAGTCGGGCGCGCTCTCGCCGGTCCGCCGACCGTTCACCGCGCGCGGTCGATGGCGGCGGCGAGCGCCGCGACCTCCGGGTCTCCCGGCGCATCGCGGACCAGCGGCGCGAGGTGGAGGGCGGCGGCCTCCGGGTGCCCGTTGTCCAGCAGCAGGCGGGCCAGCTCCAGCCGGGCGCCGCGGTCGCCGGGATCGGTCGAGACGGTGACCTCGAGCAGCCGGATCCGTTCCTCGCGCGCCTTCTGCTCCTGGAACCGCTCGAGCGTCTTGCGCCCGTCGTCTTGTCGCCCGTCACGCAACAGAGCCTGCGCCAGCAAGTAGAGGACGTCCGAACGGTTGGGCGCCTCCTGCGCGACCTGCCGGAGTTGCGTCACCGCGTCGCCGGAGCGGCCGGAGGCGAGCAGGGCGCGGGCGAGCAGGACCTTCGCCTCGACGCCGGGTGCCGCGGCGAGGACCCGGCGGAGGATCGGCTCGGCCTCCTCCGGGTGGCCCTCGGCCAGCTTCAGCTCGGCGAGGCCGGTCAGGGCCGTAGGGTCGTCGGGCGCCAGGGCGAGCGCCGTCTCGAGCGCCCGCCGCGCCTCCGCGGGCCGGCCGAGCCGCAGCAGCGCGAGCCCGCGGTAGGTCTTCGGGTGGGGGTTGTCGGGAGCCAGGCCCTCGGCGCGGGCGAGCGCCTCGGCGGCCTCGTGGTGACGCCCGGCCTGGTGCAGGGCGAAGCCGAGCATGAAGGCCGCCAGCCCGTGGCCGGGCTGCCGGTCGAGGATCGCCTCGAACTGCCGCTTGGCGGGCACCCACAGGCTCGCCGCCAGGCTGGCCTGCCCGAGGAGCAGCCGCAGCTCGAGGTCGTCGGGCCGCGCGGCGACCGCCTGCTGGAGCAGGACGACGGCTTCGTAGACGCGGCCTTCCTGGAGCGCGCGGGCGCCGGCGAGGCCGGCGCGCTCGGCATCCCCGGCCTGCGGCACCGCCGGCGAGGCGACGAGCAGCAGCAGCAGGACTCCCGAAGCGACCCGTCTCATCGTCATTCCCCGTCGGCCAGCACCCGGCGTTCGACGATCCCCACCCCCTGACGCCAGACCACCCGTTGACCGCCGGCCAGGTCCGGCGCCTCCTCGACCGTGCCGTCCGGCCAGCGCACTTCGACCCGCTCGGCGCGGCCGTGCCCACCCAGGCCGAGGTACAACCGTTCGTCCGAGTGCGAGGCGTAGCTGCCGCCGCCGTGGAGCTGGCGCCGTAGCGTCCGGTCGCCCACCGAGGCGGTGACCGTGCTCCCGAACGCGTCGGTGTTCGGAGGCCGCCCCTGGAGGTCGACGACCAGGAACCGCTGCGGGTCGCCGGCCTCGTTGCGCCACACCCGCAGCCGGCCGCCGCAGCTCGCGATCACCAGGTCCGGATCCCCGTCGCCGTCGAGATCCCCGGCAGCCAGCCCGCGCGACGACAGCGGCGGGCCCGGGAACTCGAGCCGTTCGAAGCGGCCGTCCCCGCGGTTGAGGAACAGGTCGTCCGCCATGGCGTAGGAGCTGCCGGGCAGGAACTCCTCGGCGTTGTCGAAGACGTGCCCGTTGGCGACCGCCAGATCGAGCAGCCCGTCGCCCTCGACGTCGAGCGCCGCGATGCCCCAGCCGACCTTCTCCAGCGACGGGAACCCGAGGCCGCTGGCCAGGCTCTCGTCCTGCCAGAAGCCGCCCGCCAGCGGGACGAAGTAGCGGTTGGGCTCCTTCTGGAAGTTGGTGAAGAAGACCTCGGCGCCGCCGCGGCCGGAGAGGTCGGCGATCACCACCCCCATGCCCCCTTCCGCCATCCCGACTTCGCTGTGGGCGACGCCCGACTCGGTCCCGACCTCGTCGAACCGCCGGCCCCCGCGGTTCAGGTAGAGGAAGTTGAGCGTGCGGTCGTTGGCGACGTAGAGGTCGGTGTAGCCGTCGCCGTCGACGTCGCCCGCGGCGACGCCCATGCCGCGGCCGTCGGCGCGCACGCCGTACTCGATCGAGACGTCCGTGAAGCGTCCGCCGTCGTTGCGGTAGAGCCGCTGCTGGACCGGCGGGAACTGCTCCGGGCTGCAGTAGATCTCGAGATCGCCGGCGCGGCACGGCCCTTCCTTCTCGACGTCGTAGGCGATGTAGTCGGCGACGTAGAGGTCGAGGTCGCCGTCGCCGTCGACGTCGAGGAAGGCGCCGCTGACGCTCCACGCCGGGTCCTCGACGCCCGCCGACACCGCCTCGAACCGCCCGCCGCCGAGGTTGCGCAGGAGACGGTTCGGGCCGTAGTTCATGATGTACAGGTCCGGTCGGCCGTCGCCGTCGTAGTCGCCGGCCGTCACGCCCATTCCGTAGCCGTGCTCTTCGGGCGGGATCGCCCCCGCCGGGGCCGCCTCGAAGGTCCCGTCGCCGCGGTTCAGGAACAGCCGGCCGTCCGCCGGGCCCTCTCCCCGCGAGTCTCCCGGGAGGCGACCGGAGTCGACCACGAAGAGGTCGAGATCACCGTCGCCGTCGACGTCGACCAGGGCGACCCCCGGGCCCATGGTCTCGGGATAGTGATGGCGGCCCGCGGCGCCGTTGTCGTGGACGAAGTCGACGCCCGACTCCGCTGTGACGTCGCGGAACGGGAAGCCGGTCGCCGCGCCTCCGGACCGGTCCGCCGCGGCGGTCCGGGTCTCGTCCCGGGCGGGCTCGGGGTCCCCGGAGCAGGCGGCGCCGGCGAGGGCGACCGCCAGGGCGACCGCGGCGCGGCGCCTCACTCCAGGACCCCCGGCACCGGCACCGCGGACCCCGCCCGCACCGGCAGCGAGACGACCGAGTGCATCGCGCCGAACTCGTCGAGCACCCCGATCGCCACCTTCTGGAGGCCCTCCCGCATCAGGAGCCGGTGGGTGTGGATGTACGACTCCTTGCGCGCGGCCTCGGCGTGCTCGGCGGGCAGGCGGAAGCCGATCGGCACCTCCTCGATGCCCGACGCCCTCCCCTGCTCGTCGATCGCGGCGACGAACAGGCGGAGGCGCGCCTCGTGCTTGCCGTCCGCCCGCGGCAGCAGCACGACGTTCTCGAGCGGGATGCGGACCTGGATCGGCACCAGGTACTCGTTGCGGTCCCGCCGCGCCACCTCGCCCGGCCGCGCTTCGAGGCCGAGCGGGTTGTCGACGAACGTGTACGACAGCGCCGTCCGCACGCGGTCGACCATCCGTTCGTTGATCGACCGGCTGCGGTAGCCGTCGCGGTGCCGGACCTGCACGCCCGGGCGCTTCACCTCGACCTTGATGCTGTGGTACCGGCCGTCGACGGCCTGCCGTTCCGGGTAGCCGAGGGAGTAGTAGGTCTGGAGCGCCTCCCCGATCTCGTGCAGCACCGGAAAGACCTCGTTGCGGTTGACGATCGCCCGCCCGCCCGTCCGCTCCGCCAGGTAGCGCAGCGAGGACTGGTGGCTGGCCTCCGCCGCCGAGTTGATCCGGCTGCGGGAACCGGGCGAGCGGATCGCGGTGTACTCGGCGCCGCCGAACATGTCCGGCCGCAGCCCGCCGGCGTCGAGGGTGTAGAAGCTCACGCGGTGCGCGTTCGCCTGGGCCGCCAAGCCGTGGTAGTCGCGGCTGACGTCGTAGCGCGCCATCTCCATGAACGCACGCGAGTCGTCGAAGCGGACGTCGACCGCCTCGAACAGCTCCTGACCGGCGACCATCGGGATGCCGCTGCTGACGTGGAGCATCGCCTTGCGCCCGGGCAGGCCGGCGAACGAGTCGAGCAGCTCGCGTAGCGCCTCGATCGTCTCCCGGACCTCGAGCGTCTCGGCCTCGGCGTAGTTGACGGCGAACATCATCGCCTCGGACAGCCCTTCGGCCTTCTCGATGCCGCGGATCGCCTCGCGGCGCTGGCTCTCCTTCGCGGTGCGGAACCCGGTCAGGTCCTTCAGCTCGAGGAGGGCGTCGGCGATCCGGTTGTGGTCGCCGGTGAACGGGACCCGGACGTTGAGCGCGCGGTCGTAGGTGACCAGCAGCACCTCGTCGTCGTCGTCGAGCTCAAGGAGGAACCGGCGGAGGTCGGGGATGACCCGGTTGCGCTCGAGCGGCATGGAGTTGAAGTTGTCGACGAAGACGACCAGACGGAGCTTCTGCTCCGGCGGCGTCTCTTCCTCCGGCTCGACCCCGGGCGGGAGCGCCGGCTCGGCGGCGGCCGGCGCAGCCGCCGCCGCCGGTGCCGCGGGCCGGCCGTCCTCGACGGCGTAGAAGTTGGTGATCTCGACCGGCTGCCCGTCGTCGAAGACCTCGAAGTCGGTCTCGGTGAGGCCGGTGACGGGGTTGCCGTCCTTGTCGGTCACGTAGACGTCGACGTTGACGATGCTGACGTGCACGGCGGCGCCGAAGAACTCGTCCTCGGGGGCTGCCGGCGGTGTCTGCGCCGCCACCGGAACCGGCACCGGAAACAGCAGCGCCGCGACCACGACCCCGGCGCACGCCGTGTGGAGAAAAGACCGATGGAGCAAGGGCGTGTCCTTCACGGCGGCAGTCTAGCAACCGCCCGGTGGGGCGGCAATCCGCCTCAGCCCAGCTCCTCCGGGTTGAGCCCGCTCAGCTCGTCGATCACGAACCGGCCGTCCTTGCGGATCAGGCGGTCGTCGAACCAGATCTCGCCGCCGCCGGCGGCCGGGTCCATGCGCAGGACCAGGTCCCAGTGGATGCCGCTGCGGTTGCCGTTGTCGGCCTCGTCGTAGGCGTTGCCGGGGGTGAAGTGGATCGAGCCGGCGATCTTCTCGTCGAACAGGATGTCGCGCATCGGGCGGGTGATGTGGGGGTGGAAGGCGATCGAGAACTCCCCGACGTAGCGCGCCCCGGGGTCGGTGTCGAGCACCCGGGTGAGGTGGCCGGGGTCGCTCGAGGAGGCGTCGACGATGCGGCCGTCCTCGAAGGTCATGCGCACGTCGTCGTGGCTGACCCCCTGGTAGAGGGTCGGGGTGTTGAAGAGGATCGTGCCGTCGACGCTGTCGCGCACCGGCGCGGTGAAGACCTCGCCGTCGGGGATGTTGGCGTGGCCGTCGCACGGCACGGCCGGGATGTCCGCGATGCTGAAACCAAGATCGGTGCCGGGCGCCGTCAGCCGCACCCGGTCGGTCGCCTCCATCAGCTCGGCGAGCGGCTTCATCGCCGCCGACATCCGCGCGTAGTCGAGGTTGCAGACCCGGAAGTAGAAGTCCTCGAACGCCGCGGTCGACATGCGGGCGAGCTGGGCCATCGAGGCGTTGGGCCAGCGCAGCACCGTCCACCGCTTCTTGAGCCGGATGCCGAGGTGGACCGGCTCCCAGTAGACTCGGTTGTAGAGCCGCATCTTCTCCTCGGGCACGTCCGACCACTCCGAGACGTTGGCGCTGCCGCGGACGCCGATGTAGGCGTCCACCCGCTCCATCCGGTGCGCCTCGGTGCCGCCGATCAGCCCCATCTGCTCCTCGCTCCCCGCGAGCATCAGCTCCCGCCACACCTCCTGGCTCTTGAGCGTCACCAGCGGCCGGGCGCCGGCGGCGGCGGCGGTTTCGATGAGAGTGCGGGTGAACTCGTGCGGCACGTCGATCGCCTCGATCAGCACGACGTCGCCGGGGCCGAGGGCGGTCGAGTAGCGGACCAAGGTCTCGGCGAGCTGGACGTGGCGGGGGTCGGTCATGGCATGGCAGTCCTGGGCGGTGGTCGTGGTCGGTCTGCGGCGGGGCGGCGGGGCGCCGGCGCGGTCAGGGCGGGGCGGGGCGGGGCGGGGCGGGGCGGGGCGGGGCGGGGCGGGGCGGGGAGCGTACTCAATGGCCGGCGCCGACGCAACCCGGTGCGCCCCGAACTACTCCTGTAGCGAACGCCCGTCCCTGGTCCCCCCGGTCCGGTTCGTGTAGACTACACCCCTCGTTCCCACTGGAGGCAGCCGATTCGCTGCGGAGGAGAGGGGTTGACCCGCGACCCGGTTCGTGCGCTCGTGTTCGGTCTGGCGCTGGCAGCGGCCGTGGCCGCACCGGCCGGTGCCGAGGTCAAGATCGAGGTGCGGCCGGACGGCACCAAGGTAATGGTCAACACCGGCGCCGCGGTTCGGGAGGCCGCGGCGCCGGCGTCCGCCGTGCCCGCCGCGGCGGCGCAGCCGGCCGTGGCGCACGATCGCTGGGGGCCGCTGATCCAGGAGCACAGCGAGCTTCACGGGCTCGACCCGCGGCTGGTGCAGGCGGTGGTCGAGGTCGAGTCGGCCTACCGGCCGCTGGCGCGCTCGCGCAAGGGGGCGATGGGTCTGATGCAGCTCATGCCGGGCACCGCCGCCCAGCTCGCGGTCGACGACCCGTACGACCCGGAGCAGAACCTGCGCGGCGGCGTCGCCTATCTGGCGGAGATGATGAACCGCTTCGGCTCGCTCGAGCTGGCGCTGGCGGCCTACAACGCCGGCCCGGAGGCGGTGGAGCGCCACCGCGGCGTTCCGCCCTACCGCGAGACCCGGGACTACGTCGCGCGGGTGCTGCGGCTCTACGACGGGCGGGAGCCGGATCCCAACGCCGCCGCCGCGCCGCCGCCCGGGCGCAAGCCGTACATCGTGCGCGAGGCCGACGGGCGGATGGTCCTGACTACGGATCCGTGATTCTCAGGGGGCTGTTTCGGCCCCCCTCCCCGCAGAGGCGCGGTTCTGCGGGGGCCCCTCCCCCGACTCGGCGGCTTCGCCGCGGCGCGCCTGTGGGCGCGCGTCCGCCGCCACCGGCGGTGGAGAGGGAGCGCGGGAGCGGGCGATCGTCACCGACGTCTTCGGCTGCTGATAGCCTCCACCGCTGCGCAGTCAACGACCGCCGCTGCCGCACCACCGATGTTCAACACCCCGAACCTGCTGACGCTGTTCCGCATCCTGTTGGTGCCGCTGCTGGTCGTGGTGCTGCTGACCAAGTTCGAGGGCAAGGAGTTCGTCGGGCTCGCCGTTTTCCTGCTCGCCGCGCTGACCGACTTCCTCGACGGCTTCATCGCCCGACGGCACCAGAAAGTCACCCGTCTCGGCCAGCTCCTCGACCCGGCGGCCGACAAGATCCTCACTTCCGCGGCCTTCATCTCGCTGGTCGAGCTGGGGGTGGCGCCGGCGTGGATGGTGGTCGCGATCATCGCCCGCGAGTTCGCGATCAGCGCCCTGCGCGGCTTCGCCGCCGTCGACGGGGTGGTGATCCCGGCCGGCATCTGGGGTAAGGTGAAGACGGTCGTCCAGGTGGTCGCGATCTCGCTGCTGATCATCTACGAGCGGCTCGGCGAGCTGGAGCGGCTGGCGCCGCTGTCGCTGTGGCTGGC
>Ga0302046_10005450_pt1 | contig 11204 bp, 8 predicted proteins | sample RVTome_11_FD_200261 | JGI IMG/M metagenome (GOLD analysis project Ga0302046, IMG submission 200261) | Soil microbial communities from uranium-contaminated site in the Upper Colorado River Basin, Wyoming, United States - RVT147D111 (version 2) ... | reverse complement strand
TTCTGTGACCTGCTGTATGGATACGGCTCGATGCCTTCGTTCGCCCGGCGGATGAGATTCCCGTCCTCTTCCGTCACGCCCCCCCAGTGCTTCCATCGTTCCCCTAGCCCGTCCCTTCCCTCCGCCGCGATGCTCCCACCATAGTGGCACCATACCCTCCACGGCTCACTAGCAGTGAGCTCCCGCTTCAGGTGTACGGGCAACGCCTCACGCCGCTCCTCAGCAAGAAACAGAACGACTATCTTGTCCGAACACTGCTCTCGGTACTCAGAGAGCTTCGTCGACGACATCACGCGGTCTGCGGCCGCCAGGCACCACTTCAGGTTGTGCTCAGTCGCCCACTCGTCGACATCGCTCTGCTGTTCAAGAAAGAGCCAGCGACTGCTTTGACGACCCGATGCCATCTGAAGACCGCTACTGTCCAGGCTCGGGAGCCTCGCCAGCCGCTCCGAACAGTCCGCGCACAAGCGCGAACTTGTTACGGCCGGTCAATATCGAGGAACTAACCTCACTGAACTCGATGAAAGGAACACTTCGGCGAAAGTGCTTTGTATGCCGACCCCTGCCAGACATCCGGATGATCGACGGACTAAGCTCAAGCAACCGCAACATGAGTTCGTCGAACAGAGCCCCAGCTCCGTCGCCCTCTTCCGGCCTCGATGGCCACTGGATCTCGTGGCCGATAAGATCCAGCACCCCTTCGTGGATCACGAGGGCATCGCAGCGGATCTCAGCATCCGAAACCATGACGGTGCGAAACCCACGCCTTTCGCGATCGTATGTCAATAAACCGATTGAGACCTCTCCATCGGACAAGGCTATCCCCTCAGCGCTCGCCGCGGCACCCGAAACCTGATCTGTGAACGCAGCATCATGGCGTGACGAATAGCGCATCGGCTGGCTCGTCGCGTGGCGGACCCCGAACACGGGAAAGACCCCGGCCTTCTGATGTTCGCCGAGGTCCTGCCGAAAACGCGGATTCACCCCCGCCGTGCTGTTGCTCGCGAAGAGCAGATCCGCAGCCAGACGCTCGTCCACCAGAGCGACATCAGCGAGGCAGCTCTCGACGAGGCTGTAGATGAAGAAGACGAACGCAAACGGGCTGGACGGCGGACGGCTCAGCAGTCGAAATAGATCCGGCGTCTGCGAACCGGTCACCGTCTGGTAGAAGCGAGTCCCCGCTCTGAGATCATCCTCCTTCTCGACACGATGAAGTCTCGGGAAGCACTGTCCATGATTGTCGAAAACGAGGCACTTCTTTGGCTTCGTCCCTCCGGCTTCGTATCGCGGTGCGTCCAACTCCATCGCCCAGTAGATCTCCTCCGAATCGGCGGTATCTGCTGGGTGTTCCGACGTACTCACGGTCGTCTCCGGCGAGTCGGAAGCGTCTCTCTCGAACGCCCTGGCCTTGACATGGACGAGAGGTCTCTCGAAGCCTTGCCACGTTCGGAAGCTCTCAAGAGGCCTCCAAGCTTCTTGTAGTTGCTTGGGACTTCGCTCCAAACCGACCCAGAGATGCCAGCCGTTCTCCTCGTCGAGCTCGTGCCGCTTCCATGAACGCAGCCAGGCTGCGTAGCAGTCAAGTATGCGTCTCTCGCCCTGCTTCAAGTCCTTGACCGTGACCTCCGCTTCATCAGCAAGCGTGTCGCCGAACACGCTTCGATAAAGAATGGAGTCTTGACAGCACTGTACCCGCCTATCGCTGCATTGTCCTAGCCTTGCCCCGTCTCCTGGGCTCCGCGATTCGTGAAGTACGAGGAGGCGATAAGGAAGTGTGAAGCGCAAGCTGCGATCCTCGAGCTGTTTGGCGAACGCCTCGACCGAGCCGTCGATCACTACAATGTGAGATCCTCGGCCGGAATCCGCCAGTTCCTTAATCGAGGTGAAGAAGCGAGCCTGGTCCGATTCCTTCACCCAGCTCGGCTCATTCTCGGAGACCACGGCGAGCAGGAGCGGCCTGTTGAGTTCAAGCTCGTAGGTCAGCGGAGCCAAATCGGTGCTCGACTCCCCATTCCTGCCGACTTCGGCGAGGTTCTGCTCTGTGGTTCCAAGAAGCGCCATCGAGCACGCCTGCATCTCGAGCAGTCCAAGGCCCTCCCGACGCTGCGAGCCATCGTCGAGAATAAATTCCGGTGCTAGGAGCCTCCGGATAGTCTCCCTCGCTGCCGGCAGGTTCTCCGGTTCGAAATTGTCCCTTAGCGCTAGTCGCCACCTTCGTGGTCCGTGCCGTTCACAAAAGCGCAACTCCAGCCGCAGTTCGTATCGCCCGGCCTCTGCCGAGCCTGTCGGCAGCCTCCTTCGATACTTCACGCTGTTTCGGATCACGTTCTCCAGTAGAGAATAGAACGCATGCGCTGACACCATCCCACCAGGGAGCCCCACTAGCAAATCATGCGAGGCCGGATTCTTGTCTTTATCCCATCCGTGCGTCCAGGTCCCATTCTCTTGATGCCAACTGACACGAAAGTCCTCAGACCTGTTCGGATCGCCAGGCACAGGAAGGCTCACGACAATCTCAATCTCAGGAAGCCGAAGACCGAGATCGGCGACGAAGGTATCGAGAAATGCAGACTGCTTCAGGAAACCGCCGAGCAGGTCGGCGACAAAGAATACCGGCTCCGCTTCATCCTTCGTTTCGTCGATCGCGCGCGCGATGAAATCAAAGCGGCCCTGTAGGTATTCATGAAAGCGGCGGGAACTCTCGGCTAGAGCGCCACCGGTCCGGAGCTCAAGGCCGGCATCGTTTAAAATCGCCTCTGCTCTCTTCAACGAAGGCCAGGGACCATCCTCGGCCGTAACATTAGGGTAGTTTTCACACACAGTGGCAATCCGTTGCTGACTGCGCTCCAGCAAATCTCGAAAGCGACCGATGCTGGAGCCTACGAGCGCCTCCTGGAAGCTCGGGTTGCTGACCACATGGCTCCCGACCACATGAGAAAAGTTTCGCGCAAAGACCACAGCACGCGCGGATGCTTCCTGCCGCCGCTTGAGCTCCTCCCGCGTCTCACGGGCAGTCAGATCATTGTACAGAAAGTATGCAAACCTCGCGAGGTCAGCCACTAAGGCCTCTCGTCTTAACAACCAAGGATTCTCGGCCCAGGCATACGCATAGACCGCGCCCGTTCCACCTTCGTTGTCAGCTGGCTTGGCCAGCGGCATCGGTACTGACATGTAGTAGAAGCACCCCGTCGGCGAGATACAGCCCGTGTGAAGCATGACTTTCACGAAGTCCTCAGCCACACCCTTCAGATCGCGATCGTAGCAGTCCCAGACCGCAGGATTCTTAAAACGAACATGAAATTCTTCCAGGGGCTGCCTGTTACCAGCTACAATAATAGGATTACTCCGCGTGCCCAAAGACCTCCCAGACGGCACAACTTCTGTGGCCGGCAGATTGTACTCCAGCACGAGATCTGAGGCGTTCTGCCAAAACCGAGAATCTTCTGCGCTCAGGCCGTCATGACGAAATACTGATCTCTTCTCGGAATGTATCGTTCTAATAGCTTCCTGGATCTTCCTAAGTGCCTCATCCGGCCTCGCATCGGGGCGTGAGGACCAGATAGCCTGTTCGGCTCGCAGGTGGAGACGGTTCCTCGCCAGATGCCACGGCGCGTATTCAACCATCAGACACGAAAACTCCTCCCCGCCTCCCATGAACCCGTTGGCACGAATCCAAGCATCAAGTTGCTCTTGCGGTCGTGTCAAATCCCTCTCATTGGAGCGTGATTCCCCAGGAACCTCCCCGTGCGTGCTTTCAAGAAAGAGCGACAAGGCCTGAAACTTTCGCTGACTTGGCCTGCTTTCCCCCTTCGACGGACTGCCTTGAGACGCCGCCCTGTGCAACAGCATGCGCTCTTGCCATTCCCAAGCGCACTCCTCAATCGCAATGCGGTTTGTCCTAACAATGGACGAAGTGGCCCTGCCTCTCTCGCCTCTACCCTTGCAGAGCTCAACGAAGGCCAGCGATAGGTACCGGTCTGAAAATGAAGTAAGGTCGACCGACTGGCCAGCGTGCACACTCACGATCCCGCTGATGAAATCCTTAAGGGGAAACGGCCTGTGGTATGCCGGATAAAATCGCAGGTCCCGCCACTTGCCCGAAGGCAGGGAGATCTCCAATGGATTCCCCGCGCCATCGACGAGAAGCAGCTGTATGAGAAAGAGCTTGCCGTCGTCCTTCAAGAGCGCATGCGCGGCGTCAACCGCTCTCCCGCACATCTCCTGCCCCAGCAATCCGCCATCGATGGCAACGGGGAGCCTGCGGTTGTCAATCCGAAGGCCGAAGGGAGGATTCAACAAGGCGTAGTCGAACCTCGCTATGTATGGTTGCATCGACTGCGCATCAAGATAGTCGCACTCGACAAACTCAACGCGCTGCCGAGAGGCTAGTGGCTGTCGACGCAAATTGTGCCGCGCGAACCGTAACGCGCGAGGATTGATATCGACACCCGTTACGGTCATGCCCATGGAGGCCGCGTAGACTGCAAGAACCCCAGAGCCCGTGCCGAGATCGATTGCTTGCTTTCCGCGAGCCTCTCCATCGCAAATTCGCCGAAGCAATCGACAAAAGTAGATTTGTTCATCCTCCACGCACGGCAACACGAAGTCGGGCCTAGCCGAGCAAACAGGATCTGCTTCGATAGTAATGCCGTCAAAGTGAGCAATGCCCCGCCAAGGGTCGGCATAGCAGGGCGCCCAATCCAGATCTATTTCTGCCATTAGCACTTCAACTGTAGAAGACGAGACGCAGCCACAGCTTAATTCAGAGGAACGAGCTCGCCACCTCTATAGATTGCCGGCGCGAGCGAGGTGATAAGGGTCTGGTTCTCGTCAAAGCGAAGCCTTCCCGTAAGGCCATCGATGTCTGCGCTCAGGATGGCACTAAGCCACTCCTGGTGCGACGAGGGGAGGTCAAGCCGCGTTGCTGCATCGACGAGAATCAGGCCCGCGTCGTACGCAAACGCCGCGTGATAGGACGGCTGCCGGGCGTTCAGCGCTTCAAACCGCTCTCGCCATTCCTCCTGCTCCTTGGTAGGCGCGATCATGAACGGCGGCGCCGCGACAACGATCCCCTCGGATTCGCTGGCGGTCAAAGCGTTGGCGGCATCAAGCATGTCCAATGATGCGATCACGTTGCCGTCACCTACCATGCCTAGTGGGCGCAAGCCCTTAATAATCCCAACCATCTGCGGGATGAACCCATTGATGAGAATCAAGTCCGGGGAGCTCGCCGCGACTCTCGCAGCTATATTCCTGAAGTCGCTCGGAGTGGCATTGGGGCTATACCTCTCGACTACTACCTCGCTTTTCAGCTCACTCTCAAGGCGACCCGCGAGGTATGTCGCGTAGGCCTGCTCCGTGCTCGGAAGGCTCACAAAGCATAAGACGACCTTCTGCGCACCGCGTCTGCGCGCATGCTCAAACAGCACATCGCTTTCTAGCTGGAAGCTGATCCAGACCCGGAAACTGTTCGTCGTCCCGGTTGGATTCGGAGACAGGTCAAGAACCCAAGCCAGATGGGGAATTCCCTTCGTCGCCACCGGCTGCTCCACAGCCATTACTTGCGGCTTCAGCGCGGACGTGTATATATCAGGCGCCCACTGTAACTGCCGTTGTAGCACCGACACGGCGTCCTGGGATGAGAACTTGTTGTCTCCCCAGTCAAAATCAAACGACACACCCTCCGGAAGCGAGCGACCCTTGTCCGCGACCGCCATCAGCAGACCGTCGCGAAGCTCGCCTCCGTAGAATGCCAGATCGCCGCTGAAGGGCATGTTCGCGGCGACACGGATAGACTGTCCCCGAGAGCTGCCTCGCTCTCTGCCGAGGAAGTACGCGGCTGCTACGGCGATTAGTCCGACCGCGACGAGGGCCAGAAGGTACCGTTGCTTTTTCATAGCGTCGCGTAGTATAAGCGCCACATGCCTGGTGGTCAAGTCCTGATTCTCGATGACGAAGCCGCCTTTCGGGCTCGTGTGCGGGCGTCGCTCTCCGGCTTACACAGGCTCGTTGAAGCAGCTTCGGAAGAGGAGTTTCGCGCCAAGTACCGGCCACTCCAGTTCGACCTGCTCCTTCTCGACATGCGGCTCCGGCAGGGCCGAGAGGGGCTCGACGTGCTGCGGGAGGTGTATTCCCAAGACGAGCTCCAGCCGGTCATCATGGTCTCGGCCTACGGGGATACGGAATCCGCGATCGAGGCTGTAGGGGCTGGCGCTATCATGTTTCTCCATAAGCAGGAGTTCTCTCCGTCCTTACTGGGGCGGATGGTTGAGGCGGTCATCGAGCAAGGGCGTCTACGCCGGCAGGTGCGAGCGCTGCGCCAGATTGCCTGGGCGGACGACCCCGAGACCCTGCTAGGCAACAGCACGGCGGTGCGGGAGGCAGCCGCAGGCTTGCGTACCGCGGCGGGCAACCCGGGGCGGATTCCCGTCGTGGTGGGCGAGCGCGGCACCGGTACGTCGCTCGCTGCCCGAGTCATCCACCGCCACGGTGAACGGCCCGACGGCCCGTTCCTTGAGATCGAGAGTTGGCGCTTGAAGCAAGGGGATAGCTTCTTCAACGACCGGTTTTCTCCTTGGGTTCAGGCCACTTGGGGCACCTTGGCTCTGGATGGCGCGGAGCGACTGGAGGCGGCAACAGGCCGGTCACTAGTTGAGCATTTCCAAGCACCTCTAACCGACGAGCGGACCCCGAAAGTCATCTTTTTGCTACATGAGGGGACCCGTGGCCAAGACACGAGCCCCGTTACCGCGATTCCATGGCTGAGCGCCGACGCTGCCCTCGCGCCGGTGCGGCTGCCCCCCCTGCGCGAGCGGCGAGAAGACATCCCTCTCCTGGCGGCTCATTTCCTTCAAGCCCAGCGAGCGGCAGGCCACACGCCCACGCTGAGCATCGGCGCGAAGGCCATGGAGAGGCTGGAAGCGCACCACTGGCCCGGGAACGTGCGGGAGCTGCGTAACGCAGTGGAGTTCGCCACCCTGCAAACCGCGGCGTCCGACTCGACCGAGGTCGGCGCCGAGCACCTTCCGGCGGAGCTCGCGGCGGACGGTGCTCACCAAGTCCGCCGAGCGAGTGAGCGCGTCGCGGACTGGGACTATCGGCGCCACTTGGCACGCTCGGAGCTCGACTTGGCGGAGCGTGCGATCCGCGAGCGCGGCATCTCCCAGAAAGCAGCCCTGGTGCGGGCATTGGGCTACACCGATCGCTTCACGTTGGCGCGCCGGATCCACAAAGCACTGGCTCAGTTCCCCGGCCTGGGCGAAGAGTTTCCGGCGGTGACGCGGCTATTCCAGAGAACACGACCCAAGTGAACCTGCTGCTCCAGCTCCTCGCCAACGGTCTAGTGAACGCCGCGATGTTCGCGGTGCTGGCAGTGGGCTTCGGCTTGGTTTACCGCAGCGGGCGGGTGTTCCACGTCGCCTATGGCGGCGCTTTCGTTCTCGCCGCCTTCCTGTTCCACTCGCTGGTAACCGTCGCCGGTTTCGGATTGTGGAGCTCCGGCGCGGTCACAATAGCTCTCGGCGCGCTTGCGGGCTGGGCAATGGAGGCGGGCTTCTACGGGCCGTTCTTCCGCCGCCGGACGACACCGGGAGCTGTCATGGTGGCATCGTTAGGACTGGGAATAGTGATCGAGAACGGGCTCGCGCTGATCTACGGCGACGAAGCCCGGACGATTCCTTCTCCCGGTCTGGCGGAGTCCGTAGCGCTGGGCCCGGTCCGGTGGAGCATGATCCAGCTCGCCCAACTCCTCGTTTGCGGCGTGCTGTTAACCATTCTGGCGGGGGCGAGCCGGACGCGGCTCTTCCGTGTCGTCCGCGCCATGGGAGAGAACGCCGAGTTGCTCCAGGTCCACGGCTGGCGGCTGGCCCGATACCGGGCCACTGTCTTCGCCTTGAGCGGTGGCCTAGTGGCGGTTCCGGCGTGCCTCGTGATGGTGGACGTGGGCCTGGACGTACACATGGGAATGGGCTACTTGCTGCTGGCGGCGGTGGCGGTGCTGGCGGGCGGGGTGATGCGGATGTCAGGCTGGATGCTCGGCGGCCTCCTGCTGGCGATGCTGCAGAGCATCGTGGTCTGGCGTTTCTCTGCAAGGTGGATGGACCTCGTGGCGTTCGGCCTGCTCGTCGTCATCCTGCTCTCTCGCCGAGAAGGGCTGCTCGGGATTCGCAAGCGGGCGGAGGAGATATGAGATCTCCCCCCGTCGAGCCGAGACGGACGCAGCGCGCCGAGGCTCCGAAGCCCGAGACTTGGCCGGCGTGGGCCACGGCAATCGCGGTGCTCGCCATACTGCTCGCGTGGAGCCCGACCTACGTCTCCCACCTTCTGGTCGTTCTGGGCATCTACCTGCTGCTGGCCTACTCGCTGAATCTCGTGACCGGCTTCGGTGGGCTGATCGTGTTTTGCCAGGCGATCTTCTATGGGATCGGCGCGTACGCGTACGCGCTCTCGAGACTCCGCACCGGCGCTCCAGGGGCACAGGTCGAAGAGCTGCTCTGGACTGGGAACCTGGGCTGGGTGCCAGGCATTCTGCTGGCGGGAGGAGTGTCGGCGCTGCTGGCCGGAGGCATCGGCTGGATCTGCCTGCGTTTCCGGGGCGACTACTTCATTTTCGCGACACTCGGATTCCAGATGATTGTCTTCGTGCTCCTCTACAACTGGCTCGAGCTGACCCGAGGGCCGTTCGGCATCTACGGCATCGCGAGGCCGTCGGTATTGGGTTGGATGGCGCACGAGCCGTGGCAGTACGCGTTGCTCACGGGGTTGTGGCTGCTCGCCCTGCTGCCGCCGCTCTTCCGGCTGTACCGCTCGCCGTTCGGGTTGAGCTTGGCTGCAATGCGCGAGGACGAGCGGGCGGCGAAGGCGATGGGGATCGATACGAACGCCATCGCGGTACGCGCTTTGGCGGTGGCCGGAGGGGTGGCGGGCGTGGCTGGAGCGATCTACGCGGGCTACGTTACCTATATCGACCCAACCTCGTTCTCGCTGCGGGAGAGCATCTTCATCCTCACGCTGCTTCTTCTGGGGGGCGGCGGCAACGTCAAGGGGCCGCTCGCGGGATCGGCGGTGATGCTAGCGCTGCCGGAGTTGCTCCGCTTCGTCGGGCTACCCGACGCCGTGGCCGCCAACGTGCGGGAGATCTTCTACGGAGCCCTGCTCGCGGCACTGATGTACTGGCGCCCGCAAGGGCTAGCTGGGGCAACGTCGATCCGATGACGAGCGACCATGCACTGATCGTCCAGGGACTGCGCAAGCGGTTCGGTGAAGTCGAGGTCCTCGGGGGCGTGGACGCGCGCCTGCGCCGGGGAAAGATCACCGCATTCATCGGCCCGAACGGTGCGGGTAAGACAACCCTCTTCCACGCGGTCACGGGCGAGCTGAAGCCCGACTCGGGGCGGGTGGTCCTGGAAGGGCGAGAGATCACCCGACGCGAGCCGTGGGAGATCGCACGCCTCGGAGTGGGAAGGCTGTTTCAGGAGGTGCGGGTGTTTCCTGGCCTTTCGGTCTGGGACAATGTGATCGCGGCTCTGCAAAGGCCCTCGGATCGGAGGCTAGGAGCTTCGCTGCTGCGCGGCGATCACAGCTTGCAAGCCGCGAAGGAGGAGGCGTCGGCGCTGCTAGATCGCGTGGGGGTGGACGGTCGGCGCGACGGCCCGGCGGCGGAGCTGTCGTGGGGTAACCAGAAGCTCCTGGCGTTCGCGCGTCTGCTGGCGGGAGAACACCGGCTAGTGCTGCTGGACGAACCCACGGCCGGAGTCGCGCCCGCTCTCGGCGTGCGGCTGAAGGAGTTGATCCGGCTGCTTGCGGGCGAGCGCGGGGTGACCGTTGGCCTGATCGAGCACGACATGAAGTTCGTTGCCGATCTGGCTGACGCCGTGGTGGTGCTGCGGGACGGCAAGTTATTCGATCACGGACCGACAACCGAAGTGCTGAGTCGCCCGGCCACGGTAGAGTTGTGTCTGGGCCTTTGAGAACTATGACGAATCCTCCCCCTGCCCTCGTCCTGACCCGGATCTCCGCCGGCTACGGCGGACGGCCGATCCTGCACGAGATGTCGCTCGCCGTCGCAATAGGGGAGAGCGTGGCCCTGATCGGACCGAACGGCTGCGGCAAGAGCACGCTCTTCCGTGTCGTGGCCGGTACGCTGGAAGAGACTAGGGGTGAGGTTGCGCTGCACGGCGTCCCGGTGGACGGCCAACCGACCGACGCGCGGATCCGCCACGGGCTTGGATATCTGACACAGACGCGCAACATCTTTGCCGGGCTCACCGTGGCGGAGAATCTCCTCCTCGCAGTGGAGTCGCGACTTTCCGGAGATACGGCGACACGGCGAGTGAGGCGCGTGCTAGAGGTTTTTCCGAGCCTAGTCGGAAGACGAGACGATCGAGCGGGGCTCTTGTCGGGGGGGCAACGGCAAGTCTTGGCGGTGGCGATGGTCCTGACGCGTCCGGCTCGCCTCCTGCTGTTGGACGAGCCCGTTGCAGGGCTCTCCGCGGAGCTGGCGATCGAACTCGTTGAAGGGCTTCGTACACTTCAAGCGGACGATGGCTTCGCCATGGTCCTCATCGAGCACCGGCTGAGGAGGGTGCAGCCAGTGGTCGATCGCGTGCTCGTGATGCGGGAGGGGCGAATAGTTGACGACACGCGGGAGACTGATCGGATGCTCGACGCGGCGTGGCTAGCGGCGCACTACACGAACGGCTCGCGCCTGCCCTGACGGGGCAATGAAACGAAGCGGCACACTGATTATCGGCGATACACGGGCCTTCGGAAGCGTGATCCGAGCGCTCCTCGAGCCGATCGCAGTTCAGACCGGTCCAGTGACCGAAACGACGTACGAGGATTGTCGTGGAGTCCTGACTTCGCGCATGCTCCGGGAGACGGCGCTGTTCGTCCTCGAGCTGTGGCGGAGCTACGGGACCGGATGGCGGGCGGAAGGAGTGGCTGTCGCGGAGCAGTTGATGCGAATCGGGGCCGCGCCGCTGATCGTGTCGCCGCTGTCGCTAGGCGGGAAGCTGGACGCTTCGTGCTATTGGGATTTGGCGTCTCGAGACGACCTCGCCGAACGGATCGCGACGGCCCTTCAAGCCGGCGTTTCGCGATCCCTGAGCCCATACGAGGAAATCGAGTCCGTGAAGCGGATCTTTCGTGAGCACTTAGCGAAGCCCGTGGGGCACGAGTAGGTCAGCGCCGCTCGGCCGCCAGCG
>Ga0302046_10005449_pt1 | contig 11204 bp, 12 predicted proteins | sample RVTome_11_FD_200261 | JGI IMG/M metagenome (GOLD analysis project Ga0302046, IMG submission 200261) | Soil microbial communities from uranium-contaminated site in the Upper Colorado River Basin, Wyoming, United States - RVT147D111 (version 2) ... | reverse complement strand
CCCATGCGAACGGCTCGCCGGTCGGCGATCGGTTCCGCCAACGCCTGCGGACGGAAGCGATCCAAACGCGACCAGAGCGCGACGTACGGATCCCTCGGCACCTGCGCCTGCATGCCGACGAGCCGCTCGACCGCCTCGAGGACCGGCACCCTGCGCCGGCGCAGCAGCATCTGCCGTTCGAGCAGGGCGCGGTTCAGCGCGCGGTTGCTGAGCTCGACCCCGGGATCGCCGGTGCCGTCCGCTTGCCGTCCTCTCGCGATCGCCCGCTCCCTCAGATGCGGCGGCGATAGCGGTAGATCGCGAGCGGAGCGAAGATCGCGATGATGACGACGATCCAGATCACGGACTTGACCACCGGATCGGCGACCGGACCGCCGAGCATCAGCCCTCGTGCCGCATCGACGACCGAGGTGATGGGGTTCACCTTCACGAAGGCCTGCAGCCACCCGGGCATGGTCTCGACGCGGGCGAACACCGAGCTGGCGAACGTGAGCGGCAGGATGATCATGAAGCCCCAGGTGTTGACGGCCTCGGGCGTCTTCGCGGTGACGCCGATGAAGGCCATCGGCCAACAGAGCGCGACGCCGAACGCGACCACCAGCAGGAACGCGCCGAGGGCACCCGCGAAGCCGCCCCCGAACCGGAACCCGAGCGCCACCCCGAAGCCCATCAGGATCAGCGCGCCCCAGACGACGCGAACCGCGTCGGCGGCGATGCGCCCACCGATCACGGCCGAACGCGCGATCGGCAACGAGCGGAACCGGTCGATCAACCCGCGCTGGAAGTCCACGTTGAGGCCGAGCGCGGTGGTGAACGGCGTGAATGCGATGCCTTGCACGAGGATCCCCGGCAGGGCGAACTGCAGGTACTCGCGGCTCGAGCCGGCGATCGCGCCTCCGAACACGTACACGAACAGCACGAGGAACATGAGCGGCTGGATCGTCATCCCGACGATCTGCTCGGGGTCCGACTTGATGTGCAGGAGGTTGCGGCGGGCGATCGTGAGCGTATTGGTGAAGGCGTTCGTGCGCCCCGTTGGCGCGACGGCGGTGGCGCTCATCTCTTGCTCCTCTCTCCGGAATCCTCGCTCTCGGCCTCTCCCTCGGCGAGATGTCCGGTGACGGCGAGGAACACCTCATCCAGGCTCGGACGACGCAGGGACAGGTCGTCGACGACGATCCCGGCGTCGTCCAGACGCCGGACCACCTCGCCGAGCGCGGCGCGGTTGTCGATCGTAACCGTGACGACCTCGCCGTCGCTGTGGGTTCTCTCGCCGCCGGCGGCGAAATCGGAGACGATGCGTTCGGTCTTCTCGACGTCGGCCGGATCCGCGGGCCGGGCCTGGAGGACGTGTCCGCCGACCCGCGTCTTCAGCTGCTGCGGTGTTCCCGCAGCGATCACCTTGCCATGGTCGATCACGACGATCTCATCCGCCAGCCGATCGGCCTCCTCCAGGTACTGGGTCGTGAGCAGCACCGTCGTGCCCTCGGCCACGAGGCCGCGGATCATCCCCCACAGCTCGAGCCGGCCTCGTGGGTCGAGCCCGGTGGTGGGCTCGTCCAGATACAGGAAGCGCGGCCTGCCGACGAGGCTCGCGGCCAGGTCGAGCCGGCGCCGCATCCCGCCCGAGTACTGCTTGACGATCTTGGTCGCCGCGTCGGCGAGGTTGAAGGCTTCGAGGAGCTCGGTCGCCCGGCTCCGCGCGTCGGAGGCGGGGAAGCCGAGCAGCCGTCCGAGCATGTACAGGTTCTCGTTGCCCGAGAGCAACTCGTCGACCGCCGCGTACTGGCCGGTGAGGCCGATCAGGCGGCGCACCTCGCCGGGGTGGCGCACGACGTCGTATCCGCCGACCGACGCTCGGCCCGAATCCGGCAGGATCAGCGTCGAGAGCACCCGGATGGCCGTCGTCTTGCCCGCGCCGTTCGGGCCGAGCAGGCCGAACACCGTGCCCTCCCCCGCCACCATGTCGATGCCGTCGAGCGCTCGGACCTTCCCGAAAGTTCTGACGAGACCCTCGGCCTCGATCGCAGCGTTGCTCATGTCCCCTCCCTTTTCGACCCCAGACCCAACCTCACACCGACGGCCCGTAATCCCACGGCCCCCGGTCCGTCCGAGAGACGTCATCGCCGGCCGAAGGGGAACGCTAGGACCGGATGCGGACGGTTTCGGTCCTATTCCCGAGATAGTCTGTGAACGATGCGTGAAGAACGAGTCGGGCCGGAGTGAGCGTGTACGGAACGTCCCGCCCGGCCACCCGGCTCCTGGCGATGCTGGAGCTGCTCCAGACCCGTGGACGCGTGAGTGGGCGCGAGCTCGCCGAGCGCCTGGAGGTCGATCCGCGGACGGTCCGGCGCTACGCCGTCAAGCTCGAGGAGCTCGGCATCCCCGTCGAGGCCGAGCGAGGACCCTACGGCGGCTATCGTCTGCGACCCGGCTTCAAGCTCCCGCCGCTGATGCTGACGGACGCCGAGGCGACGGCCGTGGTCCTGGGCTTGGTCGTCAGCCGCCAGACCGGGATCTCGATCGAGGAAGCGGCGATCGAGGACGCGCTCGCGAAGATCCTCCGCGTGCTTCCGGGGGACCTGCGGGACCGGGTCGGTGCGCTCGAGGGGAGCCTGGGCTTGACGTGGAGGCCGAGAGAGCCGCAGCCGCCGGCGACCGAGATCGTCCTCACGTTCGCGGCGGCGATCCGCGCCGGACGGCGGGTCTCGATGCGGTACGCCACGCCCGGCCGTGAGGAGACGGAACGGATCGTCGCGCCGTACGGCCTGGTGTTCCACGGTGGGCGTTGGTACCTCGCGGCACACGACGACCGTTCGGACGAGGTCCGGACGTTCCGGGTGGACCGAGTGCGGTCGGCCGAGGCGCGTCGCGAGCGGGCGGCGATCCCCGAGGGCTTCGATGCCGCGGACCACGTGGCGCGATCGATGGCCCGCATCCCGTGGGGCGTCGAGATCGAGGTCGTGCTGGAGACCACGTTGGAAGAGGCGAGACGAAGGATCCCAAGGACCGTGGGCGATCCGCAGGAGATCGACGGCGCGATCGTCCTTCGCGCGCAGACCGACGATCTCGATGCCGCGGCTCGGATGCTGGCCTCGCTGCCGTGGCCGTTCCGCGTTCGGCGTCCCGAGGAGCTGCGCGAGTCCGTGCGGAAGATCTCGGCGATGCTCGCCGCGTCCGCGGGATGACCCGCGAGCCCCGCTGCCGATCCGTCGAGAAGGATCTAGACGACGGCGGGCGTCTGACGCGTGGCGCAGAAGGGACAGTAGTAGTCCTGCTCGGCGGTCAGGAAGCTCGAGAGCGAGAGCTCGACGCCGCAGACCGGACAGAAGTACTCGTCGAGGTCGTCCTGGATCGGAGAGCGATCTTCCGGCGCGATGCGTGTGAAGACGGTCATGCACCTGCCCCTCACTGAACGAGCGTGAGGCCCGTGGAGGGCGAGATCTGGGCCGAAGAGGCGCAGCGGTCGCTCGACGCGAACCCTCGAACCGGTGCCCGAGGAATCCACCCTATCAGGTACGCTCCTGTGCCCCGCTCACGGCTCCCAGCGCTCGCGATGCACGACGTCGTCGAACGCTCGACGTTTCGGATGCTTCATCGGCGCGAGCGGTCGGTCGGCGGGGTAGCCGAGCGCGATGAGCACTGGACACTCCCGGTCCTCGGGCAAGCCGAGGATCCGCCGGGCGAGCGCTTGGTCGTCGACGGACGCGTGTCCGCTCCCGATGCCGAGATCGGCCGCGGCGAGCATGATCGACATCGTCGCCTGCCCGAGGTCGTACTGCATGATGTCCCGCTCGTCGCGATCCTCAGAGGTCGGCATGACGAGCGCGATGGTGGCGGCCGAACCCGCGACGTGAGCGGCGTAACGCCAGATGTTTGCGAGCTGAACGAGTTGTTGCCGATCGGTCACGACGACGAAGTCCCACGCCTGCTGGTTCACGGACGACGGCGTTCGCCGCGCGGCTTCGAGGATCCGGTCGAGGTCCTCGTCCGGGATCGCCCGGTCGGTGTACGTCCGCACGTTCCGACGGGCGCGGATGATGTCCCAGGTCTCCATGCGGAGAAGATAGGCGCTCCCGCGCCGGCCTGGCGCTCGAGCGACCGCAAGCGCACGATCCGGGCGAGCTCTCCACGAAAGCGGGGCCTCGCGAGTCCATGAAGCATATGGAAGGTTCATCGAGTCTGGCGCAGGACGCGGAGGCCGAGGCGACCCCGCTCACCTTCGAGGACCTCTTCGCCGACCAGCACGCTCGGGTGTTCCGCGCCTTGTACCTGATCGTGGGCAACACCCATGAGGCCGAGGAGCTCATGCAGGACGCGTTCCTACACGTCCTGGAACGGTGGGACCGGATCGACGATCCGGCGGCATACCTCTACCGGTCCGCGTTCAACGGGGCCCGCAGCCGGTTCCGACGGCTCACGCTCGCCGCGAAGCGAACGCTCTCGCCCGGTCAGCCAGAGGATCCGTTCGCCGCGGCGGATCTTCGCGACGAGATGGTCCGGGAGCTGCGACGGCTCCCCGAGCGCCAGCGGATGGCGCTGGTGCTCGTGGACCTCCTCGACTACCGCAGCGACGACGCCGCGGAGGTCCTCGGCGTCACTGCAGCCACCGTCCGATCGCTCGCGTCGCACGGCCGGGCGACCCTGAAGCACTCGATGGAGACCGACGATGACCGATAACTCGCAGCAGACACTCCAGCGCATCGCGGGGCGCGTGCCGGTCCCGCAACCCGCGTACGACCGGATGCTCCGCCGGCGCGATCGCAAGCGCCGGAACCAGCGGATCGCTGCCGGGACCCTCGCGCTCACGCTCGTCGCGCTGGGGCTCGGAGCCACGCTCTCGGTCCTTCGGGACGATCGAAGCGGTCGGGGCAGCGTCGTTCCCGTCGTGCAGCCCGGTGAGGGCCCGTGCTTCTTCGGCGATCCGTGCTTCGACACGGACATCTTCCGCATCCGTGTGGACGGATCGGAGCTCACCCGTCTGGGGTCGCATCCGGAGCGCGACATCGCGTTCTCGATCTCGCCCGACGACGGCCGGATCGCGTTCCACCGCGTGGACGGTGACAGCCCTCAGACCTCGAGCGCCGACGTCTACACGATGGCGTCCGACGGCTCCGACGTTCGCCGTCTCACCGACGACCCCGCGATCGACGGGTTCCCGTCGTGGTCGCCGGACGGGATCCGGATCGCCTTCGCGAGCGAACGTGGGGGCAAGCAGGAGATCTACGTCATGAACGCCGACGGGTCCGATCAGGTGCGTCTGCTGCACATCGACGACGACCTGGACGAGACGCATCCAACCTGGTCCCCGGATGGTGAGCAGATCGCGTTCATCCGCGGGTTCGTTCCTCCGGGCCGGGCCGGCGGCCTGTGGGTGATGGGCGCCGACGGGTCAACCCCGCACGTCCTGCTCGGCGCGCCCCTCGTCGCCTTCCCCACGTGGTCCCCGGACGGCACCCGCATCGCCTTCCAACGCGAGATCGGCAGGGAGGCTCGGATCGGCGTACTCGAGGTCGCGACCGGCGAGGTCATAGATCTCGGTCCCGGATGGCTCCCGCGATGGTCGCCCGACTCCAGCCGGCTCGTCTTCTCGACGCCGGGCGGCGGCATCTTCGTCATCGCGCTCGCGCAACCGACGGAGCGGCTCCTGGTTCACCCCACGGGCGAGGTTCCCATCTGGTTGCCCGACGGTGAGTGGATCGTGTTCAACGATCAGGCGTCTGCCGCAGGCGAGTAACCGGCCGAGCGCGGGCGCTACCGCGATCGGAGGAAGCTCCGCACCTCGTCGTTGAAACGATCGGCCGCCTCGACGTTGCTCTGATGGCCCACGCCGGGCATCACCACGAGCGTCGAGTCCGGGATCCGCGCGTGGAGCTCACCGCGACGTACAGGGGAGTGCGCACGTCCTCCTCGCCGTAGAGCAGCAGGGTCGGCACCGCGATCGTGGGAAGGACTTCCCGAAGGTCCGGCCGGGATGTAGTCGCGCACCCACCGCTCGGGCGGTTCCTCGATCCGCTCGATGAACCGCTCGAGCCGTTCGGCCACCTCTTTGGCCGGAAGCGAGCCGGCCCAACCGGCATTGCGGCGGTGAGTATCAACGTCCGAGGGATCCCCCGGAAGCGCCGGTAGAGCTCGAGCGCGAGGGTGGAGCCCCACGACAGTCCGAGGACGTGGGGCCGCTCGAGGCCGAGAGCCCGGATGAACCCGGCCAGGCAATGCGCGTACTCGGGCATACGGAACGATTCGGGCGGATCGGAGGAGCGTCCGCATCCCGGCGCGTCCCACGCGACGACCGTGAACTCGTCCGAGAGTCCTTCGAGCTGCCGGCTCCATTCGCGATGGTCGACCAGGAGGCCGTGCACGAGCACGAGTGATGGCCCGTCGCCTCGGCGCTCGAAGGCGATCCGGAGTCCGTGGAACGTCGATCTCCTGCATCAGCCCCCCCGTCGATGACGGCTCTCGCCGACTCACCTTTTCGATCCTCGTGCATGAGCAAGCGTCCGTACAGTCGAGAGGCGAGCTCGATCCACGAGTTCGGGCCTGCGTCTGCCTGGTCGCTGACTACAGGATGTGTTGATGGTTCCGGCGTCTGGGACGCGATCCAGACACGGGCTGAGCGCGGTGCAGTTCGGACTCGAAGCGTCGTGCGTGACGACGACCCAGCCATATCGATCGGTCCCTCGACCGAGGAGCCTCTTGGCGAAGTCGACGCTCAGGACAGCTCCATCCGCCGTAACCGATGCCTCACCAACGACCGTGCCCTCGGCATCCGTCATCTGCGCGGTCAGGATGCCGCCCGTCCCCGCGTCGACGAGAAGCGTGCGTTCGAACGTGGACGCGTCGCCATCGGTGTCGAACGAGAACTCCACGTGGTCATCGGCGTCGCCGAGTGGTGACGGCCCCAGGTCGCCGGCCATCGTCAGCGTGTGAACGATGTGGTTCTCAAGGCCCTGCTCGTCTCCGTCGATCGTCTGCTCGGCACCGACCACGTCCAAAGGCCCTTCGACGTCGTCGGGATCGGGGAACGACCGGCGCGGATCCTCCACCGTCACATCCTGCTCCAAGGTCCTCGAGAAACGGGTGTCGTTCCCGCCCTCGCATCGCTTCTCGGAGAAGGCGCGCACCTCGACGTGGTAGTCGCCTGCATGTTCGAACGTGACGTCCAGCTTCAGCTTCGCCGGCGTCCCGGGTCGCTCGAACTCGGGATCTTGGACGCAGTGAGTGTGAGCGAAGATGACGCCTCCGGATTGGTCGGAGTCCCCCCATTGGACCTGGATCTCGGAGATCCACGAGTCCGGGTCATGCGCGATGACGATCAGGCTCTCCAGGGCTCCCGCCTTCAGCGGCCGGTCCATGAACTGGAACCTCTTGATCTGCGGGCGCGCGTGTCCCCGGTGTGCCTGCGCCGGGATCGCGAAGATCGCCGAGATCAGCACCCACGCCAGCAGCACGGCCATCCTCTTCATCGCGACCTCCCGGTCAAGTGTGAAAGCGCGTTGGACGCACCCCGTCGCAGATCTGGTTCCGGTTCGACACGAACCATCTCCCGGCCTCGGTCGTAGTACGAGGCACCTGCGACGGCACGAAGGGGGAGCGAGCGGTGTTGATCCTGCGGCGCACGACGGTGTCCTTGCTGGTCGGGCTGGCCGTCGTGGCATCGGGACCCCTCTTCGTCGTACCCGTTCTGGCAGACGAGCCGGGCGAGGATCTCCCCTCGATCCCTTCGTCGGAGCCCGCGCTCACCCCTTCGCCCTCGCTCTCACCGACGCCTCCCACCCCTTCAGCCTCGCCCACCGTCGATCCGTCCCCAACGCCTGTCTCCACGCCGACGATGGGGCCGAGCCCGAGCTCGACCGCCTCGCCGAGCGTTCCGGGCGACGAACCCGCGAGGGTTCGCGTCCACCCAGGCAACGGTTCGAGTGGGCAAAGACCGATCCCGCAGGCCGGCCAAACGGTGCCCGTCGCGGCGGTCGACGACGAGTTCCGGCCGACGCCGGTCACCGTAACGGTCGGCACGACGGTCGTGTGGACGAACGACGGTCAGAACCCGCACACGGTGACCGCGAACGACCGGGCCTTCGATTCGGGCACCCTCGAACCCGGCCAGACGTACTCGGTCACCTTCGACCAGGTCGGCCAGGTCCCGTACTACTGCCAGATCCATGGTGAGCCCGGCTCGGGGATGACCGGGCTCGTGATCGTGCAAGCGGCGCCGGAAGAGGAAGAAGGAGTCGGTCCCTCTCCTGGATCGGGTGGGCTACCTGCGACGGGCGTCGATCCGATCCCGCTCGCGATCGCCGCGCTCTTGCTGGCGACCCTCGGGCTTGCCGCCCTGCGCGCTTCGCGAAGGGCGACGGACGAAGGAGGTGATGGGCTCCACCCAGGAACCCGGCAGTAGCGCTTCATCGAGAACTTCATCGCGAAAAGGAGGCACAGATGAACCGACGCACCAGGCCATTCCGCATGCTGATCGTGGCGATCGCCGGTTTCACGCTGCTGATTCCGGCGACACCCGCGAGCGCCGCCGTCACCACCTTGATTGCGGGGCTTGAAGGCGGGGACGCCGAGGTTCCGGACCCTGGGGATCCCGACGGTTCGGGCGCTGCGCAGATCAAGATCGACGTGCGGAAGCAGAAGGTCTGCTTCACGCTGGTGGTGCTCGACGTCGCGCTGCCGACCGCCGCAGCGCACATCCACGCAGGCGCGGCCGGTGTGGCGGGCGATGTCGTCGTCACGCTGGCGGCCCCGTTGGAAGTCGGCAACACGGGGATCGGCCTGGCGACGGGATGCGCGCGCAATCAGGCGAGACCCCTGCTTCGTGACATCAAGAACAACCCGGGTCAGTTCTACGTCAACGTTCACAATGGGGACTTCCCCGGTGGGGCGGTTCGCGGCCAGCTCTCACCGGCCCCGTAGCACTCCGCTTCAGGCCTGCGCTCGAGGGCGGCCCCGTCGGGTCGCCCTCGCGCGGTCCTGCTGGGCGAGGAGCACCTTGCGCAGCCGGACGTTGTTCGGGGTCACCTCGACGCACTCGTCCTCGCGGATGAACTCGAGCGCCTGCTCGAGGGTGAGCACGAGCTTGGGGATCAGGCGGGTGAACTCCTCGGACGTGGACTGGCGCATGTTCGTGAGCTTCTTCTCGCGGGTGGGGTTCACGTCGATGTCCTCGGCGCGAGCGTTCTCGCCGACGATCATGCCCTCGTAGACGGCCTCACCCGGTCCGACGAACATGGGCCCGCGCTCCTGGAGCGTCTGCAGCGCGAACCCCGTGCTGACACCGGTGCGATCGGCGACGAGCGAGCCGGTCGGTCTGGTTCGGAGCTCGCCGTGCCACGGCTCGTATCCCTCGAACACGTGGTGGAGCTGGCCGGTGCCGCGCGTCTCGGTGAGGAACTCGGTCCGGAAGCCGATCAACGCGCGGGCCGGGACCACGTGCTCCATGCGGATCCATCCGGTGCCGTGGTTGACCATGTTCTCCATCCGTCCCTTGCGGAGCGCGAGCAGCTGCGAGATCACGCCGAGGTACTCCTCGGGCGCGTCGATCGCGACACGCTCCATCGGCTCGTGCAGCGCGCCGTCCACCGTGCGCGTGACCACCTGCGGCTTGCCAACCGTGAGCTCGAACCCCTCGCGCCGCATCATCTCGACGAGCACGGCCAGTTGGAGCTCACCGCGCCCCTGCACCTCCCAGCGGTCGGGCCGATCGCCGTCGAGCACGCGGATCGAGACGTTGCCGATCACCTCCTGATCCAGTCGCGAGTTCACTTGAGAGGCGGTGAGCCTGTCGCCGTCGCGCCCGGACAGCGGCGCGGTGTTGATGCCGATCGTCATCGAGAGGGAGGGCTCGTCGACGCGGGTGACCGGGAGCGGTCGCGGGTCGTCGGGATCGGCGAGGGTCTCGCCGATCGTGATCTCGTCGATGCCGGCGATGGCAACGATCTCACCGGGGCCGGCCTCCTCGGCCCCGACGCGGTCCAGGGCCTCCGTGACGTAGAGCTCGACGATCTTCGCCGGCTCGATCGTGCCGTCGGCGCGGCACCACGCGACCGCCTGCCCCCGGCGAATCATGCCGTGGCGAACGCGGCAGAGCGCCAGCCGGCCGACGTACGGCGAGGCGTCGAGGTTCGTCACCAGCGCCTGCAGCGGGTGGTCCTCCTCGTAGGAGGGCGCGGGGATGTGGGTTCGGAGCGCGTCAAACAAGGGCTCGAGGTCGGCCGGCAGGTCCTCGGGGTCCGGGCCGCAGCGTCCGGCCCGCGCGTCGGCGTACAGGATCGGGAACTCGATCTGATGCTCGTCGGCGTCCAGGTCCAGGAAGAGCTGATAGACCTCGTCGACGACCTCGGCGGTGCGCGCGTCGGGCCGGTCCACCTTGTTCACGACCAGGATCACCGGCAGGTGCGCCTCGAGCGATTTCCGGAGCACGAACCGCGTTTGCGGCAGCGGCCCCTCGGAGGCGTCGACGAGAAGCAGGACCCCATCCACCATGGTCAGTCCACGCTCCACCTCGCCGCCGAAGTCGGCGTGGCCCGGGGTGTCGACGATGTTGATCTTCAGGTCGCCGTGGCGAACCGCCGTGTTCTTCGCCAGGATCGTGATGCCCTTCTCGCGCTCGAGGTCGGTCGAGTCCATGACCCGCTCGCCCACGTCCTGGTTCGCCCGGAAGGCGCCGGACTGCCAGAGCATCGCGTCGACCAGCGTGGTCTTGCCGTGGTCCACGTGGGCCACGATCGCGACGTTGCGGATGTCGTCTCGAGTGGGCATCGGACGTCCATGGTAAGAGCCGAAGCGATCGCCGCGACCGGATCGAAGCGTTCACCGGCCGTCGCCCTTGTAGGTCGGCAAGTCGGCCCCGGTCTCGCGATCGGGTGGGTCAGCGCCGTCGAGCGATGATCAGGTGCCCGCCGATCGGCATGTGGAGCTCGCCATCGGCGCTGAGGAACGGCCGCAGGACCCCGCGTGCGTCCTCGAGGATCCGCCGCAGGACGTCCTCGGTGACGCTCTCGCCGAGCGGCGTGCTCTCCACCTCGATGGCGACCGCTTCGTCCACCGAGGCGTAGCGCATGGTGCTCGTCTCGGTGCGCGTGCTCGTCACCACCAGGCCGGCGGTCTCGAACACCGGGATGAGCTCGGCCAGGTCCCCGCGGACGAAATACGTGTTCACCAGGTTGATCGCCTCCGGACCGGCGTGTCGCCCGACGACCTCG
>Ga0302046_10005447_pt1 | contig 11209 bp, 7 predicted proteins | sample RVTome_11_FD_200261 | JGI IMG/M metagenome (GOLD analysis project Ga0302046, IMG submission 200261) | Soil microbial communities from uranium-contaminated site in the Upper Colorado River Basin, Wyoming, United States - RVT147D111 (version 2) ... | reverse complement strand
AGATCAAGGCCGATCTTGCCGTCATGGGCGCGGTCGCTTTGGAGGGGCCCAAGGCATGCGGCAAGACAGAGACGGCTCGGCAGCACGCGGCCAGCGAAGTACGTCTTGATATCGACGAGGCGGCTGCCGAGCTGGCACGCCTGGATCCCGGACTTGTGCTGGACGGCCCCACTCCGCGGCTGATCGACGAATGGCAGATCGAACCCCGCATCTGGAACGCCGTCCGACGGGCGGTGGATGAGCGAGGCAAGCCCGGACAGTTCCTGCTCGCAGGCTCCGCGAAGCCAGCCCCTGACGCACGCCGCCACTCCGGCGCAGGCCGCATGGCGCGAGTACAGATGCGGCCGATGAGTCTCTGGGAAAGCGGCGACTCCACGGGCCAGGTGTCGCTCGCCGCCCTGTTCGATGGTGAACCGGCCCGTGGCCGAAGTAAGCAAACCATCCCTGACTACACGGAGCTCATCACGCGCGGAGGGTGGCCCGAGATTGTCAGCACCGCAATGCAAAGCCCCGAGCGTTACGTCCGCAACTACCTCGCTTTCGCCGTCGAACACGATATCCCAGCGGCCGTCGGCACGCAGCACGATCCGGGTCGCCTCGAACGTTTCCTACAGGCGTATGCTCAGGTCAGCGCGCAAACCACACCCCTGACGAAGATCATCTCCCGGGTCGTGGGCCACGACGCTCCGGCGGCAGGCCGTGACAGGACGCTCACCTGGCACACCGCCGACGCCTATCGGGAGGCGGCGGAGCGGCTCATGCTGCTCGCGGACCTGCCGGCGTGGAGTCCCGAGATGCGATCGCGCACCCGGTTGGCCGAGCTGAAAAAACGCCACTTGATCGACCCTTCAGTGGCTGCTTCCCTGCTGGGTTCGAATGCCGGGAGATTGCTGCGTGACCCGAAGACGTTCGGGTACCTGTTCGAGTCTCTGGTCGCGCGAGACGTGCAGGTTTACGCCCAGGCCATCGACGCTCGTGTCTTCCACTATCGCGAGCGCAACGGCGAGCTTGAGGTCGATTTGATTGTGGAAAAGCCCGACGGTGCCTGGGTTGGCATCGAAGTCAAGCTCGGCAGCCACACCATCGACGACGGTGCGAGCTCCCTCCGCACGCTCGTCGAACGACGAATCGCCCGCCCGCCCGAAGCGCTTGCCGTCATCACCGGCATCGAGTATGCGTACCAACGACCGGACGGCGTCGACGTGATCCCGTTGGGCGCGCTCAAGCCTTGATCAACGGATCGGCCTGCCCGAGTGGACTTCCGGCGCGGCAGATGGTCCTTGAGGTGGACGGAAGTCGGCGAGCCCATCACCACGCCGGGCGAATCGAGGATTCCCGCCGAGGGATCGACGCGTGCCGGCTCGACTGGCTATCCGCTCGACCGCGCCACCTGAGGGGAGTGGACCAGGAGCGGACGGCCTCTGCCACTTTGGCGACCGGGTTACCTGTCCGCGCGCAGCGCCGCCACCGGATCCGTCCGCGCCGCCCGCAGCGCCGGGATCAGGCTCGCCACGCAACTCGTGGCGACGAACAGGGCCGCGCAGCCGAAAAGCGTCGCGACATCGCCCTCGCTCACGCCGAACAGCAGGCCCGCCAGGAAGCCGGCGAGCCAGCGCGACAGAAAGGCGCCGATGAGCACGCCGATGACGGCGAGCACGACACCGTCGCGCACCACCATGCGCACGATCGCCGCCGCCTCGGCGCCGAGGGCGGAGCGGATGCTGATCTCACGGCGGCGGCGGTTGGCGGCGTGGGCGGCAGTGCCGTAGATGCCGACGAGCGCCAGCACGAGGGCGGCGCCGGCGAACGACGTCGACAGCAGGGCGTAGAAGCGCGGGCCGGCGATCAGCTCGGAGGCGACGGCCTCCATGGTCGTGGCACGTCGGATCGGCAGGTCGGGATCCAGCGCCCATATCGCCTCCCGCATCGCAGGGATCAGGCTGGCGGCGTCGCCGCGCGTCCGAGCCACCAAGGTCATCGTACGCCGGGGCTGCTGAGCGGCCAGCATGTAGATCTCGGGGTCGGCTTCGGCGCCGGGCTCGGCGCGCACGCCACCGACAACGCCGATGACGGCGAGCGAGTCAGCGCTGAACAGGCTGAAGCCAGCGATGATGCGCTTGCCGAGAGGATCCTCACCCGGCCAGTAGGCGCGCACGAACGCCTCGTTGACTAGGGCCACGACCGGGGCGCCGGGGCGGTCGTCCTCATCGAACGGCCTGCCGGCGAGCAACGGGATGCCCATGACGGAGAAGTAATTCGATGACACCGCGTTACCGCGGATGAAGGGCTGCTCGGCAGTGTTGCGGGTCTGCTCCCAGCCCTCGGGTACCAGAGCCCAGCGGAAGGAGCTGGTGTACGGCGGCGTCGTGGTGAGGGCAACCGCGTCGGCATCGACGGTGGCGCGCGTGCGCTCGAGCAGCTCGTCGAAGAACGGTCCCCCCTGGGCGCGCTCGGCGAAGCTCACCGGCAGTCGGACCTCCACCAACGCCAGGCCGGAGGGGTCGAACCCCGCATCGGCGCGCGCCAGGGCCGCGAAGCTGTTGACCAGCAAGCCTGCGCCGACCAGCAGCACCAAGGCCAGCGCGGTCTGCGCCACCACCAGCAATGACCGCAGGCGGCGCGCCGACTGCCCGTCGCTGAAGCCCGGCGCGCCCTCGCGCAGCGCCAGAGCCGGGTTGTTGTGCGAGAGCTGCAGCATCGGGGCGAGGCCGAAGACGACGCCGGTGATACCGGCAAGCGCCAGCGCGAAGCTCAGGATGCGACCGTTGACGACGACCTCGGTGAAGCGAGGGATCGTTCCCGGATCCGCCACCTGGAACACGCCGACTACGACGTACGTCAGAGCGGTGCCGGCGGCGCCGCCCATCAGCGCGAGCAGCAGGCTCTCGACGAAGAGCTGGCGGGCAACGCGGCTGCGGTGGGCGCCGAGCGCGGTGCGCAGCACCAGCTCCTGGCCGCGGTGCACGCCGCGCGCCAGCAGCAGGTAGGCGACGTTGGCGCAGGCGATCAGCAGCAGCAGCCCCGCGGCGCCCAGGAAAACCGCCAGCGTGTCACCGATGTCACCGATGGTCTTCGCCTGCAGCGGCGTTACGGCCCCACGCGTGGGAAACGTTTCAGGCATCCCGGCGAGCAGGGGCGCCACCGCATCGAAGACGATCGCGTCCACTTGCGCCTGCGCCGATGCCACCGTGGCGTCCTCGGCGAGACGTCCGAGGCCGATGTACTGAAGATGCTGAGCGGCGTCGAGCCGCAGGGGTGCCCAGAGGTCGACGGCCCCTCCGTTCGGGGAGCCACCGGCCGCTTCCGGATGACGGAACTGGGGCGCCAGGACGCCGACTACCGTGTGGGGCGCGTCGCTCAGTGTGACCCTCTTGCCGACGATCGCGGGGTCGCCGCCCCATGCAGATTGCCACAGCGCATGCGAGAGCACGACGAGGCGCTCCGCGTCTTCGGAATGGTCCGCCGCGATGAGCGTCCGACCCAGCAACGGTGTGCCACCGAACAGCTCGAAGAAACCGTCGGTGACCCTGCCGACGGCAACCAGCCGCGGCTCCCCGCCGCCCAGCAGCGTCGCGCGGTCCTGCTGGTAGGCGACGATCCGTTCCAGCGCCGTTGCGCGCTCGCGCAGCGCCGTGAAGATGCCGGTCGAGAGCGGCCGCGCGCGTCCAGGGTTTTGTGCATCGGCTGTACCCACGGCGACGAGCCGATCGGCCTCCGGATAGGGCAGCGGCCGCAGGAGCACGGCGTCGACGATGCTGAAGACAGCCGTGGTGGCCGCAATGCCCAAAGCCAGCGTCAGCACGGCCACGAGGGCGAAGCCGGGATCGCGCAGCAGCACGCGCCAGGCCCAGGAAACGTCGCGCATCAACGTATCGATCATCGGCACGCCGCGCCGGTCCCGATAGCTCTCCTTGATCGACTCCACCGCGCCGAACTCGACGATCGCCTGCCGCCGCGCCTCCTCGGGCGTCATGCCGGCGCGAACCTTGTCGTCGACGTGGAGCTGCAGATGGCTCTCGATCTCCTCGGCGAGCTCGCGGTCGCGTCGAGCGCTACCGAACAAGCCGGCGAGCCGATACAGCCAGGCGCGTAGCGTTCTCCTCATGGCGCCGGGCTTTCCGCGGCTCGCGCAGGGGCCCCGGCTCCGGTGCACGCGGCCGGCGCACACCCGCGAAGGACGACGATGAGCCGAGATCTCACGAGGACGCCTCGCCCAGCGCCAGAAAGCGCGCCAGCGTCTCGGTGGCCTGCTCCCAGTCCTGCGTCTGCCGGGCGAGATGCTTCCGTCCGGCGCGCGTCAGGCTGTAGAACTTGGCCTTGCGGTTGTTGTCGGAGCGGCCCCACTCGGAGGCGATGTAGCCCTCCTGCTCGAGCTTGAGCAAGGCGGGGTAGAGCGTACCGTAGTTGATCGACAGCACGTCGCCGCTGGTCTGCTCGATGCGCCGCGCGATGCCGTAGCCGTGCAGCGGGCCCATCGCCTCGAGGGTCTTGAGGACCATCAGGGCGAGGGTGCCTTGCCAGACATCTTGCTTGCCGCCCATGCCAGCTCCCGGAGCCTGGTTTCTATTGGAAGGCCATAGGGAGATTGCCACATTTTGTATGGGGAGACAATAGGGCAGTGCGAGATGGTCGTGGCCTGCCGCCCTACACGCCCGTCAGCGGTACACGGTCTTGCGGTGCGCGACGCGCACCAGAAGCTTCTCGCCCTGGGTTGCTCCCGGACGCCGCGCCTCGGGTTTACCCTGCCTGATCTAACATGCAAGCCTGGGCGGGACGATGGGTTCCGGCACGCTGGCGGCCCGCCCGAGCCCTGCGATGTTCGCTGCTCCGCCGAGGAGGCCGTGACGGAAGCCAACGAAACTCGGGAGACGGGACGAAGGGCCTTCGCCGCGCGCCGGTGGCAGCAGGCCTACGAGGACCTGTCGGCCGCGTCCGAGGCCCTCGACCCGGAAGATATCGAGTCGCTGGCGAGCGCTGCGTACCTTCTCGGAGAGGAGGAAGCGGCGGCGGCGGCCTGGACCCGCGCGCACGACCGGTTCAGCGGAGCCGGCCGCGCGCGGCGCGCGGCGCGGTGCGGCTTCTGGCTCTCTCTCACGTCGCTCCTTGCCGGCGACACCGCCCAGGGTGCGGGTTGGCTGGCGCGCACGCGGCGGGGGCTCAAGGAGCACCCGGATTGTCCCGAGAGCGGGCTCGCCCTGGTGGTCGAAGGGCTGTTGGCGATGGGACAGGATCCCGACGAGGCCGGCACCGCGGTCGCCGGCGCCCTCGAGCTCGCCGAGCGTCACGACGATCCCGACCTGCTGGCGTTCGCGCTGTTGGGCCGGGGGCAGGTCCTCATCCAGACGGGTTGCGCCGCCGAGGGTGTTCCCCATCTGGACGAGGCCATGGTCACCGTCGTGGGCGGCAAGGTCTCACCGATCGCCGCTGGGATCGTCTACTGCGCCGTCATTCTGACGTGCCGGCGCATCCTCGATCTGCAGCGATCCCGCGAGTGGACGCAGGCGCTCGACGCCTGGTGCGCGAGCCAGCCCGACCTGGTGGCCTTCCAAGGAGCCTGCTTGGTGCACCGCTCCGAGATCCTGCAATTGCGAGGCGAATGGTCCGCGGCGAGCAGCGAGGCGCAACGCGCCTGCGACTGGTATGAGGAGCGAGGGTTGACCCCGGCCGGCCGGGCCTTCTATCAGCGGGCCGAGCTGCATCGGTTGCACGGCGAGCTCGAAGCGGCCGAGGCGCTGTATCGCGTCGCCGGGGAGTACGGCTTCGAGCCGCAGCCGGGGCTGTCGCTGCTGCGCCTGGCCGAAGGCCGGCTCGAGCCGGCAGCCGCCGCGATCCGCCGCGTCGTCGACGAATCGGGCAATCGCGGAGGTCCCGGCGGCGGTCCGGGTCGCACCCAGGCGCTCGGACCCTATGTGCAGATCATGCTGGCCTGCGACGACGTCGAGGCGGCCCGCCGCGGGGCCGACGAGCTGGCTCGACTGGCGGCGGAGACGGACCTGCCGCTCGTTGCCGCCACCGCGGCGGAGGCGGCGGGGGCGGTGGCGCTCGCCGATGGCGATCCCCACGCCGCCCTCGCCTCGTTACGACGGGCGTGGACGGCATGGCAGACGCTCGAAGCCGCCTTCGAGTCGGCGCGCGTCCAGGCCTTGATCGGGCAAGCCTGCGGACGACTCGGAGACGCCGACACGGCGGCGCGTCATCTCGACGCGGCGCGTGCCGTTTTCGAGCGGCTCGGCGCCGAGCCCGCCCTGCAGGGGCTCCAGGCGGACGAGGAGCCGCGCGATCCCGGGGCGCTTGCCCGGCTCAGCCGCCGGGAGCGGGAGGTCCTCGCGCTCGTCGCATCGGGCGGGACCAACAGGCAGATCGCCGCCGAGCTGTGCATCAGCGAGCACACCGTCGCCCGGCACCTCAGCAACCTGTTCAACAAGCTGGGGGTGTCTTCCCGCACCGCGGCGGCGGCGCTCGCCCTCAAGCTCGGCATGGAACCGGGTGGTCAATCCTGACCATTCCCCCTCCGCCGGCAAATGGTCAATCCTGTCGATGCGGAACGCTCGCGGCTCTCTTTAGGCTGGGTGGCAGACGCTCCCGATGACCACGGAGGTGAACATGTCCGAACGGATCTATGGCGATGGCTTCGGCGACAACGCGGCGGAGAACTACCAGCGGTACTTCGTCCCCTGCATCGGCGCCCCGATCGCCGGGGATCTCGTCGCCGCCGCGCGGCTGAGCGACGGCGAGCGCGTGCTCGACGTCGGCTGCGGCACCGGTGTGGTGACCCGGTTGGCCGCCGAGAGAGTCGGCCCGGATGGCAGCGCGGCGGGTCTCGACGTCAACCCGGGGATGCTGGCGGTGGCGCGCCAGACACCCGCCGACGGGCATTCTATCGACTGGTACGAGAGCAGCGCCGAAGCCATGCCGCTGCCCGACGACGCCTTCGACGTCGTTCTCTGCCAGATGAGCCTGCAGTTCATGGACGATCGGATCGGCGCGTTGCGCGAGATGCGCCGCGTGCTGGCCGCGGGCGGTCGCCTGGTGCTCAACGTTCCCGGCCCGACGCCGCCGCTGTTCGCCCGCTTCGCCGACGGGCTCGCCGAGCACGTCGACCGGGAGATCGGCGGCTTCGTCCATCACGTGTTCTCGCTCGACGCCGACACACTGCGGGCGCTGGCCAGCGAGGCGGGCTTCGAGCGCATCGAGACCACCTACGAGACCAAGACCCTCAACCTACCCGAGCCGAAGGACTTTTTGTGGCAGTACATCCACAGCACGCCGATGGCCGCGAGGATCACGGGGGTTGACGACCAGGCCCTCGAGGCGATGCAAGAGGAAATCTGCTCGAGCTGGCAGCCCTTCGTCTCGGACGACGGCATGACGATCGAGGTCGGCATTTCGACCCTGGTGTGCCGCTCCTAGGACCGGCTCGATTCGCGGCCGATCTGCTGCTGTCGCCGGGGCATCCCGGGACCCCACGGCGCCGTCCGCGAGCAGCTCGGCGACCCGATGGGACTCAGTGCTGCGGCGGGCGCGCGGCGTGGGCCGGGTACGAGCCGAGGACCTTCAGGAAGCTGGTTAGCGGTCCCAGCTCTTCAACCGCCCGGGCGGTCTCGGGCGCCGCCAGGTTGCCCTCGACGTCGACGTAAAACAGGTACTGCCAGGGCATCTCGGGGCGTGGCCGCGACTCGAGCTTGGTGAGGTTGAGGTCGCGCTCGGCGAGCAGGTTCAGGCACCTCGCCAGGGCCCCCTTCTCGTGACGGGTCGCGAACACCAGCGAGGTCTTGCACGGCGTTTCGAGGCCGCAGGCCACCGGCTCGCGCGCCACGACGAGGAAGCGGGTGTAGTTCTCCTTCTGGTTGGCGATCCCGCGCTTGAGGATCTCGAGGCCGTGGCGGCGCGCGGCCTCGCGGCTGGCGATGGCGGCCTGCCGCGTGTCGCCGTCGCGCACCAGCTTGGAGACGGCCATCGCGGTGTCGACGTAGGCTTCGACCTCGCAGTCGGGAAGGGTGGCGATGAACTCGCTGCACTGCTCGAGGGCCTGCGGGTGCGAGGCGATGCGGCGCAGGTCCGACAGGGCGACGGGCTCGAGGGCCACCAGGCAGTGCTCGACGTGGAGGAGGTGCTCGCCGACGGCGGCCACGTTGGCCCGCGCCAGCAGGTCGTAGGCCTGGTTGATCGAGCCGGCGGTGGTGTTCTCCACCGGCAGCATCCCGTAATCGATGCTGCCGCCCTCCACGGCGTCGGTCATCTCGCGGAAGGTCCGGAAGCCGACGCAGTCGAGGTCGCCGCGGCGGTCGGCGAAGTGCTCGAACGCGGCCAGGTAGCTGTAGGCGCCGGCGCCCCCCTGGTAGCCGACGCGCAGGCGGCCGCCGGGCCGGTCGTCGCGCTCCAGCGCCGCCAGCCTCGCCGCCAGCTGCTGGCGCGCCGCCACCGCCTCGTCGATGCGGCGGTCGGCCTCCTCGAGCTCCTTTCGCAAGTCTTTCAACGTTTCGCTCATCTGATCTCCTCGCAAAAACAAAAACCCGCCGAGCTCTCTCGGCGGGTCGCAGTAGCCCCGGGCTTGCCGTGGTGGCTAGGGCCCGGCCCGCCGAGGGCCGGCGGTAAAGAGGAAGAAGTTCGCGCGCGGCTCGCCGGCTAGGCGGATCGGCGCCGTGTCGCCGGCGCGGCGAACGGCCGCCAGGTCGTCAGCGCGGCGAACGGCCGCCACGGCGCCGGCGCGGCGAACGCGCGTCCCGTCGATCTCAGATGCCGTCTTCCGACCGGTCGAATGCGTGCTCATGGGAAGCGGATCGTAGCCCGGCGCCGGCGGCGCCGGCAACCTGCCCCACCGCCCTCGAGCGTGCGAACGAAGCAGATTGGCCGGCCGAAAGGCACCAGCGGCGGCACGCCGCGAAAATCTCGACGGCGATGGCCGGCAGCGGCGGCATCGCGTCGCTGTCGCTGGCGGGCCCCGAGGGCGCAGGTCCTGGGGGCCGCCAACGGTGCGAGCCGTTGAGAAACTCGCCAAGCCTCGCTAGTCTTGAAGGTGATGTCACCCGGCGCTTCACTCGTCGGGGACAGGGAGGCCCTCAGGGGTGGTTGACGATCCCGGGGGGCGTGAAGACCGCCGTAGTTCCTGATCGTCGAAGGGGCTCTGATGAGCAAGAGAATCGTCGCCACTCTCGCCGTGGTCGCCATTCTGGCCGTGATGTTCGTTTCGATCGCGCTGGCGGCCCCCGCGGCGCCGAACGTTGCTGGCTTGCATTTGAAGCTCGACAAGAGCGAGCCGGCCGCCGAGCAGGTCCTCGAGGCGTCGCCGGAGAAGATCGTCCTTCATTTCTCGCAGAGGCCCGAGCTGGCGATCTCGAGGGTGACGATCACCGGCGCCGAGGGTGAGGCCAAGGTCGGCAAGGTGCAGCGCAACGAGGAGAACGAGACGATTCTCTGGGCCGCCGTCGAAGAGCCGCTTGCGCATGGCGCGTACACCGTGGCCTGGGTGACCTCGAGCGCCGACCTGCATCCGGTGCGGGGCGAGTTCACGTTCACCGTCAGGGCGGGGCGCTGAACCACTCGCCCGATTCGCCAGGCCGCTTGGCGACGCCGTCCTGGACGACGCGATCTCCGGGGCGACCTTGTTTCTGATCGGGGCCGCGGCCCGTTTCGGCGGCTATCTGTGTGTCTTCGCGATCGTCGGGATGGTGGTGTTCCGGCTGCTGGCACGGGCGCGGCTGCCCGCGGAGCCGGCGCCGGCCGGCGGCGTGGCGAGCTGGCAGGCGGCCCTAGAGCGGCGGGCGGCGCGCGGCGGCTTGCTGGCGTGCTCGGCGCTGGTGGTCTTCGACCTCGTCCGGCTCTGGGAGCAGATCAAGGGCTTCTCCGGTGCCGACCCGGCGACGCTCGAGCTCGCCGGCGTGATCCTCGACGGCACCCTCTGGGGCAGCGGCTGGAAGCTGCAGGTGGCGGCCGCGGCGGCCGCCGGCCTCTGCTTCGGCGCCGCGGCGCGGCGCTGGCCCGCAGCCTGGCCGCTGGCCGGCGGGCTCGCCCTGCTGGTGGCGGTGTCGCGACCGCTCACCGGCCACGCCCTCGAGCAGGGCAGCTGGCTGTCGCTGCCGGTCATCCTGCAGGCCGTTCACGTGCTCGCCGCTGCGGTCTGGATCGGCACGCTGTTCGCGGTGCTGGCGCTCGGATTGCGTGGCGCCCGATCGCTGCCGGCGCCGCGCCGCAGCGCGGCGATCGCGGCGCTGGTGGCCGGCTTCTCGCCGGTCGCGCTGTCCGCCGTCACGGCCCTGTTCATGGCCGGCGCCGCGACCTCGTTCCTGTACCTGGACAGCCTCGGGGCGCTGTTCGCGACCGGCTACGGGCTCGTCCTCCTCGCCAAGGTCGGCGGCTTTGCCCTGGTCGCGGCGGCGGGCTACTTTAACTGGCAGAAGGTGCGCCCGGTTCTCGATGCGGGGGCCGGCCACGGCGACGCCGCCGGGGAGACGGGCGCCGTCGCCGGCGGTGAGGACGCTGATCGCCGGGCGCAGGCCGGCGAGGCCACGTTGCTGCGAGCGGCCAGCCTGGAGCTGGCGATCGCGGTCGCCGTACTGGCCCTGACCGCCGTGCTGGTGGCGCTCCCGATGCCGGCGGGATGAGGTAAGGCCGGAGTAACTCGCGGCGCTCCCGATGCCGGCGGGATGAGGCAAGGCTGGAGTAACTCGCGGCGCCGCCGATGGCGGCGGGACAAGGTCGGACTTCGGACCGAGGTGCTCGCGACGCCGCCAATGGCGGCCGGGGAGCTTGATGATGCGCGGGGATGAGCTGTGGAAGTGCCGGCGGCTGCGCGCCGCCGTTCTGGTGGTCGCGAGCCTGATGCTCGCTTGTTCGTCGCTACCGACCGCGTCGCAGACCGTCTACGTCACGATCGATTACATCTCGACGGTCAACCCGACGCTGCCGTTCGACGTCGCCCTCGGCTGCGTTCGTGCGGTGATCCGCACCCACATGCGGGCGAGCTGGCTCGACTTCGCGATGATCGACCCGGCACCGGTCGAGGACGGGCACTGGAGGATGGTGTTTTCCAGCGTGCCGGTGGACACCGAGGTCCAGCTGCTGGTCCTCGACGTCGAAGCCTGCCAGGACGCGGCCTCCCTCAACGGCTCGGTAACCGAGATCGTGCGCGCCAACGGCGTCCAGCTCACCCGCGTCGTGCAGCTTCCGTTCGCGGGGGCGGCCAACGGGCTGGCCTTCCGGGTCACGGCGG